>Ga0070741_10018518_pt1 | contig 11266 bp, 9 predicted proteins | sample Coa_R1_4_FD_66440 | JGI IMG/M metagenome (GOLD analysis project Ga0070741, IMG submission 66440) | Surface soil microbial communities from Centralia Pennsylvania, which are recovering from an underground coalmine fire - Coalmine... | ecosystem: Environmental > Terrestrial > Soil > Unclassified ...
TCGCGACGAGATGCGCGAGTACTACCGCGGTCACCGTCACCACCTGCCGCCGGGGCTGGCTAAGCGAGACCATCTGCCACCCGGACTGGAGCGCCGCCTGCGCGTGCACTACGTCCTAGCCGAGGATTTCCGCCCGTACATGCGTCCGTGCCCGGAGGAACTCGAAGAGCGGCTGCCGCCTCCGCCGCCTCACTGCGCCCACACTGTTATTGGCGGCCACGTGGTGCTGATGAATTCGAGCACGCACATGGTGCTTGACGTCTTCCACTTTGAGTAGGTGGTGCCTGCCCTGAGCGAAGTGAAAGGGACCTTAGAGTTGAGACACCCCTGACATACAAACGAGCTGACCCAGAACTCCGAACTGAGAACTGACAGGCGAGAACTGAGCCTTGACGTATCCCACCCGGCGGAGTAGCTTCACCCTTCAATCGTCAGGCAATCTCAATGACAACCTAAAAGGAGCGAGGCATGGTTCCTCTTACGGCTCTGTGGCTTCCCATCGTGTTGTCTGCGGTTATCGTGTTCGTCGCCAGCTCAATCATGCACATGGTGCTGCCGTATCATCGCGGCGACTACCGCCAGGTCCCCGACGAAGACAATGTTCGCGCTGCCCTGCGCGCGGCCGGCGTGACGCGGGGTCTTTACATTTTTCCGTACGCGACCCACAAAGATATGAACTCGCCCGCTGTGAAGGAGAAGTACAAAGAAGGCCCGGTGGGCACGATGACGATTTTTCCTCCGGGGCCGCCCTTCATGCCGAAGTTTTTGGGGATGTGGTTCGGCTACTGCTTGATTATCGCGTTGTTCGTCGCCTATCTCACGGGTCGTACCCTCGCGCCGGGCACTCCGTATCCCGAGGTATTTCGCGTGGCCGGCACCGCGGCCTTCCTCGCCTACGGTTTGGGACACCTGAGCAACGGCATCTGGAAAGGCCAGCCGTGTGGCATGACCATCAAGGAACTCATTGATGGACTTGTGTACGCGTTGCTCACCGCGGGAACGTTTGGCTGGCTCTGGCCCCGATGAAGTCCGGTGATGCTAGGAGTGTTCTCACTCGTTCTGCTTACCTTAGTGCATGTACGCCGGCTAGTTGAAAGCTGTCTCATTCGCGAAAATCGGCCAATCTGCGCAAAGCCCGGTATTTGGCCGATTTCTTGACTCCCGCGCAGCTCCGGCCAAGTACTAAAGTTACTTTCCCCGTAACGCACTTGCGATGACAATTTGTGTCAACGCAAGCCGCGCCGCGTTGCGTTCCCCCGCCTTGGCGGCATGGTTCTGCGGGTAAGCGTCACCAATATTTTTCTGTCCATCTGACAGGAGTTTGAAGGCATGTCGCAACGACTGGGCGACCTTCTCGTCAAAGAGAAGGTTATAACTACAGAGCAGCTGCAGCAGGCGATCAAGGCCCAGAAGGAAAGCAACTGCCGCCTCGGCTCTGCGCTGGTGAAGCTAGGCTATCTTACAGATGAAGACGTAACCAACTTCCTTTCACGCCAGTACGGCGTTCCCGCCATCAATCTTTCGTATTTCGAGATTGACCCCGCGGTCGTCAAACTAATTCCCTACGAGACCGCCAAGCGCTACCAGATCCTGCCCTTGAGCCGTGTGGGGGCATCGTTGACGATCGCCATGGTGGACCCGACCAACGTCTTCGCCATGGACGATATCAAGTTCATGACCGGCTTCAACATCGAGCCGGTGGTCGCGTCGGAGAGCTCGATCAACGAAGGCATTGAAAAAGCCTACGGAACGACGAACCAGGAAGATCTGGAGACCGTCATGCAGTCGATGACGGACCTGGGCGATGCCGACGTCGAGCTGCAGAATGAAGAAGAGCAGATGGAGCTGGCGGATCTGGAGAAGGCTGCCGACGAAGCTCCCATCGTTAAGCTGGTCAATTTGATCCTCACCGACGCGGTGAAGCGAGGCGCCAGCGACATCCACATCGAGCCCTACGAAAAAGAATTCCGCGTGCGCTTCCGTATTGACGGCGTGCTGCAGAGCATCATGTCGCCGCCGCTGAAGTTGAAGGACGCCATCACCTCCCGCCTGAAGATCATGGCGAAGTTGGACATCAGCGAAAAGCGGCTGCCGCAAGACGGCCGCATCATGCTGAAGATGAATATCAGCGGGAAGAAGAAGCAGTTGGACTTCCGCGTCAGCACGCTGCCCACGCTGTGGGGCGAAAAGATCGTGCTGCGGTTGCTCGATAAAGAAAACCTGCGCCTGGATATGACCAAGCTCGGCTTCGAGTCGGAGTCGCTGGTCAAGTTCGAAAAAGCCATTTTGAAGCCCTACGGAATGGTGCTGGTCACAGGACCAACGGGATCAGGAAAGACGAACACTCTTTATTCCTCGATTGCGCGGTTGAATCAGCCCGATACCAACATCATGACCGCGGAAGACCCGGTCGAGTTCCAACTGCACGGCGTCAACCAGGTTCAGATGAAGGAACAGATCGGCTTGAACTTTGCGGCGGCACTGCGCGCCTTCTTGCGGCAGGACCCAAACATCATTCTGGTGGGCGAAATTCGAGACTTCGAGACGGCGGAAATCGCTATCAAGGCAGCTCTCACCGGACACCTCGTGCTTTCCACGCTGCACACCAACGGAGCGCCTGAAACCATCACGCGACTCATGAACATGGGTATCGAACCTTTCCTGGTGGCGACGTCGGTCCACCTGATCTGCGCCCAGCGCCTGGTTCGCCGAATTTGCAAAGAATGCACCGAAACCGTTGATGTTCCCTACCAGACCCTGATCGAAGAAGGGTTTACGCCGGAGGAAGCGAAGTCGGTGAAGATTCAAAAAGGGCGGGGATGCGCGACGTGCAACAACACGGGCTACAAAGGCCGCGCCGGCCTTTATGAGGTCATGGAAGTCGATGACGACATCAAGGAACTGGTGCTGGTAGGAGCGTCGGCGGTGGAGTTAAAGAAAAAAGCCATTGAAAAGGGCATGTTGACGCTGCGCCGCAGCGGCCTAATGAAAGTTATGCAGGGCGTAACCACTTTGGAAGAAGTGGCACGCGAAACCATTCACTAAAGGTAAAGGGGAAGGACAAAAAGAATATGGCGCTTTCGCTCAGCGATCTGCTGAAACGCATGCTGGAGATGGGAGGCAGCGATCTCCACATCACGACCAACTCGCCGCCGCAGGTGCGCGTGCATGGGCACCTGGTTCCCCTCGATCTGCCGCAGTTAACGCCGGCCGAAACCAAGCAGTTGGCCTACAGCGTGATGACCGACTCGCAGAAGCATCGGTTCGAAGAGAATTTGGAACTGGACTTCTCATTCGGGTTGAAGGGCCTGGCACGCTTCCGTGCCAACCTGTTTAACCAGCGGGGCGCAACCGCCGCCGTCTTCCGTTTGATTCCTTTTGAGATCAAATCGTTCAACCAGCTTGGATTGCCGGCGGTCGTCAGCAAGCTGTGCGAAAAGCCGCGCGGATTGGTGTTGGTGACGGGGCCCACGGGTTCAGGTAAGTCGACCACCCTGGCCGCGATGATCGACAAGATCAACACCGAGCGTCATGACCACATTCTGACCATCGAGGACCCGATCGAATTCGTCCACATGAACAAGAACTGCCTGGTCAACCAGCGCGAGTTGCACGCGGATACGAAAAGCTTCGCCGACGCATTGCGCGCCGCGCTTCGTGAAGACCCGGACGTGGTGCTGATCGGCGAAATGCGAGATTTGGAAACGATCGAGTCGGCATTGCGAATCGCGGAAACGGGCCACCTGACCTTCGGCACGCTGCACACGAACTCCGCATCGTCGACCATCAACCGAATTATTGACGTGTTCCCGGCACACCAGCAGCCGCAAATCCGGGCGCAGCTTTCCATGGTGCTGGAAGGCATCATGTGTCAAACCCTGCTGCCCAAGGCTGACGGTAAAGGACGGGCCATGGTGATGGAGATCATGGTTCCCAACCCCGCCATCCGCAACCTGATTCGCGAAGACAAGATCCACCAGATCTATTCGGCGATGCAGTCGGGCCAGGACAAATTCGGGATGCAGACATTGAATCAGTCGCTGGCTACGGCTTATTTCCAGAAACAAATCACGCTGGAGATGGCACTGATGCGTTCCAGTTCGCCAGAGGAACTGCAGGAAATGATTAACCGCGGAGCTGGGCTTTTAAACCGCGGAACCGCCGCGCCCATGGCCAAGGGCGCCGCTCCGGGGAAACGCTAGGCCAGGAAACGAACGGGAGAGACGGTTAGATCCGGCAGGCTGAATCGTGCGCCGGAAGGCAGCTAGAGGAGAGTACAACATGCCAGTATTCACGTTTTCAGGGAAAGACGCTGCGGGACAAAAGATTAGCGGCGAACGCACCTCGGTCAACAAGCAGACGCTCGCTGCCCAGTTACGGCGCGAGCGAATCACGCCGGGCTCGATCCGGGAGAAGGGCAAAGAGTTTTCCTTGCCGACTTTCGGCTCCAGCAAGGTGAAGACGAAGGACATCGCCATTTTCTTCCGGCAGTTCTCCGTCATGATCGATGCCGGACTGCCGCTGGTCCAGTGCCTCGAGATTCTGGCTGCGAACCAGGAGAATCCCACCTTCCAGAAGACGCTCACGGGAGTTCGGACTACGGTGGAAGGCGGTTCAACGCTGGCCAATGCCATGCGCCAGTATCCCAACGTGTTCGACGACCTCAGCACCAACATGATCGAGGCGGGCGAAACCGGCGGTATTCTCGACATCATCCTGCAGCGGCTTGCGACCTATGTAGAAAAGGCGGTGAAGCTGCGGGCTGCCGTGAAGTCTGCGTTGATCTACCCGGTGTCGGTGGTCAGCATCGCGGTCCTCATCGTCGGCGCCCTGCTCAAGTGGGTGGTACCCATTTTCGCCAATTTGTTTGCCGGACTCGGTGTGGCTCTGCCGTTGCCCACGCGCCTCGTCATGGGCCTGAGCGCGTTCGTCGGGCACTTCTGGTGGTTCTTTATCGTGGGAGCGGTCGGACTGGTGTTTGGTCTGAAGCAGATTCGCAAGCACCCCAAAGGAAAGTACGCCTTTGACGCCGTGCTGCTGAAGTTGCCGGTGCTTGGCGTGCTGCTGCGGAAGATTGCCGTAGCACGTTTCACGCGGACGCTCGGCACGCTCATTACGTCAGGTGTTCCGATACTTGAGGGCTTGGCGATCACTGCCAGAACGTCAGGAAACGCTGTGCTGGAAGCGGCGTTGATGCGGGTCCGTAAAGCCATTGAAGAAGGCCGCACGATTGTCGATCCGCTGAAGGAAAGCGGCGTCTTCCCCAATATGGTTACGCAGATGATCGGCGTCGGCGAAGCGACGGGCGCCATGGACTCGATGCTGCAGAAGATTGCGGACTTCTACGAGGACGAAGTCGACGCAGCGACCAAGGACTTGTTGGCCTTATTGGAACCCATGATCATCGGAATGTTGGGCGTGACTATCGGCGGCATCGTCATTTCGCTCTACATGCCGTTGTTCTCGATGATCGCGAAATTGGCCGGATAAGACTTCGACCCGGATCTGGGGTGCTCGAATCGAGCACTCCAGACACAAATCATCTGGACGGACTTGCCTCCATCCAGCGCGAGGCCGGTGGAACTGATCAGGATCCCAAATGCAGCCCATGTTCGACGAGCGTTTATGGCTGGAATGGCTAGTCAAAGTCCGTATCATTGTGCTGACGTTTTTGCTCGGCATCGAATTGGCCGTGAGCCGGTTTGTCCCCACGCCTCTGCCGATGGGCCCCTTCGTCAGCACCATGGTGCTGTGGTACGCCATCTCAGTTGTCTACGTTCTCCTGCTCTCCTTCTGGCGTGAAGACCGCGCCCAATCGGCCATACAGGTCTTAACCGACCTTGCGCTGACGACTTTGCTGGTCGAAGTAACCGGCGGAGTTGACAGCTCTTTCAACTTTCTCTATCCGCTGATCATCATTGTTGCCTGCATCCTGCTACCCAGGATGTGGGCATACCTGATGGCGGCAGTCTCGTTCCTGCTATACGGCGCAGTCCTCGAGCTGAATTATTTCGGCGCGCTGCCCGTCTATGGGAGTGCGCACCTCGATTGGAAGTCGCTGCAGGGCATCATCTTCATCAACCTGTTTGCCTATCTGACGGTTGCGTATCTCGCCGGGAAGCTAGTCACAAAGTTGCGGCAGGCCGGGGCAGAGTTGCAGGACGCCAGCGGCGCGCTGAAAGACCTGCAGGCATTGCACCAGAACATTATCCAGTCCATCAGCGGGGGAATAATCACGACGGGCCTCGACGGCCATATCACGCTGGTGAATAGCGCGGGCGAAAAGCTGCTGGAGCACAGCGAAAGCGAGTTGCTGGGCAGGCCGATTGGAGAAGTGTTCATCGATCCCCTGCCGCATGTGGTTAAGCAGAAAGCGCACGGCGAGGTGAGATACATTGCGGCAAATGGATTTCGCCGAACTTTCCGAGTCATAGTCTCAACTCTGGCGGTTCCGGACCGCGGCCTGCTCGGATATGTCTACAGCCTGGATGACTTGACCGAGATTCGCCGGCTGGAGCGGGAAGTGCGAATGCAAGACCGCCTCGCTGCCGTGGGCCGGCTCGCGGCTGCCATTGCGCATGAAATCCGAAATCCCTTGACCTCCATCGCCGGGTCGGTGCAGATGCTGGATGCGTTCTCCAGTCTTACTAACGAGCAGCGGACGCTCGTCGAAATTGTGACCCGCGAGTCGGAGCGCCTGAACAACATCATCACCGATTTCCTGGCGTATTCCCGAAGCAAGCAGTACCAGCTGGAAAAGATCGATATTCTTCCCCTGCTGGAGGACACGCTGACGCTGCTGCAGAACCGCCTGGTCACGCAAAATACCGGGATTCTCGTCGAGCGCCGCATACCGATGAAGAATGCGATGGTGCTGGGCGACGGGAACAAGTTGAAGCAGGTGTTCTGGAACGTTTGCGAAAACGCGGTACGAGCCATGTCGGGCATCGGCGGCACGCTGACGGTTTCGGTCGTAGCCGTTGGTGAGGAGTGGGAGATTAGTTTTACGGATACTGGGTTGGGCATGACCGCACAGCAGACCGAAAAAATCTTCGAGCCGTTCCAGTCCGATTTCGAGGGCGGTACGGGACTGGGCCTCGCGATCGTCTACCAGATAGTTCAAGCACACGACGGCAAGGTGTGGGCGCGGTCAAAGTCAGGGCAGGGAACCACATTCGTTCTGCGACTCCGCCAGGCAGGTGAGGATGCCCATCCTGCCGCAGTCGCACCGGACCAGGTGCCGGCAGCCGTAGGCGAAAGGAGAGCCCATGCCTAGTATTCTGGTCTGCGACGATGAGCGTTCGATATGCGAAATGCTCGACATCGCATTACGCCGTGAAGGCTACAAGATTGAGACGGTCACTTCCGGCGAGGCGGCGAAGCGGAAGATCGATGGCGCGCTGTACGATGTCATCGTTACCGACATCAAGATGCCGAAGATTGACGGCATCGAAGTGCTGCGGCATGCGCACCAGGTATCTCCTGACTCGGCAGTCGTGCTGATTACGGCCGTAGATGATTATGAGGCAGCGGTACAGGCGGTGAAAGCTGGAGGCGCGTCAGACTACATCCGCAAGGGGCCGGGGCTCGTCGACGAGATCAAGTTGGCGATTCGGCGGTCACTGGAGAAAGTGGCTCTCAGCCGGCAGAATTTCGCGCTCAAGCGTGACGCCGCGACTCGCAACTCGCTGGACAACATCGTCGGGGTCAGCGCGACGATGGAGAAGCTGAAGGAGACCATACGGACAGTCGCTTCGACCAGCAGTACGATCCTGATCCAGGGCGAAAGCGGGACAGGAAAGGAATTGGTAGCGCGTGCCGTGCATGCATGTTCGCCGCGCGCGGCTGAGCCGTTCGTCTCCATTAACTGCGGCGCATTTCCCGAAACCCTGCTGGAGAGCGAGCTGTTCGGATACGTCAAGGGAGCTTTTACTGGCGCCAATCAGAACAAGCGTGGCTTGTTTGAAGTAGCGAATAGCGGGACCATTTTTCTCGATGAGATCAGCGAAATGAGTCTCACTATGCAGGTGAAGCTGCTGCGCGTGCTGCAGGAACGCAGCGTGCGGCCGGTCGGCAGCACCGAGGAGATCGCCATCGATGTGCGGGTGATCGCCGCTACCAACCGCGATCTGGATAAACAAGTCAGCGACAATCTTTTTCGCGAAGATCTCTACTACCGGCTCAACGTGATACCCATTGGGGTGCCGCCGCTACGCAACCGTCGGGAAGACATTCCTCTGCTGGTCAACTGCTTTCTGAAGAAATATGCTCCCGCGGCGGGCAAGAGCATTGCCCGGGTCAGCGCCAACTGCATGGATGCGCTTTGCGAATACGAGTGGCCGGGCAACGTACGACAGCTGGAAAATACCATTGAGCGCGCAGTGGCTATGGAGACCAGCGAAGAACTTCATGTGGAAATTCCCGTGGAACGGCCGAAAGCCCGGGCAGCCGCAGCTGCAGCCGGAGTCGGCGGGCCGGTCAGTTCAAGCGGCGGCGTTCTGCCCGACGGAGTTGACATGGAAAAATACGTAGCTGATATAGAACGCTCACTGCTGCAAGCCGCGCTCGAGCAGTCGAACGGCGTGCAAACTAAAGCCGCCGACGTACTCCGCATCTCATACCGTTCGTTCCGGCACTTGATGAAGAAGTACGACCTTTGAGTTGTAGCTGGGACTCAGTGAAACGAGGCGGTTCAGCCCTTCACGTTTACCTTGGCAAACGACAACACTGCGCGGCCAGGCATCGGCCGGCCCATGGTGGTGGCCGGGCGGAACGTGGTAAAGATCAGTAGCCGCTTCACCTGCGGCAGCAGTTGTTCAGATTCATTCGAATCCGACAGAATGCGATAATCCTCGATCCTTCCGTCTGCTCCCACATAAGCCTCGATGATGAGCGAATCCGAATTGACCGAGCCGACAACCGTTGTGCCGAATGCCGAGTATTGCAGCTCCGGCTCGGTATAAAGCAGGAGCGGCACGTCGTTCTTGCTCATGGCTTGAACATTGGGCAAGCCAAATACGCCCATCAGCGCCGCAAAGATCACGATTGCGGAAATCAGACCCGCAGTCGCCGGAACCATAAAGGCCTGCAGTGCGTTCTCCATCCGCACACGAACTCCCTCAAATGCTGGGCGGCGTGCCTCAGCGATCTCCTGCGAAATCGCAACCCGCAAGCGGAGATTGAGATCGGGAGGCGCCTTCCGGCGCCCGGCATGAGCCAGCAGTTTCTGGGTTTGCAGCAGCAGGTCGTATTCTTCCAGGCAGGATGCGCATCCCGTCATGTGATGGCCGAGCGCTTGCATCTGTGCACCGGTAACTGCGCCATCCAGATACGGCGACAACAGCGATTTGGCCTGGTCACACTTCATGATGTCACCTCAACTTCCTGCCCGCCACTCGGAGAATAATCGGAAGCTACCGGCTTTCTGTGCCCCTGTTGCGGAGCCCGCAGTCCCATCTGCTGCCCGCATTCGCGGATGTAGGGGATAAGCCGCTGTTTCAAAGCTTCCCGGCCGCGAGTCAAACGAGATTTCACAGTACCCAGAGATACTTCGGTAATCTCGGCAATTTCCTCGTACGACATTTCTTCCAAATCGCGCAGGACCACAGTCGTTCGATACGGCTCAGGCACCTTGCGCAGTTCTTCTTCGACGCGCATCCGGACTTCCTCGTGGGCCACGTTATCGAAGGGACTCTCGGCATGGTCCACTAACGCGTCTTTCGTACTAACGCAGGAGCCCTGCTCCGACTCGTACTCCAGCGGTTCGATCGACAACTCCCGCGCCTTATGACGAAACCACCAGCGCTTGCGGTTGGAGGCCTCGTGCAGCGCAATTCGATAAATCCAGGTCTTGAGGGTGGATTCACCGTGAAAATGCTTGATGCCCCGGAACACTTTCAAAAAGACTTCCTGCGTGGCATCGGCGGCATCGGAAGGATCGCTGACCATGCGATACACCAGGCTGTAAATCGGCTGATGAAACTCGCCAATGAGCCAGGCATAAGCCTCTTCCGAGCCGGCTTTCAATTCGGCAAGGATTGCGGCTTCCTGCGCGCGAACCCCAATTGCGCTAGCTAGATCACCCAAGGTGGTTACTCCCGCCATCACTCTCATGGCGTGACCCCTATTATAGGATTTCCACAGCGCAAAACCTTCTGCAAAAAATACATCTTTTCAGCGAGTTCGCTGCGCGCCGCGTGACTCCTTGCGCCTATTTACATAGACGCCAGACAGTCAACGTATGTTCCCGGTATAAGCGATTTATTTTCAGCAGGATGTACTCCGGAATACACTTCTGGGCCGGTTTGCCGGTGACATAGGTCACTGGCTGCGGACCCTAGTGGGGCTGTGAGGGCTGCTGCGGAGTTGGATTCGGCGCCTGCTGTGTATTTGTGGGCGCCGTGGCCGGCGGCTTGGCTGGTTTGGCTTTCTTTTTCTTGACCGGCTTTTCGGGCTCACTGTCGTCGATGACGATCTTCTTCGGCGGGGCGGCAGCGGCAGCTTGCGCCGCGCTCAATGCCGTCCGCAAACGCGCCAACTCCGCTTCCTTCGCGGCGGCTAAATCCTGAAGGCGCGTTGCAAGGTCGCGGCGGACGTTATCGAGATTGTTGGCGTCGTTGGCCAGTTGCTGGTACTGCTCGCGAGGACCAAATGCGCCGGCACTTTCCGCGATCGACACCAGCACGTCGTGCAGCGCATCCAGGTTGTGGTAGAGCTTGAAGGTCGCGGCAAGATCCTCGGGCGAGTTCCTGACCTGATCAACCAATCCCGGCAGCGCATCCTGAACATTGCGCAAAACCGATTGCACATCGCTGTCCGCTTGCCTCTTCGTATTGGAGTCGGTCTTCCACTTGTCCACGCGAGTCTTGGTCAAATCCGCAGCAACAGCCTGCGAACTCTGCTGGAGGTTGGCGAGCAGATTGTTGACTTGAGTGACCGACGCGTACGATACCGGCGTCTGTGGCGCAGGTTGCGCGACCGCCATAACGGTCACAGCGGCAAGCAAAAGAAATGCTGTTGAAAGAGATCGAAGGGCGCTCATCGTTTTCTTCTGCCGCGAGGCGCGGCGCTGTTGCGACTGCATTGATCAGCATACTAATTTTCCGCAGAATGCACAAAATCCTGGGACTTACGGTTTGACTAGACAGACAGCGTAAGCGAGAATTGAGTAGCCGTCCTTCTCACGAGTGGGCCTGTGGCGCAGCTGGGAGCGCGCTTCCATGGCATGGAAGAGGTCGTCGGTTCGATCCCGACCAGGTCCACCAAA
>Ga0070741_10018519_pt1 | contig 11265 bp, 9 predicted proteins | sample Coa_R1_4_FD_66440 | JGI IMG/M metagenome (GOLD analysis project Ga0070741, IMG submission 66440) | Surface soil microbial communities from Centralia Pennsylvania, which are recovering from an underground coalmine fire - Coalmine... | ecosystem: Environmental > Terrestrial > Soil > Unclassified ...
CCCGACGGCCACACGATCGCACGCTTCCGCGAGAAGCCGGCCGATCCCGTGGGGCTGCCCGACGCGCCCGGCGAGGCGTACGCGTCGATGGGCATCTACGTCTTCACCGCCGCCGCGCTCGTGGACGCGGTGACCGAGGACGCCGAGGACGAGAGCTCGCGCCACGACCTGGGCGGCAACATCATCCCGGCGCTCGTCGCGAGCGGCGAGGCGCACGTCTACGACTTCCGCGCGAACGAGGTGCCGGGCTCCACCGAGGAGGAGCGCGGGTACTGGCGCGACGTGGGGACGCTCGACTCCTACTACGACGCGCACATGGACCTCGTTCGGGCGGTGCCCGTGTTCAACCTCTACAACCAGGCGTGGCCGATCCACAGCTGGCCCGAGCCGCTGCCGCCCGCGAAGTTCGTCGTCGAGGAGGAGGGCCGCACCGGCCGCGCCGTCAACTCGATGGTGTGCTCCGGCGTGATCGTCTCCGGCGCATCCGTCCGCCGCTCGATCCTCTCGCCGGGCGTGCACGTGCACTCGTACGCCGAGGTCGACCACTCGGTGCTGCTGCACGGCGTCGAGATCGGCCGGCACGCGGTCGTGCGGAACGCGATCCTCGACAAGAACGTCCGCGTGGCCGAGGGCGCGCAGATCGGCGTCGACCTCGACCGCGACCGCGAGCGCTTCGTCGTCTCGGAAGGCGGCATCGTCGCGGTCGGCAAGGGCGCGGTCGTCGATGCCTGACCCGCCGCGCGTCGCACTGCTGACGCGCGAGTACCCGCCGGACGTCTACGGAGGCGCCGGCGTCCACGTCGAGTACCTCGCGCGGGAGCTCCAGCGCCTCGCCGACGTCACGGTGCACTGCTTCGGCGCCGACCGGCCGGCCGGCGGCGGCCCGCCGGTGCGCGCGCACGCGCCGTGGGAGCGGCTCGCCGGCCGCGCCCCGTTCGCCGCCGCCCTCGAAGCGGTGTCGGTCGACCTCGCCATGGCGGCCGCCGTCGAGGGCGCCGACCTGGCGCACAGCCACACGTGGTACGCCAACCTCGGCGGGCACCTCGCGAAGCTCGTGCACGGCATCCCGCACGTCGCGACGGTGCACAGCCTCGAGCCGCTGCGGCCGTGGAAGGCCGAGCAGCTCGGCGGCGGCTACGCCGTCTCGAGCTTCTGCGAGCGCACCGCGCTCGAGGCGGCCGACGCGGTGATCGCCGTCTCGCGCGAGCACCGCCGCGACCTGCTGCGCTGCTACCCGGCGGTGGACGCGGCCCGGGTCGAGGTGATCGGCAACGGCATCGACACCGACGAGTACCGTCCCGACCCGGCGACCGACCTCGTCGAGCGGATCGGCGTCGATCCACGGCGTCCGTCGGTGCTCTTCGTCGGCCGCGTGACCCGGCAGAAGGGGCTCACCCACCTGCTCGACGCCGCCCCGCTGCTCGACCCCGGCGCGCAGCTCGTGCTCTGCGCGGGGGCCGCCGACACCCCCGAGCTCGCCGCGGAGATCGAGGCGAAGCTCGAGCGCGTCCGCGCCGGGCGTGCGGGCGTCGTCTGGATCGAGCGGATGCTGCCGCGGCGCGAGCTGATCCAGCTGCTCACGCACGCGACCGTCCTCGTGTGCCCCTCGATCTACGAGCCGCTCGGGATCGTCAACCTCGAGGCGATGGCCTGCGCGACGCCCGTCGTGGCGACGGCGACCGGCGGCATCCCGGAGGTGGTCGAGGACGGCGTCACCGGCCTGCTCGTCCCGTTCGACCCGGTCGACGACCCGACCCGGACGCCGCGCGACCCCGAGCGCTTCGCCCGGGACATCGCCGACCGCGTGAACAGGCTGCTCGCCGACCCGGCCGAGGCGGCGCGCATGGGCCGCCTCGGCCGGGAGCGGGCCGCCGACGAGTTCAGCTGGCGCAGCGTCGCGGAGCGCGTGGCCGCGGTGTACCGCCGGCTCGTCGGCTGATCAGTGGTTCTTGCCCTTCTTCGTCTTCCCCGGCGGCGTATGCCCGGTCGAGGGCGACCAGGTCGTGACGCGGCCCGTGCAGCCGGCCGCGATCGCCGCCTTCACGGCGCCGTACGACGGCTTCGGCGCCCCGTTCGGGTACTCGAGGCCCGACTGCCAGCCGCCGGAGGTCGGCGAGGTGTTCAGGTTCGCCTCGTCGATCAGATGGAAGAACAGCACCGCCGCGACGCTGGGATCGCACGCGAACATGCCGACGATCCGCGCGTAGTAGGCGGCCTGCTGCTGCTCGGTCACGGTCGGCGAGCTCTCGCTGCCCGTGTAGAGCGGGTTGCCGGTCTCGTTGCTCTGGTAGCCGATCTCGTCCAGGTAGAGCTCGAGGCCGTTCGCCGTCGTCGGCTGCGCGGTCCCGTGGAACGCATCCCAGAGCGCCTGCTTGACGCGGCCGAGCTGCGGGATGCCGAAGAAGCCGGGATCCTGGTAGCCGGCGTTGTCCGGGGCCGGCGGCGGGCTCGCGTTCGGGTTCGGGTACGGGTGGACGGCGAGCGCGTCCATGATCGGCGCCGTGCGCCCCGAGTGCCTGTAGGCGGCGCCGACGGCCCGCAGGAAGTCGAGCGGCTTCGTCGAGTTGCCGTCGACCGCGCGGGGTGCGAGACCCATGCCGATGACGGTGATCGCCGGGTTGACGGCCTTCAGCGCGTCGTAGCACCGCGCCAGCGTCGCCTCGTAGCTGTCGGGCCCCGCATTCGCGTCGGAGCCGGTGTGCTGCGGCGACCAGAAGCGCGTCGCGTTCACCTCGTTGCCGACGATCAGCTTCGTCACCGTCGGGTAGCGCGCGGCGACGTTCGCCGCCCAGGCGCAGAACACCGCCGGGTCGGGCGTCGAGGAGTGCGCCGGGTAGAGCGACAGGATCACGTCGACGCCCGCGGCGGCCGCGGCCGGCACGGCGCGATCGAGGAACGCCTGCCCCGGGATCGCGCTTGCGTCGCCCGTGAACGTGACCGTCCAGCGGTTCTCCGTCAGCCCGGCGCCTGTCAGGCTCGGGTAGATGCTCGCGCCTCCGTCGGAGGCGTACTTCGTCGCATCCTCTGCGACGCCGAACGCGGTACCGGAGCCCGCGCCCGCGCTCGCCGAGACGCATGCGACCAGCGTTACGCAAGCGGCGGCCAGGACGGCCGCCCACGACCGTGCACTCACTTCGTCCCTCCTCGACTGTGGGGCGATCGGCCCGGTTCGCGCCTCGGCCGCAACGTGTCCGATCTCGATTGCGCTCCGTTTGTCGGATGCGACGGCGGGTCGTGCGCAGTCCCGGTTCGAGTGACCCCGCTCCCGAGATCGAGGGAACCGAGCGGACCGAGGTAACGCTGAAGGGGTAGGACCTATGTCAACGCGGGCAGAGCGCGCAGCGTCATCGCCACGCCGGCCGCGACGATCACCGCCGCGGACACCGCCGGCAGGAGCCGCAGCACGAGCCCGTCGAAGCTCCTGTGCGCGAACGCGCTGCGCGCGAGCACGGCGGCGAGCCCCACCGCGGTGATCGAGAGCGCGAGGCCGAGCGAGAAGGCGACGATCAGGACGAGGCCGAACGCGAGCCGGTGCAGGGAGATCGCCGCGAGCAGCACGACGAGCGCCGAGGGGCACGGGAGGATCCCGCCCGAGACGCCGACGGCGAGCAGGCCGCGCAGGCCGGAGCCGGGCTCCGGGAGGTGGTCGTGGTCGTGGCCGTGGTGGTGATGGTGGCCGTGCTGCCGCCCGTGCCGGTGCGCGCGCTCGTGGCGCCAGTCGCGCAGGCGCGAGCGGAGGACGGCGGCGCCGACTGCGACGACCGAGACGCCGGCCGCGAGGTCGAGCCACGGGTAGAGGTGGTCGGGCACGACGAACTGGGAGAGCGCGAGCGTCACGAGCCCGAGCGCGAAGACGCCGATCGTGTGCGTGACGGTGACGATCCCGCCGAGGATCGCGGCGTCGCGCGGCGTGCCGCGGCGGCCGACGAGGAACGCGGTGACGATCGTCTTGCCGTGGCCGGGCGAGAGCGCGTGGGCGGCGCCCCAGAAGAGCGCGGCGGCGAGCGACGCGAGCACGACGAGCGCGCTCAGGTGCCGCCGGCCGATCAGGCGGGTGAAGCCGGAATCGGCGACGCGGTCGCGGGCCTCGAGCGAGCGGCCGCTGGAGAGCGCCGGCGGCGGGTCGCCGGTCGGGGCGACCGTCGCGGTCAGCGACCGCTGGTCGAGCGGGCTCTGGAGCAGGCTCTTCGGATACGCGCGCAGCTCGTCCGAGCTGCTCGGGGTGCTCGCGCCGACGACGAGCTCGCGCCAGCCGATCCGGCCCGGGTCGTTGTCGTCGCGGACGTCGAGCCGCTCGCGCGCGGTCACGGCGGGCCCGGCGAGGATCACCTCGAGCCGCATCGTGTGCAGCCCGGCGACGCCCGGCGGGAACGCGAGCCGGTGCGCGACAGGACGGAGCGGCACGGGACGGCCGGCGAGCGACACGTGCAGGTCGCGCGCGATGCGGTGCGCGTAGACGCTCGGGTCGACGCCGTGCTGCCGTGCCTGGTAGGTGGGGATCTCGGCGAGGTCGAGCACGTAGCGGACGTACAGCCGGTGTCCGGCCACCTCGACGCGCGCGAAGTGGTTGATGGTGAAGTTGCCGAGCGGGTGCGCGCTCGCCGCGGCGGGCGCGAGCAGGGCGCATGCGAGCACGGCGGCGGCTGCGAGCTTCTTCACGGACGTGCCCCCTTCCGGGCGACGGGCGCCCACAGGATCGAGAAGCGCGGGTTGAGCGCGAGCGCGCGGCGGTAGTAGCTGCGCGCCTCGACGCGGCGGCCGAGACACGCGGCGACGTAGCCGCGGTGGAAGAGCTTGAGGGCGTCCTTCGTGCCGAGCCGGAGGGCGCGCTGCGACCACGGCAGGGCGGCGCGGCACTCGCCGGCGCGCGCGAGCGTCCAGCCGAGGACGTCGTCGCCCGTGATGCTGGGGCGCTCCTCGCGGCCGAGCCGCGCCAGCTGCACCGCGTGCGCGAGGTCCCGGCCGTGGTCGGCGTCGAAGAGCGCGATGTCGAGGTCGTTGCGGACGCCGTTCACGGCGAGCAGACGCTCGATGACGCCGATCAGCGCGTACTGGCGGCGCGCGAGCGCCTCGTTCCCGGTCACGTGCTCGAGGTCGCCGAGGAGGCCGACGTACTGGGGCAGCGGGACGCGCGCGACGGCGTCGCGCTCGTAGGCGAGCGCGCGCCGCAGGCGGCCGAGCGCGGCCTGCGCCTGCGCCATGCCGTCGAGCGCGAAGGGGTAGCCCGGGAAGGCGTGCAGCGCGATCCGCATCTGCAGCTCCGCGGCGCGGTAGCGGCCGACGGAGAGCTCGAGCAGGCCGAGCTGGACGTGCGTCCAGGCGAGCGCCTCCGGCTCGCCGACGGCGGCGGAGGCGGCGAGCGCCATCGCGCGCTCGGCCGGCGCGGGCCGGCCGGTCAGCTCGCGGGCGTAGGAGACGCGCGCGTAGGAGGCGACGCTCGGCTTGAGCCTCGCCATCTCGTCGAACGCGGCGAAGGCGGCGCGGTAGCGGCCCAGCTCGACGTCGGCGTCGCCGATCACGCCGTAGACGCCGGCGGTGGTCGGGGACAGGCTGCGCGCCCGCTCGCCGAGCGAGAGCGCGAGCCGGAACCGGTGGCGGGCGAGCGCGAGCTGGCCGAGCCCCGCGGTCGCGATCAGGTCGTGCGGCGCGAGCGCGAGCGCGCGGTGCAGGATCCCGTCGGCCTTCGGGTAGTAGGAGGCGTCGCCGGTCTCGCGGACCCGCTGCAGATAGGCGAGCCCGAGCGTGTCGAGCGCCTTCACGTCGCGCGGGTAGAGCCGGAGCTCGCCCTGCAGCCCGGCCACCTCGGCCTCGGTGTCGCCGGCTGCGAAGCCCTGCTGCAGCTCGGCGGCGACGCCGGCGGGCAGCGCATCGGCCGCAGCCGATGCGCCGCCCGAGCGGAGCGCGCCGCCGAGGGCGGCGGCGGCGGCGACCAGGGCCGCCGCCGCCAGACCGACGATGAGCCTCCGCTTCACCGGCCTACGGGTGGGTCGGGAAGGGCTGCCCCTTCGTGTTGTCGAAGCCGCTGAACGGCGCGGCCACGTACGGGAACGCCTGCAGGTTGGGGACGTCGTTCGCGTCGACGCCGTCGCCGAGCGGCAGGCTGTGCCCGATCAGGGCGCCGCCGACGACGCGCTCGGAGATGTCGACCACGTCGTCCTCCAGCCGGCGGCCGTTCGGGTAGCCGGCGAGGTCGCCGCCGAGCACGCCGAGCCTGTTCACCTTGTCGGCGGGCGTCGGCGGGATCGACAGGTTGAGCCGGAGCTCGTCGGCGAACGTCGGCCCGGTGTAGTTCAGCATCGGGCTCTTGAGGCCGGTGCCGAGCACCTGGACGAGGTCGTCGCGGCCGGTCTCCTTGAACGGGCCGAACTGCGGGTACAGCTTCTCGAGCACGGTCGCGAGGATCGAGTTCGAGTAGTACTTCTCGAACTGCTTGTCGTCCGCCGGCGAGGAGGCGTTCCAGTGGTCCTTCTCGCTGGTCGGGATCAGCACCTCGTTGATCAGCGGGTCGCCGAGCCGCGAGACCTGCACCCAGCGGCCGGCGGCCTTGCCGTTCGCGACCGTCACCTGGCGGCGGTCGGTCGCGGCCCACACGCCGATCGTGTGGTTGCCGCCGTTGTCGAGCTGCGACTTCGGGATCTGCAGCGCGATCGAGTGCACCGCGTAGCCGGCGAGGAAGTCGCGGCCGCCGCCGGTGGCGCCGGTGCCCTCGCGGATCGCGACCAGGTCGAAGATCGCGCCGACGTCCCCGAAGAACGGATCGTCACGCTGCCCGGCGAACACCGTGCTGCCGTCGGAGAGCGTGTGGATCCCCTTCGCGGCGAGCGCGGCGTAGTTCGGCGTCGAGCGAGGCCCGATGTTGTCGGGCGGCGTCTCGAGGCCGCTGCCGACCGTCGTCGTGGTGTTCCCGACGGTCTTCGTGACCGTGTAGGTCTGCTGCGTGTTGCCGAGGAAGAACTGGCTCGGCAGGTTCTTGAACTGGAACCGGTAGGTGATGTCCGGCTTCCCGTCGCCGTTGCGGTCGACGTAGATGTCGTAGCGGGCGGTCGGGCTGAACGTGTAGTAGTTCGGCCCCGCCGCGGGGTCCTCGCCCGGGATCCAGTTCGCGATGATCGTCGCGGTGCTCGGCTTGTCCGGCGACACGAACGCGTACAGGTCCGTGTTGTCGGCGGTCGGGTCCTGCGAGATCAGCGGTGCCTCGCGATGGCTCGACGCGGCGGCCGTGGACGGCCCGTTGCCGCGCACGGCGACAGCGGCCACCGCGGCCACGGCTGCGGCCAGCGCGAGGCAGGCCGCGAGTGCGGTCCTTCTCATGTCGTCTCCCTTCACGCGACGGGTCGATTGGAATTGCCGTCGCTCGAGTCACGCCCCATTCGCGCGACCGCGGAGATCGGTTCGAATCAGGCGACGCGTGCGACGCGAACTGCGTGCGCGACGACGTGCCCGACGATCACGACCGCGGGCGACTCGAGCCCGCGCGCCGCCTCGGCGAGCGTCGCGAGCGTCCCGGTCCGCACCTCGGCGTCCGGCCACGAGAGCCGCGAGAGGACGGCCGCCGGCTCGGCCGGGTCGCGTCCGGCGCGGACGAGCCCGTCGGCGATCGCCGCGACGCGGCCCAGACCCATGAAGACGACGAGCGTGCCCGGTGTCGCCGCGAGGTGCGCGTAGTCGAGCTCGCCGCCGCCGGCGCTCGTCCCCGACACGACGGTCAGCTGCGCCGCCTCGCCGCGCGAGGTCAGCGGGATCCCGGCGAGCCCCGGGATCGCGGTCAGCGTCGACACGCCCGGCACGACCTCGCAGCGGACGCCGGCGGCGGCCAGCGCGGCGACCTCTTCGCCGCCGCGGCCGAACACGAACGGGTCGCCGCCTTTCAGGCGGACGACGCGCCGGCCCCGGCGTCCGTGGCGGACGAGCAGCTCGTTCACCTCGTCCTGCGTCAGCTCGTCGCGCGCGACGCGCACGGCGCCGCGCGCCTCGTCGACGAGCGCGGCGGAGACGAGCCGGTCGTAGACGAGCACCTGGGCGGCGCGCACGAGCTCGAGCGCGCGGACGGTGATCAACCCGGGGTCGCCGGGCCCGGCGCCGACGATCGCCACGCTCACGACGCGAGCTCCTCGGCCACGAGCTGCTGGAAGAAGTCGCGCCGCTCCTCGTAGGTGGCGAAGTGCCGGCGCGCCCACGGCCGCAGCGCCTGCAGGAGGCGGGCGAGCTCGGCGTGGCGCGGGCCGAGCAGGTCGGCGACGTCGTCGCGCACGCGCTGCGCGAGCGCGGGGGACGCGCCGCCGGTCGAGACGCCGACGACGATCGGGTCGCGCCGCACGACCGCCGGCAGGATGAAGCTGCAGAGCTCCGGATCGTCGGCGACGTTGCACGGCGTCGCCCGCGCCGCCGCGGCGCGCGACACGGCGGCGTTCACGGCGCGGTCGTCGGTCGCGGCGAGGACGAGGAAGCGCCCGTCGGCATCGGCTTCCTCGAACGCCCGCTCGACGACCGTCACGCCCGGCAGGCGCAGCTCCGCCGAGACTTCGGGCGCGACGACCGTCACGCGCGCGTCGCAGTCGAGGAGCCCCGCCGTCTTCTCGGCGGCCACGCGGCCGCCGCCGACGACGAGGCAGTCACGGCCGCGCAGGTCGAGGCACGCCATGTAGTAGCGCACGGTCAGCTCCCGACGCTCGCAAGCCGCGCGCCGGTCTGGTCGAGCCGCACCGCCGCCTCGACGCCGTCCGCCTCGAGCTGCAGCGCGAACGCGCCCGGGCCGACGGCCTGGATCGAGATCGCCCCGAGCTGCCTGCCGACGAGCGCCTGCAGCGCCGTCGAGACGGCGCGCGCGCTCTCGGCGCGCTCGCGCCCGCGCGGCAGGCGGCGCAGCGTCGCAACCGCGGCCTGCTCGCCGCCCGGCCCGTAGTGGGCGCGGATCCGGCCCGCCTGCTGGCCGAGCTCGAGCACCGACTCGAGCAGCTCCTCCCCGTCGCCGTCGACCGCGCCCGCGTCGAGCTGCGCGGCGAGCTCGGCGAGCCGGGCGCGCATGTCGTCGCCGCGCGCCATCGCCAGCGTCGCCTGGACCTCGGCGAGCGCCACCTCGCGCGCCTCGCCCTTCAGCTCGATCGTCACTCGTCCTCGCCGACGAGCGCGCGCAGCTCGTGCTCGAGCCCGCCGGTCTCGATCGCGCAGTGGATGCCGCACTCCTTCGGCGCGCCCTGCTCCCACCACCAGCGCCCGGCGCGCAGGTCCTCGCCCGCCGCCGTCGGCCGGGTGCAGGGCGCGCAGCCGATCGAGGTGTAGCCCTTCGCGTACAGCGGGTTCACGGGCAGGTCGTGCTCGCGCACGTAGTCCCACACCTCGTCCTCGGTCCACTCGGCGAGCGGGTTCAGCTTGACGATCGCGCCGTGGTCGTGGTCGATCTCCACCTTGCGGATGTCCGAGCGCGTCGCCCACTGGTCGCGGCGCAGCCCGGTGATCCACGCGTCGAGGCCGCCGAGGTAGCGCTGCAGCGGCAGCACCTTGCGCACCTGGCAGCAGAGGAGGCGGTTCTCGACGCTGCGGTAGAAGAGGTTCGGCCCGTGCTTGCCGGTCATCGCGCTCAGGTGCGCCGCGTCCGGCGAGAGCAGGTCGAGGTCGAGCCGCGGGTAGCGCTCGCGCATCTGCTCGACGAGCTCGTAGGTCTCCTGCGGCAGACGTCCGGTGTCGACGCTGAACAGCTTCACGCCCGGGTCGATCGCGTAGGCCATGTGCAGCAGCACCGCGCCGTCGGCCTGGAACGCCGTCGAGATCGCGATGCGCGGCGAGAAGCGCTCGAGCGCCCACTCGAGCAGCGCCTCCGGCTCCTCCCCCTCGAACTCGACGGACAGCTCGCCCGCCTCGAGGTCGTCAAGCAGCTCTGTTGCCAACGTTCGCCTCCCTCCCCGCGAGCTGCGCGAGCTCGCCGTCCGTTGTCCTGTCGCACCACGTGCGGAACGTCTCGCCGCCGCCGCGCCCGGCGACCCAGCCGCCGACGAGGCCCACCACGACCTCGTCGAGCTCCTCGGTCGGCACGCGCCGGAAGACCGGCCGGGCGATCGCCGCCGGCCGGTCGAGGCTGCCCCGCAGGTAGACGTCGTACGCCTGGCGGCGCCGCCCCTCCTCGTCGCGCACCGTCGTGCCCTGGAAGCCGAGGTCCCCCACCCAGTGCTGCGCGCACGCGTGCGGGCAGCCGTCGAGGTGCAGGCGCAGGCCGTCGAGCTCGCCCCGGGGGAAGCGACGCTCGAGGAGCTGCACCAGGGCGTCCATGCGCGTCTTCGTCTCGGTGACGGAGAAGTTGCAGTGCGGCTCGCCGGTGCAGGCGATCGCATCGCCGCGAAGCGAGCCGGCGTCGAGCGGCAGGCCGATGCGCGCGAGCGCCTCGGGGTCGACGTCGCCGACGAGGACGAGGTTCTGCTGGCGGGTGATGCGCGCCTCGCAGCCGAGGTCGGCGAGCCCGATCAGCTGGTCGCCCGTGATCAGGCCGAGATGCACGGGCACGCCGACCCAGCCCTCGTGGACGCCGAGGTGGTTCCCGGGCGCGGGCGCCGGCGGCAGCGAGAAGTCGGCGAGCCGCCGGCCGAGACGGCGCTCGACGCGTTCGCGCATGCCCTCCGGCCCGATGTCGTCGATCATGAACTTGAGCCGCGCCTTCACGCGCGAGACGCGGTAGCGGAGGTCCTCGCGCCATTCGTCCAGGATCGCCGCCAGCACGTCGACGGCCTCGTCCTTGGGCACGAAGACGCCGAGCTCGCGGGCGATCCGCGGCACCGACGAGAGCCCGCCGCCGACGAGCACGCCGAATCCCTCCTCGCCGTCCCGCAGCGCGCCGACGAGGCCGATGCAGTTGATCTCGGGGGCGGCGCAGCTGTCCGCGCAGGCGGTGATCGAGATCTTGTGCTTGCGCGGCAGGTCGGAGTAGTCGGGGTTGCCGTAGAACCGCGCCGCCGCCGCCTCGACCACCGGCGTCGGGTCGAACAGCTCGTCGTGCGCGAGGCCCGCGACCGGGCACCCGGTGATGTTGCGGACCGTGTCGCCGCAGGCGCCGGCCGACGTCAGGCCCGCGGCGTGCAGCCGCTCGAAGACGTCCGGCAGCGCCTCGAGCCGCAGATAGTGGAGCTGCACGTTCTGGCGCGTCGTCAGCTCGCCCTCGCCGCGGCCGTACAGGTTCGAGAGCTCGCCGATCGCGCGCAGCTGCGCCGGCGCGAGGATCCCGCCGGGGATCTTCACGCGCAGCATGAACGTCCCGATCTTCGGCTTGTCGTGGTACAG
>Ga0070741_10018520_pt1 | contig 11265 bp, 6 predicted proteins | sample Coa_R1_4_FD_66440 | JGI IMG/M metagenome (GOLD analysis project Ga0070741, IMG submission 66440) | Surface soil microbial communities from Centralia Pennsylvania, which are recovering from an underground coalmine fire - Coalmine... | ecosystem: Environmental > Terrestrial > Soil > Unclassified ...
CCGCCGTCGATGAACAGCAGGCCGAGCGCTCCCCCCCACGCGTCCCCGACGGTGGCCGACTCCCCCACTACGGCGATGACGCAGTCCTCCAGTCCCGCCGCGGCCATGGTCCGGCGCCACCACGGCAACGTGTCCATCCGCCCGGTCTCGGGGTCGACGAGGTCGGGGTCGTGCCATTCCCAGCCGGGCTGGTTCTCCTCGCTGCCGCGGTGATGGTCGACGCTGAACAGCACGGTCCCACCGGCGCGCGCCGCGGCGCCAAGCCACACCGCCGACTTGCCGCAGTAGGCCCCGACCTCGAGCAGCGGGCCCGCGCCGGACTGCGCGGCGACCAGCCCGGCGTGGTGGAGCGCGGCGGCCTCGTCGTCCGGCAGGAACCCCTTCGCCGCCGCGGCGACAGCCACGAGCTCCGGGGTCATGGCCGACGGCCGCGTCACCTCCGTCCGCGCCTCACTTCTCGGTGACGCCAGCGGAGTCGAAGGTCGCCATCTCCCCGAGCACGCGCGCGGCGGCCTGCACGACGGGCACGGCGAGGCAGCCACCCGTGCCCTCGCCGAGGCGCATCCCGAGGTCGAGCAGGGGCTCGAGCCCGAGGTGGGCGAGCGCGACCGACGCGCCGGGCTCGGCCGAGCGGTGACCGGCGATCACGAACGGCAGCACGCCGGGAGCGAGCGCGGCGGCGCCGAGCAGGCCAGCCGCGGCGATGACGCCGTCCACGATGACGGGGACGCGCGCCGCCGCGCCGCCCACGATGAACCCGGCGATGGCGACGATCTCGAACCCGCCGACTTCGGCCAGCACCTCCATCGGCGACCGCCCGCGGGCGCGCGCGACGGCGCGCTCGACGACGCCGGTCTTCAAGGCAAGGCGGGCGTCGTCGATCCCGGTTCCGCGGCCGGTCACGTCGCGCGCGGCCCGGCCGGTGAACGCGGCGATGACCGCTGCCGACGGGGTCGTATTGCCGATGCCCATGTCGCCGGTGACGAGGCAGCGGGCGCCGCCGGCCACGAGGGTGGCCGCCGTGGCGGCGCCGACGTCGAGGGCGGCGGCGGCCTGCGCGACGGTCATCGCCGGGCCTGTGGCCAGGTTGGCCGTGCCCGGCGCGATGCGGGCGCGGACCAGCCCGGGGGCGGGCGGGACGTCGCCCGCGACGCCAACGTCGACGACGACCACCGAGGCGCCGGTCTGGCGGGCGAGGACGTTGATGGCCGCACCGCCGGCGCAGAAGTTGGCGACCATCTGCGCGGTCACCTCCTGCGGCCACGGCGTCACGCCCTCGGCGACCACCCCGTGGTCGGCAGCGAACACGGCGACCGCCGCAGGGGCGGGCACGGGCGGCGGTGACGTCCCCGCGATGGCCGCCAGCTGCACGGCGAGCGCCTCGATCCGCCCGAGCGAGCCGGGCGGTTTGGTGAGGCGGTCGAGGTGCTCGGCCGCGGCCGCAGCGGCATGGTCGTCGGGCGGCGTAAAGGCCGCGAGCGCGGCCGAGAACTCCCCAGGCACCTCGGGGAAGCTATCCGAGCCCGGGCTCGACCTCGGTCGGCTGGTGCGGCTCCGCCCCACGCTCGTGCCCGTCGTCGGCGTGCGCGGCGTCGCCGTGCGCGGCGTCGGCGTCGCCGTGCGCGTGCTCGGCGTCGCGGTCCGCTGGCGCGGCGTCGGGGTGGTGCACGACGAACAGCAGCTTGTTGAAGATGATGTACTTGGCGACCCACAGCACGCCGAAGCCCGCGATGTTCGCGGCCAACAGGATCACGAGGCGCGCCGCGCCAGTAATCCCGTGGTGGCGCGTCACCTGCCCGGCCTCGTGGCCCACGATGAACGAGAACCCGATGCCGACGAGGGTCAACCCCCAGAACGGCAGGATCTCCGAAAAGAGGCGGTTCTTGTCGTTCTTGCCCCACGCCCAGTAGCGATTGAGGATGTACGACGGGACGGCCGCGCACGAGTTGCCCAGCACCGCGGCGACACCCGCCGGCGCGCCGACGAGGTTGAACACGAGCACGCCCACCGTGCCGATCGGCACGGCCACAACCGAGACCATCGCGTAACGGAGCTTCTTACGGCCCTCCGTCGTGCGGTACCACGGCCCGAGGACCGGGATGGCCTCCATAACCCGCGTGACGAGCGCGTCGAGGTCCACGGCGTCAGTCCCCGTACCCGTGCGGGTGCGACGAATGCCAACGCCACGCCGTCGCCACGATGGCGTCGAGGTCGGTGTACTGCGGCCGCCACCCGAGCTCAGCCTGGATCCGCGTGCTGTCGGCGACGAGGTGCGCGGGGTCGCCGGCGCGGCGCGGTGCGACCCGCCTCGGCACCGCCCGGCCCACCACGCGGTCGACCGCATCGAGGACTTCCTGCACGCTGAACCCGCGCCCGACACCGACGTTGTAGGCGGTGCTCTGTGCGCCGGACGCGAGGGCGTCGATCGCCAGCACGTGCGCGGCAGCAAGGTCGTCCACGTGGATGTAGTCACGGATCCCGGTGCCGTCGGGCGTCGGGTAGTCGGTCCCCATCACGAGCACAGCGTCGCGCTGGCCGAGGGCGGCGAGCATGGCGATGGTCATGAGGTGCGTCTTCATGCGGTGGTCCGGCCCGATCGAAGCATCGGCCGCAGCGCCGCACGCGTTGAAGTACCGCAGCGCGATGTACCGCAGCCCGTAGGCCCGGTCGTAGGCGGCGAGGGCCCGCTCGAAGGCGAGCTTCGTCTCGCCGTACACGTTCGTCGGCTCGGTGGCCGCGGTCTCGGCGATCGGGACCTCGACGGGATCGCCGTACACCGCGGCAGTCGAGGAGAACACGACCGGCACCGGCCCCCCGTCTCCGGCCGCGTCCACCACGGCGTCAAGGAGGGCGAGGCCGGCCGTGAAATTATTGGCGTAGAACCGTCGCGGGTCCGTCATCGACTCCCCCGCTTCGATGGAGCCGGCGAAGTGGACGACCGCAGCCGGCCGGTAGTCGGCCAGCACCTTGGCCACGATGGCGCTGTCCGCGATGCTGGACTCGACGACGGGCACGCCTTCGGGGAGCGCGGCGCGGTGCCCCGCCGAGAAGTCATCGAGGACGACCGCTTCGTGGCCGGCGGCGAGCAGGTGGCGGAGGGTGTGCGACCCGATGTAGCCGGCGCCGCCGGTTACGAGAATGCGCCCCATACCTGGTGATCGTAGGGCGCGGTGAGGAGGTGCCCTTCGAACGCCGAGAACGTCGAGGGGCAGGCGTAGTCCTGGTCGATCGGGACGCCGGGCGTCCCGAACTGGGTGAGCCACGGCGTCCCGCCTCCGAACGCGTGGACCGGGCTGCAGTACTCGATGGCCGTCTGCTGCCCGTCTCCGGTGGCGACCCAAACCGGGGTCGCGGGGGCGTAGGCGCCCGCGATGAGCCCGAACTGGTAGCCGGTCGAGTAGATCCCGGCGATCACACCGCCCTGGGTCAGCGCGTCGAGGGCGCCCTGGATGGTGCGTGCGTTGTTGAACTGGTTGGTATCCCAGTGGTTGGCGGTCTCCACGTCGATCCACCACACGCCCGACGAAACGCCCATCGAGCTCGCCGACTGCAGCGACGACGCCGCCGCGTTGTAACCGTAGTTGTAGGCCATGCACCCCGTGTCGTTGCCCTGGCACTGGCCCGCCGGACCGGTCAGGCCCTGCGGAGCGCCCTGGGGCGGGGCATTGATGTTCATGTAGATCGAGAGCACCGCGCCGGCCCACGCGGCGAGCGTCTGGAAGCAGGGGTCGGTCGTGAACGCCTTGCCGCCGTTGATCCCGACGATCGCGAACTGGCCGGGCGCCGGCAGGGTGGCGCCGCACTGCGGGAACGACACGTCGTTGCCGAACGTGCCGGGGACGAAGGGGTCGATCGGGTGGCCGACGGCGATGCCCACGATCGGGGCGTTCAGCTTGTGGGCGCCGGTCGAACCGCGGAACGACGCGTCCCCGAACGCGAAGATGCCGCCGTCCGACGCGACGAGCCAGTACCCGCCGCCGTCGGGTGACGCGGCCATGCTCACGATCGGGCGGTTGAGCTTGATCGAGCCGGTCGAGCCGAAGAACCCGGATGTGCCGTACGCGAAGACCCCGCCGTCCGACGCGACCAGCCAGTACCCCGGCCCGGTGGGGTTCGCGGCCGCGCCGACGATCGGTGCGGCGAGGGCGCGCTGGTTGGCGCCGCCGAGGTACGGCGCGTCGCCGAACGTGTACACGGAGCCGTCGGCGCCGACGAGCCAGTACCCGCCGCCGTCGGGGGTGACCGCCATCGATACGAACGGTGCGGCACTGTGGCGCCCGGCGCGAGACCCGAAGAACGGCGCGTCACCGAAGGTGTACACGCCGCCGTCCGCCGTCGCGATCCAGTACCCGCCGCCGTCGGGCGTCGGCGTCATGCCGATCACGGCCGCCGACGGGCGCCCGGGGACGCCCGGCAAGGCCCCGAAATACCGCGCGTCGCCGTAGGTGAAGATGCCGCCGTCGCGCGCGACGAGCCAGTACCCCGCGCCGTCGGGCGTCGCCGCCATCGCGACGATCGGTTGGTTGAGGCGGATCGCCCCGGCGGAGCCGTAGAACGGCACGCCGAACGTGAAGATGCCGCCGTCGGACGCGACCAGCCAGTACGCACCGGGCGCGGCCGCCGCAGCGGGCGATGCGAGCGGCACACCGGCGAGGAGCCCGGCCACGAGCGCGACCGCAACGAGGGCGCGACGAAAGAGAGGTTTGCGAACACGGGCCACGGGGTAGCCGGTCTAGCAGGTCGCGGCGCGGCCCTGTGGGCGCGCGTCGTGGTGCCACGTCAGGGATGCACGTTGTGCAGTTACTGCTCCCGGAGGAAGCGCTCCACCTCAGCGGCGAGGGCGTCCCCGCCGGGCAGCTCGCCCGGGTCGAGGTCATCGCCGTCGTCGTCCTCATCGTCTTCGTCGTCGTCGTCGGCGGCTTCCTCGAGCGAGCGGACGTACGCCGACGCGTCCTCGTCCGCGGACACGACCTCGTCCACCTGGCGGTCGTAGGCCGCCGACGCGAGGTCGAGGTCCACCGTGGGGACGTGCACGCCGAGCAGTTCGCTGACGCGCGCCACCAGCGCAAGCGCCGCCTTCGGCGACGGGGTCTGTCCGACGTACGCCGGGACCGACGCCCACAGCGACGCCGACGGGATGCCCTCGCGGCCGAACGCCTCGTGCAGGATCCCGACGATGCCCGTCGGGCCCTCGTAGCGCGACGGCTGCAGGCCGAGGCGTACGGTAAGCGCCGGGTCCTGAGCGGTGCCGGTGACCCGCACGGGGCGCGTATGGGGCACCTCCGCAAGCAGCGCGCCGAGCGTGATCGCGAGTTCGACGCCGAGCGCCCGAGCGACTTCGACCACGAGCGACGAGAACGTCCGCCACCGCAACTGGGGCTCGGCGCCACGGAGGAACACCACGTCCCGGCCGCTCGGGCCGAGCGGCGCGGACGAGAACTGGGTCTCCGGCCACTCGATGGCGCGCACACCGCCGCGCTCGAGGCGGACCTCCGGGCGCGTCGCGGTGAAATCGAAGAACTCTTCGGGGTCGATCGTGGCGAACGGCTCGGCGCCCCAGCGCCGCGCCAGGTACGCCCCTGCCGCGGACGCCCCGTCCCCGGCGTCGTTCCAGCCTTCGAAGGCGGCGATCAGTACGGGCCGGCGGAGCACGGGTCGCCGGTCCCAACGCAGCAACTCCACTCCGCCCAGGGTACCCCGGGGCCCGTTCCTCTCTGCGCCCGCCCGGCGAAGTTGACGTTGACGGTACGCGGCCCCACCAGCCATTTCGCCGTTCTCGAACCGTGACCGAAGGCGTACCCTGCCCGGGTGGCTGCGCTCGACCGCTTCTCGGAGGTCACCAGGCGTTGGTTCGCCGCCACGTTCCCCGCGCCGACCCCCGCACAGGACGACGGCTGGGCCGCTATCAGCCAGGGGGACCACACGCTAGTGCTCGCGCCCACGGGGTCGGGCAAGACGCTCGCCGCCTTCCTGTGGGCGCTCGACCGGCTCGTCGCCTCGCCGCCTGTCGACGAAAAGCGGCGGCTACGGGTGCTGTACGTGTCGCCGCTGAAGGCCCTCAGCTACGACGTCGAGCGCAACCTCCGCGCCCCGCTCGCCGGCATCGCGCTCGAAGCGGAGCGTATGGGTGCCCCCGTCCCTGAGGTCCGCGTCGGGACGCGCACCGGTGACACGCCGGCGTCAGAGCGCCGGGACCTGACGCGCCACCCCCCCGACATCCTCATCACCACGCCGGAGTCGCTGTACCTGTTGCTCACGTCGAACGCGCGCGACGCGCTGCGGTACGTCGAGCACGTGATCATCGACGAGATCCATTCCGTGGCGGCGACGAAGCGGGGGTCGCACCTGGCGCTGTCGATCGAGCGCCTCGAACGCCTGGTCGCGTCGAGCGGCGGGGCCCCGCCACAACGCATCGGGTTGTCCGCGACGCAACGGCCGCTCGACGAGATCGCCCGCTACCTGGGAGGGCGCCAGCGCGTCGACGGGGCGTGGCGCGCGAGGCCGGTCACCATCGTGGACTCGGGCGTGCGCAAGGAGCTCGACATCGAAGTCATCGTCCCGGTGGACGACATGGCGTCACCGTCGCCCGAGCCGTCCCTCGAGGGCCCCGAGGCGCGCACGTCGATCTGGCCGCACATCTACCCGCGCCTCCTCGAGCTCGTGCACGCCCACCACTCGACGCTCATCTTCGTCAACAGCCGGCGGCTGGCCGAGCGCATGGCGGCGCGCCTCAACGAACTGGAGGCCGAGCGCCAGGGGCTCCCCGCGGGCGCCACCTACTCGGGCGCGGCGGTGGCGGCGCAGGCCGGGGCCGCACGCGTGCCCGCCGGGGTCGACCTCGTGCGGGCGCACCACGGGTCGATCTCGCGCGAGCAACGCCTCGAGATCGAGGACCTCCTGAAGGCGGGCAAGCTGCCCGCGCTTGTCGCCACGAGCTCGCTCGAGCTCGGCATCGACATGGGTGCCATCGACCTCGTGGTGCAGGTCGAGGCGCCCACGACCGTCGCCAGCGGCCTGCAGCGCATCGGGCGCGCCGGCCACTCCGTCGGGGCGCCGAGCGTCGGCAAGGTCTTCCCGAAGTACCGCCACGACCTGCTCGTGGCCGCGGTGACGTGCGCGCGGATGCGCGAGGGGCTGATCGAGGAGACGCACGTGCCCCGCAACCCTGTCGACGTCCTCGCCCAGCAGGTGGTCGCCATGGTCGCCATGGAGGACCTCACCGTCGACGACGTGTTCGAGGTCGTGGGCAGCGCGTACCCGTTCGCGGACCTCACCCCGGCAGTCCTCGAAGGCGTGCTCGACATGCTCTCGGGCCGGTACCCCTCCGACGAGTTCGCCGAGCTGCGGCCGCGGCTCACGTGGGACCGCCTGAGCGGCGTGCTCACGGCCCGCGCCGGCGCGCGGATGGTCGCCGTCACGAGCGGCGGGACAATCCCCGACCGCGGCCTGTTCGGGGTCTTCACCCCGGAGGGCCACCGCGTCGGTGAGCTCGACGAGGAGTGCGTCTACGAGAGCCGCGCTGGCGAGACCATCATCCTCGGTGCGTCGACGTGGCGGATCGAGGAGATCACCCGGGACCGCGTCGTCGTCACGCCGGCACCGGGCGAGCCCGGGAAGATGCCGTTCTGGCACGGCGACCGCGTCGGGCGCCCCTACGAGCTCGGCGCCGCCGTCGGCGCATTCACGTCGGCGTTGGCGTCGGGCGCGTGGGACGCGGCGCGCCTCGCCTCGGAGTGCGGGCTCGACGAGCGTGCCGCCCAGAACCTGCTCGCCTACGTCGCCGAGGAACGCGAGGCGACCGGTGGCCTCGTCCCCACGGACCGCCAGATCGTCGTCGAACGCTTCCGCGACGAACTCGGCGACTGGCGCGTCTGCGTGCTGTCACCGTTTGGGGCGCGGGTCCACGCGCCGTGGGCGCTGGCGATCGAGCAGAAGGTGCGCGACCGCCTCGGGCTCGAGGTCCAGACGATCTGGAGCGACGACGGGATCGTCGTGCGGCTGCCCGAAGCCGACGACGTGCCGCCGGTCGAGTCGGTGATCGTGGAGCCGGAGGAGATCGAGGACCTCGTCGTGTCCCAGGTGGCGTCGTCGGCGCTGTTCGCGGCCCGCTTCCGCGAGAACGCGGCGCGTGCGCTACTGCTCCCGCGCCGCCGCCCCGGGCAGCGCACACCGCTGTGGCAGCTGCGCCAGCGGGCGTCGGACCTGCTCGCGGTGGCGTCGCGCTACGGGTCGTTCCCGGTGTTGCTCGAGACCTACCGAGAGTGCCTGCGCGACGTGTTCGACCTGCCCGCCCTCACCACGCTCATGGAGGGCGTGCGGGCGCGGCGGGTCCGCGTCGTCGGCGTCGACACGGCCGTGCCCTCGCCGTTCGCCTCGTCGCTCGCGTTCGGTTACGTCGCCAACTTCATGTACGAGGGCGACGCGCCGTTGGCCGAGCGGCGGGCGCAGGCGCTCACCCTCGACCGCGACATGCTCGCCGAGCTCCTGGGCGCCGACGAGCTCCGCGAGCTCATCGACCCCGCGGCACTGGCGTCGCTCGAGTCGTGGCTGCAGTACCTCGACGAGGCGCGCTGGGCGCGCTCGGTGGACGCCGCCCACGACCTGCTCCTCCGGCTCGGGGACCTCACGCCTGCGGAGCTGGCGGCGCGCTGCACCGGGAGCTTCGAGGACACGCTGGTCGGCACCAGGCGGGCGCTGCGCGTGCGGGTCGCCGGCGAGGAGCGGCTCATCGCCGCCGAGGACGCGGGCCGCTACCGCGACGCCCTCGGCGTGTCGCCGCCGCCCGGCGTGCCGGACGCCTTCCTGACACCCGTCCCTGACGCGCTCGTGTCCGTCGTGCGCCGCTGGGCACGCTCACACGGGCCGTTCCTGACGATGGAGGCAGCCCGGCGCTTCGGCCTCGACGCCGCACAGGCGTCCCTGGTGCTCGAGCGGCTGGAGTCGGACGGGACGGTGGTGCGCGGTGAGTTCCGCCCCGACGGGTCCGAGCGCGAGTGGTGCGACGGCGAGGTCCTGCGCCAGCTGCGGCAGCGCTCGCTCGCCGCACTGCGGCGCGAAGTCGAGCCGACGGAACAGGTCGCGCTGGCGCGGTTCCTGCCGGCGTGGCAGGGCGTGGCGTCCGACGCTGGTGGAACCGACCGCTTGTACGAGGTGATCGAGCAGCTGCAGGGGCTCGCGCTCCCGGCGAGCGTGCTCGAACGCGACGTGCTGCCGGCGCGCGTGCGCGGGTACTCGCCACGGTTGCTCGACGAGCTGTGCGCCGCGGGTGAGGTCGTGTGGATCGGCGCGGGGCCGCTCGGGCGCGATGACGGCCGGGTGGTGCTCCTGCTGCCCGACGATGCAGGGCTGCTCCTGCCCGGCCCGGGCGAACGCCCCGACGGCGAGGAGCACGAACGGCTGCGGGAGCTGCTGTCCTCACGGGGGGCGTGCTTCTTCCGCGAGCTCGCGGGCGCGGACGATGCGGCGACGCTCGACGCGCTGTGGGACCTCGTCTGGGCAGGGGAGGTGACGAACGATTCGTACGCGGCCGTGCGCGCGTTCGTCGGTGGCTCGGCGCCCGGGCGCCGAGCGTCGCGCCGGCATGGCCGGCCGCGGCCGGGGCGGCTCACCGTCCTCGGCCCGCCGCGGGCACAGGGCAGATGGGCGCTGACGTCCCGCGAGATCCCGGCATCGACCGACGCAACGCTGAGCGCGCATGCGCGCGCCTCGGCGCTGCTCGAGCGCCATGGGGTGCTGACGCGGGAGGCCGTGCGCGGCGAGGGGGCGGCGGGGGGGTTCGCCGGCGTGTACCCCGTCCTGCGGGCGATGGAGGAGGCGGGGCGCATCCGGCGCGGGTACTTCGTCGCCGGCCTGGGGGGCGCCCAGTTCGCGTTGCCGGGCGCGGTCGACCGCCTGCGGTCGTTCCGCGAACCGACCGGGCAGGCGCTGGTGCTCGCGGCGACCGACCCCGCGAACGCCTACGGGGTGTCGCTGCCGTGGCCGGTAGAAGGGTTGGCCCGCGCCGCCGGCGCGTACGTGGTGCTCATCGACGGGGCGGCGTCGCTCTACCTCGAACGGGGCGGCAAGTCGGTCGTGGCACTGCGGCCCTTCGACGGGGAGTGGGAGGAGACGGCGGTCGCCGCGTTGACGACGCTCGTGACCGGCGGCAGGCTGAGCCGGCTCGCCGTGCAGCGCTTCCCGGAGGAGCTGCAGGAGCCTCTGGCTGCCGCCGGCTTCGTCCCCACACCGCGTGGCTTCACGCTGTACGCGTCGTGATGCGCCGCGCGCGGGCGTCGTCGCCGCGCGCCGCGTCGTCGGCGGGCGCGTCGCCTCCCTTGCGCCCGTCCCCGCCCTTGCGCCCGACCCGTCCGTCGCGTGGCGCGAATTTCGCGCCACGCGGCATATTTTTCGCGGTTTTCGGCCGCGTTCCGCGAAATTCTTGCCGTGTGGCGCGAAATTCGCGCCATCGCCGTCGTCGGCACGCGCATGCCTGAAGGCGACACCATCGCGCGCGCGGCGGCGCGCCTGCGCGAGTGCCTCGTCGACCGCGAGATCACCGCAGCGCGCTCGACGGCGCCGGTACCGATCGCGACGCTCGTGGGCGACCGCGTCGCCGCGGTCGAGACGAACGGCAAGCACCTCATGATCTGCTTCACGTCGGGCCGTGTCCTCCACACCCACATGCGCATGACCGGGTCGTGGCGCGTGTCGGCTTCCGGCCGGTCATGGGGCGGGGCGCGTGTGGTGCTGGAAGCCGGGGACCGCGCCGCCGTCTGCCTCAACGCTCCTGTCGTCGAGCTGCTCCGCCCCGGCGGTGCGACGGTGCACCCTGCCATCGCCGCCCTGGGGCCCGACGTGCTCGCCGAGCCGCTCGACGTGCACGGTGTCGCCGCGCGAGCGGCGGAACTGCCGCCGGGGACAGAGATCGGCGACGCGCTCCTCGACCAGCGCGTCGTGGCCGGCATCGGCAACATCTGGCGGAGCGAGGCGCTGTTCGTCACGCGCACACACCCGCGCCAACCCGTCGACGCCGTGGACGTCGGGGAGATCGTGGGCGCGGCAGCCGCCATGATGCGGGCCAGCGTCGCCGGGCGCCGCCCGCCGCACCGGGTGTACCGCCGTGCCGGGCAGCCGTGCCAGCGGTGCGGGACCGCCATCGCATCGGCCCGCGTCGGCACCCAGGCGCGAACGGCGTACTGGTGCCCGAGGTGCCAGCCGGCGCCCGGGGGCGCGGTGGGGACGGGCGCGGTGGGGACGGGCGCGGTGGGGACGGGCGCGGTGGGGACG
>Ga0070741_10018521_pt1 | contig 11265 bp, 13 predicted proteins | sample Coa_R1_4_FD_66440 | JGI IMG/M metagenome (GOLD analysis project Ga0070741, IMG submission 66440) | Surface soil microbial communities from Centralia Pennsylvania, which are recovering from an underground coalmine fire - Coalmine... | ecosystem: Environmental > Terrestrial > Soil > Unclassified ...
TAGCGTGGCCACGGCCGCCGCTGCCGCGCCAGCTCTCCGCATCCGCATGCTTACTCCCCGGCGCCAGCAGGCGCGTGCCCCTTATTATCCGCGCACCGCGACGCAGGCGCCAGAGAACCGGGAGCGGGGAGGATCGCGGGCGGTCCGGGGCGAAGATCCGTGCCGCGGGAAACAGCCGGTGGACGCTAGAAGATAGCGGCGCCCGCGGGGCCGTGGGGATCGTGGCTACCAGCCGCGCGGGAGGCCCGCGCGCCAGCCTGCGCGACTGAGGCGCAGGCGCTCCTGCGCCGCGAGGTACCCGTCAACCGTCCGGGCGAACGCTGGATCGAGCCCGAAATGCTCCGCCGCCTCTTCGAGGGAATGGCAGCGCCCGTCGAGACGGCCCTCTCGGTAGGCCCGATATTGCCGCGCGAGGCGAGACCACTCCGCGCGTGGTGGCAAGCCGTCAACCGGACGCGGCCTGGCGCCCGCTGTCGACAGTGGAGTAGCAGTCCCGGACTGGCGCCGCAGTAGCATGCTTATCACGACTCCGTCACCGTCTGGGCTGACCACGCCACAGCCCAGACCGGACGCTGGAACCAGAACGATTAGCAGCCACGCCTAGCCGGCCGTTAGCAGCAGCGCTCAGCACCGGTACGGCAGCGATATTAGCACAGCCTAATCCTTTGCGCCAGTATATCTACAAGCTCAGCGCCCGTCAATACGAAGTGAGACCTGAAGAGAAGTCAAGCGGTGGGGTGTTGCCACGCCCCCGACCACACGGGAGCCTGGCCCTGGTACCCGGCGAGCACGTCAAACCGAGGGCGCCCGCCGCTGGGCGCCCTCGGTCACTCATCGAGGCGACCCGCCGCTAGCCACGGAATTCCGGCGAGGGCTCACGCTGCTCGATGTAGCTCGCCACCTCGTCGTGCAGCGGCTTGTAGATGAACGCGATCCACTTGCACGGCCGGTCCGCGTAGCGATTGAAATGCTGGTGCTCGCAGCCACCCGGTTTGATAGGCAGCAGGATCAGGTCGCCGGCCTCCCAGTCGATGCGCTCGCCGTCGACGACGCTGTAGCCCTCGCCCTCCAGCACGAAGATCGCCAGCCCCCCCTGGTGGCGGTGCTTGCCCGAGTGGCGCTGCACGTCGAGCACGAAACAGTGCCAGTCCTTGAGCGGCACGTCAGTGGTGATGCCCCGGCAGAGATAGAACTTCAGGCGCCCCTGGCGCGTCTGCTGAAATGGGCGGTCCTCGCCGCGGATGACGACCGGGCCGGTCAGCGATAGCTCGCGGATGGCGAGCTGGAGCCGCAGATTTTGTTCGTAGATGTCGCCCGCGCCGGGCTCACGCTCTCGCACGCGCGTTCGTTGAAAATCAGCCATCCATCGCTCCCACTGGCGAGTCGAGCGGCGACGGCGAGCCGGCCTGCCGCGCGGTGTAGGATGGCACCGCGCCGCCGCCATGTCAAGCGCCCGCCCGGCGCGCGGGTCTCGCCCGGCCCACCGCGCGCCGCAAGGCGCTGGGTTCCGCTGGCGGCGCCGCTGGCCAATTGCAGACAGCATCTGCGCCGGCGATCGGCGCGGGGCTATACTGAGGCCGATGACACGCGGCCGCCCGGCCGCCGACCGAGGCGCCCCATGCTGAACGATCTGCTCCCCGCGCCCGGCTGCTCATGAGCCGCTGGCCCGATCCGCGGCCGTTTCTCGCCGTCACGCTCATCAACTCGGGCGACGGTATCGCCGGCACGCTCGTGCCGCTGTACCTCGACCAGAGCGGCTATCCCGTGAACGCCATCGGCGTGCTCGTCGCGGTGGCCGGGGTGACCAGCCTGCTGTCGCGCATGCCGAGCGGCCTACTGTACCGGCGCCGCCGCGCCCGCCGCCTGATGTATTTCGCCCTCGCCTTGCAGGCGCTCGGCACCGCCCTGTACGCGCTGCCAGTGTTCGCGGCGGGCCATTTCCCCGCGGCCGGCGAGCCGCTGGTGTTTGGGCTCATCCGCGGGCTCCATGGCTTCGCGGTCGGCATGGCGACAACAGTGAACATGGCGCTGTTCATGGACACCCTCCCCCCGGGCGGCAACCGTCATCGCCACCTGGCCGCCTATGCCAGCGCTCTGTCGCTTGGCTACACGGTCGGCGGACTGGGCGGCGGCCTGCTCGGCGAGTGGCTGGACTACGGGCCGGCGTTCGTCTGCTCGGCCGGCTTCCCGCTGTTGGCCGTCTTCTGCATCACCACGCCCGCGCGGGGCGGCGAGCGCCCGGTGCGGCCGCCCGCACCCACATCGCTCGGCGAGCGCTTGCAGCAGTTCGTCGCCGCCCTGCGCCACCCGCAGGTCGCCAACGTCGCGCTGGTGTCGTTTTTCCTGCAGGTGTTCCACCAGCTCGGCCAGACCTACGTGCCGCTCTACGCGCTGAGCCTGCAGATGAGCCTGAGCGAGATCGGCCTGCTGCGCGGCACCCACTCGCTCGCCAACACGCTGGCGCGACCGTTCGGCGGCGAGGTGACGCGCTGGCTGGGGCATAACCGCGTGGGCGTGCTGGGCCTGGCGCTCATCGGCGCGCTGCTGATGCTCACCCCCTGGCAGGCGGGGCTGGTCGGTCTCTTGCTGCTCTTCGTGGGGATTGGGCTGGGGCGCGCGGCCGTGCTCGTCGCTAACACCGTGGCGGTGGCCGACATCCCCGAGGGCACGGTGAGCCGTGGCGTGGCCGTGGGCCTGTACAACGCCACGCGCGACCTGGGCGGCATCGTGGGACCAGTGCTCGGCGGCTACATCGCCGCGGTGGTGGGGTTGCGTCAATTTTTCTGGGTCGGGCCGCCGCTCGTGTTCGCGCTGTTCGGCTTCTTGTTCTGGGCCACGCTACGGGGCGCCCAGCCTGAGAAGGTGCCCGCGTAACATCGCGCAGTACATTCACGCGGACAGCGCGGGGCGGGCGGACATCCAGCGCCCGCCCTGCTAATCTCCGCGACGGTGGCGTCGCGGCATGGAGAGAGGTGGTAGATGGACCTGTCGCGCACCCTGGCTGGCCTCGGCGTCGCTCTTGGCATTACGCTCACGGGCGCACTTTCCGCCACGACCCAGGCGGCGCCATCTGCCCAAGCCGTGCGGGTGGACATGCTCGAAGGCCCCAACCGCTTCGAGCCGGCCGCAATCACCGTGCCGGTCGGCACCACCGTTAGCTGGGCCGACGTGTCGGGCACGCACACCACGACGAGCTACGATGGGCTGTGGGATTCCGAGCGGCGCCTTCAGGTGGGCGAGACCTTCTCCTACACCTTCGACCAGCCGGGCGTGTACCGCTACTACTGCAGGCCGCACGAGAATTCCGGGATGATCGGTACGGTCGTCGTGACGGGCGGCCCGAAGTCGTAGCGCCCGTTCCGGGCCGCGCGGTCGGCCGAAGCGCCAGCGTTCCGAGAGCGCGCGTTTGACACCGTCAGATGCGCGCTCTATCGTTGTGGACCGGATAGGCGGGCTTCTCGGCGGGAACGCGGCAGTCGGCCGAGCGCCGCGGGCGCTCCCGGCAATCTGGGAACGTCCGCGCAACGCATTACCTCGCGGCTGGTCCGGAAGGGCGACGATGAGCCAGGCGACGCCGCCGGTCGCGCCACGCGATCCCGCTAGCAAGCCGGCTCTCGGCGCCGCAGAAGCGAGCCCAGCCGACGTGAGCCGATCGGCGCCGGACTGGCTGCCCGCCCTGTCGCCCGACGGCTGGCTCTTGTTCGCGACCTGCGGCGTCCGTAGCTTCGCCTACGGCTTCCTGTCAGTGGTGCTCGGCCTCTACCTGGCCGCTCTAGGCCTCGAGCCAACCACGATCGGCGCCATCTTCACGGCCGCGCTCGCGGGCGGCGCGGTCATGACCATCGCGCTCACCGCTGTCGCCGATCGGCTCGGGCGCCGACGGGTGCTGCTTATCGGCGCGCTGCTGATGGCCCTGGCCGGCGCCGTGTTCGCGCTGACGCCGAACGCCCTGCTCCTCGGCCTGGCCGCGGTCGTCGGCACGATCAGTCCGTCCGGTAAGGAAGTCGGGCCGTTCCTGTCGGTCGAGCAGGCGGTGTTGCCGCAGACCACCGACGACACCCGCCGCACAAGCGTCTTCGCCGCCTACAACCTCGTCGGCTCGCTCGCCGGCGCCCTGGGCGCGCTCGCAGCCGGCGCGCCGGCCTTGCTCGGGGTCGAGCCGCTCGCCGGGTACCGCGCACTCCTGTGGGCCTACGTCGCGGCGGCGTTCGCCCTGGCGATCCTGTTCGCGCGCCTGTCCTCGGCGGTCGAGCTGGCGCCCAGCGCGCCGGCCGGGCACTCCGCCCCGGCGTCCGCGGGGGAAATCGCGGCGGGGCCAGGTCCCGCCGCGCGCGGCATGGTGGCCAAGCTAGCGGCGCTGTTCGCGCTCGACGCCTTCGCCGGCGGCTTCATCGTGCAGGGGCTCATGGCGTACTGGTTCCACGTGCGCTACGGCATGGACCCGGCGGCGCTCGCGGCGCTGTTCTTCGGCACGAACCTGCTCAACTCGCTCTCCTACCTGGCGGCGGTGCCGCTCGCGCGGCGGATCGGCCTGCTGAACACGATGGTGTTCACCCACCTGCCATCGAACGTGCTGCTGGTGCTGGTGCCGCTCATGCCCAGCCTGCCGCTGGCCGTGGGCGTGTTGCTCGCGCGCAACCTGCTGTCGCAGCTCGACGTGCCCACGCGGCAGTCGTACACCATGGCGATCATCCCGCCCAGCCAGCGGGCCGCCACGGCGGGCGTGCTGTCGGTGGCGCGCAACGCGGCGGCCGCCGCGGCGCCCGCTCTTGCGGGCGCGACGCTGGCAGTGCCGGCGCTGGGGCTGCCGTTCTTGCTCGCCGGGGGGTTGAAGATCGTCTACGATCTCACTATCTGGTCGGTGTTCCGCCACGTGCGCCCACCCGAGGAGACGGCGCGGCTGGCGGCGAAGGGGTAGGCAGCCGGTGGACCTCTCGCGCCACGCCCAGGAGGAGCTAGCGCGGCGCGGCATCGCGCTCGACTGGGTGTGGCGCGCGGTGCAGACGCCCGACGCGACCGAGCAGCGGCCGGACGGCACCATCCACTACATCAAGCGCCTGCCCCAGCAGGGCGGGCGGTACCTGCGCATCGTCGTCAATCACCGCAAGCAGCCGCCGCGCGTGGCGACGATCTTCTTCGACGCGCGCCTGCGCCGCCAACAGCGCCGCGCCCGCGCCCAGCGCAACGCCACGCCGCCCCACGCCGACACCCGCTGAGCTGGCATCGTCGAGCGCGGATGTACCAATCCACCAGTCAGGAGGCTCCATGAGTGTCTATCCGCACGGCGACTACACGGATGTGCCCACGCGGCCCGGCATCCGCGCCCGCTCGCTCATCGGCCCGAAGCACGGGATTACTGACTTCTTCCTGCACGAGGGTTGGCTGGAGGAGGGGGCGGCGATCCCGCTGCACACCCACCGCGTCGACGAGGTGCTGATCGTGGCCGAGGGGGCGCTGACCGTGGAGGCCGGCGGCGAGACGCAGCTCGTCCCAGGCGGGAACACCGTCGTCATCCCGCCCGAGACGCCCCACCGCCTGAGCAACCACGGCCCCGCCGCCGTCCACATGCTGGCCGCCGCGGCCTGGAACCACGCTACCTTTCTATCGCGAGGGCACGCGCTACCTCGAGGGCACGCCGCGCGAACAGCGCTAGTCTGTTGAGCGGGGGCAGTGCGTGGCAGGATGGGGACCTGGCAGCAGGCCATGCCTACCCAGCTTCTGGTGCACCGCCCTGGTGGTGGTTCCCGGCCGGGCCGCCGCCGCGGATCGTCGACCCGCCCGACGAATCGGCCAGGCTGCGCGTTCTGGACGGGTAGGCGGCTAGCGCGCGAGGACCAGTGCCTCGTGCCCCCGCTTGGAGATGGGCGCCAGGTCCGTGGCGATGCAGACCCAGGTGTCGCCGCCGTCGTCGCTGGCGAATACCTCGCCGCCCGTCGTCGCCGCGTACAGCGAGAACCCGTCGCCCCAGTCCTCCAGGGTCATCGCCCCGAACTCGTGGATCGTGTCCTCGGGCAGGCCGTTCAGCAGCCGCTCCCAGGTCTGGCCAGCATCGGTGCTGCGGTAGATCTTGCCGCCCGCGTGGTGACTCTCGCGCCAGGTGGCCGGGTTATGCTCGGCGGCGGCCACGAACATGACGTCGGGCTGGCGCGGGCGGAGCACTAGCGCGTCGGGGTACACGTCGGGCGCCCAGCCGGGGGCCATGCGGCGCTCCCAGCTCTTGCCGCCGTCGTGGCTCACGTACAGCCCGGCGCCGCCGCTCACGAACAGCTTGAGCGGATCGCGCGGGTCGATCTGCGCCTTGTGCACGTCGTAGAAGACGTCCGTCGAGCGGGTCTTGTCGTTGTAGAAGCCGAGCGTGTTCAGCTCGCGCCAGCTCTCGCCGTAGTCCTCGCTCTTGAGCAAGGCCCCCTGCTCGATGCAGGCGTAGATGACGCGCTCGTCCACCGGGTCGAAGGTGATGAACTTCGTGTGGGCGACGTGCGGCGGCGGCGGGAACCACCACTGGTCCACCGTCTTGACGTTCCGCAAGTTGGGCAGGTGCGTCCAGTGCCCGCCCAGGTCGTCGCTGTAGAACAGGTTGGCCGGCTCGGTGCCGGCGAACAGGCGCGTGCGCCCGCCCACGCGCCGCGCCGCCAGGCTGAATACGTCGTCGATGAACAGGCCAATCTCGCGCCGCTCCCAGGTGCGCCCGCCGTCCGTGCTGGCGTGCAGGCCGCCGTGGAAAGCGCCGGCGAAGATGGTGCCGCTGTCGGGCTCGACGACCACGGCGCTGATGAAGCGACCTTCAAGGGCGCGGTGCGCCACGCGCCAGGCGGCGCCCCGCCCGGCCCGCTCCAGGATGACCAGGCCGTCGCGCGTGCCGACGAGCAGCTCCCGCGCAGGCGCGGGCGACGAGTAGACGTTCGGGCCACTATGGGTGAGGCCAACGGCCATGCAGCTACCCTCCCGGCCCGGCGCTCGCGCGGGCCTGCTACGCAGCATACCACCTACCGTGCAACTGGTATAGTAGAAGTGATGGCTCCCGCGCCAGCCGCACCGGCGATGGCGCGGGCGACTGAGTCCCCGGCGGGGCGCTCGCGGCGGCCTCGCCAGGAGTACGACCGTGGCGAACGAAGCGCCGGCCAAGGCGGCCGCCCCCAAGAAGCGGCCCGAGCGTCCTTTTTACTGGGACATTCCCAACATCGCCGAAGAGGGCGACTACTCGACGAAGAAGCGGCGCCCGCCGGAGATCGCGCTGCACAACGAGGACCGCTGCACGGGCTGTCAGGGCTGCGTGCCGTGGTGCCCGGTGAACTGCATCGAGAGCTTGCCGGAGGGCACCTATCCCGACCGGCCGATCCAGCCCGTGCAGGACCGCTGGGACGAGTGCATCGGCTGCGGCATCTGCGTGCGCATCTGCTCGAAGGTAGTCGGCTGGGACGCGATCCGCATGGTGCCCACCGACGAGTTCGAGCAAGTCACCGGCATCAAGATCTCGCCGGTTACGCCCGAGCGCCCGCCGCCGGTCCGCTCGCTGCCGCGCGCCGACTACCCGCCCTATCCGGAATGAGCGGCGTCTGCCCATAGACTCGCTGGAGAACAACTGACCCGGCCAAGGCCGGGTCAGTTGTTCTCCTCCAGGCGCGCTCGGGGGCGGCGCGGGATTACGCGCGGCCGAGATACTCACCCGTGCGCGTGTCCACGCGAATCTTGTCGCCCTCGTTGATGAACAGCGGCACCTGCACCACCAGGCCCGAGTCCATCGTCGCCGGCTTCATCGCGCCCGAGACCGTGTCGCCTTTGACCCCAGGGTCGGTCTGCGCGACCGTGAAGTCGAGCGTGATCGGGAAGTCCACGCCGACGGGGCGATCCTCATAGAACTGCACCTGCAGTTCCAGCCCCTCCTGCAGGTAGTAGCGACCGTTCTCGCCCAGATCGGCGTCCGATAGGGTGACCTGCTCGAAGTCCTGCTGGTCCATGAATACGTGGCCGGTGTCGTCCGAATAGAGATACTGCATGGGCCGCGTATCGAGGTAGGCGCGCGTGAAGCGCTCGCCCGAGGGCACATTCCGCTCGACCACCGCGCCCGTCTTGATGTTCTTGAGCTTGATCTTCACGATGTTGCCGCGCATGGCGATCTTGAACGACTGGTACTCGAGCACTTGCCACAGATTGCCGTCGATGTCGAGCACCATTCCGCGGCGCAAATCGGTGGGTTGAATCATTCGCTGCTCCTCTGTCACGCGGCCCCGCGGGGGCTCCACCGTGGTACGTTGGCTAGCTTGGGGGCCCGGCGCCTCTCCGGGACACCGGCGCGGAGCCGGATCGGGGCCACGCGCGCTCGAAGCGCGAGCGCGCGTGGCCCGCGCGCTCGTGGCGCGCCAAGCCGGCTGTCTCGTCTGACCTTCAAAGTGTACGGGGTGACTGGAACGCTGGTCAATTGGCGCGGCGGCACGGCGCTTGCGCGTGCCGGTTCGGGACCCGAGCCGAGGAGGTGGCGCGTGAGCGTGTTAGTGGTGACCCGCGTGCGGGCGCGGCCCGGTGGGGAGACGACGTTGATCGCGGCGGCGGTGCGCTCGTTCCAGGCGCCGGCCGCGGGACGAGCGGGGGAGGCAGCGCCGCGGCTGTTTCAGGGCTACGACGATCCGCAGCGCTTCTACTGGGTGACGCGCTGGGCGGACGCCGAGCTGTACCTGGCGGGCGTGCCGGCGGGCATGGCGGACGAGTGGCTGAACGAGGTGTGCGAGGACGAGATGGAGCGGGCGTTCTTCACGGCGATGGATGCCCCAGCCGCGCCAGCGGCCGTGGCGGGCGGCGCGCTGATCGTGTTCGATGCTGCAAGCGCGCGGACCCGGGCCGCGGGCGAGCAGCTCCTCGGCCAGTTGCGCGCCGAGCCGGCCGTGTCCGCGGTTGCGCTGTACCCGGGCCGCGAGGACCCCGGCCAGTATCTCGCGCTGTGCGGCTGGGAGTCCGAGGACGCGCGCCAGCGCTTCTACGCCCAAGCCTTGCCGCGCTACGAGGCGATCATGCGGCAGCACGGCGGCCGCATCGAGCCCTTCGTGGAGCGGACGCTCGTGGACGTGGACAGGTATCCTCGCGAGTCGTATGCGACACGCCCGGCGATCCGCGCGGGCCAGACGCCAACGGACTGAGACCGCCCGCTCAGGACGGCTTCTGAGGTCCGCCTTCCAATCCCGCGGCCAGCAGCAGGCTCCTGGCCCCCGCCGGCCTGGGTGCTGGTAGGGGCCGGCGGGGCTCGCATGCTAGACTGAGGGCTACCAGAAGGGCTCCTCGCCCGCGGGAGGAACCATGCGCCGTCTGCCGTTCCTGTGCTGCGCGCTCATCGCGATCCTGGCCTGCGCGTCGCCGGCCGCGCCGCCCAGCAGCGCGCCGCCGTCCGCTGGCGCCACCGCGGCCGGCGCGGCCGCGGTGGCGACCGCGCCCCCACGGGAGCGCGTCACGATCCTCTACCCCAACCAGGGGGGTAACCAGACCGCGACCTGGCTCGCCAAAGAGGCGGGCCTCTACGACAAGTACAGCCTGGACGCCGACGTGGAGTTCATCGAAGGCAGTCCCACCGTGATGCAGGCGGTCACCGCGGGCAACGCGCAGTTTGCCGTCGTGGGCACGACCGCGTCGATCAGCGCCGCGTTCCGTGGGCTCGACGCCGTGCTCATCGCCACTGCCCAGCCGGGGCTGCTCTACAAGCTCTGGAGCAGCAGCGTGCGCCAGGTAAGCGACCTGCGCGGTAAGCGCATCGCAACCGGTCGCATCAACACCGATCCCGACTTCGCGCTGCGGCTGCTGCTCGACAAGCTCGGGCTTGGCTACAACCAGGACGTGACCGTGGTGCACGTGGACGCGGGCGGAGAGAGCGCGCGCATCGCGGCCGCCCAGGGCGGCAGCGCCGACGCCGTCATGCTGACGACCGGGAACAGCGGGCTGATGACTCGCCTGGGCTTCGCGCCGCTGGTGGACATGGTGTCCGAGCAGATTCCCTACGAGGCCGCGACGGTGGTCACGACCCGCTCGTTCGCCAGCAGCAAGCCGCACGCCGTCCGCGCCTTCGAGCGCGCGTTCGCCGAGGCGATCGCGCTGGCGAAGCGCGATCGGGCCGCCGTGATCGATCTGTACAAGAAATACGCGCGCCTGGAGGACGCCGAGATCGCCGGCGAGTGGTACGACGAGTACGTGCAGCGCGTGTTCCCGCGCGTGCCCTACGTGTCCGAGGCGGGCGTACAGACGGTCCTCGACCTGCTCGCGCAGACGGAGCCGCAGGCGGCCCAGGTGAAGCCCGATCAGTTCATCGACAACAGCTACCTGCGCGAGCTGGAGGACTCGGGGTTCATCCGCCAGCTCTACCCGAACTGACACCCGACCAGCACGTGCCCCTGCGTCGCTCCACCCACGACATTCTGGCCCCTGTCCCGGCAGCTCTTGCTACCGCCTCCACCAGGAGGCACGTATCCTGCCAGAGTAACCACCGGAATCTCCTGCACGGAGGGCTCTGATGGTGAAGAAAGGGCAGCTCGAAGTCAGCAAGATGGACTCGCCCAAGCAGGGCGAGCACCGCGACCCGCACGGCCCGAAGCCCAAGCGCTCCACCGGCTCGCGCAGCCAGACGCGCGCGCGGCCGCCGTCCGAAGGGAGCCACGGCGGCTAACGGGCGGCCTGATGCGGCCGCGCTACTCACCCCGACACCTCGCCAAGCCTCGGAGAGTGACTGATGGCCAAGCAGGGACAGCACAACAACGATAGCCGCGACTCCGACAAGTCGCGGGGGCACAACAACCCGTCGCAGAGCCAGACGATCACCACCGGCACCTACAAGAAGAAGGAGGCGTACGCCCGGCGGGCGCGCGCGCACAAAGATCCCGATCCGGTCGCGCAGCACCAGCGGAACGACTGGAACCCCGACACCCGCGACAAACCGAGCATCGCCGGCAGCACCCGCGCGCGGCGGGGCGATCTGGACTCCGGGCGCAGCGGCAGCGACTCGAACGCCGATACCGGCACTCGGGGGTACTGAGATGCCAGAAGACTACTTCCGCCCGGACCTGAAGCACCCGGAGCCGTGGCGGTCGGACCTGAACCCCGACGCGCTGGCGGGCCAGAACGTGGGCGTGGTGGGGCCGCATCCTGAAGACGACGCGCGCACGGCCTACGACATCAAAGACCTGCACCGGCGGCTGAGCGCATTCAGCGACGACGAGCTGAAGAGCATTCCGGTGCTGCCCGTGGGCAGTCGCCTCGAGCAGGGCGCGACCTACATCGACCTCCGCGCCC
>Ga0070741_10018522_pt1 | contig 11264 bp, 13 predicted proteins | sample Coa_R1_4_FD_66440 | JGI IMG/M metagenome (GOLD analysis project Ga0070741, IMG submission 66440) | Surface soil microbial communities from Centralia Pennsylvania, which are recovering from an underground coalmine fire - Coalmine... | ecosystem: Environmental > Terrestrial > Soil > Unclassified ...
CCCAAGCACGGCGTGAGCGTCTTCACCGCGCGGTAGCGCTTCGCCGTCCAGCCCTCGAAGCGGCGCACCACGCCGTGCTTGGGCGTGCGCACGAACTCGCCCGAGGTGTGGCCGAGCAGCGCCTCGAGCACCGCGCGCGTCTGGTTGATGCACAGCCCGATGCCGAGCGACATCATCAGCGGCAGCCGCTTGAGCGTCTTGCGCCAGTCGCGCTGAATCTCGCGCTGCGACGTGATGTAGAACGACGCGATCGACAGCGTGGTGCCGAAGAACAGCGGCAGGTCGATCATCAGCACCTCGCGCCAGCCGTGCCGCGTGCGCAAGAGCAGGTTGGGCAGGAGCAGCATCGACAGCAGCAGCAAGAGCGGGTAGGCGAAGTTGTTGGTCAGGTGGAAGAACGCCTCGAGCTTGACGTTGAACGGCACCTTCGAGCGCCAGATCGCCGGCAGAAGTTTTTTCGCCACCTGGATGGATCCCTTGGCCCAACGGAACTGCTGCGACTTGAACGCGTTCATCTCGACGGGCAGCTCGGCGGGCGACACCACGTCCTTGAGATAGATGAACTGCCAGCCCCGCAGCTGCGCGCGGTACGAGAGATCCATGTCCTCGGTGAGCGTGTCGTGCGACCAGCCGCCCGCGTCCTCGATGGCGCTGCGGCGCCACATGCCGGCGGTGCCGTTGAAGTTGAAGAAGCGGCCCGAGCGGTAGCGCGCGGTGTGCTCGATGACGAAGTGGCCGTCGAGCATCATCGCCTGCAGCTCGGTGAGGCGCGAGTAGTCGCGGTTCACGTGATCCCAGCGCACCTGCACCATGCCGACCTTGTCGTCGGCGAAATAGTGGATCGTGCGCTCGAGGATGTCGGCGGGCGGGACGAAGTCGGCGTCGAAGACGAGGACGAATTCGCCGCGCGAGACTTTCAGGCCGTTGGCGAGCGCGCCGGCTTTGAAGCCGGTGCGATCGGTGCGGTGGATGTACTTGATGTCGATGCCGGTGGCGGCGATCTCGGCGATCTTGGCGCGGCAGATGGCTTGCGTCTCGTCGGTGGAGTCGTCGAGCACCTGCACCTCGAAGCGATCGCGCGGGTAGTCGATCAGCGCCACCGCGTCGAGCAGGCGCGCCGCCACGTACATCTCGTTGAACAGCGGCAGCTGCACCGTCACGATCGGCAGCTCGGTGAAGAGCAGGCGCGGCTCGGGATCGCGGCGGCGGTTGCGATAGTAGAGATACACGAGCGTGGAGCGGTGGAACCCATAGAGCGCCAGGGTGAGGAGGATGACGAGATAGGCGGTGATGAGCAGATGATCGAGCGTGAACCAGGCGGCCATATAGAGGAGCTCCTTGGACTTGCGATGAAATGACGGCGGGCCTGGCCAATTGTCATCGAGTTGTAATTCGGTGTAATTCGTTGTCCTACAGCGAATTGATTTCATTCAGCTTTCGTGCAATTTCGGCAAATCCCTTGACACCCGTGACGCGATGCATAAACTGCATTGGTAACGCAACGCGTTACCGATCAGGAGGACACAAAAATGGCGACCGTCAGCGAACGAATCAAAGAGACCTTCTCGACCGCGCAGAAGCAGATCGAGGGCTTCGAGAAGCAGTTCGTCAAGCTCGAGAAGAAGGCGAAGGCGCAGCTCGACGAGGTCCCGTCGCAGCTCAAGGGCGCGTGGGACAGCGTCGTCACCCGGCTGCGCGGCGCGTTGGCGTTCGCCACCCGCGAGGAGCTCAACAGCCTGGCCGAGAAGATCGAAGACCTGAGCAAGAAGGTCGACAAGCTGATCCGCGGCGAGAAGATCCGCGCCTCGGCCAAAGACGGCAAGAACTCGAAGCACGTCTAACGCGGAGGAAAAAAAATGAACCTCGAAAGCGTCAAAACTCAAGTCAAAGATCGCGTCAAAGTCTATCGCCAGAAGCTCGACGGGTGGAAGGCCACCGGCGCCGATCGTTGGGAGAGCCTCAAAGCCGCCGTAGAGGCGGCCGCGCAGGAGGTGCGCACGCGCATCGATCGCGCGCGCAAGAAAGCGCCGGCGCCCAAGATCGATTAGTAGGGCGACACGAAGCGATCGGATCCCGGCAATCCCCACTGGTGCGCCAGCGACAGCGCGTCCATGGTCCACGCCACCGAGACGTGAATCAGCACGCCGCACCAGATCGACCGCGTCACCATCGCCAGCGTCCCCAAGATGATCCCGGCGAAGATCGCGCCGCACACCTCCGGCACCGGCTTGTGGAAATGGATCATGCAGTAGGGAACGATCATCACGAAGATCGCATACGCGCCCATCTGCCGCTTGAGCGCCGATAATAAAAACCCGCGAAAAAAGAACTCCAACGCGACGAAGCTCAATCCGTACATCAATTCCCACGCGAGATAATCGGTCCAGCTGCGCGCCGCCAATTTATAGAACGGGTAGGTGCGCTGAAACGCGGCGGTGTAGCTGGCAGCGACGAGGATCGGCAAAAACGCAGCGAACAGGGCGGCGTAGATCCAGAGGTGTTTGCCGACGCCGCGAATCCGCAATCCCCAATCGGACAATCGGCCGCCCATTACTTTGATTGCAATGATGGGTATCAATAAATAACCAAAAACTTTACTCCCCGACCACCACGCGAAGCTGGCGAGCGGGTAGTAGCGCGGATTTTCCCACGGCAGGATCAGCCGCTCGAAGAACGGCCGGTCGCCGTAGTACTCCTGAAAAACCAGGATCAGCGCCGCCAGGACCAGCACCGCCATCGGGCGCGCGTCGAAGCCGGGATGCGCGGCGCGCTCCTCCTCCGCTTCGCGGTTGAGGCGCTCCCACCCGTCGAGGAACCAGCTGCGATAGAGACGCCCGATCACGCGCCACTTCCGTAACAGAGGCGGGATCGAGCGTCAACGTGCTAGGCTTGACGCATGAAGCGCAGCTTGATCGCGATCACCATCCTCGTCGCTGCGGCGGCGCACGCGACCACGATGATCCAGCTCGATCTGAAGACGATGACCGAGCGCGCCGATCGCGTGGTGCTCGGCACCGTCGAGAGCACGGTGTCGCGCTGGACCGCCGATCACTCGGCCATCTACACCGACGCGACGGTGCGCGTGGCCAAGAGCTACAAGGGCGCGCTCAAGCCGGGCGACGCGCTGGTGGTGCGGCGCGAAGGCGGCTCGGTCGACGGCATCGGCATGCGCGTGTTCGGCGCGGCCAACTTCGAGCGCGGCGAAGAGGTGGTGGTGTTCGCCGAGACGCGCGGCGCGGCGACGTGGGTGGTCGGCATGGCGCAGGGGAAATTGCGCGTCACCGCCGACGCCGGCGGGCGGAAGTACGTGAGCGCGAACTTGAGCGGCCTGCAGTTCACCACCACGCCGCAGCCGCAGCCGGCGCGCACGCTCGACGATCTCGAGCGCGAGATCCGCACGTACGCGCGGAGCGCCCGCTAGTGCGCGCCGCGTTCGCCGCCGCGCTCGCCGCCACGACGCTGTTCGCCGCGCCGTCGCACGCGTACGTCCGCTCGCGCACCAGCGGCACGCCGGGCACGCCGATCCACTGGCCGGGCGCGTGCGCGTTCGTGCAGCCAGACAGCGCCGCCACGCCCGATCTGCCGTCGGACCAGGTGTTCTCGATCATCCAGAAGTCGATGGCCAACTGGAGCGGCGCGGCGTCGTGCGGCTCGTACTTTCAGATGATGTACGATCAGCCGGCGCCGCTCGAGGCGCATTACGACGGCGTCAACGTCGTCAAGTTCCGCACCGACAAGTGGTGCCATCCGAACGACGCGCAGAGCAAGGACCAGTGCTACGACGCGATGGCGGCGGCGATCACCACCGTGTTCTTCGTCGACCACGCGGGCGATCCCAACCAGGGCGTGATCCTCGACGCCGACATCGAGCTCAACGACATCAACTTCACGTTCGTCGACATCATCCCCAACATGACGCCGCCTCCGCCGCGCTCCGGGACGCAGATCGCCGATCTGGAGAACACGCTCACGCACGAGCTCGGCCATCTGCAGGGGCTCGATCACACGTGCAAGGACGCGGCGACGCCGGCCAACGAGGTCGACGACAGCGGCAATCCGCCGCCGCCGTGCAACGACATTCCGCCGGCCGAGGCGTTCAAGATCACCACCGCTACGATGTACAACAGCGCGGTGCCGGGCGAGATCAAGAAGCGCACGCCCGAGGCCGACGACCTCGCCGGCATCTGCAACGCGTATCCGAACGACGCCGCGCACCAGACCGCGGTGCAGAACTCTCCGTCGGCGTGGACGTGCGTGCACACCGATCTCTCGAAGTTCAGCTCGCACGGCTGCGCGTTCGCCGATCGCGCGCCGCCGGCGGCGTCGCTCGCGTTCGCGCTCGCGCTGTGCGCGCTGCTCGCCGTGCGGGCGGGCGCTCGCCGCCGCCGATAGCGGCACCCCGAGTGCACCACCTCCGATCGGGCGCCGACGCGCCCGCGAGGAGGCGACGCGTGAAGCTGCCCATTGCTCGAATGCTAGGCGCTGCGATCGGTGCCATCGGTCTCGCGCTCGCCGGCTGCGGCGGCGGCGGCACCGTGACGGTGACTCCGGCGGGCGCGGTGCAGGACAACTTTTTCGTCACGTGGGAAATCGATTCGCTCGCGTTCGGGCCGATCGACTGCGCCACCGCCGGCGCCGCGACGGTCGACCTGGACGCGGTCAACGCCGACACCGGCTCGCGCTTCGTCTTCACCTTTCCGTGCGACGCGTTCCAGGGGCAGGCCGGGCCGATCGACGTCGGCAACTTCGACGTGCTGCTCAATCTGACCGATGCGTCGGGCGGCGTGATCGATCAGGTGAACGTCGGCACCGAGAACATCACGCAGTCGGGGACCATCGATCTCGGGCACGTGATCTTCCGGTTGCAGTGACGTGAGCGGCGGCCGGCTGCTCGGCTTTCCAGGCTCGCGAAATCGGAGCGCAGGGTCCATCCGACGGCGCGCAACCGCCCGATTTCCCGACGGCGCCGCGCGGGCACGCCGGTTGCTCTAACGGCGATCATGCGCTCACAAAATCCTGCCGACGTCCGCGAAGACCGCGAAGTGCCGCCGCTCGGCGAGGACACCTACTCGCGCGTGCGCCGCGTGCTCGACGAGGCGCTGGCCGAGCTCGAGCTGGCCTACGGCGACGACGACACCCTTCCGTAAGTACCGCGGCTCAAGTTTCCTCCAGGGCGCGGCGCAGGCCGTCGCCCACCAGGCTGCACGCGACGACGGTGAGCGCGATCGCGCCCGTCGGCGGCAAGAGCAGCCAGAGCGGCAAACCGGCCGCCTGCGCCTGGCCGAGCAGCTCGCCCCACGACGCCGTCGGCGCCGGCACGCCGAAGCCGAGAAAGCTGAGCGCGGTCTCGAACAGCACCGCCTGCCCGACGCCGAACGCGCCTGCCACCAGCGCCGGCGACGCGGCCAGCGGCAGCACGTGCACGATCCCCAGCCGCGCCGGCGACGCCCCGATCGCGCGCGCCGCCTCGACGTGCGGCGACGCCATCGCGCGCAGCGCCTCGGCGCGCACCAGCCGCGCGACGTGCGGCCACTGCGTGAGCGCGATCGCGAGGCCGACCTCGACCACCGACGCCGTCGCGGTGAGCCCCTGGATCGCCAGCAGCAAAAACAGCGTCGGGAACGTCAGGCCGACCTCGATCACGCGGCCGAGCACGAGGTCGGCGCGCCGGCCCATCGCCGCGGTCACGCCGACGGCCAGCCCGAGCGCGACGTAGAGCAGCACCGCGACCAGGCCGACGGCGAGCGCCACGCGCGTGCCGTGGACGAGCCGCGCCGCCACGTCGCGGCCGCGATCGTCGGTGCCGAAGAGGTGCGCGCGCGACGGTGGCTGAAGCACGGCGGTGACGCCGCCCGGATGCTGTGACTCGGGGCCGTACGGAATCGGCGGCGCGATCAGCCACGCACCCGACGCGCGCAACAGTTGGTTGTCCGCGCCGGCGAGCGCCAGCGGGCGCGTCACGCACGGCAGAAAATAAAATTTTCCCTCGGCGCGGCAGGCGAGCGGCAGATCGGACGCGAGGAGGCCCGCGAACGCGGCGACGAGCACGAGCGCGATCAGCACCGCCAGGCCGGCGCGCGCGCCCGGCGCCCGACGGAAACGCGCGGCGCGGCTCATGCGCGATGCTCGCGCAGGCGCGGATCGATCGCGCCGTACGCCGCGTCGGCGGCCAGCACGCCGGCGAGCGTCACCACCGCAGAGACGGTGGCGAGCCCGAGCAGCATCGGGTAGTCGCGTTGCAGCACCGCCTCGAAGCCGAGCCAGCCGAGCCCGTGCAGCCCGAACACCTGCTCGACGATCACGCTCCCCGAGAGCAGCGCCGGCAGCTCGGCGCCGAGCAGCGTCACCATCGGCAAGAGCGCGTTGCGCAGCGCGTGCCGCAGGATCACGCGCGCGGGCCCGGCGCCCGCGGCGCGCGCGGTGAGCACGTAGTCGGCGCGCAGCGCCGCGAGCAGCGCGCCTCGCTGATAGCGCGCGAGCCGCACGATCGCCGCGATCGAGAGACACGCGGCGCCGGCGGTGAGCACGCCCGCGCCGCGCCCGCCGTACGGCGCGCCGGCGTAGAGCAAGAGCATCGCCGCCGCCGCCGCCGGCAGCGCGTAGCCGAGATACAGGATCGCCGAGCCGGCGCGCGCCCACCTGCGCCCGTCGCCCGCCGCCAGCGCGCACCCGAGCGGCACCGCCAGGCCGTACGCGAACAGCGTCGCCAGCAGCGCCAGAGCGAGCGTCGACGGCAGCGCCTCGGCGATCTTCGCGCGCACCGGCCGCCCGTCGACGAGCGAGTCGCCGAAGTCGAGCGTCAGCGATCGCCCGAGCCACGCCGCGTAGCGCGCCGCCAGCGGACGATCGAGCCCATACGCGTGGCGAAACGCCGCCAGCGACTCCGCCGACACGCCGCGCCCGTTGCCCGCGCGCGCCGTCGCCGGATCGCCCGGCGCGAGGTGCACCAACAAGAACGTCGCCAGCGTGATCCCGACCAGCGTCGGCGGAATCAGCGCCAGCCGCTTAAGGAGCAATCCACGCCTCGGCGAAGTTGAAGCCGTCGGTCGACGGGCGCAGCCCGCGCACGCGCGGCGCCTCGAGCGTCTGCACCTCGGGCGCCGAGAGAAACGTGTACGGCTGCTCGCGATGCACCAGCGCGTGGAAGCGCCGGTCGAGCGCGTGGCGCGCATCGTCGTCGGAGGTGGCGCGAATTTTTTCCAAGAGCGCGTCGGCGTCGGGGTTCTTCCACGCGCCGTAGTTCTGCCCGGCGTCCGCTTGCGAGGAGTGGAACATGGTGAAGTTGTCCTGCTCGAGCGACATGGTCCACTGCAGCGCCGACGCATCGAACGCGTGGTGGCGCAGGCGATCGAGCTGCACCGCGAAGTCGACCATCGCGACGTCGAGCTCCACGCCCGCGCGCGCCAGATCCTCTTTCATCAGCGTCGCCAGCTGCTCGACGGTGCGCGAGCCGGCGGTGACCAGGAACGTGAGCTTGAGCGACTTGACGCCCGCCTCGGCGAGCAGCGCGCGCGCGGCGTCGGGATCGTACGGCCACGGGTGCAGCGCCGCGTCGTACGACGGCGTGTTGGGCGGATACGGGCCGGTCACCGGGCGCGCGTGGCCGGCGAACGCGATCTGCGTGAAGCGCGCGCGATCGATCAGCATCGTCAGCGCGCGCCGCACGCGCGGATCGCCGAGCGGCCCGCGCCGCGTGTTCCACACGACGAAGAAATAGGTGCGCATCGTCCACGCCAGCAGGCGATGGCCGGCGAGCCGCGCGTCGGTGCGCGCCTCGTCGAAGCGGCCGGCGGGCAGGCGGAACATCACGTCCAGCTCGCCGCGGCGATACAGCTCGTAGGCGACCTGGCGATCGCGCACCACGCGAAAGCGGATGCGCTCGAGGTGCGCGCGCGGGCCCCAGTAGTCGGGGTTGCGCTCGACCACCAGCTCCTCGCCCGAATGCCACGCGGCGAAGCGAAACGGCCCGGTGCCGATCGGCGCGCGCGACGCCGGCGCCTTGCGCAGATCGAGGCCGCGGTACGCGTGCTCGGGCAAAATCGAAATGTGCGCCAGCGCCTGCCGCAAGAACGGCGCGGGGCGCGCGAGCTCGAGCACCACCGTCTTCTCGTCGGGCGCGCGGATGGCGGCGACCGGCGCGAGGTCGGCCGCTTGATCGGCGCCGACCTTCGGATCGCGCGCGGTCGCGAGCGTGAAGACCACGTCGGCGGCGGTGAACGGCTGGCCGTCGTGCCAGCGCACGCCCGCGCGCAGGTGCAGCGTGAGCGCTTTGTCGTCGAGCTCGAACTTCTCCGCGAGCCGCGGCGCGAGCGCGCCGGAAAACGGATCCTGGTAGAACAGCGTCTCGGCCACCTGGTTCTCGACGATCCAGCGGCTCCACACGTCGTGCTCCACCAGGTCGCACAGGATCGCCGGCTCGGCCTCGACGTGCACGCGCAGCTCGCCGCCGTCGCGCGCCGGCCCGTCGTTCGCCGCGCAGCCCGACTCCGGACAATTAATGATGGTCGGCCCCGCCGCCGCCGCGCGCGTCTCCGTCCCGCGTTTGCAGGACGCGAGGAGCAGCAGGAGCACCAGGGCGCGGCGCATCGCGCGGAATGTTAGCACCGGCGCGCGGCGCACCGCGAATCGGCGCCGTTCCTGGTGTCAAGCACGCGAGACCATGCTAAGGTTCCCCGCAACCGGAATGGAGAGGTCGGGCCAAATGAGAGTACTCGCCCTGGTAGGGATCATCGGGATCGCCGCCGGCTGCTCCTCCAACTCGTCGGGCGCCTCGATGGGCCCCGAGCCCGAAGCCACCGCGATGGCGCCGATCAAAGTCGATCTCCCGTCGCCGCCGTCGTTCGCCGCCTCGGACATTCCGCTCAAGAACCCCGACGGCACGTACACCGTTCACGGCCTGCGCAAGGGCAAGACCGAGCTCCTCAACAAAGAGGTCAAGGTCAAAGCCTTCCTGCTCGAGGTTTATCAGTGCCCGGTGTGCCCCAAGGGCCAGACGTGCAAGCTCTGCGACCAGCCGCACTTCTTCATCGGCGACAAGCCGGACACCAAGAAGGAGAAGGCGCTGATGGTGGTCGACTACCTCATGCCGAAGCAGAAGCCGCCGGCGCTCACCGTCGGCAAGCAGTACGAGATCTCCGGCACCTTCAGCATCAACTCGCCGACCGGCTTCGGCTCGTCGGAGGGCCTGTTGGTGTTCGGCCGCATGCTCGACGACAAGAACGTGGAGTTCCTGTCGACGGCGCTGCAGCTCGAGCAGAAGGCGCTCGCCGGCGAGGCGCTCGAGGCCGCCGCGGCGGCCAAGCACGGCGTTCCGAAGAAAAAGAAGAACTAGCCGGATGTGGCAAGCGCTGCGATCGATCTACATCTGGACCGCGATCGCGGTGCAGCTCACGATCATGTACCCGATCGGCCTGCCGCTGTTCCTCCTCACCATGCCGTTCGATAAAACGCGCCGCATCGGCCACTGGTACGCGCAGATGTGGGGACGCGGGCTGCTCAAGATCAACAACCGCTGGTCGACCGAGGTCATCGGCAACGATCGCATTCCGCAGAAGCGCCCGATGGTGGTGATCGCGAACCATCAAGGCATGGGCGACATCATGATGGCGTTCTGCCTCGATCTGCACTTCAAGTGGATCTCCAAGGCGGCCAACTTCTACGTGCCGTTCATGGGCTGGTTCATGTTCCACGCCGGCTACATTCCGCTGGTGCGCGGCAAGCGCTCGTCGATCGAGCGCTGCATGGAGCGCGCGCACGAATATCTGCAGATGGGCGTCTCGGTGCTGTTCTTCCCCGAGGGCACGCGCAGCCACGACGGCGTGGTCAAGCCGTTCAAGCCGGGCGCGTTCAAGCTGGCGCTCAAAGGCGGCTACGACATTTTGCCGCTCGGCATCTCCGGCACGCTCAACGCGCTGCCCAAGGGCACGTGGAAATTCTCGAACGACCCGACGCGCATGCGCATCCTCGTCGGCACGCCCATCTCGACCAAGGGCCTGACCGACGCCGATCTCGAGCCGCTGATGTCGCGCTGCCACTCCGCCGTCGTCTCGCTCAAGCACCAGCTCGACGACACCGAGTACGAGCAGCCGCTGCGCGCCACCGGCTGATCGGCGCGCCGCTACTTCACGCGCTCGACCAGCGCCAGCGCCTGCGGCAATCCCTCCTCGCCGCTGAACTGACCGAGCACCGCCCCGTCGCGCCCGATGACGAAGATCGGCACCTCGTGCAGCGGATCGACGCGGAACGATCTGCGCAACGCTCCGCGCTCGTCGACGAGGTGGTGGATGATCCCCGGCTGATCGGCGTCCGCGATCTTCTTGCGCGCGGTCTTGTACCCGAAGCCGGGGATGTCCTCGAGATCGATCACCGACACCACCGTGACGTCACCCGCCACCGCGTGCCGCGTGAGCTCGTCGTTGATGTCGCTCGCCTCGTCGCGCGTGTTCTTGGACGCGAACGTGAGGATCACGACCTGCCCGCGCAGCGACGTCAGATCGAACGAGCGCCCGTGCCCGTCCCAGCCGCGCAGCCAGGCGAACTGGCGGTCGGCCGCAGCGGCGGCGCCGGCGAGAATCAACCCCGCGATCAGTAATCGGCCGATCCATTTGAGCATGGCCAGAAGAGACAGCAATCGCCGTTCCAGTGCTCACCGTAGCGCGGCGGTCACCAGCGCGTCGACGGCGGCGGCCGGTACGCGATACAGCGCTCGCCCGCCGTGCAGCCGCGCGCGCGCGGTGCCGCCCGACGGCGCGGCGACGTCGAGCTGCTGATCGGCCGCGCCCTCGGTCGAGAGGCGAAGGACGGTCTGCACGGCCTGCGGCAAATTGCCGTAGCCTTCGACCGAGTCGGCGGTGAGCGCGCGCAGCCGCTCGACCAGCGCGTCGATGCGCGCCGCCGGAACGGGCGCGCCGTTCGCCTGCCACGCGCCGCCGCGCCGCTCGGCGGAGAAGCGCTCGGCGCCGCGCTCGATGGCGATCGCGCGCAGGCGATCGGCGCGCACGTCGAACAGGCGGCGGGTCGCGAGGTGCGCGTTCAGCTCGGCGCAGGTCTCGGGCGGCAGGTGGAAGATCGGCGCGCGCGCGACTCGCGCGAGACAGCCGTCGAGCGCCGGCGCGCTCAGCTCGATCGACGGCGACGGCGACGGCGCCTCGCGCGCGCCGCCGTCGCCGGCGCGCAGCTCGACGGTGAGCGTGCGCGCCGGGCGCAGCGCCGCGCCGGGCACGAAGCGATCGGCGCGCAGCCCCGCGAGCGCGTCGATCGTGCGC
>Ga0070741_10018524_pt1 | contig 11264 bp, 12 predicted proteins | sample Coa_R1_4_FD_66440 | JGI IMG/M metagenome (GOLD analysis project Ga0070741, IMG submission 66440) | Surface soil microbial communities from Centralia Pennsylvania, which are recovering from an underground coalmine fire - Coalmine... | ecosystem: Environmental > Terrestrial > Soil > Unclassified ...
GGGTCGCTCGTTTCCAGCCACTCCACCCGCCCCGTGCCAAACTCCGGCAATCGCGTCCGCAGCCGGATCATGCGCTCCAGCCAGTTCAGAAACGAGTTCGGATCGCGTTGTTGCGCCGACACGTTCACCCGCTCGTATCCGAATTCGCCTCCTCGGATCACCGGCAGGATCAACCGGTCCGCCGGCGCCGTCGAAAATTCTCCATTCGCCGCATCCGCCCATTGCATCGGCGTCCGGATGCTGTCGCGCTCCGCGAGCGAAAGATCCTCGCCCATTCCAATCTCGTCGCCGTACCGTAGCACCGGAGCGCCCGGCAACGTCAGCATCAGGCTGTGTGCCAGTTCCCGTCGCTCGCGGTGGTTTCCCAGCATCGGGGCGATGCGCCGCCGGATCCCGCGATTGTAAATCTGCATATTTGGATCCGGACCGAACGCCCGAAAAACTTCGCCCCGCTCGCTCTCGCTCAATCGTGCCAGGTCCAGTTCATCATGGGTCCGCAGGAAATTCGCCCACTGGCAATATTTCGGAATGGCGGGCAGTGCGGCATACGCATCCCGGATCGGTTGTGCCTGCTCGCGAGCCAGCGCCAGCCACAGATGCTGGTTTACATAAAAATTGAAAATGACATGAACCCGGTCGCCTTCTCCGAAGTACATCGGTACCTTGTCCGGGGGCACATTGGCCTCCGCCATAAAGACAGCATCCCCGCGCTGCCACGACAACACCTGCCGCAGATCAACCAGGTACTCGGGACAATTGCCCGACACCGTGCGGCCCGGCCCCTTCGTCGAAATCACGAACGGCAGCGCATCCACGCGAAAACCGCATACTCCCAGTTGGGCCCATGTCTTGATAATCCGGGCGATCTCATCGCGCACCTCCGGATTCCCCGTGTTCAGGTCCGGCTGGTGATCGTAAAACCGATGATAATAATAGGCGCCCGCTTCTTTATCGAAGGTCCACGTCGTCGTTTGCACGCCCGGGAAGATCGCGCCATCCTGCGCATTCTCCGGCTCCTTCTCCGACCACACATACCAGTCTCGGTATTTCGATCTTTTATCGTGCCGCGCCTGTTGAAACCACGGGTGGTCGATCGAGGTGTGGTTGACCACTAAGTCAATAATGATGCGAATCCCGCGATCGCGCGCCGCCTGCGAAAACTCGACGAAATTCCCCATCGTGCCGTAGCGCGGGTCGATGCTGTAGTAATCGCTGACATCGTATCCGTTATCACGGCGTGGCGATGGAAAAAACGGCTGTAGCCAGATGCAATTTATGTTCAGTCCGGCGATGTAATCCAGCTTACTCGCCAGCCCGAGAAAATCTCCAGTCCCATCCCCGTTCCCGTCCGCGAACGATTGCACGTCGATCGTGTAAACAATCGCGTTCTTATGCCAGAACCCTTCCACACGGTTCCGTGTGCAAAACGTGACCCACTGAGTTCACTCTCACGGGTCTTTCACACGGGCTGTATCCTGTTAGCTGCGCCAGCTGTATCCGTATGAAGCCGCCCACCAACTCCCTCGAACGCGCCCTCGCGATCCTCGAGGTTCTGGAGCAGACTCCCGGCGGCCTCCGCAATGCCGAGATCAGCCACCGCATGCGCATCCCGAAGAGTACGTGCTCGTACATCATGGCTCGTCTCGAGCAGCGCGGCTACCTGCTGCGCGACGATCTCTCCGGCCGCTACAAAATCGGCCTCACGCCGGTTGCCCTGGCGCATGGCGCGCTCCGCGAAATCGGGGTCCGCTCCGTCGCCGAGCCCGCCCTTTACAAACTCGCCAGTGAAACCGGCCTCTCCGCCGGCATTGGTGTCCTCGAGCGCGGCCGCGTCCTCATCATCGACCGCGTCGAAGGCGCCGAGTTCGTGCGCGATGCCGTCCAGGTCGCCGCGGAACTGCCCCTACGCTGGGCCGCTCAATCCCACAAGTACCGGCTCCGCGAAGAGCGCGACATCGGACGCGAGCTGCCCGCCCACTCCACCGCGCTCGGGAAGGTCCTCTTAGCCTTTCTCCCGCATCAGCACGTGCTGGCTGTTATTGCTCAGCACGGCCTCCCCCGGTTCACCCGCAAGACCATCACGTCCAAAGCCCGTCTCCTGCGCGAACTTCAAGTGGTCCGCGACCAAGGTTACGCCACAGCCGACGAAGAGCACCGAACGGGTCTCCGCTCCATCGCGGCGCCTATCTATAGCGCCTCCGGTGAAGTCAGCTCCGGGGTGGCCCTCAACGGAGGGCTCGCCGAGGCCGCCTGGACCGAAGCGGCTCTCCTGATTGAGCGAGTCAAAGCCGCCGGACGTGAGATCTCGCGGCGTGCCCGCTTCTAGTCTGAGCGTCGCCACCGTTCGTTAGCATGCGAGCACAGTGGGGCGGACCGCCGGTCCGCGCGGGACGGCCTCGTCCCGCTCTTCGTATCGGCAGGTGCCGGCGGCCCCGCGCCAGCGAGGCCGCGCGGCCCACTCGGCGCCTTCGACGGTAAGTTTCGGCTGCGGCACGCCACTAGTCTGACACTCGCCAACCGTTCGTCAGTAAGCGCTACCGCGCCGCCTCCTTCAGGACACGGCCCACTGGAGCCTTTGCTGTTACCAGCCATGCGCAAAAAAGGGTGCTAGCCTGAACAGATGCGCGCACTCTTTTTATTATTTCCGGCGGTGCTGCTGGCTCAGACATCGCCGCCTAAGGCTCCCCCGGCCAGCCCGGCGAAATCGGCCCCTGCGAGCCAATCAAGTCCGGCCGGCCTCACCACCGACGAGCAAAAGACCATTTACGCGGCCGGGCTCGTCATGGCCCGGCAGTTGGGTGAGTTAGACCTGTCGCCGGCGTAATTGGAGATCGTCAAACGGGCATTGTCGGATGCCGCCGCAGGAAAACCCGCGATCACTCTCGAGGAATGGGGGCCCAAGATTCAAGGTCTGGTGCAGGCGCGCTCCGCCAAAGTCGCACAGCGCGAAAAGGCGAATGCCGCTGGGTTCGTTGCCAAGGCCGCCGCTGAACCCGGCGTGGTCAAGACGCCGTCCGGTTTGATCTATAAAGAAACGACCGCCGGCACGGGAGCTTCACCCAAAGCGACCGACACCGTGAAGGTGAACTATCGCGGCACGTTCACCAATGGCAAAGAATTCGACAGCTCGTATAAACGGAACGAGCCCGCCCAGTTTCCGCTCAACGGCGTGATCAAATGCTGGACCGAAGGCGTGCAGAAGATGAAGGTCGGCGGGAAAGCCCAGCTGGTCTGCCCGTCGGAGATTGCCTACGGCGATCAAGGCCGGGGCGAGATTCCAGGAGGCGCCACGCTGGTTTTCCAGATTGAGCTGCTCGATATCGTCAAGACCGCACCGCAACAGTAGATCCGGTCCTTGATCCGCCACTGGGCCCACCTCACACGCCACGGCAACAAATCGCGTCCCGCCGTGTTTTTGTCCTCAGAGGCCACAAGCCGAATATGAGGAACTGTTTTCTGAGATTGGCAGCGGTCGCGGTTCTCGCGACCGGAGCGCTGGGGGCACAAGCGCCTGCCACCACCCCGACGCAGGGTGTTGGAACCCAGCCCGCCCACCGGCTCGGAGCGGGCCTCCGCCCGGGCCGGTTGATCCGAACCTTGAACCTGAGTGCCGCCCAAAAGGATCAGGCACGGTCCATTTTCCAGCAGGCACGCCAGACTGCACAGCCGGTGCGCCAGCAGTTGCAGCAAAATCGTCAAACCCTCGAAAACGCCGTGATGAACGGGAGCACGGGCGCTGAGATTCAGCAGCTCGCGACGCAGCAGGGAAGTCTGCTCGGCCAGATGCTCGCGATCCGAAGCCAGGCGTGGAGCCAGTTTTTCAATTTGCTTACGCCGGATCAACGCACCGAGGCCGGCAAAATGATGCAGTAGTTCCGGCAGGCTGGAAACCTGTCCCGCGCGACGCCGGGGTAAGGTGCGGTGCTGCGACTACAGACAATCCCATTATCTCAACCGCACCCCCCGGTGCCTTTGTTACAATACTTACCAAACGGCAACGGGGCAGGGAAATTCAATATTTCTATGCCGCCGATACAGAATTTGAGTAGAGTGTCGGTGTCCCGGATCGTCCCGGGACGGGCGGCTCATGGACTTCGACCAGCTCCATACATTCACGGAGATTGTTCGGCTGAAGAGTTTCTCGAAAGCCGCGCAGACCTGCTATCGCACGCAGCCGGCGATCAGCGCCCAAGTCCGCCAGCTCGAGCAGGAACTGCGCACTGAGCTGTTTGAACGCTTCGGCAGCCGGATCTCGCTTACCACAGCCGGGAAAATCTTCGCCGAATACGCGGAACAAATGCTCGATATGCGCAAGCGGGCGCAGGACGCGATCGCCGAACTCGAGCAGAACCCGCGCGGCGAACTGGTGATCGCGGCCAATGAAGCCACTTGCATCTACGTTTTGCCGAAAGTCTTCTCGCAATACCGGCAGCTGTTTCCCGCGGTGCAGTTGCAGGTAGATCGCTCGTACGGATCCCGCGTCGTGGATGCCGTCATGGAAAATACGGCTGATTTTGGGTTGACCCAGCTGCCAGTTGAAGAGAAACGGCTGCAGGTGGTCAGCGTCCACCATGACGAGGTCCGTTTGATTGTGCCGGCGCGCCACCGGCTCGCCGAAAACAAAACCGCTTCGCCGCAGGATCTGACCGAAGATTATCTGCTCCTCCCGAAACAGGGCAAGACGCGGGCCCGTCTCAATGAGTGGCTCGAGATCGTCGAAGACCAGCTTCACATCTCTATGGAATTGGATTCGACGGAGATGATGAAGCGCTTCGTCACGGCAGGCTTGGGCCTGACATTTCTGGCGGTCTCGAACTGCAAAGAGGAAATTGCCGCCGGGAAGCTCTGCGCCATTCCCCTGGCCCCCGAACCGATGATGCGCCGGCTAGGACTGATTTACCGGAAAGACAAGGCGCTATCCAAAGCCGCACTTGGATTCATTCAGGTAGTGTTAGAGAATGTAACGAACGAGGCTGGCATTGAAATGCCCAAGCTTCCACGAGTGGTAGGCGGATGAATTGCAACCGATGCGGGAAGAAGTTCGCGGATGAAGAAGCTAAATGTCCGCACTGTGGCCAAACCCGTCCCGACGCAGGCTCGGGCGTCTTTCAAAGCTCCAGCGTGTTGATTTCAGCGGATGGAGCCGATCGTGTCTACCGCTCCGTGGACGAGGTGCCCTTCCCTTTACGCCACCGCCTGCTGAAATCAACGAACAGCCCCAACTCCGCGACCATCCTGATCGCCGACCGGCGCGGCAGGCAGGAAATCGCCAAAGCCATGCGCAATCTGCCGGGGACCGGCCAACGCAGGCTCATGCAATCGCTCCTCAGCGGAAACGCCGTCACCCCGGGTGAGGGCCGCCTCTCACCCAAATGGAAAAGGGCGGTCCTGGCATTAGTGCTCGCCTTCACACTGACGCTCATCGCCTTCGTCTTTGCCCATCGCTGGTAGCGCTCTGATCCGGGGCTCCAGCCCCTGCCAAGAGCCGGGCGTGCGTTATCCTGTTTTTTTACATGAGCCGGAAAGCTGTGGTCTTCGGAGCCTCGGGGCAACTCGGGTTGGAATTAGTCCGCGAACTGCGGAAGCGGCAGTATACCGTCACCGGTTGGGAACGCACTCAGGTTGACATCACCGACCCTGTGGCCGTGGAACGGACCCTGGCTCCATCCGGCGCGGACGCGGTTTTCAACGCCGCCGCATATAACCAGGTCGATGTTGCCGAAAAGGAGCCGCGCGCCGCTTTCGAGGTGAACGCGCTGGCGGTGCGCAACATTGCAGCTGTTTGCCGTCAGATTGACGCGCTGCTCGTCCATTTTTCGACCGATTATGTCTTTGACGGCAAGGCCGGACATGCCTATACGGAAGAGGAGCCCACGCATCCGCTCGGCGCTTATGCCGTTTCCAAACTCGCCGGCGAACTCTACGCACAGGCTTACCTGGATCGCGTACTGGTTGTGCGAACATCGGGAGTGTTTGGGCCGCAAGGCCGGACCACAGCTCGCGGGAATTTCCTCGAGCTGATGCTGCGGCTGGCCGGCTCCGCCCAGCCGATCCGGGTCGTCGAAGACTTCGTCGCCTCTCCCACGTACTCGCCTTGGCTCGCGGCCCGCAGTGTCGATCTGGTCGAGCGCGGCCTCGCCGGCGTGTTCCATATTGGCGGGGGCACGCCAATCTCCTGGTTCGAGTACGCGCGTATGATTTTTGAGGTCGCCGGCCTGCAACCGCCGCTGCAGCCGACCAATGAACGGGAGTTTCGTACCGCCGCCCGGCGGCCCAGGTATTCGGCTCTATCCAATGCCAAAATGGAGCGCGCGGGCCTTGAGCCCCTGCCGCCCCTGCGCCAGGCGGTCGAAGATTATTTTGCCCGGCGGGGCGCCGTTAGTGGAAATCGGGCTTGATGGCGTAGTAGCCCTTCCGCGCCTGGACTTTTAAATCTTTGCTGGCCAGCTTGATGTCCAGCCGGCGGTAGCTTCCATCCTTTACATCATTAAGGGGCGTATAGCCGATCGCGTACTGGCTGCGCATCTCTTCCTGGATTTCCTGAAAGACTTCGTCCAGGCTGTGTTTGCGATCCACCTTGAAGACGCGCCCGCCGGTCTCGTCGGACATGCGCCGCAGCTCCGATTCCCCGCCCCCGCCGCCGAAACCGAACGGGCCGCCATAAGCGCTGGGATCGAGATAATCGATGCTGTAGATCACCGCGTCGGCTTTCTGCGCCGCTTCGATGGCCTGATTGCGCGTCATGCGGCTGCCCTGATCGTTCCCATCGGTGATTAGGACGAGAACCTTTCGGCCCACTTCGCTTTTGAGTTTTTCGCTGGCCGCCAGATACACCGCGTCGTACAGCACGGTTCCGCGCGGGTCGCCCGCGGTGGGAACCGGGCCGGGATGGAGCCCGCTGACACCGGAGCTGACTCGCAGTTGGTTCAGCCCTTCCTCAAGCAATCGCGGGCTGCTCGTGTAGTCTTGCAGAAGCTCCGATTCCTCCCCGAAGCTGATGAGAAAGGCTTCATCCTTCTTGCGCAATACTTTGTTAAAGAATTGCGAGGCGGCGCTCCGCTCGATGCCGATCAGGTTCTCCTGACTGCGGCTGACATCCACCAGCAGCCCGATGGTGAGTGGCAGGTCGGTCTCGCGCGTGAAGTATTTGATGGTCTGCGGCTTGCCGTCTTCCAGGATCGTGAAATCGGTCTTATCGAGATTTCCTATGAGAGCGTTTCGTTTGTCACGGACCGAGGCCAAAATGTTGACCACGTCCACGCTCACGCTGATGGGTGCGGGCTGTTCTTCAGCCGGTGTGCTCTTCGAGGTGTTGCCCGAAGGAGTCTGCGCCAGAAGCGCCACCCCGAGTGCCGAAACCAACAAAGCTTTCATACCAGTAAAATAAGCTGACGTAGCCGCACGATCTATTGTTTCACGATGAACGAAGCGATTGTCCACCTCCAGCGATCCGACCCGGTGATGCGCGACATTATCCACCAGGTCGGAGCCTATCGGATCGAATTTCGCGACCCCAGCTTCGAAACGCTGGTCAAGTCGATCGTCTACCAACAGCTCAGCGGCCGGGTGGCGAGTGTGATTTTCAACCGGCTGGTGACGGCTGCCGGCGGCAAGCTCACGCCGCAGACCATTCTGAATCTCCGCCCGGTGCGCATGCGCGCGGCGGGGCTGTCGAGACAAAAGACCTTGTACATCCGCGATTTGGCCAGGCACACGCGCGACCGCCGTCTCATCTTTGAAGAGCTGGCCGGCCTCCCCGATGAGGAGGTCACGGAACGGCTGACCCAGGTCAAGGGGATTGGGGTCTGGACGGTTCACATGTTCCTCATCTTCGCCTTGCGGCGGCCGAACGTTCTGCCGACCGGGGATCTCGGGATCCGCAATGCCATCCGCAAGGCCTACGGAATGGCGGAATTGCCAAAGCCAACCGAAATCGAGACTCTGGCGGAGCCGTGGCGGCCCTACCGCACAGTGGCGAGCTGGTACCTCTGGCGAAGCCTGGAAGGCGACGCCAACCTATAGCCCGATATTGATTTTTTCAAGTTTTATCCATTGACAAATCAACAATCTCAATATACAGTCGAATCTAGTTGAGGTTTTGAATGTCTTCGGATCGAACCCCCACACGCGATTGGCAGGAGCTGACGCAATTGACTCAGGGCCAGGGCATGGTCGTTGAGCGGATCCGGCTTACCGAAAAAGACATCGCGATCGAAGGCCGTTTCGAACTCCCGCAATTGGCGCGGTTGAGCCTCGAAGATCAGATTTTTGTCATGGCATTCGTCCGCTGCCATGGCTCGATCAAAGAAATGGAACAAACCTTCGGGGTCAGTTATCCCACGATTAAGTCGCGGCTCAACCGAATCTCGAAGAGTTTGGAGTTCGTGGACACCAATCCGGCGCCCTCGCGCGCCGAGGTGCTGGATCGGCTGAAGCGCGGCGAGATCGCCGCCGAAGAGGCGATCCGGGAATTGGAGGCGTTGCCATGATTCCGTGGCTGGCTATAATTCAGATCCGCGCCCGTCAGGGCCGCGGCATCCATTTATGGATTCCCCTGGTTTTCTTGTGGATCCTGCTGCTGCCCTTCGCCCTTCTCGCCCTGCCCGTGTTTCTGGTCTACTGCCTGATCGGCAGGGTCAGTGTGGTGCGAACGGCGCGAACTTTCGCAGAGATGCTCGGCGCGCTGAAGGGCACCCGAGTTCAATTCGAAAACGGAGTCCGCTGCGTCTCGCTGCGCATTGCCTAGGAGGAGATATGAACGAGAATCGCCGAAGTATTTTGGAGATGCTGGCCGCCGGCAAAATCACCGCCGATCAAGCGGAGCGGCTCCTGGCGGCTATCGAGAGATCGGCGTCCGGCAGCCGCGCTGAGAGCTCAGAATCTCGCGTGAAGCCCAAGCCCAAATACCTCCGCGTCGTGGTTCAGGCCGCGGACGTTTACCACGGGGAAGGCCCGACGAAAGTGAATGTGCGGGTTCCGATGCAGCTCCTGCGCGCCGGAGTCAAGCTGACGAGTCTGATTCCCGCTCAGGCTCGCGATCAGGTGAACCAGGCCATGCGGCAGCACGGCGTCAATTTTGACCTCGGCCAGCTCAAACCTGAAAACCTGGAGGAGCTGATCGATCAACTGAACGATCTCACAGTTGACGTCGACAACAAGGACGCGCAGGTTCGCGTTTTTTGTGAATGACACGACTCGCCGGCGCCGCGCAGTGCCGAACTGATTTTGCTGTAACAAGTGGTGCGCCGCGCGCACGGTCCCCTTTATCCCCCGCCTGTGATACAAGAGTATACTGGCGTGAGTGAAGGTCCGATTTCTCGGACCTTGCACCGAGTCATCCGCAAGATTTGGAGGAGAGACGTTTATGGCAACCAACCGTGGAGTTGCGTATATTGCCCCAGGTAAGGTCGAAGTCCAATCTATCGACTTCCCGAAATTAGCCCTGGGGAACCGGAAATGTGAACATGGCGTGATTCTAAAAATCATTTCCACGAACATATGCGGCAGCGATCAGCATATGGTTCGCGGACGCACCACCGCTCCGGCCGGGCTGGTTCTCGGTCACGAGATCACCGGCGAGATCATTGAAAAAGGGCGCGACGTCGAATTTCTGAACGTCGGCGATATCGTTTCGGTTCCGTTCAACATCGCCTGCGGCCGCTGCCGGAACTGCAAGGAAGGCAAAACAGGCATCTGCCTGAACGTGAACCCCGCGCGCCCAGGCGCGGCATACGGCTACGTGGATATGGGCGGCTGGGTCGGCGGCCAAGCCGAATATGTGATGTGCCCCTATGCCGATTTCAACCTGCTGAAGTTCCCGGACAAGGCCAAAGCGATGGCCAAGATCCGCGATCTGACGCTGCTCTCGGATATCTTCCCGACCGGCTATCACGGGGCGGCAACCGCGGGCGTGACCACCGGCTCGGTCGCGTACGTGGCCGGCGCTGGCCCTGTCGGCCTCGCCTGCGCGGCTTCCTGTCATCTGCTGGGCGCCGCCGTGGTCATCGTCGGCGACATGATTCCGGAAAGACTCGCGCAGGCCAAGAGCTTCGGCTGTGAAGTGGTCGACCTGCGCAAAGATGCGTCGCTCGGCGACCAGATCGCGCAGATCGTCGGCGTGCCGGAAGTTGACGCGGCAGTCGATTGCGTAGGGTTCGAGGCGCGCGGGCACGGGCACGACGCCAGCGTCGAGCGGCCGGCGACGGTGCTTAACTCCGTCATGACGATCACTCGCGCGGGCGGCGCGATCGGAATCCCGGGCCTGTACGTGACCGACGATCCCGGTGGTGTCGACAACGCGGCCAAGACCGGCAACTTGAGCATCCGCATCGGTCTCGGCTGGGCCAAGTCGCACTACTTCGCGACCGGACAGTGCCCCGTCATGAAGTATCATCGCGGCCTGATGATGGCGATTCTGCACGACAAAATCAAGATCGCCAAGGCGGTCAATGTGGCCGTGATTTCTCTGGACGACGCCCCGCAAGGCTACAAGGACTTCGATAAGGGCGCAGCTAAGAAATTCGTCATCGATCCGCACAAAATGATTCCGGCAGCCTAAGCGGCCGGTCCCTTCTTGCAGTAGGAGCGAATCTTCGCTCCTACTGCTGCTTTCCTTGTGAATCCAGCCGCCACCGCCGTTTTAGAGATTCGTAATCTTTCGTGCCGGATCGGCGAGCGATGGATTCTGAACGACATCAATCTGACCGTGGGCGCAGGCGAGACCGTGGTCTTGCTGGGGCGCAGCGGTTGCGGGAAAACGACACTTCTGAAGTGCGTTAACCGCCTCATCGAACCGACCCAAGGCGAGATCCTCTTTCAGGGCCGCGCCGCTAACGAGTGGGATCCGTTCCACATGCGGCGCTCGATCGGATACGTCATTCAAGACGCCGGCCTGTTTCCACACTGGACCGTCGCGGAGAACGCAGGACTAGTTCCGAAGCTCGAAAACTGGGAGGCGGATGCGATCGCCAAACGCGTCAACTTCCTGCTGGAAGCGGTCGGGCTTCCGCCGGCCGAATTCGCGCAGCGGTATCCACGGGAGCTTTCCGGAGGCCAAAGGCAGCGCGTGGGAATCGCTCGCGCCCTTGCTGCCGATCCGCCGCTGCTCTTACTGGACGAACCGTTTGCGGCGCTCGATCCGATTACTCGCTTCGAATTGCAAAAGCACTTTCAGTCGCTGCGCTCCACTATGCAGAAGGCGGCGCTCTTCGTAACGCACGATGTCCGCGAAGCGCTGATGCTGGCGACGCGCATCGTCCTCCTCA
>Ga0070741_10018525_pt1 | contig 11264 bp, 9 predicted proteins | sample Coa_R1_4_FD_66440 | JGI IMG/M metagenome (GOLD analysis project Ga0070741, IMG submission 66440) | Surface soil microbial communities from Centralia Pennsylvania, which are recovering from an underground coalmine fire - Coalmine... | ecosystem: Environmental > Terrestrial > Soil > Unclassified ...
GCGATGGTCGTGATGGCTTTCGACGAGCAGGGTCAGGCGGACAGCATCGAGCGCAAGGTGGCGATCTGCAAGCGCTGTTACGACATTCTCACGACCCGCGCGGATGTGCTGCCGGAAGATATCATCTTCGATCCCAACATCTTCGCGATCGCCACGGGCATCGAGGAGCATAACGGATACGGGCTCGCCTTCATCGAGGCCACGCGGCAGATCAAGGCCGCGCTTCCCGATGTGCTCGTCAGCGGCGGCGTGAGCAACGTCTCGTTCTCATTCCGCGGCAACGATCCCGTGCGCGAGGCGATGCATTCGGTATTTCTCTATCACGCGATTGCCGCCGGCATGGACATGGGAATCGTCAATGCCGGACAGCTTGCCATCTACGAGGAGATCGCCCCGGATCTGCGCGAGGCGGTCGAGGATGTGGTTCTCAACAGGCGCCCGGACGGCACGGAGCGGCTGCTGGAGATCGCGGCACGCTTCAAGGGCGAGGGTGGGGCCAAACGCCAGGCGGATACGCAGTGGCGCTCGCTGCCGGTCGCCAAGCGCCTCGAGCACGCGCTGGTCAAGGGCATAGACGACTTCATCATTGAGGACACGGAAGAAGCCCGGCTCACTTTCGAACGCCCGCTGCAGGTGATCGAAGGGCCGCTGATGGACGGCATGAACGTCGTCGGCGATCTGTTCGGCTCCGGAAAGATGTTCCTGCCGCAGGTCGTCAAGAGCGCACGCGTCATGAAGCGCGCGGTCGCGCACCTGATTCCGTTCATCGAAAAGAGCCAGACGGGCGCAATGCGCTCCAACGGGCGAATCGTCGTGGCGACCGTCAAGGGTGACGTGCACGACATAGGAAAGAACATCGTCGGAGTCGTCCTCCAGTGCAACAATTTCGAGGTGATCGACCTGGGAGTGATGGTGCCGTGCGAGAAGATCCTGGATGCCGCCCGGCGCGAGAACGCCGATTACATCGGCCTCTCGGGCCTGATCACGCCCTCGCTGGATGAGATGGTGAACGTGGCCAAGGAGATGCAGCGCCAGGGCTTCGAGATTCCGCTGCTGATCGGAGGCGCGACGACCTCGCCGGCGCACACGTCGGTCAAAATTGCGCCGCAGTACAAATCGCCGGTCATTTACGTGAAGGATGCCTCGAGGTCCGTAGGCGTGTGCCAGACGCTCTCGACCGAGACCTCACGCGCGGATTTTCTGGAAAAAATCGCGGCCGAGCACGAGCGCCGACGCGAACAGCACGCGGGAAAGAAGACGAAGGCGCCGGAAGTGAGCCTCGCGCAGGCCCGCGCCAACCGCCGCAGGATCGACTGGACGGCCTACGCCGCGGCCGCGCCCCGCGTCCCGGGCATCCAGGTGTTTGACAGCTATCCGCTGAAAGATCTGCTCGGCTACGTGGACTGGATGCCGTTCTTCAACGCCTGGGAGTTTGCCGGTAAGTTTCCGGATGTGCTGACGGACCCCAAGGTGGGCGAAGCGGCCAGCAATCTTTATGACGATGCGCGCCGGATGCTGAAGGAGCTGATCGCCGAGTCATGGCTGACGGCCCGGGCTGTCATCGGGCTGTTCCCCGCCAACTCGGTCGGCGACGACGTCGAGGTCTATGTGGATGAAAGCCGGAGCGAGGTCCTGACCAGGCTGAGCTTCCTGCGCCAGCAGAAGGGCAAAGCGCCCGGTCAGCCGCACGAGTGCCTGGCTGACTATGTTGCCCCGAGGTCGAGCGGCGTGGCTGATCACATCGGCGCGTTCGCCGTTACGGCGGGGGTAGGAATCGAGGAGCATCTCGCACGCTTCGAGCGAGGCCACGATGATTACTCGAGCATCATGCTCAAGGCGCTGGCCGATCGGCTGGCCGAGGCTTGCGCGGAACACTTTCACGAGCGGGTGCGGCGGCAGCACTGGGGATATGCCGCGCGCGAGTCACTGACCAATGCACAACTGATCCGCGAGGAGTATCTGGGCATCCGTCCGGCTCCGGGATACCCGGCCTGTCCGGATCACACCGAGAAGGCGAAGCTATGGAAGCTGCTCGATCCGGAGCGCAATGTTGGCATTCGCCTGACAGAGTCGTTTGCGATGTATCCGACGGCCGCCGTGAGCGGGTGGTATATCGGTCATCCCGAGGCGCATTACTTCCATATCGGCAAGATCGATCGCGATCAGGTTGAGGACTACGCACGGCGCAAGGAGATGACCGTGCAGGAGCTCGAGAGGTGGCTCGCGCCCAATCTGGGTTACGAGCCGCGCTGAGAGCTATCGCTCACGATCAACGTGCCCGCAGCGGTTCGCCGGCGCGCATCGAGGGATGATGCGCTGCCGGCTGCAGCTCCTTCTCCACGGCCTGCAGGTACGCCGGGCCTCCGAGGTCCCGCATCTGACTCATGATCCACTCCCGGCGGCTCAGCACGTAAGCCGAGGGCCGGTCCGGGTGCATGCGCAGCGGGTTCGGGAGCACCGCTGCGAGGCTCGCCGCCTCGCTGGCGGTGAGTGTTGCGGCGGGCTTGTGATAAAAGCGCTGCGCCGCGGCCTCGACACCATAAATGCCGCGGCCGAATTCCGCGATGTTGAGGTAGATCTCCAGGATGCGCTCTTTCGGCCAGATCGCCTCGATGAGCACGGTCAGGCAGGCCTCGAATCCCTTGCGCACGAAGCTATGGCCATTCCATAGGAACAGGTTCTTGGCCACCTGCTGGGAGATCGTGCTCGCGCCGCGCAGCCTGTGGCCTCTATCACTGGCGCGAACGGCCTCGCGGATCGAGTGCAGATCGAAGCCTGCGTGAAAGGGGAATTGCTGGTCCTCCGAGGCGACCACGGCCAGGGCGGCATTGGGCGAGATGTGCTCCAGACTTGCCCACTCGTAATCGGTTCGATAGTGACGATCGCCCTCGCGCATCGCCTGCACTCGCGCCTCCACCATGAACGCGCTGGTGGGCGGATTGAGCCAGCGAAACATCAGCACCAGCAGCGTGCTGCACAGGAGAAAGGCGATCAGCAGGAAGATGGCCCACTTGAGGAGCCAGCCGGTGACGCTGCCCCGGCTTTGCTTAGGTCCCTTCAACGGTGCGCGCGGAGACGATCACGACGTCCTCGAGCGGAGCGTCCTGGTACCCCTTGCGCCTGCCGGTCTTGACTGCCGCGATTTTGTCGACCGTGTCCATGCCTTCGGTGACCCGACCGAAGACGGCGTAGCCGTAATCGCGCGCGCTGTTGTCGAGAAAGCCGTTGTCCACCAGGTTGATGAAGAACTGGGCGGTGGCGCTGTTGATGTCGCTGGTGCGCGCCATGGACAGCGTACCGCGCTTGTTCTTCAGCCCATTCTTCGCCTCGTTCTTGATCGGCTCGCGGGTGCTCTTGCTGGCGAAATCCCCGGTGAGCCCGCCCCCCTGGATCATGAAGCCGGGAATGACCCGGTGGAAAATGGTGCCGTCGAAGTGGCCGTCATCGACGTACTTCTGGAAGTTTGCGGTGCTCAGGGGGGCTTCCTTCTGGAAGAGCTCCACCGTGAAGTTGCCGTGAGAGGTTTCGAATCTGATCATAAGTCCTCGTGTGCAGCGTGCGGCTTGGGTCAGAGCCACTGAGCCTCGGTCATCCGCTCATGGCCGGCGAGATCGCGATGTGAGCGTACGTGACCGAAGCCGCGAACGACAAGCTCGCGTGCTACGGCGTCGGCCTGCTCCGCGCCGTGCTCGAGCAGGAGCCAACCGCGACGCTCGAGGTACTGCGGTGCTTCCCGGATGATGGCGCGCAGGCACAGCAGACCGTCCACGCCTCCCGCGAGCGCGAGCCGGGGCTCGTAAGTGAGCGCTGGACTTTGGAGGGCCGAATCGGCTTCGGCAACGTAGGGCGGGTTACTCACCACCAGCTCGAACACGCGCCCGGCGAGTGGTGCGAACCAGCTGCCACGCAGAAACTCGACGCGTTGCAGGCCATGGGTGGCAGCATTCGTGCGGGCCGCGACGAGCGCTTCTTCCGAAACGTCGGTGGCGGTGATGAGCCATGCGGGTCGCTCGCTGGCAAGGGCGAGAGCTATGGCACCGGAACCGGTCCCGAGCTCGAGCACCCGGGCGGTGGGCTGCGGATGCAGGCTGAGAGCACGCTCGACCAGCAACTCGGTCTCCGGCCGGGGTACCAGTACCGCCGGACTGACCGCTAGCGGCAGGGACCAGAATTCACGCTGGCCGGTGATGTAGGCGACCGGCTCTCCGAGCTTGCGCCGCTGCACCAGGCGCCGGTATCGCTGCGCGCGTTCGTCGGTCGGAACCGTTTCTGGATGCGAACGGATCTGCGCGCGGCTCATCCCGAGGGCATGACCCAGGAGGAGCTCGGCATCGAGCGGCACCGAAGCGGGCGCGCCGGAAGCTCCCCTCAGATCCTCGATGGCCTGAGCCAGAAGCGCCCGGACGGTGAGATTGCCATCCATAGTCCGTAATATTCGCGGATGGCGTCGGTTTTGTATCCTCCTTCCCGCCCCCAGAGCATCGGCGAGGTGCTGGATGCTGCTTTCCGGATTTACCGGGTCACTCTTCTGGGTTGCCTTCCCTTTGGCGTGCTCGCCATCGTCGCCGGCCAGCTGCCAAACATCTACCTGATCGCTCGACACCGCCCGCTGCGTCAGTTTGGCGGCGGCGATCCGTGGTGGTTCGTCCTCTATGGAGTCGGAGTCTTTTTCTCGATCGCTTTCGTCAACGTCATCGTGCTGCGGCAGGGGGCCGCCCTGAGAGGCTCGCTTTCGGCCAAGGGTGCGCTGGCCGCTGGAGTGCGCAAGGCGCCTGTGACCTTCATGGCCGGAATTCTGCTCTTCCTGGCAGTCGGGGCCTGTTTCATTCCACTCGCCGTGGTGCGGCCCGCGTACGTCAAGTGGGGGTTCGTGCTGCTGTGTGTTCCCGCGACGTATGTCGGGGTCGTGCTCTCCTGCTGCATCATCGCGGTGCTGATGGGCGACAAGGGAGTGTTCGCCAGCCTGCGCTACAGCGCACACCTCGTCCGCGGTAACTGGTGGCGCGTGTCCACCATCTTCTCGGTCGCCATCGCCATGCTGGCCGTGTTCTATGTCCTGCTCGGCGTGCTGGCTGCACTGCTGACCCCGCTCCTCGGTATCGCCGATGTGGCCGTCTTCGCCGCGGTGTCGGCTGTGATGGCGGCGGTGCTCGGAGCCGTCGGGACGTCCTTCTACAGTGCGATCGCGCTGGCGATGTACGGTGATCTGGAGGCGCGCCGGGAAGGCACGGATCTGCAGCGGCGCATTGCCAGTGCGCCGGTGAATTGAGCCGTCGATCGTGACCTTGGGACGCACTGCGGCATTGTTCCTCTCTCTCGCGTGCGCTGCCTGGGCCAGCGCACCGGTGAATGCCCAGGTGGCCCCGGCACCCGCGGCGACGCCGCAGAGCGCGCCGCCGAGTTCGGCGCTGGCGAGTCTCGATGAGTGCATCAGCCGGCTGGATGCCCAGACGGACATCGGCTACGAGCGGATCGCGGCGCGATGTCCGGACCTCACCCGCCAGCTGGAGCAGAGTGAGTGGAGCAGGTGGCTGCCGCGCGGCTGGCGGGAGCCGCGCAACGATCTGTCGGCGGCGAGCCTGCGGGAGTTGCACGATCTCGCTTCGCGCGAGCTTGCAACGAGAATCACCGAGCGCACACCCCACGTGCAATTGCTGACAGGTGTCCTGGCCCAGCTGGGCGAGACCCGCGCGGGCCAGGTCACCTCGTGGATGCGTGTCAAAAGGTGGCTGCGCTCGATCTTCGACTCCCGTGAGCAGACCGATAACGAGGGCTGGCTCAGCCGTTTGATCTCCCGAATCGGCTTTTCGCAGTCCATGCTGGACCTTCTCGCTTACGCAGCCCTCGCAGCGGTCGTCACGCTTGCCGTCCTGATCGTTCTGAACGAATTTCGCATGGCGGGAATGCTCGAGAAACGTCGTCGCCAGGCCCATCGTCGCAGCGCTCACGAGGGCACCATCAGCTCGCAGACGGGCTGGGAGGTGGTTGAGGGCGCATCCGTTGGGGATCGGCCCCGAGTGTTGCTGGAGCTGATCGTGACCCGTCTTACGGGGCCGCCCTTCGTCGCCCCTTCCCGAGCGCTTACGGTGAGGGAGCTGGTGCGGGCCGCGGCAGTGCCCGCGGCCGAGGATCGGCACAGGCTCACAGCGCTCGCCTCCGCCGCCGAGCGCGTTCGATTCTCCGGCCACGCGATTCCAACCGACGCTCTGGAAGTGCCGCTCGTGCGCGGACGCGAATTGCTCGAGCGGCTGAGCGCGCAGGCGCCTGCATGAGAGAGCGATTCACGACTTTGCTGTGCGCGCTCGGAGCGCTGCTCCTTTTTCTGACCATGTTCGTGCATGGCCGGGCAGTGACTGGCGAGCCGGAGGTTGCACGGCCGACGACCGCAGAGCGAGGTGGAAACGGCTACTTTGCGGTCCTGCAGTGGCTCAGGGATGCGCACATTCGCGCCGTATCGTTGCGCAATCGCTTCGATGAGCTCGCGGCGAGGCACGATCTGCCCGCAGCGGGCAACATCCTGATCGTGACACTGCCCGCTATTGCGCCGTACAAGACCGAGGAGTTCCGGCCACTCGATCGCTGGGTCCGGGCCGGCAACACTCTGCTGGTGCTCGCGGCTCTTTCGGACAGCCCTGACTGGGCTTTTTCGATCGGCAACCTGACCACAGGGGATCTGAACCTGCTGACGGGGCTCGATTTCGAGACGGTCAAAGCGCGCGACAGACGATCCGAGGCTGCCCGCTCCGGGCAGCCATCGCGGGCTCCCCGGCAGGCCGAGCGCGGCACACTCAGCGATCGGATAGTCGCCGCCACGCGCAAGCTGACGGAGCCTGACCGCGAGACTTTCGTTGCGAACCGTCCGCACGCCTATTTCACTGGGGTGCGAGAAGGCCTGGCACTCTCCGATTACGCCTCGCAGGCCTGGTCCGTGCAGGTGCCTTATGATGGGTTTGTTCTCGAGCTGGCGCATGCGCAGGCTACGGGCGAGGGCGTGCTGTGGACGCGGTCTCTGGGCAGCGGCCGCATCATCGTCAGCGCGCTCGGGTCGCTTTTCACCAACCGGTCAATCGGACTCGAGGATAACGCGCGCCTTCTGGCCAACATCGTCGGGGCGAACATCGGTTCCGACGGCGCGGTGCTCTTCGACGATGCACATCAGGGCCTGGGTGCTGCATACGATCCGGCCAAGTTCTATCGCGATCCGCGACTGAGGCTGACCATTGGAATTCTCGCCGGGCTGTGGCTGTGCTGGGTGCTGGGGGCCACGAGATTGAGGCTGCCTACGCTGCGGTTACCGGCGCCAAGAGAAGAGGAGCTGGTACGGGCCACGGGGGGATTTCTCGCGCGCGTGCTGACCCCCGCGGCAGCCGCGCGACGCATGATTGACCGATTCCTGCAGCGCTCGCCCTGGGAAGCGCTGGAGCGTCATCCGCAAATCGCCGCTGCCGACATACAACAGCTCAAGAGCTGGTACGCGGACGCTTACGTTTCCGATCGTGTACCGCTTGTCCGGGTGCACGATCTGATCTGCAAAATCAACAGGCAACTTCATTCATGAGCTCTTCTCTTCAGGAACTCGAAGTCTTCCTCCGACAGGAACTCGGACGCGTGATTGTGGGCGCCGACGCTTCGATTCGCGCACTAGTCATCGCACTCGTCGCGCGCGGACATGTCCTCGTGCAGGGCGTGCCGGGTCTGGGCAAGACGCTGCTGGCGAAAGCTCTGGCACGCGCCCTGGGCGGTGAGTTCAAGCGCATTCAGGGCACGCCAGATCTGATGCCGAGCGACATCATCGGCGTTCACGTGTTCGAGGACGAGCGGCGGGCATTCGTGTTTCGCCCCGGCCCTCTGTTCGCGGATGTCGTGCTGGTGGACGAGGTCAATCGAGCAGGGCCCAAGACACAATCGGCTCTGCTCGAGGCCATGGAAGAGAGGCAAGTGAGCGTCGAGCGCGAGGTGCTGGCATTGCCGGAGGACTTCCTGGTGCTGGCCACGCAGAATCCGCGCGAGTTCGAAGGGACCTACCCGCTGCCCGAGTCGCAGCTCGACCGCTTCATGCTGCGTATTGACGTCAGCTATCCGGAGCGGATCGCGGAGACGGAAATCCTGGCGCGCTACGGCAAGACACTCACGGCCTCGCGCGACGCACTCCAGGAGGTGGGCACGCTACCGGCTGCCCTACTCGAACAGGCCCGAATGGAAGTCGATCGCGTGCATGTTTCCGAAGCGATCACCGGGTACGTGCTGGATATTGCTCAGGCCTCGCGGACGCAAGCGCGGCTTTCTCTGGGCCTCTCCACCCGGGGTGTCATCGCACTGGTCAAGGCCGCGCGCACGACGGCCGCGCTGCGCGGCAGTGAGTTTGTAGCTCCCGATGATGTGAAGGAAGTGGCTGCCTGGGTCATCGCCCACAGACTGGTGCTGACACCGGAGTCTGCGCTCGAGGGTATGACGGACCTTCAGGTGGTGGACAGATTGCTCGCCGAAACACCCGCGCCGCGCTGAACTGCGACCGATGCATCTTGCGCAGCGCGCCTTCGTTCTGATTCTCCTCACGGCGGTGCTCGCCATCGCCGGCATCTGGTCCAGCGAGCCGGGCCTCTCCGAAGCCTGGCGACTGCCGGCGGCTCTGCTGCTCCTCGGCTTGGCATACGAGGCGTACCGGATTCGCCGCGCCTCGGTGAGGGCCGATGTCGAGACCGCCGCGCGCGCTTTTCTCGGACGACAGCAGGCAGGCGCGTTTGCGTTTCGCAATGAGACCCTGCGCAGCGTGCGTATGCAGTACGCCCCGGCAGCCCCTGCTGGGATCCGGACGGAGATGCCCGTTCGAACAATCGTCGCCGAGGCCGGGCAGATCAAGCGCGATCCGTTCGTCCTGTTACCCGTGCGCCTCGGTCGCCAAGTCTGGCCCGGGCTCCCGGCACGGCTGCTGGGTCCGCTTGGGCTCGCTTGGTGGTCCCGTGTGCTGTATCCGTCCGCGCAACTTGCGGTCGCACCTGACACGCTGAACACGATACGAGGCCGACCGCGGGGTAATCCAGCGGGGGCGCGCCCGCGACGTGTCATCGGTGCAGGCTCCGAGCTGCACCAGCTGCGTGGATACGTTCGGGGAGACCCGCCTGCGCGTATCGATTGGAAAGCAACGGCACGGGCGCACAAGCTCGTGACACGGGAGTTCAGCGAGGATCAGCACCTCGACGTTCTCGTGGCGATCGACGCAGGTCGCCTGAGCCGCGTGCGCGCGGGGCGGCTGGACCGGTTTGGGTTGTATGCGAACGTGGCGGCGCGGCTCGCCGAGGCTGTGGTGCCCAACGACGATCGCATTGGCCTCGTGGTGTTTGCCGATCAGCCGCTCACGGTGTGCCCGCCGGGGCGAGGCCTTTCAGCCGTCATGCGCATCCGCAAGACTCTGGAGTCCCTCGTGGTGCAGGGGGCGGAGTCGGATCCCCTGGCCGCAGCCGTACGGATTCGGGGAATGCTGCAGCATCGCAGCCTGATCGTGATGTTGACCGACCTCGACGATGCGAGCGTGGCCGATCAGCTGACGCGCGCGGTGCGATTGCTGTCCCCGCCGCACTTGGTCGTGGTGGCCGGAGTCCAGAGTCGGGAAATCGGTGAGCTGGCGCGCGCGCCGGCTCGGAACTGGCAGGATCCCTGGATTGCGCTCGCCGCGCAGGAACATGAAGACCGGGCCGAGTCGCAGCGCTTGCTGCTGCGGCGGCTTGGAGCCCCGGTGATTGCGGCGCGCGAGGCGCTGCTGGAGAGGGCGGTGCTGTTGGAGTATGAGACGTTGAGAAGGACGAGGAGAGTGTGAAGTCAGCCGCCGGCGATCGCCGGGCGGTGGGCACGCAAGCGACCGAACAGCCAGCCGCGCAGCAGCGCGACCATCAAGAGCCAGTAGCTGAGGCCGATCAGGATGCGCGGCCCGAGGGGAATGTCGGGATTGGGTGAGACGTAGCCCTCGATCACTCCGGAGCCGATCAGGAGCAGGACGCAGGCGAGGATGAGCTTGCCCGAGCGTAGCGCCGCAAGGCGGAAGGACTCGGCACGGGTGGCCGCGCCCGGCCGCACGAGCGCCTCGCCCACCGCCGCGCCGGCAGCGCCCGAGAGACACATGACGGAAATCTCCACGCAGCCGTGAGCCACGACGAACCCGAAGAGCTCACGGCCGAGGCCGTGCAGGCTGGTGAATGCGAACACCGCTCCCAGCATGAGTCCATTCAGGCCCAGGATGTACAGCGTGCCGAGGCCGAATAGGAAGCCGGCGCAATAGGCGCACAGGCTGACCACGATGTTGTTGGTCAGAATCTGAACGGACAGCACGGAAGAAGGCACGATGTTCAGCAAGCCTTCGGTCCAGAGCTGCCCGCGCTCGACGCTTGCGATCAAGTCGGGCGAGGCGAACAGCGCGATGAGATCAGGATAGATGTGGACCAGCCAGTACCCTGCGCCGACGGTCAGCAGGAAGAGTGTCGTGGCCCAGAGGATGTGCGGCCAGAGCCAGGTGACGACATCCGGAATCTCGTCGCGGAACAGATGCAGCAGCGCATAGCCGGGATGCCAGGCGGCCCGATGCAACGTTGTATGGGCCTGCGCGTAGGCGGACTCCAGGTAGTCCAGTGTTCGCGTGTTGGGTAGCAGCCGCCGGGCCCGGGCGACATCATGAGCGAGGAGACGATAGTCATCGGCCATCCTCGCGGCATCGAGGGGGTCGTTGCTTCGTCCACGCGCCAGCCGGCGGGTGCGCTCGGCCGCCGCTTTCCAGAGTGCGGAGCGCTGCAGCAATGTGAGTCGCAGCGTGTGGTCGCGAGCTGAGTCGTTCACAGGGAAGTTCCGGCAGCTAATTTCTCAAGGCGCATCCGTAGCACCGCATCGTCCTCAGCTTCGGTCGATTCAGAGGGCGGAAGCAATGCTTTCGCGAGGCGATGACGGGCCGCGGTATCCAATCCGGGCCAGCGCTCGAGCAATTCCGTCACGATCTCGGCCGACCTCGCATCGAGTGCCGAGGCGGCCGGGCGGCCGACCAGGTACGCGGGCAACATGGCGTTTGAGCGCACGTACACCAGAAGTGTGCCGGCGGCGAGATCCCCGACTCGCAGGTGATCGCGCGTCATCATCGTCGTGGTGAGGCCCACGGCATAGAACAGGGGCAGGCTGTCGATCAGGCGAAAGACATTGCGGGTTAACAATGGCCCCACTCCGGGGGCACCGCCGTCCCGAGCCACAAGCTCCACACCGGCCATGCGCTTGCCGGGTGTGCGGCC
>Ga0070741_10018526_pt1 | contig 11263 bp, 11 predicted proteins | sample Coa_R1_4_FD_66440 | JGI IMG/M metagenome (GOLD analysis project Ga0070741, IMG submission 66440) | Surface soil microbial communities from Centralia Pennsylvania, which are recovering from an underground coalmine fire - Coalmine... | ecosystem: Environmental > Terrestrial > Soil > Unclassified ...
ATCTATCGGATCGCCCTCTATCCCGGCGACGGCATCGGCCCGGACGTGACCGAACAGGCGGTTCGCGTGCTGGAAGCGGTGCAGGCGCAGCAGGGCGACTTTCAATTGCAGACGACCACGCTGCGCTGGGGAGCGGACTACTATGCGCAGCACGGCAAGGTCGTGCCGGACGATTTCCTCGACGTGCTGCGCCCTTTCGACGCCATCCTGCTCGGTGCGGTCGGCTGGCCCGCTACCATCCCCGACCATATCACCCTCGACCCGCTCAAGCGTATCCGCCAGACCTTCGATCAGTACGCCTGCGTGCGACCGGCCCGGCTGTTCCCCGGCGTTCCCTGCCCCCTCACTGGCAAAACTCCCGCCGACATTGACATGGTGGTTATCCGGGAGAACTCCGAGGGCGAGTATGTGGACTCCGGCGGGCGTTTCAAAGTCAGCACACCGGACGAGTTCGCGTTGCAGACGGCCATTCACACGCGCAAGGGCATCACGCGCATCCTGCGCTTCGGCTTCGAGATGGCCGCAAAACGCCGGGGCCGCCTGACGATGATCACCAAGTCCAATGCGCAGAGGTACGGTTACGTCCTCTGGGACGAAATCTTGGAGGAGATACGCGCGCAGTACCCGAACGTGGAAGCGGAGCGGCAGCACGCCGACGCCGCGCTGATGAACCTGGTGCGCCGCCCGGAACAGTTCGATGTGATCGTCGCCTCCAATCTGTTCGGCGACCTGCTGACCGACCTGAGTGGCCTGATCTCCGGCGGACTGGGCATCGCGCCCAGCACCAACACGAATCCGGAGCGTGTCTATCCCTCCATGTTCGAGCCGGTGCATGGCTCCGCGCCGGACATTGCCGGGAAGGGTATCGCCAATCCGGTCGCGGCCATCCTGAGCGCGGCGCTGATGTTGGAATGGCTGGAACAGCCGCGCGCGGCGAACCGTATCCGGCAAGCAGTGGAGGAGACGCTGCGCCAGAGTCTGGGTACGCCCGACCTGGGCGGCTCGCTCACGACCGTACAGATGACCGACCAGATTCTGCGCGCACTGGAGTAGCCCCAAGAACAGAGGAGACATCCGATGGCTTTTCAGTTTTCCGAGCGACATCGCGACGAGTATTTCACCGACGGCCTGACGGTTCTGCGCGGGGTGATTCCGGCCTCCCTGCTGGCCGACCTGCGGCGCGAGGCCGAGAAAGCCCGCGTCATTGCCCGGCGACAGAGCGGCCCGCAGGCGCAGCGCTTGCAGCCCGTCTACAAGTATGAGGAACTCGATCCCCGTCCCTTCCGCGACTTTCTCAACCTGCCCGGTATGCGCGCGACGGTGGAAGGAATCCTCGGCAGCGACCATCAGCCGACCGACATCATGGGCGTTCTGCTCGAACCGGCGGAGAAAGCCTGGTGTACGCACTGGCATCGCGACTGGGGCTACAACATCCCCGGCATTGATCTCGACGTGTTTTTCCGCGAAATTCGGAATCTGCGCCTGTTCAACCAGCTCAACGGCGCGCTCTACGATGATCATTCGCTCTGGGTCGTGCCGGGCAGCCACAATCGCGACGACACCGCCCAGGAGCGCGCCGCCTTTCCCATCGTGCCGCCGCCCGGCCCGACGCTGACGGATGCCATGACGCCGGAGGAGCGGGAGATGGCCTGCCTGGAGTACGCGCGGCGGATGCCCGGCGCGACGCAGGTCGTTCTCTGCGCGGGCGACGTGGCGTTCTACCGGGCGTGCGGCTGGCACATCGGCAACTATGTGCCGTATGTCCGCCGCGCCACGCTCCACGATGGGTTCTATGGCCCGGAGGACTGGGCCTGGCGGGAGAGCGCGAACAAGATGGTGGCGGCAGCAAAAGAGGCCGCCGCCGTGAAGTAAGTGCGCCTGACAGCGCCTCTCCCTAACCCTCCCCTTACGAAGGGGAGGGAACCGTTTTGTCGGGCGTTTTAAGGAAAGTACGATGGAATCACCCCTCCTTCCCCGGTTCGCCGGGTACATCGCCGGTCAGTGGACGACGGCGGCCTCCGGGCGAACCCTGGCCGTCCATAATCCCGCGACCGGCGAACTGCTTGCCGAAGTCCCGGACATGGCGGAGGCGGAGACGCAGGCCGCCATCGAAGCGGGCGCGCGCGCCTTCGCGCAGCCGCCTCCGCTGGAACAGCGCCGCGAGTGGCTGCGCGCGATCACGGCACTGCTTCTGGAGCATAAGGAAGAACTGGCCCGCATCATCACGCTGGAGCAGGGCAAGCCGCTCGCGGAATCGCGTACCGAGGTCGAATACTCTGCTGGATTCTACCGCTTCTGCGCCGAGCAGATCGAGTCTATCGCCCCAAAGACCTTAGCGGAGCGGATTCGCGGCTGCGAATGGACGGTCTACTATCGTCCGGCAGGGGTGGCCGGGGCCATCACGCCCTGGAACTTCCCGCTGGCGATGCTGGCAAAAAAGCTGTCGGCGGCGATTGCGGCGGGGTGCAGCGTGGTCGCCAAGCCCGCCGACCTGACGCCGCTCTCCGCCATCGCCTTCTGGCATCTGGCCGAGCGCGCAGGCGTGACACCCGGCATTCTGAACCTGGTCATCGGGCGTCCGGCTCCCATCGGCAAACTCCTCTGCGAGCATCCTGCCGTGCGCGTTCTCAGCTTCACCGGCTCGACGGCGGTCGGCAAGCTGCTGCTGCAACAGACGGCTCCCTACGTCAAGCGGCTGGCGCTCGAACTCGGCGGCAACGCGCCCTATATCGTCTTCGAGGACGCCGATATCGAGGCGGCAGTCACGGCGCTGATGGCGAACAAGTTCCGATGCGCCGGGCAGACCTGCGTCTGCACCAATCGCGTCTACGCGCACGAGGCGATCCTGCCCCGGTTCGTCGAGGCGGTCGGGGCGCGCATCGCCGCGCTGAAGGTGGGGAACGGGCTGGACGAGGGAGTCGAGATCGGCCCGCTCATCAACCGTGCCGCCTTCGAGAAGGTGAACCGGCACGTCACGGACGCGCTGAACCGGGGCGCGCAGCGCGTGGTCGGGCAGACGCCGGAGCCACCGCGCAAGGAGTGGGGCTGCTTCTACCCGCCGACCCTGCTGACGGCGATGCGGCAGGAGATGCTGGCGTTCCAGGAGGAGACGTTCGGGCCGGTGGTCTCTGTCGCGTCGTTCCATTCGGAGGACGAGGTTCTGGCGCTTGCCAACGGCACGCCCTACGGTCTGGCCTCCTATCTCTTCACCCGCGATGAGGCGCGGGCGGCGCGGTGCGCGGAACGGCTCCAGTTCGGGCATGTAGGCATCAACACCGGAACCGGCCCGACGCCGGAAGCGCCGTTCGGCGGTATGAAGCAGTCGGGCATCGGGCGGGAAGGCGGCCTGGAGGGAATGCTGGAGTTCTGCGAACCGCAGGCCGTCGCGAAGGCTTGAAGAGCCGATAGCGGCGGTTGAAACCGCTGCTGCCAATGCACAAAACCCGCCTGCGCGGGTTGGTGAGTCGGCGCAGGCCGACTTTGTGCTTTTCCAGCCGCGAATTCATTCGCCGGACTGCTTTGAGAAAGGAGGCTGCAAACTGTGTCCGCAAACAGCGCGAACGAGGCCCAAGTCCCTTCCGTGCGCGTGGCTCTGTGCCAGGTCTACACGGAAGCGTGGGACAGCGCGGGCAACTTTCGCCGCCTGATGGAGGGCCTGGAAGAAGCGGCCCGCCAGGGCGCGGAACTCGCCATCACGCCGGAGTGCGTGCTGCACGGCTACGGCTTCGCCGACCGGGAGGAACTGCGGCTGCGCACCCTGGAAGCGGCAGAGCCTCTGGACGGCCCGCGCATCGCCGCTGTGCGCGATCTGGCGCGTCGGACGGGCATGGATATCGTGTTCGGCTTCGCGGAGCGCGGCCCGGAGGCGGAAGGGCAAGACGGCCCGCGTCTCCACAACTCCGCCGCCTTTATCTCGCGGGAGGGCGCGCTGCTCTGGGTCTACCGCAAGGTTCACTGCCGGGATTTCGAGTCGGCGGAATATGCGGGAGCCTTTACCCCCGGCGACCGTTTCTATGTCTCGCCGCGCCGCTACGATGCGGGCGAGTTTCCCATCGGGGCCTATATCTGCTTCGACCGCGAGGTGGCCGAGGCGACTCGCTGCCTGCGCGCGCTCGGCGTGCAGTTCATCGCCTGCCCGCTCGCCACCAGCACCTTCCCGATGGATCAGCCGCCTGCCCGCGCCGACAACGAGATCATCACGCGGGTGCGCGCCGCCGAAAACGAGGTCTGCATCGCCGTCATCAACCATGCCGGGCGATTCAACGGCGGCAGCTTTGTCGTCGGCCCGATGGGGGAACTGATCTGCCGATTAGGAGAGGAGGCCGAGGTACGCACGGTGGAGGTTCCTGTCGGCGCGGCGGCGCGGCTTCAGGCCCATGCGCGCGGCTGGATGGGCTGGGGCTTCCGCCGCCCGGAGGTCTATGCCCTCTATCTGAACGCCTGACGGCTGCGCGAGGTTCTGCCGATGACTCTCAATGCCGCCCTTCCCGACCCTGGCCCCTCGGAAGGCCGTCCACCGGAGGACGAGGCCGACCTGCGCTTCTGGCTGGAAAACATGGCCCGGCATCATCGCTACACGCCGGAGGAGATGGCAGCCGCGACCGGCCTGAGTCCCGCGCAGATCGCGGAGCAGATGCAGCGATTCCAGATCACGCCGGAGAATCGCCCGCCGCGCGCCCCGAACTCGCCGCTGCTGGTTTTGCCGTATCCGGGCGGACGGCATCCGCGCATCGGGTTCCTGGAAGGCGCGATCCATCCGCAGCGCGAGACGAAGGTGAGCGTCTTTGCGCCCTGGAACGAAGGCGGCTATGCCGTCGCCGATGTGCCGGAAGCGATCTGGTCGAACCTGGGCCTGACCTATCTGGCGCACACGCACGTCCCCACGCTCTGGACGCAGCAGGGAATCACGCTGCCGCCGCAGGAGTGGACGCGCCACCCGGACGGCGCGCTGACTGCCACGCGCACGCTGCCCAACGGCATCGCGTTCGGAACGAAGGCGCTGCCGGGGAGGGACGGCGTGCGGATGGAACTGTGGCTGCGCAATGGAACGCGGGAACTGCTCTCCGATCTGCGCGTGCAGAACTGCGTGATGCTTAAGGGACTGGCGGATTTCACGGAACAGACCAACGCGAACAAACGGTTCGTCTCGCCGTTCGCTCTCTGCCAGAGCGCCGACGGGCTGCGCTGGATACTGACCGCCTGGGATCACTGCGACCGGCTTTGGGCCAACGCGCCCTGCCCCTGCCTCCACTCCGACCCGAAGTTCCCCGACTGCGCCCCCGGCGAGACCAAGACTCTACGCGGCTGGCTCTCCTTCTATGAAGGCACGGACATCGCAGGCGAGATGCAGCGCATCACGAACCTCGGCTGGCTGCAAATCTGATCCGGGTTCCCGGCTTCCTGCTCGCATCCTGCCAAAAAGAAAGCGCCTCTCCAGGGGGAGAGGCGCTGTTTCGTTCTCCGCCGGGCCAGGTGGGAACTCAGGCCGCGACAGCGATATTGGTAGCGCGCGTAGACGGTTCGGGTATCGGTTCCCCATGCAGGCGCATTCCCTCAATATGGAACTCGATAGCCTCCTTGATGCGCTGTTCTGTCTCCTCCTGTGTCTTTCCAGTGGCGACGCATCCGGGCAGGTCAGGCACGTAGGCCGACCAGTTGTTCGGGCCAGATTCCAGGATAACGGCGTACTCTTTCATGGTTCTCCCCAATCGGCTTGCTGATAGATGCTCTTCAAAGTCTTCGGGTGCAGATCGTCACTCGGATGTCCTGCTACCGTGACGGCTCTGAACGTCTGGTCGCCTACGGTTTCATGCCGGTTGCAAGAACGCGATGCGATTGTTCCAATCCAGACTTTGATAGGTCTGCCAATGCGCCAGCAACGCCCGCACCAGGCCGCCATAATCGTCAGAGCGGAGCGTGGCATCGTCCACAAACAGCACGCCGCTATGCGCTTCATTCTCGGCGGCAAATGCGGCCAGAAGGTCGGGAAAGGTTTTGAGATCGTAGGTAACGAGCGTCAGACCTTCCTGCGCGGCAGCGCGCAGCAGGAGCGCACCGGCTTGTCCCACAAAAGCGCCCTCCTGCCAGCGATGCACACTCGTCACCCTGATCTGAGGATTTTTGGCCTGAAGTTGCTCGGCCACCGCCGGGGAGATCTGTTGGTCGAGCAGATAGGCCAACATCGGTCGGCTAGACCTCCTCCGCAGGTGCGACCTCGTGCCGTTCCAACTGCGGCAGCTTGCGTTTGAGCTTCTCGAAGGTCATGCTGCGCGCCTCAGCAATCGCCGCATCAATCTCCTGTGGGAACGCCTCATAATAGTGCAGCGCCGCCTGGATCTTCCAGACGGGCAGATCGAAATGGGCCGCCGTCTTCTCGGCATCCATGCCATAGTTCTGTGCGACCATAATGATCTTCCACAGCCGTAAGCCGCCTTTCAAGCAGGCCAGACGCTCTCCTTCAATGGTGCGAAACTCGATCTCAGCGAATTCGCTCATGCGGCGAGCCTCTTCAAATAGAGTGGCTCCCAGTTCGCTGACCGAGCGCCCGGCGCGGCGCGCAGAAGCTTTTAGCCATTCAGAGGTCTCATCGGGCAGGCGCATCGTAACGGTTTGAGACATTAGACACCTCCGCTTACATTGTACACAACTCCTGCCGAGAAATCAAGAGGCCCAGACAACGAAGAAGGTTCGTTGCGCAGGCGGCAGGATAGGAGAGATTGAGAAAATGGGAAGTCTCTGGATTTATTGTATCCGTTTTACATCTCAATCGGGTAGAAACTCTGTCTTAACGACCCGCCCATTCTCAAATGTGACCTGCCCCCAATCGGAATCATAGCGTCCATCGCTGGCGTTCCATCGGTACGTCATCGTTCCGTTCGCCCGCATTCTCTCTTTGCCGTGAGGATACGTTGCCTCTGTAACCATCCCCCATTTCGGGCCAGCCCCTTTGATATAGCGTCCCATGACATGCTCTACCTCATCTACAGACATGCCAATCCGAAGCGAGGTCAGATCGTGTATGAAAACCTGGCGCGCAGGCGGGTCTTGAAACTGGTAGAGGAACCATCCACACCAGAAAAAGATGAGCAACAGAGAGAAAAAGCAGGCAGCCAACAAATAGTGTTTCCTCGGATGACTGTTCGACATGTGGTCTCTTGCTCCCGTTGAAGGGCTTGTTTTCACTGTAGCGCTGTCTAAAAACTCGAAACTCATCCAAGCCAGCCGAGTTTTTAGACAGTGCTGGCGAATTGATGCATGGGCTATGCTTTCAGCCCCTTCGGGATCATCGGCAGGGAGCGCAGGCGCGTGCCGGTAGCAGCAAAGATGGCGTTGCCGACGGCGGGAGCCAGGCCGACGATAGGCGTCTCGCCCGCACCGACGGAGGGCAGGTCTTTGCGATCTACCAGCACGACCTCGATGGTGGGAATATCGGTGAAGCGCGGAACGCGATAGCCGGAGAAGCGCGGGTTGAGCAGCTTGCCGTTCTCGAACTCCATGCCCTCATAGAACGCGCCGCCGATTCCCATGATGTTCGCGCCCTCGATCTGGTTGCGCAGGTGATCCGGGTTGACGACGGCCCCGCAGTCGAACGCCGTGACGACCCGCTTGATATGCACCGCTCCCTTCACGGAATCCACGCTCACCTCGGCGCAGGTCGCCACATAGCCGCCTTTTTCAAGGCCGCCCGCGATCCCGAAGCCCTGGCCGGGAGCCGGTTGCGCTTTGCCCCATCCGAAGCGGTCGGCTGCCGCCTGGAAGACCGCGCGCAGGCGCTCGTCCTGCAGGTTCTTCAGGCGGAAGGCTAACGGGTCCATGCCGACCGCGTGCGCCAGGTCGTCCATGTGCGATTCCCGCGCGAAGTGGTTGGCCGTCGCCGCCAGCGCGCGATACGATCCCTGGCGCAGCGGTGAGTCGGTCGGATGAAACTCGATGTGCTGGTGCGGGACGGCATACGGCGTGCGGATGGCCGCGCCGCCCGAATTGTAGTTGTGGAACTCCCAGGCGGTGAGCGTGCCGTCCTGCTGCACGCCGCCCGTCACCTCGATGACGCCCGCCGGACGAAAATAGGCCCAGGTGAACTCCTCTTCGCGCGTCCAGACCAGTTTGACCGGCTTCCCGGCGGCTTTCGCCAGACGCGCTGCTTCGATGGCCGACTCGCCGGTGTGCTTGCCGCCGTAGCCGGAGCCAGTATCCGGGACGATGACGCGGATGCGCGACTCCGGCATCTCGAACGCCTGGGCCAACTCGCCCCGCACCCCGAAAGGCCGCTGCGTACCCGTCCAGACGGTCAGCTTGCCGTTCTCCCACTGCGCGACCGCCGCGCGCGGCTCCAGCGGCGCATGGGCGATATAGGCGATGGTATAGGTCGCCTGAAGCGTATGCGCTGCCGCCGCCAGCCCGTCTCGGATCGCGCCCTGCGTCTCCGGCTCGCTGCCGCCCGGACGCTGCGCCTCCGCCGGATGTGTTTTCAGGTAGGTATAGAGTTCGCGGCTGGACGGCTGCGGCGAGGTCTCCCATTCGGCCTGGATCGCCTCAATAGCGCGCTCGGCAAGCTGCGGGTTCGGGGCCGCGACACCGACAAAATCGCCGTCCCGCACCACCGTCACGCCGGGCATCGCCTCCGCCTGCCGCGTGTCCAGAGAAAGCCGCTTTGCTTTGAACGCCGGAGGGCGCAGCACTTTCCCGTAGAGCATTCCGGGCAGTTTCATATCGGACGTGTACTTGTGCGCCCCGGTCACGAAGGCGCGTCCGGCGATTTTCGGGGCCGATTTTCCAGCGATCGTCCACTGCGCCGCCGGGGTCAGCGGAATCTCTTCGCGGACGGCCTTCGCCAGCTTCTGCCCTTTCGTAAGCTGGCCGAACGTCAGCGCGCGTCCGTTCTGGGGATCAAGGACTTTGCCTGCCTCCACGCGCAGCGAACCCGGCGCGGTCTGCCACTGCTGCGCGGCCAGTTCGCGGAGCAGTTGGCGCGCGGAGGCCGCCGCCTTGCGCAGTTGCGGCCCCATCGTCGGGGTTGTGCGGCTGCCGAAGGTTCCCATGTCGAAGGGCGTTCGCTCCGTATCGGCCATGACCATGCGGACGGAGGCCAGCGGAACGCGCAGTTCCTCGGCCACCTGCTGCGCCAGCGAGGTACGGATATTCTGCCCGACTTCCGTTTTGCCGGTGTAGACGGTCACGGCGCCGTCTTCGCCGATATGCAGCCACGCGCCGATCTCCTGCGGCAAGGCCCCGTTCGGCCCGCGACGGCGCCGCCCGCCGCCGGATTCCTGCGCCTCCGGCGTCATCTCCGGCAGCAGCGAGAAGATCAGGATGCCGCCCCCCAGCAGCTTGAAGAAGCGGCGGCGCGTCAGCGCGGACAGACCGTCAGGTTCGGCGAGCAGTTCGTAGCGTTCGGGTTCCAGAGTCTCGGAAAGCAGAGGCGTTTGGCTCATTTGACCGTCCTCCGTTGTAGCTCTGCCGCCTTGCGGATGGCGGCCAGAATGCGCGGATAGGTGCAGCATCGGCAGAGGTTTCCATCCATCGCGCGCACGATCTCCTGGTCGGTGGGATCGGGCTTCCGGTTCAGCAGGCCGACGCCCGCCATGATCATTCCCGGCGTGCAGTAGCCGCACTGCATCGCGCCGATCTCCAGAAAGGCTTCCTGGACGGGATGCAGCCGCCCGTTCTGCTCTAAACCTTCTATGGTGGTGATCTGCTTCGCCTCGACCGTGCCGACGGGAGTGACGCAGGAGTGCGTAGGGCGGCCATTCACCAGCACGGTGCAGGCTCCGCACTCGCCCTCGCCGCAGCCGTATTTCGTCCCGGTCAAGTCCAGATGGTCGCGCAGGGCGCTGAGCAGGCTGGTCTCTGCATCGAGATCGCAGGCGCGGTCGCTTCCATTGACGTGAAGTTTCTGTATCCTGGGCATAGACATTCCCTCCGCAACGCAGGAAGTAGGACAGGTCGTATGCCTCTTTTGTTCTCCAACAGAACGGAAGTTCCTGCCGATGGGTCGCCATGCTCTGCACTCTTCTGGTTACCGGCAGACAAAGCAAAGCCCCCTATCGCGAAGATAGGGGCCGGACTATTCAAGGCGGAGAATCGTTTTGTAGATCGTCATCAGCTTGAGGCGCACTTGGCCTGCCACAAGCTGGATGATGGCATAGTATTCCGCAGGCTGTCTGCCACGTTGTCGGGTCTGTTCGGGCGTTGCGTATTTCTCCCAATCGGTGGGCATTCCGCTTCCGGGAGTCTTGGGCATATTACGAAAGGCTCCGGTTAGATTACGCCTTATGAGCAAGAGACTTTGAGGTGTAAAAAAGCCTTCCTGGTGAGTGTACCAGGAGGGCTTTGAGATAGGATACAGCATTTTCTCGCGTTTGCCAACTGGCTGCGCCGGATAGAAGATTCTATCCATACGCGCCGGAGGGCAGGAAACCGAGCAGACGTTTGAGGCGCGGACTGGCGTCGGCGTAGACGTGTTCGGGCATCTGGTAGTTCATGAACGGATAGAAGAAGTGGTTGACCATGCGGCGTCCGTAGCTGACCTGTGTCATGTAGCGCGCGCGGTCGGTCTGGTTGGGGCCGCCCCGATGCCAGACCTGGTTGTTGAACATGACAACGGTTCCCGCTTTGCCCAAGCCCGGAACCACCTTCTCCTCCCACGGCGTCCCTTCGAGAACAGGCGGCGGCGACGCGCCGAAAAGATGCGAGCCGGGAACGCACTCTGTCGGCCCGAAGCGGCGCTCCTCCACATCGGTCAGATAGTAGTTGCAGGTGAAGAGCAGGACAGGCAGGCGCACGTTGGTCGGCGGCTCGCCATGCGTGACCAGGTAGTGTGGCGCATCGTCCTGGTGCCAGGTCGTGATGCCCTTGCCCGGCTGCACGCGGAACGAGTTGTTGTGGACGACATGGCAGTTTTTCTCCACCAGCGCCTCCGCGAACGTGACGATAGGCTCCATAGCGAACAGGCTCAGGTTCGTCGGGCTGATCTCGAACATGCGGGGATGTAGCTGAATGACGCCGTCTCCTTCTTCGTTATGCGCTTTGAGGGCGCGATCCAGGTCTTCCCGAAGCTGCGCGCACATCTCCGGGGTCAGCACGTTCTGCAAGACAAGAAATCCGTCCCGGTGAAACTGCTCCACCCACGCGCGAATCTGCGCCTCATCGGCCTTGCGGTGCGCCCAGTAGCTTTCTGTCTCCATCGTGATTGCGGCTCCTCCTCCGATTGCGCTCAGGATTTCCTCCTCGTTCGCTCCCGTCTGCGGCGTTTCCTGCCCCGGCT
>Ga0070741_10018527_pt1 | contig 11262 bp, 9 predicted proteins | sample Coa_R1_4_FD_66440 | JGI IMG/M metagenome (GOLD analysis project Ga0070741, IMG submission 66440) | Surface soil microbial communities from Centralia Pennsylvania, which are recovering from an underground coalmine fire - Coalmine... | ecosystem: Environmental > Terrestrial > Soil > Unclassified ...
TATCAGTCCTATTCTTATTAATCCCGACACTCCACCGCTTGGCAGATATTTGATTGGATTATCTATTATAGTATTTAACAATCCAAATATAGTAACACTGATATCAGCTATTTTAGCACTTTTTTTAATATATCTTGTGGGCCTACAAGTTTTAAAGTCAAAAGTTTTAAGTTTGATTCCAGTATTTTTATTTAGCCTTGAACCATTATTCAAAAACGAAATAACTCAGACTCCTCTTCTTGATATATTTCAAATTGTATTTTTAATGACTGGTTTTTATTTTTTTAATAAAGGAATAAAAGAAAAAAAATACAATAAACATATATTTCTTGCCATGATTTCATTAGGTTGTTTTATTAGTATTAAATTCTTTGCAACTGGCTTTACAATAGTTCTTGCTTGGTTTTTGTATATAGTTATTCATAGAAATAAAAATCTCTTGTATAGTTTTCTTTTAATGCTGCCAATATCGGTTATATTACTTTACCTAAGCTATATTAAAGTTCTCTTTACCAATTATGGTCTTAATCATTTTTTAGGAATTCAAAAATATGTTTTTTTATATCACAAAAGTCAATTAATCTATCCATTTTCTATTTGGCCGTTGATTTTATTGGATAAGTGGTTTGTTTGGTTTGGCAATCAGTCAATTATTACAGATCCTTACTGGGTAATTAGTTGGCCAATTGTAACTATTTTTTCATTACTTACTATATTAATATACGGAGTATACAAAAAAATGCCTCGCAATATCCAGATAGAGCCTTTAATGATTTGGGTTATTTGTTATTTTCTTTTCTTTAGTTTCGGTGAAATTGTTTCAAGGTATTTACTGATATTACTCCCTGTACTCTACATCATTTCGTTATATGGTATCTATCATCTAGTAATATGCAAAATAAACCAATTAAAGTAGCCATAGATATTTCACCTTTGCAAACAGGACATAGTGTTCGAGGTGTAGGTTATTATGTTGAAAACTTACAAAAAGCATTAGTAAAATATGGTACTAATGAATACGTTTTTTTTACCAAGACTGAACAGATACCAAAGGATGCTGATATAGTTCATTATACTTATTTTGACCCCTTTTATATAAATTTACCCAAAAACTCTAATGCAAAAACAATTGTAACAGTACATGATCTTATTCCAATTATTTTTCCCAGTCATTTCCCGGCTGGAGTAAAAGGAAAAATAAAATGGCAAATACAAAAGCGGAGACTAAGAAAAATAAATCATGTTATAACTGTATCGAATTGTTCAAAAAACGATGTTAATAAATATACCGGAATTAAAGAGGAAAACATTTCAGTAATTTACTTATCAGCAGCTGAGCAGTTTAGAAGAAATAAGGAAGGAAAATGGATAGCTGAAATTAGAAATAAATACAATTTACCTGAAAATTTTGTTTTATATGTAGGAGATGCTACCTGGAATAAAAACTTACCACAATTAATTAATGCAGTTGTAAAACTTGATATACCACTAGTTTTAGTGGGAAAGTCTCTTACGCAAAAAAATATTGATATCAAAAATTTGTGGAACAGAGATTTACTTTTATCTCAAGCCTTGATTAAGGAAAATAAAAACTTACATTCTTTCGGTTACGTTGAGACAGAGGATTTGGTAAAGATATATAACTTAGCAACTCTTTTTATAATGCCATCGTATTATGAGGGCTTTGGTCTGCCTGTACTTGAAGCTTTGAATTGCGGTTGTCCAGTAATATGTTCAAAAAAAGGTTCGTTGCCTGAAATAGCAGGAGACGCAGCTTTATATGTTGATCCCGATGATATTGATAACATTCTAGAAAGTATTAAAAGATTATACAGTAATAAAAACTTACAAAATCAGTTAAGAGACAAAGGATTTAAACAAGCTCATAAATTTAGTTGGGAAAAAACTGCACAACAAACAATCCTAGTGTATCAAAAACTTATAAATGATAAGTAAACAAGTTTTATTATCTTTAATTAAGAATCCTCTAATTTCCGGATCAAGTATTATGCTTGCGGGTTCTTTTATGGGTAATATTTTAAATTATTTTTTTATTTTAGTCATTGGAAGAAATTTGCTTCCATCGGATTATGGAATTTATTCAGTTCTAAGTTCCATAACAATTCTTTTTGCAATTTTCCAAAGTTCATTTTCTACTGCATTTTCTAAATTTAGCGCAAAATACAGTGCTAAAAATGATAAAGACGGCCTAACTGCTATTTTTTTTAGTGGACTTAAGATTATAGCAATATTTTCCGCAGTACTGCTTTTTTTGCTTATTGTAACAATAAACTTTGCATCATCATTTTTACATATACATTACTTAAGTTATTTAATGTTTGCATACATAGGAATTATTTTCCTAATTTCATCATCTCTTCCTTTTGGTATATTGCAAGGTGAACTTAAATTTATACCTTTGGCAATTTTTAATTTCATTGGGGCATTCTTTAAAATTATAATCGGCGTAGTTTTATTATTTTTAGGATTTAAACTGGGAGGGATTTTATTTGCTTTGATGTTATCATTTTTTATCCCCTTTGCGTATTTAATAATTGTAGTTTTTAATGATATTAAAACTCACACAAGCAAAGTTGTTTCGGAAACTCAATATTTAACTGATTTTAAAAAACATAGCTTACAGTTTTTTTTGGCCACCTTTGGGATCACTTTTATTTCAACTGGTGATGTAATTTTAGCAAAACACTATTTCGATCCTGTTTTAGCTGGTCAATACGCTGCATTATCTATTATGGGTAAGGCAATATTTTATTTAACTGCACCGGTTTATTATGTATTCTTTCCCCTGCTTGCTCAAAAAAAAGAAAAAGGAGAAAAATTAATTGGAACCTTAATACTTGGAATTTGTATGGTTGGCATTTTTTCGCTTTTAATCTCATTAGTTTACTTTTTGTTCCCTAACCTAATCTTAAAAATTTTCTTTCCCTCACCCGCGTATAAAGTTTTACTTCCCTATCTTGGAGTTTATTCAGTCTTTATCGTTATATATTCTTTATCTATGCTTTTTCATAACTACTTACTATCTATTGGTAAAACCGGTATATATAAAATAAATCTTTTAGTTACTATTATTTTTATTTTGGGAGTTTACTTTTTACATAAAAATATCATAGATATAATAATAAACTTATTATTATCTTCAGTCTTGCTACTATTGTGTTATTGGTTATATGTATTACTTCCTAAAATTAGATTTAAAAAGTTATCTTATTAAATAATATTTGGATTTTTGCTTCAATTATGACGTAGTATTTTGATATAATTAACCGATTAATGTATTTTTCAAAATTCAATTTTAAAAAATAAAAAGATTTTCCGGATCTTAATAAAGTAATATGTTAAAAAGTAAGCTACCTTTTTGTTCAATTATTGTATTAAATTATAATGGTGAGAAAGTAATAGCAAAATGTATAGAAACATTAATGTTCTTAGATTATCCCCAAAAAAATTATGAAATAATAATTGTAGATAACAATTCAACTGATAAGAGCAAAAACATCATCAATAAATTTGTTAAAAATTTTAAATATATTAAAAAAATATATTTAAACGCAAATTATGGTTTTTCCAAGGGTAATAATGTAGGTATAAAAGCAGCCAAAGGTCGGTATATAGCTCTTCTAAATAATGATGCATTTGTTGAAAAAAATTGGCTTAAAGCACAGTTACAAGTATTTAAAGAAAACGAAATGGTATTTGCTACAACCAGCAAAATTTATATTCTTAGAAGTCTTAATAATTCCGATAAGTTTAAGAAACAATTCATCCAAAATGCGGGCAGTCTGGTTTTCCAGGATGGATATGGAAGAGATATTGGATCTATTGTTGATTATGAGCATAGTCAATTGTATGAAGTTGATAAGCAGCAATACGATGAAATTAGAGAAGTGTATTCTATTTGTGGTGCTGGCTGTATGATTAGGAAAGATTTATTAGAGAAGTTAGGTTATTTAGATGAGAGTTTCTTTTTCTATTATGAAGATACAGATCTATCCGAAAGAGCAAGGTTTTGTGGATATAAGCTTAAATACGTGCCTAAAGCTATAACATATCATTTACACTCTTTTTCATCTACTGAATGGTCCCCTTTTTTTATTTATAACGCTGAGAAAGGGCGATTACTTCATGTTTACTATAATTTTCCACTCAGAGTTTTTATTAACCAATACCTTCTTTTTCTAGTTGAAGGACTAGCAAGGTTATTTGGTGTAAAAAATATTTGGACCTCCTGGAGAGTATTTAGAAGTTTAGCCTACCTATTTTTAATCATTCCAGCTTATCTAAAAATAGTCAGTTCAGATAAGAAATTTGTTGTACAATTTAAATCCAATATTCAGTATCTTAAGGTTTCAGTTTATTTTATATTTAATTTCACAAAGCTATATAAATTAAGAACTCAAAGAAGGAAGTTTTATGGAGAAAAAGCTATTACGAAAAATTATCAAGAAATAATTTCGGGAAAATGGTATTTTAATTTACAATGAAAAAAAGCGCCCTTATTTACGACAAATGGTTATCACAGCTTGGCGGTGGTGAAGTGGTTGCATGTCGGGCGGCGCGTATTATTAAAAATGCAGGATATGATGTTACTTTTCTTTCCGGAAAAAATGTCTCTCGCCAAGAGATTTTGAATAAATTAGGAGTAAACTTATTTGATATAGAATTTAAGACAGTCTGGAACGATGAATTAGAAATTAAAAAACTAACTCAAAATAAAGATCTTTTTATCAACTTCACATTCATGGACTATAGTTTAGGAAGAGCCAAGAAAAATATTTACTATACCCACTTTGCTAATAAGGTGAATCAGGGAGTTAAGGGAAAAATTGTAAATTTAGTATTACTTCCTGCCTTATCAGCAGGTTATGTTCCCCAAGAGCCGATTAAAGGTCGTGTTCAGTTTGAGTATAATTTAGTACTTTATTCTTTAAAGAAAAAAGTTAAATTTTCTTACTATTATCTTTTGATAGGCAGAACTTATAAATTAGAATTTCAAATTTATCTACCTTATTTTTCCAAATTAGTTTTAGAAAATTTAAGATGGAATATAGATGGGGCAATTATTAAAGAACAAACTATAGTAGTGGAACATAGAAATAACCTAATAAAAATAAACATCTCAATGGAACCAGTCAGGAGTACGATTTATTTCGAAGTAGGCGGGAAGATAACAAAATTACCAAAAAACTTCGAAGCATACTTAATATATAAACCTATTATTTACCATATCTTTAATCTCCAGGGTTATTTTAAACTTTTTCAGCAAAGGCTTGATGCACGATTTCGAGCTGGGCTTTTTAGAAATCCTATAAAACGAATCCACTCATATAATCTTGTAATTGCAAACTCACAATTCACTAAATATTGGATAAAAAAGTACTGGAACAAAAATGCAGAAGTAATTTACCCACCGGTTGATTTAATTTTTCAAAAATCCCAAATTAATCCATTTATTAAAAAAAATTGGATCTGTTCTATTGGTAGATTCTTTAGTGTAGGCCATCAGAAAAAGCAGGAGGTGCTAATTAATGCATTTAAAAAGTTCTACGAAAAAGATAACAAAAACTGGGAACTTCATTTAATTGGCGGATTTGATAGCACACAACCAAGTTATGTGCATATTAATAAATTAAAAAAATTGGCACAAGATTATCCAATTTATTTTCATTTAAATGTCTCACGTGAAGAATTAGAAAGAATAATTAAACTAGCAAAAGTTTACTGGCACGCGACTGGTTATGGTGAAAATTCTAAACGAAATCCAATTAACTTTGAACATTTTGGTATATCTGCAATTGAAGCAATAAGTGCAGGTTGTATACCAGTCTTATATGATGGAGGAGGATTAACTGAGATAATTAAAGTTCTTAAATTATCGGATTTACATCTTTTTAGTGATATTGATCAACTCGTACTAAACACCGAAAAATTAATTAAGATTGACAATAAATCATTTCTTAATAAAACACTAATTAAAAATTTGAAAAATAATTTTTCCAATAAGACATTTGAAGATAATATCTTAAATTTAATCAAATGAGAAAATACAAGCAATATAAATTTAGCATAATTATACCAAGCTTTAATCAAGGTAAATTTATTAAGCAGACCATTGAAAGTATAATATCACAGCGGTATCCAAACTTAGAGATTTTTGTTGTTGATGGCGGTTCCTCGGATGATACTGTCAAAATACTCAAAAGCTTTGGTAGAAAAATAAAGTGGATAAGTGAAAAAGATAAGGGGCAAACTCACGCTATAAATAAAGGACTTAAAGAAGTTAGCGGAGATATTATAGCTTATCTTAATTCGGATGATTATTATTTGCCAGATACTCTTAAGATTGTTTCCGAATATTTTACTAATAACCCTCAGTGCTATTGGTTAAGCGGAGATTATATAATTGTAAATGAAAAAGGTAAAAAAATACAAAAATATATCAAGATTTATAAAAAAATATTGCGTCTTAAGCCTACATTTTATCTGCTTTTGGTCACAAATTTTATCAATCAGCCCAGCACTTTTTTTAGAAAAGAATTAATAAATAATATTGGGCTGTTTAATCAATCATTAAATTATTGCATGGATTATGATTACTGTATAAGAGCTTATAAAAAGTATAAACTTCATGTGCTTAATAATAATCTTTCATGTTTTAGAATCCATGGAGCTTCAAAAGGGGGTAGTGAATACCAGAATCAATTTAAGGAGGAGTATTTCATTGCTAAGCAGTATACAAAAAATTATTTAATTTTATTAGCGCATAAATTACACAATTATGCTATATTATTGATCTATAATATAATAAAATAATAAGTAAGAATGTCAACGTCTTTAAAAAATAAAACAATTCTAGTTACCGGTGGGAGAGGATTTTTAGGTAGCCATTTGGTCTCACAATTAAAAAAAGAGAATCCAAAGCAAATAATCGCACCTTCATCAAAAGAACATGATCTTCGTAAGCAGTTAACTTTTAAAAAGCTATTTAAGAATGTAGATATTGTAATCCATTTAGCAGCGAATGTGGGAGGTATCGGATATAATCAGAAATATCCTGGATCACTTTTTTATGATAACATTTTAATGGGGGCGTATGCACTTGAAGAAGCAAGACTTGCAAAAATTGAAAAATTTGTGGGTATCGGAACCATATGTTCCTATCCTAAATATACACCAATTCCTTTTAAAGAAGAAAACTTATGGAATGGCTATCCCGAAGAAACAAACGCTCCTTACGGGCTTGCAAAGAAAATGCTGTTAGTTCAAGGAGAAGCTTACAAAAGGCAGTACGGGTTAAACTTCATTTTTTTGCTACCTGTTAATTTGTACGGGCCGGGAGATAACTTCGAGGAGGAAAGATCCCATGTTATTCCAGCCTTAATAACTAAATTTATTGAAGCAAAAAACAAGAAATTACCTCAGGTAACTGTCTGGGGAACTGGAAATCCAACAAGAGAATTTCTCTACGTTGAAGATGCAGCGAGAGGAATTATTTTAGCAACAAAATATTATAATAAAGCAGAGCCAATAAATTTAGGCTCCAGTTTTGAAATCAGTATAAAGGAGCTTGCTTTACTTATTGGAAAGTTAATCGGTTATAATGGGAAAATAAAATTCGATAAGTCAAGGCCTGATGGTCAACCTAGAAGGAAATTGGATGTTTCCAAAGCAAGCAGGGAATTTAAATTTAAATCAGAAGTAAACTTTCATGAAGGTCTTCAAAATACCATAAATTGGTATTTAAAAAATAAAAAACCACTTTAGCTATGAATTCTCCAAAAAAGGTTTTATTCATTGGATATGGAATTGATAAGAAAAGAAAAGAAGCGGTTTCCATAAATACACTTAAGCTTATGGAAACATTATCTTCTTTAGGAATTAAAAACGAATTAATAAATATTGGTTATAAAGAACATAAAGCTCAGTTATCCATTGAACTAAGCATGAAAGGGGCATTATTAAAACATAAATTAATTCAAAACAAATTAAAACAATATATCTCCCTTCACCAATTTACCCATGTACATGATTTATTTGTTTTACCTGGAGCATCGTCTTTTTTTACAATACCCCTAATTAAAAGTTTTCCCAATGTAATTTTTATCAAAGAGATTCATAACGATTATGGTTATTCGCACAAAGCACATTCTGAAACAATTCTTCGTTTCATATTTAATTCAAAATATTATTTTAATAAAACTGTTAACTCATTCAATAAAATTGTTACCCGAAATTTTTATTTATCTAAAAAGTATAATTTTATTTACTTGCCAGTTGGTATTAAAAGTCAAAAACTTCAAAAACACAGCTTCAATAACACTATATCAATTTGTTATTTGGGACACCCTCTATATAAAAAAGGTGTTTTTGAATTCTTACAATTAATGGATGAATTACCACAACATTTGAAATCAAAAATAAGATTCAATTTCGCTTTTAGCAATATAGGTTCTAGACACAAGCTAGAATCTCTTTTACGTCAAAAGGCAAACAAAAATAACATCAGTGTTAATTTTTTTGGATTAGTTAAGCCCCAAGCTTTTTTCGAAAAAAATGATATTTTTATTCTACCTTTACATGATGAATTCGGTTCAGTTTCAACGCCCAATACTGTTCTTGAGGCTATGAATGCAGGTACACTTGTTATTGTAACGAAGGTTAGAACATTAGAAGGTATCTTAAAAGATAAAGAGAACGGGATTTTTTTATCAACACCTAATGCAAAAAATATAGTAAAATCAATTGAGTATTTACTCAGTAATGTGAACAAATGGAATCAAATGCGAGACAATGCAGAGAAAACAGTTAGAGAGAACTTCTCAGAACAAAGACTAATTGAAGAGATTAAATATTTTTATGACTAAAAAAACTCCACAACAGATTTCTGAGTATTATAAACAAAAATCAGTAGTCACGGATTATCTTGACAGAAGATTTAAAGGTATAGGAGGAAAATACATACATCAAGTTGAAGTACAATCTATATTAAATAACCTCAAAATAATTGAATTTACAAAAAGACCTCAATTAATTAAAGTGCTTGATATTGGTGCAGGTAGTGGGCGATTGTCTTTTTTTCTAAAAGCTAAAGGATACAATACTTATTGTTTAGATAGTAGTGAAGCTATGATAAAAATATTATCTAGAAAAATCTCAAAAAATCATATTTTTTTGCAATCAATATTTGATAAAATGAAAACCCCAATTAAATTTAATGTAATTTGTTCTTTACGTTTTTTTGATCATTTTAATTATGAGGATCAGGAAAAAATACTATCAAATATTAAACATAACTTAGCTAGTGATGGCTATATAATTCTTACAGCATTGAATTCTAAAAGTTTGGAAAATTTATTGTCAAATTTTTTTCCTTACGGGAGGTATAACTTTTACTATTCAGATGTTGATTTTAAAAAGTTATTAACAAAATTAAAATTAAAAATCATTTTGAGAAATGGCCATTTTTTTATTCCACGAGGAGTATTTATTTATTCCCAAAAGATTCCTTTTATAACATATTTACTAATTTTTATAGATACTTTACTATCTAAAATTCTGCCTTCTAAAACTGCTTATTTCACTTATTTATTACAAAAAGAATAAATATGCCTACCAAAAAAGTAGTTTTTTTACAAAATCTTATTTATCCTATTAGAAATCCCTTTTTCAATCAATTAACAAAAGTTGAAGGAATTAGTTTAAAAGTACTTTTTTTATCAGAAACTTCTGCAAATCGAAAATGGAGAATCGAGAAAGATAAACTACTTTACCCAAATAAAGTTTTAAAAAATTTTAAATTCAAAATAAATGATGGGGATACTTTTGAATATATAATAAACCCTTTTTCTCTTATTGATTATTTTAGAGAAATGCCAGATATTTTAATAACAATTGGGTGGGCTAACGCGACAAATTATTTATTCATGTTCATGAATCTCATTCGTAATAAACCTTTCTACATTTGGTGCGAAAGTACAATAAATGAGCAAAATAAACGCAGAAGTTTAATGATGCCCTTGATTAGATTTTTTGTTGAAAGATCAAAGGGTATAATTGTGCCCGGAATCTTATCAGCCGCTTACATAAAGCAAATTGATAAGAATGCAAAAATTATAGTTGTACCCAACTCAATTGATAATGAGCGGTTTTATAATAAACGAAGAAAAGGCAATACAAATATGATTAAATTGTTATACGTAGGACGATTTGAAAAAATTAAAGGTATAGACAATTTGCTGGAGGCATTTAAAAATCTTTCCATAAAATATCCCAATAAACTAGAATTAATGCTAGTTGGTTATGGCCCGGAGGAATCATCAATTAAACGTATAATTAAAAAATATAATTTAAATGTTAAAATGATCCCTTTTGTAGAACCCAAAGAATTGCCCCTGATCTATAAAAACGCTGATATCTTTATATTGCCTTCCTTAAGAGAGGTTTGGGGATTTGTTATAAATGAAGCAATAGCTGCAGGTTTACCTATTATAGTAAGTAATAAAGTTGGTTCATCTTTGGACTTGGTTATAAACGGCAAAAACGGATACATCTTTCAAGGTGGAGATACATTATCTCTTCAAAGTAATCTAGAGAAGTTAATAAGCAGTCCCTCAATTAGATTGAAGATGGGTAAATTTTCTCAAAAACACATCTTAAATTTTACATACGAAGTAATGTTAAATTCATTTTTAAGTAATCTGAAATTTAATTAATCATGTTTAAACAAAAATTATTTGTTAGGGTTGATGATGTTTATGAATTAAATACTGAACTGATTACCTTATTAGATTTTGCAAAAAAATATAATTTAGTATTAAGCATAGGGATAATACCTTTAAAAATTAAAAAAAACTGTATAGATTACCTTTTAAAAAAAGAGAAAGAAGGATCATTAAATATTCATCAACACGGTGTTAGACATGAAAAAACAGGAGTAGGCGAGTTAGGAGGAGAAAACGAATCAACTTTGATTAAGATGGGTAAAACAAAAATGCGGGAATATTTTGGAAGAAATCCTAAAATTATTAGTTTACCTTGGCAGTACCATGGGAAAAATTCCCTAGCTTTGCTTGACAAAAATGGGTATAAATTATTATCTGCTCACTTTGATCAAAGATTAAAGGGAAAAATGTTTTACTTTGTAGGCAGAATTTTTAGAAAATCTTTTTTCTTAGGTCATCATGTTTCTTACCATAATAGATATATTCCAGGTACAAACATTTTTGAATTGTCGACTTCAGT
>Ga0070741_10018528_pt1 | contig 11261 bp, 11 predicted proteins | sample Coa_R1_4_FD_66440 | JGI IMG/M metagenome (GOLD analysis project Ga0070741, IMG submission 66440) | Surface soil microbial communities from Centralia Pennsylvania, which are recovering from an underground coalmine fire - Coalmine... | ecosystem: Environmental > Terrestrial > Soil > Unclassified ...
CGCTGGACGGCGCGAAGCAAGGACGCAGACTCGCGCCCATATCGACCGAGATATGGGCGCGACCGAGGACGCCGCCTCGCGCGGTCCAGCGCGGCCGAGCGGCTCAAGATTCATTTTGAAGCGAGTTCTTAGAACTCGGGCGGCTACACCGCCGTGATGCCGCCGTCCACGGAGAAGATGCCGCCCGTGGCATATGCCGCCTCGTCGGAGGCGAGGAAGAGGATCATCGCCGCGACCTCCTCCGGGGTACCGGGCCGGCGAAGCGGGACCATGCGCAGGATCTCGTCGCGCTCTCGATCGCTTGCCATCAACGACTCGACCAGAGGCGTGTCGGTGAAGCCCGGCACGACGACGTTGACGCGGATGCCCTCGCTCGCGTAGTCGGCCGCCATCACGCGGGCAAGGCCGAAGACGCCGGCCTTGCTCGAGCTGTAGGCGGTGAAGCCGGCGCCGAGCCCGAAGAGGCCGGTCGGCGAGCCCGTCACGACGACGCAGCCGCCGCCGGACGCGAGCAGCGCCGCGACGCCGTGCTTGCAGGTGAGGAAGATCCCGGTGAGGTTCACCGCCAGCGTCCGCTCCCAGACCGCCAGCTCCAACCGGTGAACGCGATCGTCCTCGCCGAAGAGCTGGACGGCTGCGTTCGCGACGACGACGTCGAGTCCGCCCCACCGGCCGCACACCGAGTCGATCGCGCGGCGGACCTGCTCCTCGTCCGTGACATCGGCAGGGAGGACGACGGCTTCGCCGCCGGCTTCGGCGATTCGGTCCGCCGTCGCATGCGCAGCCGCCGCGTCGAGGTCGACGAGCCCGACCCGGGCGCCCTCACGCGCGAGCAGGACGGCAGCAGCACGGCCGATGCCCGAGCCGGCCCCGGTCACGACCGCCCGTTTCGCCTCGACACGACCGGCCATCGCCGACGCCTACCGCCGCGCCCGCCGCAGCAGCTCGAGCGCCTCGTCGTGCGGGAGCGCTCGGACGACGCGCCCGTCGCGGCCCGTCGTGTCGACCGCCGACCACAGCGCGTTCACGACGGCCTCCTCCGTCGCCTCGACCGCGGCGGCGAAGATCGGATCGAGCGCGCCGTCGGGGATTCCGGCACGGCGCGGCTCGCCGCGCGGCACGCGGCCGGCGGTGGCGAACGCGATGAAGATCTCGCCGCTGCCGTGATGAGCAACCGAGCCAGTGCGGGCGAGGCCGAGGCCTGCGCGCCGCGCCACCCGCTCGAGCTGCTTCGGTGCGAGCGGAGCGTCCACGGCGAGCACGACGATGCAGCTTCCTGCGGCGCGGCGCTCGACCGCCCCTGCGAGCGACGCCATCGAGACGCCGTCGATCCGCAGCTGACTCGGCGTGCCGAAGTTCGCCAGGACCAGAGCGCCGAGGCTGCACCCGAGCTCGAGCACGACGCGGCTCGCAGTGCCGATCCCGCCCTTCCAGCCGAAGCAGATCATCCCGGTGCCGGCGCCGACCGCGCCCTCCTCGACGTCCGCCGATGCGGCGGCGAGGGCGCGCCCCGCGTCGTCCGGCTCCACGTGGAGCACCCGGGCGTCGCTCAGCCAGGAGTCGTCGCACTCGCCGACGACCGGAATCACCACGTCGTCGACGCCGACCGCCGGATCCGCCGCGAGCGCCGCCGTGACCGCACCGTCGAAGACGCGACCGACCGCCATCGTCGAGGTGAGGTAGATCGGCGTCTCGACGGCGCCCCACTCGGAGATCTGCAGGAAGCCGGTCAGCTCGCCCGCGCCGTTCAGGACGGCCGCGCCCGCCGGCACCGGCTCGCGCAGGAGCGTCTCCGGCGCCGCAGGCACGATCGCCGTGACGCCCGTCCGCGCGACGGCGGGCTCATCACGACGGACGGTCACGTGGCCGACGAGGACCACGCCGACGTCCGCGATCGAGTTCCGCGGCCCCGGCTCGAGCTCGCCGATCCGGAGACCGTGATCGCGTTGGCCGGGCACGGCGCGAGCCTACGAGACCAGGCCGAGGCGCACGAGCCCGACGATCACGACGGCGACGCCGAACCACTGCACGCGCGTCGGCCGTTCGCGGAGCAGGAGCACGCCGAGGGCGATCGGGATCACCGCGTACGGTGCGGAGGCCGTTGCGACGACCGACGTCGCCGCCTGGCGGACGCCGAGGTTGAAGGAGATGTAGCCGGCCGTGTCGATCAGCCCGAGGAAGACGAGCGTGGCGAGGATCGACGGGCGCCAGCCGCGCGGACGGAGCTCGCCCCGCGCCGCCGTGGCCACGAGGACGAGAGCGGTCGACACGAGCCGAGCGAGGAAGATCGGCACGAGCCAGCCGAGTCGGCCCGAGCGGTCGGCGACGCCGAAGACGAAGCCGCCGATCAGCAGCGTCGTCGCGATCGCGAGGAGGATCCCGAGCCCGCCGGCCCGGACGCCGCCCGCCCTGAGCTGGCTCGGGTCGAGCGTCGTCACGACCACGCCGCCCACCACGAGCGCGATTGCGAGGGCCTCGCCGCCCGACAGCCGCTCGCTTCTCACGATCACAGCGAGTACCACCGTCACCGCCGCGTACCCCGACACGATCGGGCTGACGACGGAGATGGGCCCGATCGCGAGCGCTCGGTAGAACGCCAGGTAGGAGCCGAAGCCGAGAGCCCCGACGAGCAGGAAGAACGGCACGTCGCCCCAGGAGGCGCGGCCGAGGTCGCCGGTCGCTGCGACCAGGACTCCGAGGAACGCGCAGGCAACGAGGTGGAAGCCGAGCACGACCGGCAGCGTCCCGATGCGCCGCGCCGCAAGCGCGGCGAAGTAGTCGGCGAGGCCCCAGGAGACAGCAGCGCCGAGGCCGAGCGCGATTCCCAAGCGGCGGAGCGTACTGTGAAGCGATGCCGCTGGAGATCCCCGTCGTCTGGAGCGATCGCTGCCTGCTGCACGAGCCGGGCGGCGAGCTCTGGATCGGCGTCCCGATTCCGGGCGACGAGGTGCCCGCGCGGGTCGAGCGGATCCGCGACGCACTCGTGGACACCGGCGCGCCGCTCGTCGAGGCGCGGGAGCACGGCGACGAGCCGCTCCTCGCCGTCCACGACCGCGCGCTCCTCGACTACCTCGCCTCGGCCTGGGAGCGCTGGCAGGCAGCCTCCTTCCTCGACGACCCCGGGCAGGACCGCGTGGTCCCGTACATCTTCCCGCACGTCGACCTGCACCCGCGGCGGGCCCCGGCGGCGGCGTCCGCACTCCCCGGGTGGTTCGCGTACGACACGATGACCCCGATCGGGCCGGGGACGTGGGAGGCCGTTCGCGCGGCCGTGGACGTCGCGCTGACCGCGGTCGACCTCGTCGCGGAGGGCGCGCCGCACGCCTACGCCTGCTGCCGGCCGCCCGGCCACCACGCCTGCAGGGCGTCCTTCGGCGGCTCGTGCTACCTGAACAACGCCGCGATCGCGGCGGAGGCGCTTCGCCAGGCGGTCGGTGGGTCGGTCGCCGTCCTCGACATCGACGCGCACCAGTGCAACGGGACGCAGGAGCTCTTCTACGAGCGGGCGGACGTGCTCGTCGCGTCGGTGCACGTCGATCCGGCCGCGGGCTGGTTCCCGCACTTCCTCGGCTTCGAGGACGAGCACGGCGAGGGCTCCGGCGAGGGCGCGAACCTCAACCTGCCGCTCCCGCCCGGCGCAGGAGACGGCGAGTGGCTCGCCGCCGTCCGCACGGCCGCCGACTGGGCGAGCCGCGCCGCCGCTCTCGTCGTCTCGCTCGGCGTCGACGCCGCGGCGGGCGACCCGGAGAGCCCACTCCGTGTGACACCGTCCGGTTTCCGAGAGACCGGGCGGATCATCGGCGCGCTCGGGCGCCCGACGGTCCTCGTTCAGGAAGGGGGATACGACCTGGAGACGATCGGCCCGCTCGTCCGCGAGATCCTCCTGGGCGTGGCCGAGCGTGCTACGAAATACGGATGATCGAGGCCTCGCTGTTCGCGCCGCCGCTCCCGGAGGGCGGGACGATCGGAGTCGCGGCTCCCGCGAGTCCGTACGAGGCCCGCTCGGACGTCCTGCGCGGGGTCGAGTGGTGGGAGGCAAAGGGCTACCGGGTCAAGCTCGGCGAGCACGTCTTCGCGCGTGAGGGCGACTACGTCGCCGGCGACGCCCGCGACCGCGCAGCCGATCTGAATGCGCTCTTCGCCGACCCCGACGTCGACGTCGTCCAGTGTCTCCAGGGCGGATACGGCTCGGCGCAGACGATCCCGCACCTCGACTTCGACGCGATCGCGGCCAACCCGAAACCGTTCGTCGGCTTCTCCGACATCACCGCGCTCCACGTCGCGATCCGACAGTCGACAGGGCTCGCGACGCTCTACGGCTACGGGCTCGCCGGGATGGGCGCCAAGGAATCCAGCGCGTTCTCGCTCGACCGCGAGCTGGCGGCCCTGCGCGGCAGGGTGACCGGCGAAGTGCCGCGCGACCCCGACGACCCGTACGTCCGCGCGCTCCGCGGCGGCAGGGTCACGGCGCCGCTCGTCGGCGGCTGCCTCTGGCTCCTGATGCAGACGATGGGGACGCCGTGGGAGATCGAGCTCGAGGGCGCGATCTTCTTCTTCGAGGACTACAAGGCGCCGCCGTACTACGTGGACGGGCAGCTCACGCAGCTCCGCCACGCGGGCAAGCTCGACGGCATCGCGGGCGTCGTCGTCGGCGAGATGGAGGGCTGCGACTGGGGCGATCTGCGCCAGGCCTCCGACTGGCGCGCGAGCCGCTCGCTCGAGGACGTGCTGGAAGAGCACCTCGAGCCGCTCGGCGTACCCGTCCTGTACAAGCTGCCGCTCGGCCATGGCAAGCATCTCGCCGCGCTTCCGCTCGGCGTCCGCTGCACGCTCGACGCCGACGCGCGGACGCTGACCGTCGACGAGGAGCCCTTCCGGCCGTGAGCGCGCTCCTCGAGGTGCAGGACCTGCACGTCTGGTTCGACCTGGACGACGGCGGCGAGCTGCACGCCGTTCAGGGTGTGAGCCTGGCGGTCGACGCGGGCGAGCGGCTCGGCCTCGTCGGCGAGTCGGGCTGCGGCAAGACGACGACGGCGCTCGCGATCATGGGCCTGCTGCCGCCGAGCGCGAGCGTGGCCGGGCGCGTGCTCCTGAACGGTGACGACCTCCTCGCCGGCGGGGAGGCGACGATGCGGCCCCACCGCTGGATCGACATCTCGATCGTGTTCCAGGGCGCGATGAACGCGCTCAACCCGGTGCGGCGCGTCGGCGCGCAGATCACGGAGGCGCTCGAGCTTCACCGCCAGGCGAAGGGCGCGACCGCGGAGGCGCGCACGGCCGAGCTGCTCGAAGCCGTCGGCATCCCCGCCGCGCGCGCACGCCGGTTCCCGCACGAGCTCTCCGGTGGGATGCGCCAGCGCGCGGCGATCGCGATGGCGCTCGCGTGCCGGCCGAGGGTGCTGATCGCGGACGAGCCCACGACGGCGCTCGACGTGATGGTGCAGGCGCAGATCCTCGAGCTGCTCGACGGGCTCTGCCGCGAGTTCGGGCTCGCGCTGATCCTTGTCACGCACGACCTGCCCGTCGTCGCGCACCTCTGCAACCGGGCCGCCGTCATGTACGCGGGCGAGATCGTCGAGCGCGGGCCGGTCGACGCCCTCTACCACGAGCCGCGCCATCCGTACACCCGGCTGCTCTTCTCGGCCACGCCCGATCTCGAGGACATCGACGAGGAGGTCGTCTCGATCCCCGGCGCGCCGCCCCGGCTCGACCGGCCGCTCGTCGGCTGCCCGTTCGCGCCCCGCTGCGACAGCGTCTTCGAGCCGTGCTCGCACGTGCGGCCGCGCCTGCGGACGCTGGAGACCGACCACGCGGCGGCGTGCCACCTGAACGACGCGGTGCCCGCGGCTCGATGAGCACGGACGCGCTGCTCGAGGTCGAGGAACTCGTCGTCCGGTACCCCGTGCCGCGCGGCCTCGTCGGAACGGTCGCGCGCCGCGAGAAGCAGACGGTGCACGCGGTCGACGGCGTCGACCTGACCGTTCGCGCCGGTGAGATGGTCGCGCTCGTCGGCGAGTCCGGCTGCGGCAAGACGACGACCGCACAGGCAGTCCTGCGCATGGTCGACCCGGTCTCCGGCTCGATCCGCTTCGAGGGCCGCGACATCACGCGCCTCGGTCAGCGGACGCTCCGGCCACTGCGCCGGCGAATCCAGATGGTCTACCAGGATCCGTACGAGTCGCTCGATCCGCGGCTCCGCGTCCGTGCCGCGGTCGAGGAGCCTCTCCTCATCCACGGCCTCGGCGGCTCGAAAGGCGAGCGCGAGGAGCGCGTGCGCGAGGCGCTTGCGCGCGTGGAGCTCTCGCCGCCGGATCTCTTCCTCGACCGGTTTCCGCACGAGCTCTCCGGCGGCCAGCGCCAGCGCGTCGCGATCGCAGCGGGCCTCGTGCTCGAGCCGCACTTCCTCGTCGCCGACGAGCCGGTGTCGATGCTGGACGTGTCCGTGCGGGCCGGAATCCTGCGGCTTCTCGACGGGCTGAAGCGGAGCGGCCTCGGGATCCTGATGATCACGCACGACCTCGCGACGGCGGCGCGCTTCGCCGACCGGATCGCCGTCATGTACCTCGGCCGGATCGTCGAGGAGGGGCCGGCCGCCTCGGTGATCCGCGACGCGCGCCACCCGTACACGCAGGCACTCCTCTCGGTCGTGCCGCGGCGCGATCCGCGCGACCACCACAAGCCGGTGATCCTCCGCGGCGAGACGCCCGACGCGGTCCGCATCCCGAGCGGCTGCCGCTTCCGGCCGCGCTGCCCTGCCGCGGTCGACGCCTGCGCCCTGGAGGACCCGCAGCTCCGGCGGCCCGCGGGCGCACATCCCGACCAGCGCGCCGCCTGCATCCTGGCATGAGGCGGATCCCGCTCGACGAGCTGCCGCGCAGGATCCGGGAGATCGAGCACAGCTGGATCGAACTTGCCGACGGCTGCCGGCTCGCCGCCCGCATTTGGCTTCCCGAGGACGCGGAGTCGGACCCGGTGCCGGCCGTCCTCGAGTTCCTCCCATACCGGAAGAGCGACCAGCTGGCCGCGAGGGACGCCGTCCGCCAGCCCTACCTCGCCGGCCACGGCTACGGGGCGGTGCGGGTCGACCTGCGCGGAACCGGGGAGTCGGACGGGATCATCGAGGACGAGTACACACCGCAGGAGCTCTCCGACGCCTGCGAGGTGATCGACTGGCTCGCGCGGCAGCCGTGGTGCACGGGCGCGGTGGGGATGACAGGCATCTCCTGGGGCGGCTTCAACTCGCTGCAGGTCGCGGCGCTCCGACCGCCGGCGCTGCGGGCGATCGTCACGCTCTGCTCGACCGACGACCGCTACGCGGACGACGTCCACTATCGCGGCGGCTGCGTGCTCGCGAGCGACATGCTCCACTGGGCGTCGTCGATGCTGACGTGGAACGCGCGGCCGCCGGAGCCGCGCCTCGTCGGCGAGCGCTGGCGCGAGATCTGGCTCGACCGCCTCGAGCGGACGCCGCCGTTCCTCGAGCCGTGGCTCGAGCACCAGCGCCGCGACGCCTACTGGCGGCACGGCTCGGTGTGCGAGGACTACTCGGCGATCGAGTGCGCCGTGTACGCCGTCGGCGGCTGGGTCGACGGCTATACGAACGCGGTCTTCCGGCTGCTCGCAAGGCTCTCGTGCCCTCGAAAGGGGCTCGTCGGGCCGTGGGCGCACGCGTTCCCGGACGACGCCTCGCCGGGCCCGAGCATCGGCTGGCTCCAGGAGACGATCCGCTGGTGGGACCGCTGGCTAAAGGAGCGCGAGAGCGGGATCATGGACGAGCCGATGCTGCGCGTCTGGCTGCAGGACTCGGTGCCGCCGCAGACGTCGTACGAGCACCGGGCGGGCCGGTGGGCGGCCGAGGACACGTGGCCGTCGCCGCGGGTCGAGGCCCGGCGGCTCACCGCCGGCGGCGGCGTCCTGCGCAGTCCGCAGATCTGCGGGGTCGAGGCCGGCGTCTGGTGCGCGAGCGGCCAGCCCGGCGACCTGCCGGGCGACCAGCGGCCCGACGACGCGGTCTCGCTCGTCCACGACTGGGAGCCGCTCGACGAACAGCTCGAGATCCTCGGCCTTCCCGAGGTCGACCTCGAGGTCGCCGCCGACCGGCCCAACGCGCTCGTCTGCGTCAGGCTCTGCGACGTCGCGCCGGACGGAACGTCGGCGCTCGTCTCCCGCGGGCTTTTCAACCTGACGCATCGCGACGGAGATGCCGAGCCCCGGCCGCTCGAGCCGGGCCGCCGCTACGAGGTGACGGTATGGCTCGACGCCGCCGGCTACTCGTTTCCGGCCGGCCATCGGCTCCGGCTCGCGATCTCCTCGACGTACTGGCCGTGGGCGTGGCCCTCCCCGGAGCCGGTCGAGCTGACGGTCTTCACCGCGGCCCTGACGCTCCCGGTCAGGCCGCCGCGCTCCGAGGACGCGGATCTCGCCGCGTTCGGCGAGCCCGAGCAGACGCCGCCCCTCGAGACGGAGCAGCTCGTGCCGGGAGTCGGGCGCCGCTCGATCCGGCGCGACCTCGTGACGGGCCTCGTCGAGCAGGTCTTCGACTGGGACGTCGGCGGCACGGTCCGCCTCGTCCCGACCGATCTGGTCTCTTCGGACACGAGCCACACCGTCTACTCGATCGTCGAGGGCGATCCGCTCTCGGCGAAGGTCCAGTTCCGCGCGACGACCGGCATGGAGCGCGGCGACTGGAGCATCCATGCGGACGTGGCGAGCACGATGACCGCCGACGCCGAGGCGTTCCACGTCACGAGCGCGCTCGACGCGTACGAAGGCAGGACGCGAGTCTTCGCGCGGACGTGGGCGTGGCGCTTTCCTCGCGACGGCGTCTAGGATCGCCGCGCGATGATCGACTGCGACGTCCACCCGCAGATCGGCGACGCGGACGAGCTGCTCGCGTACATCGAGCCGGCCCAGCGCGAATGGTTCGCGAGCCAGGTCTTCTTCGGGCTGCCGGGCTACCCGTGGGCGCACCCGAGCTCGTGGTATCGGCAGGACCTCGAGACCCGCAACGGCATCCCGGGCGGCGACGCGGCCTCCGTCGCGCGCGAGCTGCTCGATCCGAGCGGGACCGAGATCGGCGTCCTCAACGCGGACGACGCGATCACGGTCTCGCTGATGCCGAGCCCGTACCGCGCAGCCGCGTTCGCACGGGCGCACAACGACTGGATCCGCGAGCGCTGGCTCGACGCGGATCCGCGCCTGCGCGGCGGGATCCTCGTGCCGGCGCAGGATCCGAGCGCGGCGGCCGCCGAGATCCGAAGGGTCGCCGAGGACGAGCGGTTCGTGCACGTCGTCCTCGTCGGCGGCTCGGAGCGGCCGTACGGAGAGCCGCGCTACCTGCCGATCTTCGAGGCCGCGGCCGAGTGCGGGCTACCCGTCGCGATCCACAGCGGCGGCGAAGGGCTCGGCATCTCGGCTCCGCCCGGAGGCGCCGGCCCGGTCACCTTCTACATCGAGTGGCACACGCTCGGGTCGGCCTGCAGCATCATGGCGCACCTCGTCTCGCTGCTCGTGCACGGTACGTTCGAGCGACTCCCGACGCTGCGCGTGCTCTTGATGGAGGGCGGAATCGCGTGGCTGCCGGGGATCCTCTGGCGGCTCGACACGAACTGGCGCGGCCTCCGGAGCGAGGTTCCGTGGCTCGACCGCAAGCCGAGCGAGGCTGCGCGCGAGCACGTCCGGTTCTCGACGCAGCCGCTGGAGCACACCGACGGCGAGGATGCGCTGCTGTTCGAGATGCTCGAGGCGGCGGGTGCGCCCCAGATTCTCTGCTTCGCCTCCGACTACCCGCACTGGGACTTCGACGATCCGGCGTTCATGCTGCGGCGGCTGCCGGAGGCCTGGCGGGAGCCCGTGCTGCACGGGAACGCGGAGGCGTTCTACGGAGCGCGGCTGGGCCTGACAAGGGCATGACCGATTGGGTCGACGTCGGCCCGGCGGCGGAGCTCGAGGAGGCCGGCCGGATCGTCGCGCGCGTCGGTGGGCGCGAGGTCGGCGTCGTGCGGGATCCCGCCGACGGCAGCGTCTGGGGCATCCGCAACCGCTGCCCGCACCACGGCGGGCCGCTGTGCCTCGGGCGGGTGCGCGAGCGCGAGGCCGGCGTGCCGGGACGCTACGAGCTGAGCGGCCGCCGCATCCTGCGCTGCCCGTGGCACGGCTGGGAGTTCGACCTCGAGACGGGCCGCTGCCTCGACGAGCCGTCGCTGCGCGCTGCCGTGTACCCGGCGCGGGTCGCCGACGGCCGCGTCACGCTTCTCGTGTGACCGCGGCGCGAAGAGCAGTCCCGATCCTGGCGGCACTTACCGCCGCGGCTGCGGCGGCAATCGAGGCGCGAGCCGTCCTCTCTCCCGCCCAGCTGATCGTGGTCGCCACGCCCGGGCGCCTGTCCCTCGCGACCTGGCAGGTACCGATCGATCCGCGGCCCGCCGACATGGAAGCGCACTTCGGCGCGGCGCGGGAATGCCCGGGCGGGAAGCTGCGCCTGCTCTTCCCGTCGCTCGCCGTGACGGCGTACCTGGACGATCCGCGCGGGGACGGCTGCTCCGTCTCGCCGCCTCGAGCCGCCGTCCTCGGCGCCGTGCTGCGAGGACGCCGGCGGACGGCCGAGGGGCTCGGGATCGGATCGACGCTCGCGGCGGCTCGTCGCGCCTACCCGAAGGCACGCCCCGTCCACGGCATCGCTCCCCAACCGGGGTGGTGGGACTCGGGGCTTCCCTTCGTCCGCCTACGCGGCGAGCAGCAGCGGTTCAACTGCGCGGCCGTCGAGCCCACCGGCTTCCCGTGCGCACAGCGTGCCTTTCAGATCGTCCGGGGCCGCGTGGCCGCGCTGTCCCTGCGCACCGGCTTCATGGTCGGCTGAGAGATCAGGATCCGGCGTCGTAGGCGATCGTCGTGTAGTCCTGGTCGCCGGCCGGGCCGATGCTCGCGCCGGTCACGAACACGCGCGAGCCGGCGGGGTTGACGCCGAGGGCGAGCGCGACGTCGCGGTCGTGGCCCGGCCCGTCGTAGCGGCGGACCCACGACCGCGCTCCGGTCTCCGCGTCGTAGGCGACGGTCGCATAGTCGAAGTCGAAGAAGCCGCCCGTCCCCTGGCTCTGGCCCGTCACGTACACGGCCGAGCCGTCCGCGCTCAGCCCGAGTGCAGAGGCCTCGTCGTAGTCGTTCCCCTGGCTGTCGTACCGGCGCGCCCAGAGCTGCGCTCCCGTCCCCGCGTCGTAGGCGACCGTGGCGTAGTCGTCGCCGCCGCCCGAGGCGCCGCTCGA
>Ga0070741_10018529_pt1 | contig 11261 bp, 12 predicted proteins | sample Coa_R1_4_FD_66440 | JGI IMG/M metagenome (GOLD analysis project Ga0070741, IMG submission 66440) | Surface soil microbial communities from Centralia Pennsylvania, which are recovering from an underground coalmine fire - Coalmine... | ecosystem: Environmental > Terrestrial > Soil > Unclassified ...
TGCTACTAATATTTTTAATCAGCAAAAGGATCTTAATAAAGACATATTGGATCACTTCAAAGATTATTTTAAACAAAAACACCTTACCGTTTGCCTCAGGCAGGCTTGCGATATTACTAAGCCAATTGATATTAATAAGATCAAAATTCTTCTTAAGATGGGGACAAACCCTAATGCAACATGGCTGCATAGTCTTGGATTATCATCTATCCATATTGCCTGTGACAATGGATTAACTGATGTCGTTCGACTATTTATTAAATATCACGCTGATGTTAATCAAAAAATAAATCAAGGTCACACTCCCCTGCATTTTTCCGCACGATCGGGAGATTATAATACAGCAAAATTACTTATTAGCGCTGGCGCTGACCTTGAAAGTAAAAATATGTTTGACGTTACACCACTGCATACGGCAACTTTTTGCGGTCATGATATGATTGTTCAACTGCTCCTTCTTGCTGGAGCAAATGCCAATACAATAATAGATAAGGCCAATGAAACAGCCTTGCATATAGCAAGCGAAAAAGGATCTGTTGCAATAATTAAACTATTATTACTTGCCAATGCTGATGTAAATATAAAAACTGCAACAGGAAAAACAGCAAAAGAAATAGCTATCGCGCATAATCATCTTGAAGCTGCTAAGCTATTTGTATAATTACTCATATATTACTTATTGGTGGCAGCAAAAAACCATAAATAGGCAGCATCAGCTTCTTTTGCTTACGACACTGGCAAACTCTTTTTTAAATCATCACAACAATAGATATGCCGCAGATAAGCTGCCAATGTTTTTTTCTTTTTTGCTTATGCTTTAAAGACATCTTTTGGTTTTTTTCCCATAAGAGCCAAAAAATGAGCAAAGCTTGCGAGTGTTAAATTCGCTTCTCCGCGTTTTATTTTAGCAGCTTGAGATGGACTTGTAGATAAACGGCGAACAACTTCATTAAATCCGATTTTATTTTTTTCCATGTACTCTTCCATGGTATCGGTGAGCACTTTTTGAATTGACTTGAGAATATCTACTTCCAACTGTGCTTGTCTTTCAATTTCATCAAGTTGCTTTTTAGAAAGTTTTGTTTTTATGAGATCGCGAAAACTTTTTGTTTTCATAGATTCTCCAAACGTTTGTATGCAGTTTTAACATTTTTATCCTGTGACTTTTTATCACCAGCAGCAAGTAAAATAATTAGTCTATTCCCCTTGAAGCTGTAATATAAACGATACCCGAATTGTCGTTCACGCAATTCAAAAAGTCCTTTACTGAGTGAACGGCTATGTAGAAGCCGTAATGTATTGCCTAATTTTTCTAAAATAAGGAGTTCCTTTGTTACCGATGAGGCTTGCTCTTCAGTCAATTGTTGAATTCACTTTGCAATGGGACTATTGCCATTGTCATTGACCCAATACTCAATACTCCATTTTTCCAAATTCTCTACTCCTATTGATAGTAGTACTACTATCAATGATAGTGCAATAAATGATGATTTGTCAATACTAAATCTTATAATGCATACATGAATAAACATAATGAACCCATAAAATCGGACCAGTAGTTAAAATCCATTTTTGCCCCTAAAATAAAAAAGGCCAGAATTTACTGGCCTTTTTTTAATTTCCTGACCTTTTTTTATTATACTTGATCCTGATTTTCTGCAGCTTCATCATCCCTTTTGGCTTCACCAATTTTATGCACCGAACAACATTGTTTAAAAGATATTAAACATGATTGTTTACCAATTATTTTTAAATAATTAAGAAGCATAAAAAGACAACATCTTTTTCTATTAAATTCTTCTTTAAAACTATCAATTGATGCAGGAATTTCAAGATAAGAAAGATAATTGCTTAAAGCAACAGCGTCTGGCGTTTCTCCCGCTTTATTTTTAGCAAAAGAAATTCTTTTTTGTTGAATCCATTCATATAATTCATCTGCATCTCCTAACTCTACCAATACATGCGTAAAAGTATTACCAGTAGCTTCATCTGTTGCTTGCTGATAAAATGGAGATACGACTTCCTCATATTTATCTTCACTCACCTGAAAATCTACAAGCTTGGCGAGCAATTTGAGCGGAATATCCAAATCTTTTGATTGCTTTTTATACGCAAGCTGTAAGCTAATCACTTTTTTAAGGGCCCCTTCCAGATATGTTTTATGCTGATCAGATGAGCGCGAAATATGCGCAGCTCTATATAAAATAGCTTCAAGCATTTTTTGTGCTTTATCTTTATCGGCAGCATCAGATAAAAATTTTGAAATACATAAATCAAGGGGAGTCTTACCAGCTTTATTACTCAAGGCTGTGGTACGAGATCTCATGCCGCTTAAATCGTCTACCATTTTTACATCATCCCGCTCAACCGCAATATGAATAAAATTATTACCATTGCTATCTGTCGTATCAATAATATCATCTGCTATCGGATCTTTGGGGTACAATACATAGCCTTCCCTAATATTCTGAAAAAGTCCTCCCATCTTAACTAATGTTGTTACATCAACAGAACCTGTTGTTTTATATTCTTCTAATTGGGCTTTAAGATATTTTTGATACGTAGCACGCAGCGTTTTCTGCGTAGCGGTTATGCTTGGCAATTCTTGCCCACATCTTTCATCTTGCATAGCTCGTACGGGTGCTACGGTATACAGGCATAATACCGCTGTTATATAACATTTCTTCATGTCGACCTCTTTTTTTTGTGTTAATTATTTTTCTTATAATTTTGCTTTTGCTTGCATACTTTTTAATACCTGTTGTATGTCTTCTGGATTATCTGCCATGCCAGCAATCTGCAACTGTTTAAACAATGCCTCTCTTTTTGCATCTTCTGCTTCATTGTTTTCATGCTCACCCATTGCGTTAGCCTTTAGCGTTTCATTTTGTTTTGGCTGCATTGTTAAGACATCTTGAGTCGTTTTATCACTACCAGCAGACTGCGTACTATTTCTCTTTATTTTATCTGCAACCGCTACGCGTTCTTCCATAGGCAGTAAACAAAGAGGGGTACTACAAAGTACAACAAAAAATATTTTTTTCATAAAATTACTCACCTTTTTTGAGATTAATAAAATCAGTTTTTTATTATATCCACAGAAGTAAAAAAAGCACAAAAATATTTTTGCACGCAGTTAATCACCACTTTTCAAAATACCATTCTTGTTCTTCATATTTCCTTTTAAAGTAAATATCTAAAGCCCATGACTCACGTTCAAAAAGGGCATCATGAAAATCATCATTATTGCATAGTTCACTAAAACCAGATAAATAAAATATATTGCCAGTTGATTTTTGTTTATCTAAGGTCTTTATATACCAATTGGGAGACAATTTATTATGCGAAATATCAAATATCATATATGGTAACCAGTCAGGTAAATCATAATCGTCCACTAAATAATAGATGCTATTAGAATTTTTATATGTCATTATACCCATAACTATATATTCTTTGCCTTTTATTACCGGAAAGTAAGTTTCCTGAGAATAGACTAAAGTTACTTCTTTCAAATCTAAGTTAGTTGCCCTATTTTCTTTACAAATAATTTTCATAGATTTCCTTGATAATCCTTAAATTTAAAATCATCTATCGCCGTAATAATTCCATTCTTTTTCTGCATGACATAATGCACTTCTATACCATGACTACGCCAGAACATTTTTTCCCAGCCGTCATCTTGATGCCAACGAATATCTGTCATGCCTTTATTAATAGGAATAGGCTTTCCATAAACATGATTTGCTACAGCCTCTTCCATTACAAGTTGTTCATGTAAATCCTTGGGAGTCATCCTGCCAGTACTACCACGGCCGAGTGGTTTTAATTTTTGAGCAACGGGCTCAAGTGTAGTTGATATATTGGCAGGTACATGTTCGATCACGTTTTCTACATAAGGCGTAAGCGCTTCTGCCGCATGTTGAGCTTGCTCGTAAACAAGTAATGTATCATCTCTAGTAAAATGCGCTATATTTTTACTGAGTTTGTTCTGTATGTTTTGCGGAACATCAACCTTAATAAATGAATCATTTACCTCACATATATCAACCAGTAATGCAGCGAGCAAAATTGATTTGTATTGGAACAGAAAATGAATATTGGGATGACATCAAAGAACTTATAAAACCTTGTGCAGATTTTATGGCCGATAAAATCAACGCACAAATTTCATTGATCAATGTTGATGATCCCAACAACGTAATACAATTAGCTGAAAAACAAAACGCCCCAACCAGCAGAAATCAGAAATCTTAACCGCGTATTAGATTTACGCTTGCATACGAATATAAAAGATATAGTCTAAAAATTATTAATCATTGTGATACAGGGGTTTTTATCATGCAAAAATTACCGGTCGATATTAGTACATTTCCTGAATTGAGAAACCTCAATTATGTATATGTCGACAAAACATATCATATGTATCAAATGATTACTCAAGGACATCGTTATTTCCTTTCTCGTCCACGCCGTTTTGGAAAATCATTATTAGTTTCTACATTAAAAGAAATTTTAAGCGGTAGCAAGGAACTGTTTGATGGACTTTGGATTAGTACCAGTGACTATCCATGGAATAAGCATGGCGTCATCATAATTGACTTTTCGCTAGTCAAAGCTGAAAGTTTAAAAGAATTTGAAAAAAAATTACAAGAAGAGCTCATGATTATTGCGCGCTCATATAACGTTAATCTTGAATATAGTTATGTTGATCTTATGTTAAGGCAGCTGGTTCTTATGCTCTTTGAAAAGTGGGGACATGTTGCAATATTAATCGATGAATACGACAGTCCTATTTTGCATGTATTGCATGATTCAGATTTGGCAATTAAAATACGCGATCAGATGCAAAAATTTTTTAGTGTTATAAAAGCAATGACAAGTCAGGTGCAATTTGCTTTTATAACAGGCGTCAGCTCATTTACCAAAGCAGGGTTATTTTCAGGAATCAATGACCTACAAATTATAACACTTGATAAACATTTTGCTGCGATATGTGGATACACTCAACAAGAAATAGATCTTTATTTCAAAGACCACATAACTGCATGGTCTGAAAAAGAACATATACCCTATGGAGTACTGCGTCAACAGATAAAAGATTGGTATAATGGCTACTCTTTTGGTTACAATGTTGAAACAGTCTACAATCCCTTTTCTCTGATGAAAGCACTCCGTACACAAGAATTTGAAAATTTTTGGTTTCAATCAGGGGCACCTACATTTTTAATTGAAATTCTCAAAAAAGAATATAAAAAATTTGACCCCGAACGCCTTGAAACATCAAGAGACACGCTTGGCACATTTGACGTCAAGGCAATCCCGATAATATCACTCATGTTTCAGACAGGATATTTAACAATAGTTGGCTATAATCCTCATACACAAGTCTATAAGCTTGATTATCCTGATTTAGAAGTAAAAAAATCATTGCAAAAATATTTGGTAGAAGTATTTGCACATATTGATGTTGAATATGCGCAAGATCTTTTTTTTCAATTACATGATTCTTTTGAGAATAAAAATAGTGCAAGCGTAATCGAATTACTGAAGCAACTTTTTGCGCATGTACCCTATCAGTTGCATATAAAAAAAGAAAAATATTATCATTCGTTATTAATGATGATATGCATAGGTGCCGGCATTAAGGCTCAATCAGAATTTTCAACAGAAGATGGAAGCATCGATTTGGTTTTGGAGTTTACGGATATTTTGTATGTTATCGAAATTAAATTTAACGATACGGCGGAAAAGGCTCTTGAGCAAATTGAGGAACGTCAATACTATCAACGTTTTTTGTCATGTGGCAAACAAATCATTTTACTGGGCATTGCGTTTACAAAAGAACCGCATAATTTTGATATAAAATATGTTGAAAAGCGATTGTAAAAGCACTTTTTTTAATCAATAATGCTAACTATATTCTCTAATAATCTGGTTTGTTTTGAACAATAAACCAATATTGTCTTTGTTGTTCTTTTTTTTGTTTTATCAAAGCTTCCTGCATTTGCACTTGTTGAGTTACCCATTGTTCACGAATTCGTTGTACCACTTGTTGCGCAATCCGTTGTTGTTTATCGTCATTTCTTATTTGATCCAAACAATCTTTTTGCATACAAATACTGTTAAAATTATACGATAATAAACATAATGAAAAAATCTGAAATGTTTTCATCGACATCCTTTATTGTGAAGTAGAATTGTAATCAGAAAGTTATTTTACAAAATTTTAAGCACAAGCGCTATGAATAGAAAGTAATTTATTTTCCCCAAAAAAGAATTTTTATGAAAATTAATCACCACTTTTCAAAATACCATTCTTTTATCTCATCTTTTCTCTTAAAATAAATATCTAAAGCCCATGATTCGAGTTCCATAAGGGCATCATGATAGTTTTCATTATTACATAATTCACTGAAACCTGCTAAATAAAATAAATCACCAAGGGAGGTCTTTTTATCGAATATTTTCACAAACCAATACGGAGGTAATTGATTATCCGAAATATTAAATAGCGGATAGGGAATCCAGCAGGGAAAATTATTATCTACTAAATAGTAAATACAGTTTGAATCTTTATAGACGATCATTCCCATAACAATATATTCTTCTCCTTTTGTTACTGGGAATTTTGTTTCTTTGGAATGAAATAGTGTTACTTCTTTAGGATCAAGATTAATAGCTCGGTTTTCTGTACATATTACTTTCATTATAATCCTAAGTTACACAGTTGGTTTAGTATATTTAAATTTGAAATCGTCTATTGCCACAATAGTATCATTTATTTTTTGTACAACATAATGGATTGCTATATCTTCTTGTTCGTTGTACCATCCCATTTTAATCCATCCTTCACTTTTATGCCAACGAGGATCTGTCATACCATTACCAATTTTAATTTCAAATCCTTGGCCAGGATTGGACAGAGCTTCTTCCATTACAAGCTGTTCATGTAGATTATTTGGAATTGTTCTGCCAGTGCTACCACGGCCGAGTGGTTTTAATTTTTGGGCCCCGGGCTCTATTTTAGTTGATATAGCGGCAGGTGCATGTTCAATCCCGGTCTCCGCATAAGGCACAAGCGCTTCTGCTGAATGTTGAATTTGTTCGTAAACAAGCGATGTATCATCTTTAGTAAAATGCGCTATATTTTTACTGAGTTTATTCTGTATGTTTTGCGGAACATCAACTTTAATAACAGCACCCTCTGCAAGACAAACAACAGGTTCTTTTTTAGTAACATATTCAATGCAATTACATGCAATCGGCAGCAATTTTTTTGATATATCATAAGCAAATGAACTAATCTTTGTTAATAACACAGCTTCTGTCAATAATGCAGAGCTTTGTTTAACAATATCTCTTGGCGGTGTTGTTTCAACATACTGCATAATATTGCGAGCAATAGCAGTCAACTGATCACAAATGGCATTAGTACGCAGATAGAAACCATGTTCATCTGTTGCGTATAAAAATGCACATTCCACCGGTATTGCAATCAGTTTACTCAGTCCATATGCGATCATAGCAACACCAACAAGACTATTTTTGATAGTCTCAACCGGATGAATAATTGCATCAAGCGTATGTGAAGCACCCAGATATATCCCTTCATCACATGCAGCAGCACAATCAAGCATCAACCAACAAAAATCAGCAATTTTAGCAGCATATTTGGTGTATCCTTGTTTATTAGCTTCAAGGCCAATATGTGATGCTTTTCCAATGCTATCGCGTATTATGCTGTTGTGGTCAGCAATGTTTGATGCACGCTCTAAAATGGTAATGTAATTTTTGTACATTTGTTGAGCAACAGAAGACCCATTGTAAGGAAAAAAGTTGATCAGATTTATATGATACATATCTGCAAAAGACAATGCTTTTTGAGTAGTAACTTGTTGATACTGCTTCAGTTCTTTATGCAGACGACAAACTCGTTTAAATAATTTTGGACAATAGGTGCCAGTTATTAACCAGTTATATGTTTTTTGAAAGCACCACGCTCGTTTCAATTTATGATACAATTTTGTTACTGCTTTTTCATAACCAGAATACGTTTTTGTCAGTTGTATAAATGCATCAGACATGTACAGCACATTGCAGGCAAGAATATCTTTTTCTGAATAACCATGATTCTCAAAATGTTGTTGTAGTTGTGCTGATGAATACGCAAAAAGATTGTCTTTTTTTTGGTAAGAATAATGGTAGGCATGTTTATTGTAATGAAAAAAATCATGTAAATTATGATTTTGATTTTGCTCAAATGCTACATGGGCTGTAGGAATAGAAAAAAGAGCCGAATAAGCTGTAATCAGTAAAAAAAAGAAATAATACATGCGCATCATCGTTTGTACTGTAAGTTATTATTATATGCGCTGCAGATGATAACATATTGCTATTAATTTGACCAGATATCAATGATCCACTGGCCGTAAAAAACCCCGGCTTTAAAAAAACCAGGGTTTTTTGATGCTAAAAATATGAACGAGCAGTTTTATTCTTTTGATAATTTCTTTTGTTGTTTTTCTTCAAACTTTTTCAATTTCCATTTCATTGTTTCCAACCGTATTGGATTGATTTCTAAAGGAAGCGCTACAAAGTCATGATCTGCATACCATTTGAACATATTGTATTTTCTCAAATAAGCATCTGTTCTTTCAAGTTGCTCTGTTTCTTTTTGCAATTGGGGTATGCTTGCCTTAATTTGAGCAGCTTCTTTTGCAGATGGAGCTTTTTTGCTCAATTTCTCTTGAACATTCTCCAATTTGACTGTCGTTCTAGTTTTATGACCATAGCGACAAATGGAATTTGAATAAGCCTTATGCTCACCCAATCGCTCACGTTCTATTTCCTCTGTTTTTTCTATGTCAGCCATTTCTTTAGCTAACCTGTCACGCTCTTGCCTAAGTTCTTTTCGCTGATTTGCCAATTGAGTAGTTTTTGATGCATACGTACGACCAGATCGCAATTGTTGCGTAACACGCGCAAACATGCCATTCATAGATAATGAATGCATTAAGAATCCGCCTATAACCATCATCAAGCTTATCTTTTTCATATAAAGCCCTTTCGCTTTTTAAGTTTTACTATTTTTAAGTTTACTATTTGAAAAAAATAACGCAAAAGGGGTTAAAAAGAACGCATTAGATGCTATAAATTCAAAAAACCAGGATTATTTTTATAATTTTGCCTGCAAAACAGATTTTCCCGTAGCCTGCAGTTCTTTTCGTAATCGTCGCTTTATTTCCAGTGCTTGTTCTAAGTTTTCTGTCATCTCATCCTCGTATTCGGTAATTTTTTGCCATTGCTGTAACAATAGCCTACGTTGCATCTCTAATCGTTCTAATTTCTCTCTCTCTGATGAACATAAAAACATCGAGATACCACAACACAGCATTACAGAAAAAATTATTTTTTTCATACGCTACTTTCAAAACTTTTGGAGTATAAAAAAATATATTGTGCTAAATTCTTGACGTGCATTTTGAATACATGCAAACATTTACATATTATGAAAAAAACAATTTTTCCTCAAGACGAAACATTTTGGCATCTGAAAAGCACTGATACCAAACCATTACACACCAATAAAGAAACGGAAATTGTTGTTATTGGTGGTGGAATGGCTGGCATTACCGCTGCACAAGCCTTTGCTCAAAAGGGAAAAAAAGTTATTTTGCTGGAAGCTTTTTACTGTGGATCGGGTGCAAGCGGAAAAAGTTCTGGGTTCATTGAGCCAAATTGTGAAATCAGCCTTTCTGAATTCATTGAACGGTATGGAATTGAAGCCGGAAAAACAATTTGGCAACTTATTCAACAAGATGGAGTTGAACATATCCGCAACAATATCACACACCACAACATTGATTGTGATTATACGGTACAAGATTCTATTGATGTCGCAAGTTCAGCCAAAGATATACCTGACATTCTTTCCGAAGTTGAACATTTAGCGCAGAATGGCTTTACAACTCAATTTATCAAAAAAGAAGATATTCCCTCCATTATAGGAACTGACAACTACTTTGGTGGCGTCATCTATGCCAATAGCTTTGGTATTAATGGCTACAAATATTGCCAAGCTATGAAAAACATTCTTTTACGCGACGGCGTGGAAATTTATGAAGAAACGCCTGCTTTGAGCATAAAAAACCATGTGGTCTCCACGCTACATGCAACCATCAAAGCAGAGCATATTATTATTTGCGCTGACCGTTCTATTCCCACCTTGGGTAAATTGACGCAAGAAATATATCATGTCCAAAATTTTTTATTAGCATCAGAAATACTCACTCCAGAAACCATCCATAAAATATTTCCACAAAAAAAGTTGATGGTATGTGATACTGAGTTAGTCTATAATTTTTATCGCATGACGGGAGACAGGTTATTAGTTGGTGGCGGTTCATTGCTTAATCTTTATAATACAAGCGAATCATATCACAATACACGCATGTACAAAAAATTAACGCGATATATACAAAACACGTTTAATCTTCATATCCAATTTGAACAGATGTGGCCTGGCCTGATCGGTGTAAGCAAAGATATTGCGCCTCTAGCCGGCCCCGACAAAGATTCACCACATATTTATTATATTGGCGCAGCCACGGGACTACCTATTGCTGCAATGCTGGGAAATTACTGTGCAGACCATATTATTGATGGTGCAGATACTCTCAAAAATTATTTTTCACCCTACCGCAAGTTTCCCATCAGCGGTTTTGCTCAAACAGTTTTAGGAAAAAAACTGACATTTGCTCTTTCCCATTGGTTGTCGCATATCAGATCAAAACATGTATAAAAAAGAGCCAAAGAACTATTATTTATTAATACGTTCCTGCTCATCCAAAACTTCGGTATGCTCTAATATGGTAAAAACTGATAAATTTTGTAATTATCCAGGAGGCTCCTGGACAATTACACATCTTCTTTATATTTCAGCAAAATATAATTACCTTGCCTCACCTTTCTTGATCAGATGAACGATATGTTTGACTTCTTTATGTTTAAATTTCTTTAATTTTTTAAAATGATTTTTTACAAATTCATTGTCAGGATAAAGTTCTTTATAACGATGAAGCAATTTTTCCAGCCTTCTGCGCAAACGAGCTTCAGCTTTATTTTCATGTTCTTTCACCGCCGCAAAAACCTTTTGAAGAAGATACGCTTGGCGATAACCTGCAAGAACCGTACGGAACTTTTTTTTGTCCAAAGGAGGGATAGGAGGCGTATAGCCTAAGAAATCAAATTGAACAAAA
>Ga0070741_10018530_pt1 | contig 11260 bp, 7 predicted proteins | sample Coa_R1_4_FD_66440 | JGI IMG/M metagenome (GOLD analysis project Ga0070741, IMG submission 66440) | Surface soil microbial communities from Centralia Pennsylvania, which are recovering from an underground coalmine fire - Coalmine... | ecosystem: Environmental > Terrestrial > Soil > Unclassified ...
ATGCGCTGGCTCTACTGCGCGCAGACGCCGAGCGAGCCGCTGCGGTTCGGGTTCGCGCTCGCCGACGACGTCAAGCGCCGCTTCCTCACGTTCTGGAACTCGGCGAAGTTCTTCGCCGACTACGCGAACGTCGACGGCTTCCGCCCGTCGTGGTCGGCGCTCCACCTCGACGGCGACCTCGCGCCGCTCGACCGCTGGCTCGTCGCGCGGACGCACGAGTTCGTGCTGATCGCGGGGGAGGCGTACGAGCGCTTCGACACGGTGACGGTCATGCGCGCCTACGAGGCGTATGCCGAGGATCTCTCCAACTGGTACATCCGCCGCTCGCGCCGGCGCTTCTGGAACGGCGACACCGAGGCTCTCGCCACCCTGTGGTACGCGCTCGTGCAGACGCTGCGCGCAATGTCGCCTGTCATGCCGTTCGTCACCGACCATCTGTGGCGCGTGCTCGTGCCCGACGGGCCCGAGTCGGTGCATCTCGCGGGCTGGCCCGAGGTGGACGAGCCGGACCGCGCGCTGCTCGACGAGATCGCCGACGTGCGCCGCGTCGTCACGCTCGCGCACCAGGCGCGCGCGACGTCGGGGCTGAAGCTGCGCCAGCCGCTGCGCCGGCTCGTCGTGGAAGGAGCCGTCGGCGCGCGGGCGCACGCCGCCGAGATCGCCGACGAGGTTCGGGTCAAGGACGTCGCCTTCGACCGCGTCGACGCCGACCTCCGCGTGAAGCCGAACCTGCCCGTGCTCGGGCCGCGGCTCGGCAAGGAGCTGCGGACGATTCAGCAGGCGCTCGCCGCCGGCGAGTTCGAGGAGCTCGACGGCGGGCGCTTCCGCGCCGCCGGCCACGAGCTCGGGCCGGATGAGGTGCTCGTCGAGCGCGGAGGGCGCGAAGGCTTCGCGGTCGCCTCGGCGGACGGCGTCACGGTCGCGCTCGACACGTCGCTCGACGAGGAGCTGCGGCTCGAGGGCCGCGGCTACGACCTGATCCGCCTCGTCAACACGATGCGGCGCGACCAGGGCTACGAGCTCACGGACCGCATCGTCCTCACCGTCCCCGAGCACGAATCCGAGCTCGTCCGGCAGCACGGCAACTGGATCAAGGACGAGGTGCTGGCCGTGGAGATCCGCGTCGACGGCGATCTTTCGATTGCGAAGGCCGACGTCCGGGAATAGCGTCAGGGCATGACAACGTGCGCCGCCTGCGCGAACCAGCTGGACAGGCGTTTTCGCTTCTGTCCGTGGTGCGGCGCGGTGCAGCGGCGCAAGCTCGTCGAGTTCTTCTGGCCGCACGCGAACAGCCCGGGACGCGCGCTGCGCGTCACGCGCTACATCGGCGAGGACCCGCAGGTGCGCTTCAGCGTGTGGGACGACGGTGTCGCGCGGGCGGCAGTGTCGCTCGACGAGAACGAGGCGCTGCGCCTCGCGTCGTTCCTCGAAGAGACCGCGAGCAGCGCGGTCCGGCCCCACTGCGTGGGCTCAGACCCCTACGGCACGGCCGAGACGCTCTAGGCCCGCATCGAGCTTGTCGTCGGGCGTCGCGAGCGACAGCCGCGCCCAGCCGCGGCCGCGCTCGCCGAAGCCCTCGCCCGGCGCGAGCGCGACGCGATGCTCCTCGAGCAGCTGCTCGCACGAGAGCCCGTCGGGCAGCTCGAACCAGACGAAGAAGGTGCCCTCGCCGCGCGGCCGGCAGCCCGCGAGCGCGGCGACGGCGCGGTCACGCCGCCGCTCGTAGGTCGCGCGCCGCTCCTCGACCGAGTCTTGCGGCCCGGTGAGCGCTGCGATGCCGGCTTCCTGCACCGGCATGAAGACACCCGCGAACTGGTGGTTCTGCAGATCCTCGATGCGCGCGACGACCTCTGCGTTCCCGACCGCGAAGCCGAGGCGCCAACCCGCCATGCCGTACGTCTTCGACATCGAGAAGAGCTCGAAGCCGATCTCGCGCGCGCCCTCGACGGACAGGAAGCTCACCGGCTTGCGGCCGTCGAAGACGAGGTCGCCGTAGGCGAAGTCGTGCATCACCCAGGCGCCCGACCGGTGAGCCCAGTCGATCGCCTCCTCGAAGACACCCTGCGGCGCGACCGCCGCGACCGGGTTGGACGGATAGTTCAGGTAGAGCGCCGCGGCCCGCGCGGGCGCCGCATCCCAGTCCGGCCGTGCCTCCTCGTCGAGCGGCAGGAGCTCGAGCTTCGCGTCGGCGAGCGCGACCGCCGAGCGATAGTCGGGGTAGCCGGGATCGGGCAGGACGATCGTGCCGCCGTCCTCGACGCAGGTCTGCGCGAACTCCATCAGGCCGGTCTTCGAGCCGGGCAGCACCGCGACCTCGCGCGCGGGATCGACGCTCACGTGGTAGACGTCGCGGTAGCGCGCCGCGATCGCCTCCTTCAGCGCGGACAGTCCGGCGAACGGCGCGTAGCCGTGCGTGTCCGGCCGCCGCGCCGCGCGGTCGAGCGCTTCCGCGACGTGCGGCGGCGGTCCGACGTCCGGGTTCCCGCGACCGAGATCGACGAGCGGCTCGCCGTCGCGCGCGGCCGCCGCGGCGACCTTTGCGAGCAGCGCCGTGAAGTACTGCTCCGGCAGCCGCTCGAGCCGAGCCGGCCGTTCTCTCATGCCGGGATCGTCGCCTCGGCATGCTCGGCGATCTCGCCGAGCGTCGCGGTCCAGACGTCGCCGCAGTCGCGAACGTGCTCGAGGAAGCGCTCGAGCACCTTCGCCCGCGACGGGCGCCCCGACAGGAACGGGTGCATCGTCCCGACGAAGAGGCAGCCCTCCTCGCGCATCGCGTCGAGCTCGCCCGTCCAGAGCTCGAGCACCTTCGAGGGCAGCTCGATCTGCGAGCCGATGTCCGGCTCGGGCAGATACGCGTACTGCTCCCAGTCGTCGAGCGACCAGTGCACCGGCAGCTCGACGAGCGTTCCGGCCGCCGTCGTGATGCGGTAGGGGACGTCGTCGTCCATGAGCGACGAGTCGTAGACGAAGCCGGCGGCCGCGAGCAGCTCCGGCGTCCGCTCGTTCAGCTCCCACATCGGCGCGCGATAGCCGCGCGGGCGCACACCGGTGAGCGGCTCGAGCACCTCCGCGCCACGCTCGAGGATCGCCCGCTCCTCGGCTTCGGAGAGCGTCGGCGGCGACTCGTGCAGGTCGTTGTGCCAGCCGACCTCGTGCCCTGCGGCGACGATCGCGCGGACGGTGTCGGGATAGCGGCGCGCGGTGTGGCCCGGGACGAAGAACGTCGCCCGCACGCCGGCTGCCGCGAGGATGCGCAGCAGCCGCGGCACGCCGACCTTCGGCCCGTATGCCTGATGGCTCATCGTCGTCGCGCGCGACGCGTAGCGCTCGTCCACGGCGAGGACCGCCGACTCGGCGTCGACGTCGAACGTCACTGCGCAGGCTGCGCGGGCCGCGTTCGGCCAGGCGAACTTCACAGAGGGGAACCTACGCTGCCGAGCGCTCGGCGCGCCGCAGCTCGACCGGCAGCTTGAACGCGACGTCCTCGGCCACCGGCCGGTGCTCGACGATGTCCGTGACACCGTGGCCGCGGAACCAGTCGCAGACGTCCCGGACGAGGCGCTCCGGCGCCGAGGCGCCCGAGGTGACCCCGACGGTGCTCGCGTCGCGGAGCCAGGCGACGTCGATCTCGCGCGCGTCGTCGACGAGGTGGGCCCGCACGCCGGCGCTCCGTGCCACCTCGACGAGGCGGCGGGAGTTCGACGAGTTGCGCGAGCCGATCACGAGCAGCAGGTCGACCTCGGCCGCGAGCTCCTTGACCGCGCGCTGGCGATTCGTCGTCGCGTAGCAGATGTCTTCCTTCGCAGGGCCTTCGATGTGCGGGAAGCGCGCACGCAGCACGTCGATGATCTCGCGCGTCTCGTCCACCGACAGCGTCGTCTGCGTGATGTAGGCGAGCGGCCCGTCGGCCATCTCGAGCGCCGCGGCGTCCGCGGTCGTCTCGACGAGCACGGTCTGCTCCGGCGCCTCGCCCATCGTCCCTTCGACCTCTTCGTGGCCCGCGTGCCCGATGAAGACGATGCGATAGCCGGCCGCCGCGTACCGCCGCGCCTGCGTGTGCACCTTCGTGACGAGCGGGCACGTCGCGTCGATCGAGACGAGGCCGCGCGCATTCGCCGCGTCGCGGACGACCGGCGAGACGCCGTGCGCCGAGAAGACGAGCGGCGCGCCGTCGGGCACGTCGTGGACCGACTCGACGAAGACCGCGCCGTGATCCTCGAGCTCCTGCACGACGTGCGAGTTGTGCACGATCTGCTTGCGGACGTAGACGGGCGCACCGTAGAGCTTGAGCGCGCGCTCGACCGTGTCAACCGCGCGTTCGACCCCTGCGCAATAGCCTCTGGGCGAGGCGAGGAGGACGCGCGTGACCAAACCGCGGGCCAGGATAGCTCCGGCCCGTGAGCCCCGAGTTAAGACCCGGAGCATGAGAAAGCCCGCCGCTCGGGGGGGTCGGTGCGGCGGGCTTCCTCAAGTTGCTTACCGCGGGCTAGCAAGGCCAGGTACGCGCGCCGCGGTTCGCATCGCCCAGTGCGAGAGACGCTATCCCGGCCCTCTTCCACCCACAATGGGCCGGTCGGCCCATCTTTTGAACGCGCAGGGATCCGGGTCTCCGGCCTGAAATCGTGCGTCGGAGCCGTCCGCGCTCCGTAGAATCCCGACGCCCAGATGTTCCCAACCGAGCGCCTCACCCTCGGCCTGAACGGCCTCGAGCTCGCGTGGGAGAGCGTCCTCGTCGTGCTCGGAGCCCTCGCGGCCGGTCTCGCCGTCGGCTACCTCGTGCGTTCCCGCGCAAGCCGCCGGGCGCTCGCCCACGCCGTCTCGCCCGAGCGCGAGCGCGAGCTCGAGAGCCTGCGCCGGATTGCCGCCGAGCTCGCCCGCACCTCCGACGTCGAGGGAGTCGCCCGGGCGCTCCTCGACGAGATCGCGACGCTCTTCCGCGTCGGCTTCGTCGCGCTCACGTTCGTCTCGGACGACGGCCGCGAGGCGTCCGGCTACCTCGCACGGGCAGGCGGGAAGGACGTCGGGTGGTGGCCCGACGTGCGGCTCGACCTTTCGCGCGAGCCGTCGGGCATCTCGAGCGCCGTGTTCGAGGCGTCGAGCTTCGCCGTCTACGACGCCGGCGGCTCGACCCGCGTCAGTCCGCGCCTCGTGCAGGAGGTCGGAGCAAAGAGCGCGGCGTTCGTCCCGCTCATCAGCGAGGACCGGGTGATCGCGGTGATCTCCGTCGCGACGACCGACGACTTCAGGGCTTTCTCGTCCGAGGACCTCTCGGTGATGCAGACGCTCGCGTCCGAGGCGACGATCGCGCTCGAGCGGACGCGCACCTCGATCGACCTCAGCGCAGCGCTCGAGCGCGAGCGCATGCTCGCCTCGATCGGGCGGCGGCTTCGGCGGGAGCTCGACCTCGAGTCGGCCCTGTCGACGGTCGTCGAGGACACGGGACGCGCGCTCGGGGCCGTGCGCTGCCTCGTGCGTCTCGGCGCCGGCGAGGTCATCGCCCAGTGGACCGCGCCGAAGGCCGCTCCGGTGAGCGATGCCAGGGAGCTCGTGGTCTCGAACCTCGCAGCCCGCGACCAGCGCACCGTCACGGTGGTCGACCTCGAGAGCGCGCTCGAGCTCGCGGAGCCGGGGCTCGGGGGGCTCGACGCGCTCCGCGCGCTCGGCACGCGCAGCGTCGCGGCCACGCCGGTCTTCGTGCACGACGAGGTGGTGGGCGTCCTGGCGGCGCATCGCGACGCGCCGCACACGTGGGGCCAGGGCGACATCGCGCTCCTCGAATCCGTCGCGGCGGAGACGGGCCTCGCGCTGCGGGTCACCCGCCTGCTCGCGGAGAACCGCGAGCGGTTGAGCCAGCAGACTGCGCTCCTCCGGGCCGCGCAGGTGCTGAGCGGCGAGCTCGACCTGGACACCGTGCTCGAGCGTCTCGTCGGCGAGCTCGCCGAGCTTCTCGGCGCGGACGCGGCCGACTGCTATCTCTACGACGCGGAGCGCGGTGTGCTGCGGTGCGCAGCCGTGCGCGGCCTCGATCCCGAGCTCGTCGGCTGGGAGTTCGCGGCGACGCGCGGGCTCGCCGGGCTCGCGATCCGCGAAGGCCGGGCGATGACCGGCAGCGCCTACGGCGAGATCGTCGATCCCGTCCCGAACGAGGCGTACGACGGCTTCACGGATGCGCTCGTCGCGCCGATGCGCTGGAGCGACGAGATCCAGGGCGTGCTCGGCGTCGGCCGGCGCAGCGGCCGCTCGTTCGGCCCGCGCGACGCCGACGTGCTCGAGGCGTTCGCCGGCCTCGCCTCGCTCGCGCTCCGGAACGCCGAGACGTTCACGCGCAGCTCGCGGCAGGCCCGGGTCCAGCGCGGCTTCTACCGGATCGCCTCGGTGCTCGGGCAGTCGCTCTCGCGGGCCGCGACGCTCGAAGCCGTCGCCCAGGCTGCAGCCGAGGCGCTCGGCGGGGGCGCCGCGGCCGTCCTCGTGCCGCAGGGCCACCGGCTGTCGCTCGCCGGCCGCCACGAGGTCGCCGAGTCGTTCGCGGCGACGCTCGCCGAGGGCGTCGACGGCGGAGACGGCCCGCTCGCCCGCGCGGCGGAGCAGGGGCGGGTGATCGCAGCGCCGACGCTGGCCGACGACGACCGCCTGCCGGCAGCCTGGCGCACCGCGGCGGCCGCTGCGGGCTATCACGCCCTCCTCGGGATCCCGGTGGAAGTGCCGCGCCACGAGAGCGGCGCGCTCGTCGCCGTCTTCTTCCTCGACGAGCGCGTCTTCACCGAGGACGACCTCGAGCTTGCGCGGCATCTCGCAGACGCGACGCGCGGTGCGCTCGAGCGCAGCGAGCTCTTCGAGGCGGAGCGAAGCGCTCGCGCGCTCGCGCAGCAGCTGACGCGGACGGGACGCCTGCTCACGACCGAGCTCGATCCGGCGGCGGTGCTCGACGAGGTCGTGCAGCAGGCGCCCGAGCTCGTCAACGCCGACGCGTGCGCGATCCGCGTGCTCGAGGACGACGAGCTCGTCGTCAGTGCTGCAGTCGGCGTGGGCGCCGACGAGGCCGTCGCCTTCCGCAGCCCCGCAGCCGCGTGGCTCTCCGGCGACGTCATCCAGTCGCGCGCGCCCGTCGCGCTCGAGAGCGCAGGCTCCGATCTCAGGCTGCGCGAGCTCGATCCCATGCTGCTCGCGGGCAACGTGTCGTATCTCGGCGTTCCCCTGACCGGCCCGGACGGCGCACCGCTCGGTGTCCTCTCCGTGTACTGCCGCGACCCGCGGCCGTGGCGCGAGGAGGAGGTCGACGCGATGCTCGCACTCGCGGCGAGCACGTCTGCAGCGCTCTCGAACGCCGAGCTCTACCAGCGCGTCGCGCTCGAGAAGGAACGGAGCTTCGCGATCCTCGCGAACATCGCCGACGGGATCGTCGCCGTCGACCGCGAGGGCAAGGTCGTCCTCTGGAACGAAGCGGCGGAGAAGATCACGGGCGTCGCAGCGCGCGACGCGCTCGGCCGCGCGCCCGCGGACGTGCTGCAGCGCTCGCTCGAGTCGGACGGCGACACGCCGGCGGGTGACCGCCTCGTGCCGATCCTGCGCGGTCGCGAGGAGGTCTGGCTGTCGCTCACCGAGGCCGTGATGCGCGATCCCGCCGGCGTCGTCGCCGGCCGCATCTTCGCGTTTCGCGACATCTCGGCCGACCGCCTCGTCGAGCAGATGAAGTCGGACTTCGTCTCGACCGTGTCGCACGAGCTGCGGACGCCGCTGACGTCGATCTACGGCTTCGCCGAGACGCTGCTGCGCCAGGACGTCCTCTTCGGCGAAGCCGAGCGGCACACCTTCCTGAGCTACATCGTCTCCGAGTCGCAGCGCCTGACCGGCATCGTCGACGCGCTCCTGAACGTCGCGCGCCTCGACACGGGCGACCTCCAGGTCAACATCGCGCCGACCGACGTTCGCGACGTCGTCGACGAGGTGGTGCAGAGCGCGCAGGATGCGGCGGCGAACAAGCAGCAGGTCGTCGTCGAGCTGCCGCAGGAGCCGCTGGCCGCGAACGCCGACCGGGACAAGCTGCGGCAGGTCTTCTCGATCCTGCTCGACAACGCGCTCAAGTATTCGCGCGACGGCGGTAAGGTCACGGTCGGCGTGGAGCGCAAGCACGACACGGTCGAGGTGAGCGTCGCGGACGAGGGGATCGGCATCCCGCAGGCCGAGCAGGAGCAGATCTTCCGCAAGTTCTACCGCGGGGCCGACGCCGACCTGCGCGGCGGTGTCGGCGGCACGGGCCTCGGCCTCTTCATCGCGCGCGGGCTCGTGACCGCCATGGGCGGCAGGATCTGGGTCGAGTCGCGCGAAGGGGAGGGATCGACCTTCGCCTTCGAGCTGCCGGCCGCAGGGCTAACCCAGGCTCGCTAGGGGATAAGGAGAACCGTGACGAGAGTGCTGGTGATCGACGACGAGGCGCCCATCCGGCTCCTCTGCCGGGTGAACCTCGAGGCCGAGGGGATGGACGTCCTCGAGGCGGCCGACGGCCCCACCGGGCTCGAGGAGGCGCGGGAGCAGGTACCGGACGTCGTCCTCCTCGACGTGATGATGCCCGGGCTCGACGGGTGGCGCGTCGCCGAGCGCCTGCTCGAGGACGACCGGACGCGCGACATCCCGATCATCTTCCTGACCGCCCGGGCCGAGTTCCGCGACCGCGCCCGCGGCCTCGACATCGGCGGCGTCGACTACGTCACGAAGCCGTTCAACCCGCTCGACCTGGCGCCGCTCGTCCGCGAGCTCCTCTCGCGGATCGACCGCGGCGAGCGCGACGAGCTCCGCGGCGAGAAGCTCGCCGAGCTGCGCACGTTGATGGAGACGGGCTAGGCGAAAAGGCGCCTGGGGCGCCTTTTCGTGCCCTCCCGACGAGCGTCGAGATCTAGCGGCCGGCGAAGTCGGCGGTGACGACGGCCGCGCCCGGGGCGCCCTGGAAGGTGCCGTGGACGATGCCGATGCCGATCCGGGCGAAGCCGGGCCGCAGGAGGTTCGCGCGATGCTCGGGGCTCGCGAGCCACTCCTGGACGATCGCGTGCGCCGTGCTGTACGGCCCCGTGCCCCAGGCGAGATTCTCGCCCGCCGTCGGCCCGTGGACGTGGAATGCCGCCATCCGGGCGGGGAAGTCGCCGTGGGCGAAGTAGTTGCCGCGGAGCATCGAGACCGAATGCGAGCGGGCCGCCGTGCGGAGGGTGCCGTCGAGGTGGAGGGGCCGGAGGCCGTGGGCCGCCCGGGCCGCGTTCATCGCCTGGAGGAGCCCCAGCTCGCTGCTCGTCCTGCGGGCGGCGAACGCCGCGGGAGCGAGGAGCGAAACGGCGAAAATTGCTGCAAAAACGACAAGAATATGGTTTTTCCGTAGCACGCGGACGAGTTTCGCATCAGGTTCGGGCGGGGTCAGTCCCCCTTTTGGGGGAACCGGCTCCCCCCGGCTCCCAGGCCTACTGGGCGCCGGCGCCGAGCGCGTCCGGGAGCTGGGCCCGGGAGCTGATCTGGAGCTTGCGGTAGACGCTCGAGAGGTGCACCTCGACCGTCTTCGGGGTGACGAAGAGCGCCTGCGCGATGTCCTTGTTCGTCATGTTCTCGGCCGCCATCTCGGCCACGCGGCGCTCGCTCGGCGTCAGCGAGTCGAGCCCGCTCAGCATCAGGCGCCTCGGCCGGGCGCCGGTGGCCGCGAGCTCGGTCTGGCCGCGTTCCTCGAGCGCGGCCGCACCGAGCCGGTGCGCGAGCTCGAGGCCCTGCCGGAGGAACTCGCGCGCCTCGGTCCGCTTGTTGGCGCGCCGGAGGGCCGCCCCGAGCTCGACGAGCGCCTTCGCGTACTCGAGCCGCCATTGCGACTCGGAGAGGACCTCGACGGCTTCGCGGAGCAGCCGCTCGCCGGAGGCACCGCCCTCGATCAGGCCGAGCGTGCGGAGCGCGATGCCGATCGACTGCGGTGCGCCCCAGAGCCGCGCGCGGTCGAGTGCCTCGAGCGCGATCGGGAGGGCCTCGTCGCGACGGTCGGCCGCGTGGAGCGCGAGGGCCAGATACGGCCGCCAGTCGTAGAACGCGCTGTTGCCGATCTGGAGCGCCTCGATGTTCTCGCCGAGCGAGGTGAACTCCCGAATCGCGTCGTCGAGTCGGTGCTGCTCGAGCCGGACGCGGCCGCGCGCGAGCTGGAAGAAGGTCAGGTGGCCGTTCGGCGAGATCCGGTCCGGCAGGCCGCTCTCGGCGAGCAGCCGGTCGGCCAGGTCGACGTCGCCCTTCTCGAGTGCGAGCTCGGCCCGGAACGCCGACGAGTACAGCTGCGTCGTCTGGTAGGCCATCAGCTCGGAGAACCGGAAGAAATCGGACTCGACTGCGGGGAGCTCGCCGCGGCGGAGATGCGTGTACGCACGGAAGAGCGCCGACGACGACGCGAGCACGTTGTCGCCGCGCGCGTACGCGCCGCGCAGCACGCGGTCGTAGACGGCGAGCGACTCGTCGGGAAAGCCCGCCATCGTCAGCGTGTACGTCGCGATGTGCAGCCCGCGCGTGCCGAGTAGGTCGATCCGCTGCGGCGCGACGGCGCGCCGGGCCAGCTCGAGCGCCCGCTCGCGGTTCGTGCCGCGCCGCGTCTCCCAGTAGGCGAGCGTCGCGAGGAGCAGGTCGCTGCCGACGCCGCCGTGCAGCTTCGTCTCGTCGACCCTCGCGAGCTCCGCCTCGGCCTGCGGGACGTGCTCGGGGTACCACCAGCCTGCATTGATCAGCTCCGACCAGATCGACTCGTCGAGATCCGGATCGGCGCCGGCCAGGACCTCGCGCCCCCGCGCGAACGCGTCCATCGCCTCCTGGTGGCGGTTCGCGCGCAGGAGGCAGCGGCCGAGCTCGATCGCGATGCGGGCGCGGCGCGCCGGCGCCTCGACGAGCTCGAGCGCCTCGCCGAGGAAGAGAATCGCCTCGTCGTTGTCGAGCAGGCGCTCCGCGAGCCCGAGCGCGCGCACGACCTCGCCGCGCAGCTCCGGCGGCGGCGGCTCGGCGAGCGCACGGCGCAGGAGCGAGACGGCCACGTCGCTCGAGCCGCGCTGCAGCGCGTGCTGCGCCGCCTGCTGCAGCGTCTCGACGACGAACGGGTCGCCGCCCGGGATCGACTGCTCGAGGTGGACCGCGATGTGCTCGGGCGCCGCGCCCGACTCCGCGAGGATGCGGCCCGCGCGACGGTGCGCGGCGATGCGCTCCGCCGGCGACATGTCGTCGTAGACGGCTGCGCGGACGACCGGGTGCGTGAACTCGAGCGGCA
>Ga0070741_10018531_pt1 | contig 11260 bp, 11 predicted proteins | sample Coa_R1_4_FD_66440 | JGI IMG/M metagenome (GOLD analysis project Ga0070741, IMG submission 66440) | Surface soil microbial communities from Centralia Pennsylvania, which are recovering from an underground coalmine fire - Coalmine... | ecosystem: Environmental > Terrestrial > Soil > Unclassified ...
GGATCGACCTCGAGCTCGCAGACGTGACAGCCGTTCGGAAACGTCGGCGGATGGCTCGAGGCGCCGCTCGCGTCGAGCCCGACGCCGAACTGCGGCGGCAGCCCGACCGGCCGGTGGAACGCCTTCGCGACTTCCGTGAGGGCGATCCCGCGGTCGGTGCCGGCGACAGTGAACTTTCCTTCCTTGAACTCGAGGTCGGCCGCCGCCGCCTCGAGCAGGTGCGCGGCGAGCGGCTTCGCCTTCTCGATCACGGCGTCGGACGCGGCCTTGAGCGCCGAGCCGCCGAGCATGGCGCTCCTCGACGCGTAGGTGCCGCGCCCGAACGGCACGGCGTCGGTGTCGCCCTGCACCAGCCGGATGCTCTCGAACGGCACGCCGAGCCAGTCGGAGACGAGCTGGGCGTAGGTCGTCGCGTGCCCCTGGCCGTGCGACAAGGTGCCGGCGACGATCGTGACCGTCCCGCCCGCGTCGAAGCGGATCTCCATGCGCTCGTTGAAGACGCCCGAGTCCTCGAGGTAGTAGATGAACGAGCGCCCGCGCAGCCTGCCGCGGCGCCGCGACGCGTCCTTGCGCGCGCCGTAGCCGCTCCAGTCGGCGAGCTCGACGCCGCGGTCGGTGAGCCGCGCGAAATCGCCCGAGTCGTAGGTCCAGCCGGTGCCGGTCGCGTGCGGGAATTTCGCGATGTAGTTGCGCCGGCGGATCTCGACCGGGTCGAGCCCGAGCTTGCGCGCCGCCGCGTCCATCAGGCGCTCGATCACGTAGGCCGCCTCGGGACGTCCCGCGCCGCGGTAGGGCCCGAGCGGCGTGGTGTGGGTGAACGTCGCCTTCGCGGCGAGATGAAACGCGGGCACCGCGTACACGTTCGGGATGTTGCGCAGCGCGCACAGCACCGGCACCACGCCCGCGTTGGTCACGTACGCGCCGACCGCGTGCAGGCTCAGCGCGCGGATCGCGAGGATCCTGCCGTCGGCGTCGAGCGCCATCTCGGCGTCGACGAGCTGGTCGCGCCCGTGGTTGTCGCCGAGCATCGACTCGGTGCGCGTGCCGACCCACTTCACCGGGCGTCCGAGGCGCCGCGACGCCCAGAGCACCAGGCCGTCCTCGGGGTAGACGTCGCCCTTCATGCCGAAGCCGCCGCCGACGTCGGGGGCGATCACGCGAAGCGACGTCTCGGGGATCGAGAACACGCGCTGCGCCAGGATCTGGCGCACGCCGTGCGGGTTCTGCGAGCTGGTGTGGAGCGTGTAGCCGCCGTTCGCGAAATCGCCGATCGCGGCGCGCGGCTCGAGCGTGTTGGCCGCGACGCGGTTGTTCCGCAGCCTGAGCGAGACCACGTGCCTCGCCCCGGCGAACGCCGCGTCGGTCGCGTCCTTGTTGCCCATCATCAGGGGAAAGGCGAGATTGCCCGCGGCGTTGTCGTCCCAGACGCGGGGCGCGCCCTCCCTCGCCGCGTCCTCGACGCCCGCCGCCGCGGGCAGAGGTTCGTAGTCCACCTGGACCAGCTCCGCCGCGATGCGCGCCTGCTCGGGCGTCTCGGCGACGACGAAGGCGACGCGGTCGCCGACGTAGCGAGCCTTCGCCGCCTCGAGCAGCGGCCGGAACGTGCGGTAGCCCTTCGGCCCGCCCATGTCCTCGGGCATGAAGAGCGGCGGGATGCCGCCGAGGCCCTCGGCCTTGGCGTCGGCGCCGGTGAGCACGGCGAGCACGCCGGGCGCGGCGAGCGCGGCCGCCGCGTCGATCGCGCGGATGCGCGCGTGGGCGTGCGGCGAGGCGAGCACGGCGCCGTGCGCCATGCGCGGCAGCGCGATGTCGTCGACGTAGCGCCCGCGGCCCGTGAGAAAGCGCGGGTCCTCGACCCGCCGCACCGACTGTCCGATCCCGTTCCGGCTCATGGCCCGCCGATTTTAGGCAAATGCGCGCCTCGACGCCCGGGCCAATCCGCCGCGCGCGATTCGGCGTTTACGTCGTCGAGAGGGAAAGAGGAAAGTCAAAATGACAAACGACGACGTTTTGCGCGCCAAGGCCCGCGAGCTGATCCAGGCCGGGCGGCTGCCCGACCGCAGCCCCGGGCGCGTCTGGGGCGGCTCCGGGCTCGGCAACATCCCGTGCGCGCTGTGCGGAGAGCTGATCCGGTGCGACGAAGTTGCGCTGGAGCTCGAGCTTCGACGCGCCGACGGCTCCGGCGACCCGAACCTGCACGTGCGCTGCTTGTCTCTGTTCGAGCAGGCGCTGCGCGATCGGGACGCCTCGCCCCCGGCCGCTCGATTCGGACGTGCCGATGCAGCCTGAGGCCGGCCGCCCCGTTGCCAAGGCCGGGATTCCATACCAGAATGTGCGCCGATGGGCGGCGCGTTGGAAACTCTCCGGGAGCAGGCGCAGGGTTCCCCGGGAACCCTCGGCGAGCTCCTTTACGCCAGGACCAAGGCCCGGATCCCCGAATCGGAATGGGTCGGGCTGGTGCGGTCGATCGCCGCTCGCGACCCGCGCGCCCTGCACGGCCTTTACCACCGCGCGCATCGCCTCGTATTCACGCTGATCATGCGCATCACCCGCAGCCGCGAGACCGCCGAAGAGCTGACCGTCGACGTCTTCCACGACGTGTGGCGGCGCGCCGGCGGCTACGACCCCGCCAACGGGACCGTCGTCGGCTGGATCATGAACCAGGCGCGCTCGCGCGCGATCGACCGCTTGCGGCTCGAGCAGCGCAAGAAGCGGGTCGGCCCGGCCGGCGACGACGCGCCCGGGGATGCCGCCGTCGGCGGCCCCCACGACGACCTCGATCAGCGGCAGCAGGCGCGCCGCCTCCGCGACGCCCTGGCGGTGCTCACGGCGCACGAGCGGCGCGCCATCGAGACGGCGTATTTCGCCGAGCTGACGTACGCGGAGGCCGCGACGCGCCTGGGCGAGCCGGTCGGCACGATCAAGACGCGCATCCGCTCGGGCCTCGCCAAGCTGAAGCGCGCGCTCGCCGCGGATCGGAGCGCATGAAGCACGCTCCCGGACACGCCGAGCAGCTGCATCTCTACGCCGTGGGCGCGTTGCCGCGCCACGAGATGACGGCGATGGGGGTGCACCTCGCCGAGTGCGCCGAGTGCCGGCGCGAGATTCGCTCGCTCGATCCGGTGATGGACTCGCTCGCTGCGTGGCCGACGGACGTGCTGCGCCCGTCGGCGTCGCTCGGCCTGCGACTCGCCGAGCGCATCGCGGGCGACACCGGCGGCCAGCCGATCGCGCCTCCGCCGCAGGACTGGAAGGAGCCGGACTGGGAGGAAGCGGCGCCCGGGATCTCGGTGAAGATGCTGGCCCTCGACGCCGAGCGCAACGTCGTCACCATGCTGGTGAAGCTCGCGCCCGGCGCCGCGTACCCGCCGCACACGCACGCGGGCGTCGAGGAGCTGCACCTGCTGGAGGGGGAGCTCTGGATCGACGACCGCAAGCTCCATCCCGGCGACTACAACCGCGGCGAGCCGGGCGGCTCGGACCACCGCGTCTGGAGCGAGACCGGCTGCACCTGCGTGCTGATCACCTCGCCCGGGGACGTCCTGAAGTAAATCCCGGCGCCCGGCTAGGCCGCTTCGCGGATGCGCAGCGACTCGCCCGGCTGCAGCAGGTGGCGCAGCTGCGCGCGGATCGACCCGAGCCCGAGGCCTGCGAGCAGCCCGCCCTCCTTGCCGGCGACGACGATCTCCGCGCAGCGCTTCTCGCGCGCGGCCTCCAGGATGGTCTCGGCCTTGTTGCCGACCCGGACCTCGTCGCGGTGGTCGATGCCGGCCGCGTCGAGACGGGCGATCGCGTCCTGCATGGCGCGCATGCCGTTCTCGTGGTAGAAGGCTTCCCGCTCGGCGGCCGGCAGGAAGCGGGCCACGTAGACCGGGAGCGGCGTGCGCACGTTGAGCAGGTACACGCGCAGCGTCTCCTGCCGCGCGAGCGCGATCACGTGAGCGATGGCCGAGGAGGCGTCGCGCCCTTCCTCGATCGGCAGCAGCACGGTCATCATGCGGCCTCCTGGTTCGCCCTGGCGGCGCTTTCCCGCGACAACTCGATCGCCGTCTCCTTTTCGGCGGCCGCGGCCGCCTGCCGCCGCGCGAGGGCGCGGCCGACGATGACCACCGCCGCGGCGCCGACCATCGGCGCGACGAACTCCATGTAGTGGGCGTGCGACTCGATCGCGTCCTTGAATGCCGGGTCCGCGATCGCCATCTCGCCGGCGACCCAGCCGAGCAGCCCCGCGCCGAAGGTGATGAAGATCGGGAAGCGCTCCATCAGCTTCATGATGAGCGCGCTGCCGAAGAGGATGAGCGGGATGGTGATCACCATGCCGATGAACAGCATCCCGAGGTGGCCCTTCGCCGCGCCGGCCATCCCGAGCACGTTGTCGATGCTCATCACGATGTCGGCGATGATGATGGTCTTCACCGCGTCCCAGAACCCGGCGCTCTCTTTGCCGTCGCCTTGCTCCTCGTCGCCGGGCGCGAGCAGCTTGATGCCGATCCACAGCAGCAGCACGCTGCCGATGATCTCGAGGTAGGGCAGGCTCATCAGGTACGCGGCGAAGGCGGTGAGCGCCGTCATGAGCACGATCACGCCGATCGCGCCGATCGCGAACGCCTGCTTCTGCTGCTTGCGCGGCAGGTTGCGGCACGCGAGCGCGATGACCACCGCGTTGTCGCCGCTCAGCAGGACGTTGATGACGCAGATCTGGAACAACGCCACCCAGATTTCCGGATTCGTCAGCGATTCGATCACGCGCGCGCTCCTCGGCTCAAGAAGGAGCGATCAAATTAAGCGCTCGCGCTTACGCGGGCGTTTTGCGCCGCTGAATCCGGGCTTGCCGCGGAATTACGTCCGGCTTCCCGGCGCCTTACGCCTGGCTTGCCGCCGGATTACCGGGATGTAAGGTTCCGTCCGGCGCGCCGCGCTCCGGCGCGTCGAGCGGGGGAAAAGTGACGACGAAGGTGTTGCCGACGCCGTCGACGTCGTCGCTCAGGTCGATCTCGGCCTCGTGCAGCGAGGCGATGTCGCGGACGATGGCGAGCCCGAGGCCGCTGCCCTCGGCGTGGGTGCCGAGCAGGCGGTGGAAGCGCTCGAAAACCCGCTCGCGCTCCTCGACCGGGATGCGCGGCCCGTCGTCGCTGACGACGAGCTGCGGACGCGGCTCGTCGCGCACGTGCACCGTCACGCGCCCGCCCGAAGGCGTGTAGCGGATGGCGTTGTCGACGAGGTTGTTGATGAGCTCGGTGAGCCGCGTCGCGTCGCCGCGGACCATGACCGCGCGGCCGGCGCCCTCGAAGCCGAGGTCGATGTTCTTCCGGTAGGCGTGCGCCACCCATTCGGTGGTCGTGTCGAAGGTGAGCTTGTTGAAGTCGAGCGGCGCGAAATTCTCGCTGCGCGCCGAGTGCGGCTCGTTGCGCGCGAGCGAGAGCAGCTGCCCGACCAGGCGCGAGAGCCGCTCGGCGCTCGTGTACAGGTGCGCGAGCGCGGTGCGGGTCTGCGTGAGATCGTTTTCCCGCAGCGCGACCTCGATATGCGCCTTCAGCCCCGCCACGGGCGTGCGCAGCTGATGCGCCGTGTCGGCGATGAAGCGCGCCTGGAAGTCGAGCACCGCGCCGAGGCGGCTCATCAGGTCGTTGATCGCGACGACGAGCGGGTGCACCTCGCCCGGCACGCCGTGCGCGTCGATCGCGCTCATGTCGAGGTGGGAGCGCGCGGCGACGGCGCGCCGCAGCTGCTCGAGCGGCCCCAGGCCGCGCGCCACGCCAAGCCACACGAGGAGCGCCGCGAGCGCGATCAGCCCGACCTGGGGCAGCGCGACGCCGAGCAGAAGCTGGCGCGCGAGCTTGCCGCGCTTCACGGTGGTCTCGGCCACCTCGATGGTCACCGGCCGCTCGCCCATCGTGCGCGTGAGCGCCGCGATGCGCACGGGCGCGCCGGCGTAGGCGGCGTCGGCGAAGTCGAGCGCCTCGCGCTCCGAAGGCAGGAACGGCAGATCGGGGCGGCCGGCGAGCAGCCGCCCGCCCGCGCCGTGCACGGAGTAGTAGACCTTGTCGTACTCGTCGAGGAGCAGCGTGCGCTCGGCTTCGCTCGAGAGCTCGAAGGCGGCCTGCCCGCGCTCCAGGCGCACGTGCAGGACGAGCTCGCGCGCGATCTCGGCGAGCTCGCCGTCGTAGATGTTGCGCACGACGGCGCGCACGGCGACGTAGCTGCCCACCACGTCGAGGAGCAGCACCAGGCACAGCGGCACCAGCAGCCAGCGCAGCAGCTTGCTACGCAGCGTCGGGAGGTTCGACCTCACCGGTCTTCTCCATGAGGTAGCCCATGCCGCGCACGGTGCGGATCTCGATGCCGTACGGCTCGAGCTTGCGCCGCACGCGGTGCACGCAGACCTCGATCGCGTTGCTGCCGACTTCCTCTCCCCAGCCGAACACGCGGTCGACGAGCTGCTCCTTCGTGACGACGCGCCCCTGCCGGGACATCAGGAGCTCGATGACGGCCAGCTCGCGCGCCGAGAAATCGATCGCCTTGCCGTCGTGGAACGCGCGGCGCGCCTCGAGGTCGAGCTCCAGGCGACCGTGGTGCAGCACGTTGGTCGCGCGGTGCTGGCCGCGGCGCACCAGCGCGCGCACGCGGGCCTCGAATTCCGGCAGGTCGAAGGGCTTGGTCATGTAATCGTCGGCCCCGATGTCGAGGCCCTTGACCCGGTCGTCGAGCGAATCGCGCGCGCTCAGGATGAGCACCGGGACGCGCGAGCGCCGGTCGCGCAGACGGCGCAGCACGTTCAGGCCGTCGACCTTGGGCAGCGTCAGGTCGAGGACCACCAGATCGTACGAGCCGGAATCGAGCGCCGCGTTGGCCGTGTCGCCGTTGTCCACCACGTCGACCGCGTACGTCGCCTGGTTGAGCGCGCGGCTCAGCGCCGCGGCGAGCACCGAATCGTCCTCTACGACGAGTATCCGCAAGAGTTCGCTCCGGGGCGGCTCGGCTTGGACAAAGATATTATTTCCATTATAGATTTTTTACCGCCGGCACATCCTTCGAGCTCGGCGTGCTGTACAATACATCGGTCGAATCGCTTTGGGTCTTGGCCCCCGCGTCTTTTTCCGGGGCATCCTTCCAGGCCTGCTCCCACGGACCATTTGATGCCGCCCGCGTCCGCGCGCGGCCACCGTCCGCCGAGGAGAAGCCCATGCCCACCGGCACTGTCAGAACGTTCGACGCCAAGCGCGGGTTCGGCTTCATCCGTCCCGACGACGGCTCGAAGGACGTGTTCGTGCACGCCGGGGCCGTGAAGCGCGCGGGGATGGCGGCCCTGCACGAGAACCAGAAGATCTCGTACGATCTGCGCAGCGAGCTCGACGGCCGGCGCTCCGCAGTCGAGCTGAAGGCGCTCTGATGACGAAGGAAGCGCTGCTCGAGATGGAAGGCGTCGTGACGCAGGAGCTTCCCGATTCGCGCTACCGGGTCACGCTCGACAACGGCCACACCGTGATGGCGCACGTGTCCGGGAAGATGCGGAAGCACCGCATCCGCATCCTGCCCGGCGACAAGGTCACGCTCGAGATGACGCCCTACGACCTCACGAAGGGGCGGATCAATTTCCGGCACGCGACGTACACGGGACCGGTCGCCCCGCGCAGGCCCTTCCAGCGCCGGCGCTAGCGCGGCGCGCCCCGCCGCGCGTACGCGAGACCAATAAAAAAGCCCGGTTTCCCGGGCTTTTCGACGTTCGGCGCCCTGGGGCGCCGAGACGACGCTTACAGCGCCTTGATCGCGGACGCCGCGGGGCCCTTGGGGCCTTGCGTCACCTCGAACGAGACCTTCTGGGCCTCCTTGAGGGACTTGTAGCCGTCCATCTGGATCGAGCTGTGATGGGCGAAGAGATCCTTGCCGCCGTCGTCCGGCGTGATGAAACCGAAGCCCTTCGAGTCGTTGAACCACTTCACGGTGCCTGTTGCCATTGTGCTTCCTTCTGATCTGCGAGGCGAATCCGAGCCCCGCGTGCGGGCATGACGATCAAGGAAGGAGGACTGCCGCTTCGGCGCCGCTTGCGCGGTGAGGGAGGGACGGGACTTCAATGCTTGAAGATCACTGCGCGGCCAGTGTAGCACACCTCGCGCCCGTCGTGACCGGTACTTGCTTTGACGCCGGCGCTACGGGAAGATGGCGGCCGCACCTGCCAGCACACAGCGATGAGCCCCACGTATCGTCAAGACGCCGCAGGCTCCGGAACGGCGAGCGTCGGTCCGCGGCCTTCGGCGGATCTTCCGGGCACCTCGGCCCTGATGCAGCAGTACCTGCGCCTCAAGGCGCAGCACCCGGACATCCTGCTCTTCTACCGGATGGGCGACTTCTACGAGCTGTTCTACGACGACGCCGAGAAGGCGTCGCGGCTCCTCGACATCACGCTCACGCAGCGCGGCGAGTCGGCCGGCGCGCCGGTGAAGATGGCGGGCGTCCCGTATCACGCGGTCGACCAGTACCTCTCGAAGCTCGTGCGCAAGGGCGAGTCGGTGGCGATCTGCGAGCAGATCGGCGACCCGGCCGCCTCCAAGGGCCCGGTCGAGCGCCAGGTCACGCGCATCGTCACGCCCGGGACGCTGACCGATTCCACGCTCCTCGAGGAGAAGGCCGACAACATTCTGCTCGCCCTGCGCCGCGACAAGGCGGCCGCGGGCCTCGCCTGGCTCAACCTCGCGAGCGGCGAGCTGCGCGTCGCCGAGATCGCGCCGGATCTGCTCGAGCAGGAGCTGCGGCGAATCGCCCCCGCCGAGGTCCTCCTCGCCGACGACGCGGTGCTCGACGGCGGCTTCGCCGTGACGCGGCTGCCGGAATGGCACTTCGACTTCGCCGCCGGGCGCAAGGCGCTGCTCGCGCAGCTCGGCGCGGCGACGCTCGCCGGCTACGGCTGCGAGGAATTCGAGCCCGCGATCGGCGCGTGCGGGGCGCTGCTCGCGTACGCGAAGAAGACGCAAGGGCAGGCGCTCGCGCACGTCTCGGCGGTGACGCCCGAGCGCGCGGGCGAATACGTGCGCATGGACGCGGCGACGCGGCGCAACCTCGAGCTGACCGAGACGCTGCGCGGCGAAGCCGCGCCGACGCTGTTCTCGCTGCTCGACGGGTGCGCGACCGGGATGGGCAGCCGCCTCCTGCGGCACTGGCTGCACCACCCGCTGCGCGACCCCGCGGCGCTGCGCGCGCGGCACGGCGCGGTCGAGTCGCTCGCGGCGAAGGCCGGCGAGATGCACCGGCTGCTGCGCCGCTTCGCCGACGTCGAGCGCATCGCCGGGCGCGTCGCGCTGCGCAACGCGCGGCCGCGCGACCTCTCGGGGCTGCGCGCCAGCCTGGCGCTGCTGCCCGAGCTCGCGGCGGCGGTCCCCGCGGGCGATCTCCTCGCCGCGCTCGCGCGCGACCTCGCGGTGCCGGTCGAGGCGCGCTCGCTGCTCGAGCGCGCGATCCTGCCCGAGCCGGCGGCGGTCGTGCGCGAAGGCGGGGTGATCGCGGACGGGTATTCGGCCGAGCTCGACGAGCTGCGCGCGCTGCAGACGGGCTCGGGCGAATTTCTCGCGACGCTCGAGGCGCGCGAGCGCGAGCGCACCGCGATACCGAACCTGCGCGTCGCCTACAACAACGTGCACGGCTTCTACATCGAGGTCACGAACTCTCATGCGCAGAAGGTGCCCGCCGACTACCGCCGCCGCCAGACGCTCAAGAACGCCGAGCGCTACATCACGCCCGAGCTGAAAACCTTCGAGGACAAGGCGCTGTCGGCGCGCGACCGCGCGCTCGCGCTCGAGAAGACGCTGTACGAGGAGGTGCTCGGGCTGCTCGCCCCGCACATCGGCGCGCTGCAGCGGATCGCGCGCGCGCTCGCGCAGCTCGACGTGCTCGCGGCGTTCGCCGGGACCGCTGCCGCGCGCGGCTACTGCCGTCCCGAGCTGGCCGACGCGCCGGGCATCGAGATCGAGGCGGGACGGCATCCCGTGGTCGAGGCGCAGGTGGAGCCCTTCATCGCGAACGGCGTGAAGCTCTCGCCCTCGCGGCAGCTGCTCCTGATCACCGGACCCAACATGGGCGGCAAGTCCACGTACATGCGCCAGGTCGCGCTGATCGTGCTGATGGCGCACGTCGGGTCGTTCGTGCCGGCAAGATCGGCGCGCATCGGACCGATCGACCAGATCTTCACGCGCGTCGGCGCTGCCGACGACCTCGCCGGCGGCCGCTCGACCTTCATGGTCGAGATGACCGAGTCGGCCAACATCCTGCACAACGCCACGGCGAGGAGCCTCGTCCTCATGGACGAGGTCGGGCGCGGCACCTCGACCTTCGACGGGCTCGCGCTCGCCTGGGCGATCGCCAAGCACCTGCTCGAGCGCAACAAGGCGCTGACCCTGTTCGCGACGCACTACTTCGAGATGACGCGGCTCGCGCTCGAGCACAAGGAGGCCGCGAACGTGCACCTCGACGCGGTCGAGCACAAGGACACGATCGTGTTCCTGCACGCCGTCGAGGACGGCCCGGCGTCGCAGAGCTACGGGCTGCAGGTCGCCGCGCTCGCGGGCGTGCCGAAGGGCGTGATCCGCAGCGCGCGCCGGTACCTGCAGATGCTCGAGGACGCGAGCCTGACGCGCGGCGGCCAGCCGGACTTGTTCGCCGGCGCCGCGAAAGACGAGTCCGCGCCCGAGCCCGACGCGCTGCGCGAGACGCTCGCGTCCATCAACCCGGACGAGCTCACGCCGCGCGAGGCGCTCGATCTCCTGTACCGTTTGAAGAAACTGTGACGAGGGCATCATGAGACGATCGCTCGCGTGTCTGCTTCTAGCCGCCTCGGCCGGCGTATCCGCCCAGACCTTCCCGAGCAAGCCGCTCCACATCGTCGTCCCCTACGCCGCGGGCGGCGCGGTCGACACCATCGCGCGCGCCTTCGCGCCGCACCTCTCGACGCAGCTCGGCCAGCCGGTGATCGTCGACGACAAGCCGGGCGCGGGCGCGAACATCGGCGCCGACGCGGTGGCGAAGTCGCCGCCCGACGGCTACACCGTGCTGCTGTCGCCCGCCGGGCTCGCGATCAGTCCCGCCATGTACCGCAGGCTGCCCTTCGACGCGGCGAAGGACTTCGCCGCCGTGTCGCAGCTGATGTCGTCGTGGCTGATCCTCGTGACCGCGCAGAAGCTGCCGGCGAAGACGGTCGCCGAGCTGCTCGCGCTCGCGAAAGCGAATCCGGGGCGCCTGAACTACGGCTCGACCGGCCTCGGCAGCCCTCCGC
>Ga0070741_10018532_pt1 | contig 11260 bp, 8 predicted proteins | sample Coa_R1_4_FD_66440 | JGI IMG/M metagenome (GOLD analysis project Ga0070741, IMG submission 66440) | Surface soil microbial communities from Centralia Pennsylvania, which are recovering from an underground coalmine fire - Coalmine... | ecosystem: Environmental > Terrestrial > Soil > Unclassified ...
TTGGCCTCCCTGGGAGTCAGAATGACGGCCAAGCTGCTCTGCCGGCTCTGGTAATCCAGGCGTGCGCCCTGAGCCGCATTTTGATTGTTCAGCACGGCGAAAGCGCCGCTGAAGGCCACCGACTTCGATGCGTGATAGCGGCCGCGCAGCCTGCCCCGCTGATAATCAGCCAGGTCTGTGCGGAAGAAAGTGTGGCCGGCGGCTGACGCTTCGAGATCCGCATTGACATCAATTTTCGAGCCAATGCGGACTGACACCCCGGCCAGCGCGATCTGGCGGCTCAAATTTGCGCGTTCGCCTTGCGGCGTGAGCCGTGAGGCCGGCACGCTTGCGTCGCCCCACTCGTAGCGGTGCCCGCCGCGCAAGCTGAGGAACGAGGCGACGTCCACAACTGCCTCCACTTGGTGCTGATTGTAGTTCATCACCAGCCGCTCGGCCGCCGTTGTATTCGATGTCACCAGGCCCGTGGTGGTGAGAAACGTCTCGCCGAGCAGCGATCCGGCCGCGATATGGAACCGGTCGGTAAACCAGGAATCGATGATCCGCAGACGGCGCAGGGGGCGGAGTTCACTCGACCAGGAGCCGGAGGTGTGCGGGCGGTTGGCGTCCGCGAGTGATTGGTCGAGTTGCCCTGTATATACCTGAAGCGTGCTCAACAATAGAAAATTGCCGCTGTTCTGCTGCAAATACTTCACGTCGATCGACGGCTTGCTGTAAAGAAACTGTCCGCTAAAGCTCAGCTTCGAAGATGGACGCGCCTCGATCACCCCCCGGCTGAAAATACCACTGCCCCGCGCCCCGTAAGCCTGATACAGATCCTTTAGTACGATCATCTGCCCCAGTACCGGCGTGGTCCTGTTGCCTGGGTTCACGCCGCTGAAGCCGACCTGCTGATCGTCCTTGAAGAGGGTTCCGCCCTGCTCCAACGTGATATTGAGTTTGGATAAGTTGACGTGCACGCCGCCGCGATAGGAGTCGGTTCCATCCCGCAGGTGCGTTCCTACGGGAAACTCGTTGCTGTCGGAGACGAAGGTTGTCACGCCGCGCCCGAAACCGGAACTGTGATAGTAAGCGAGATAGGGGGACAAGCGGGCTCCGGGCCGGAAGTCGATCTGGCCATCCAGGTATCGACGATCAATATCAAAAGAGCGCTCGCTGAACAGGATTCCAGACCCCAGAAAGGGATTGGCGAACGATGGAATCGAACTGAAATACTTGACGTTACGATAGTCGATGCGGAGATCGTAAACGCCTGTCCGCGCGGCGTCGAGGAGCGCCGTGTTGTAGGGATCGCCACCCCACGAAGAGGCATGCAGGTCAATGCGGTCGTAAAGGAAACCGTTTGGGCGGCGCAGGCTTGCTTCGGCCTGGAACAGTTTCGGTCCCCCGCCCAGGTTGATGATGCTGCGATAAACGTCGTGACTCCCTCCTTGACCAAGGATCCACCGGTATCCGAAATCAATGCTGCCGCGATTTTGCTCTTCCTTGACCGCCGGGGCAGGAGGCTGCTCGGCGACGGCCTGGGCCGGCGGCGCCTCTTGCTGTCGAGTCTGTGCTGGAGCCTGCGCGCCGGCGGGCTGCGCCTGGCCAAGGACGGCCGGCAAAACGACCGATACGATGCACACTAGCAGCCTTACAGCGGGGCGCAAGCCGGGGCCGTTCTCCGGGTTTTTGACGCGCCGTCTCATCGCAGCAAGTCGCGGCTGATATAGGAGCCGTGGATCTTCGAGTGGCAGATGGTGCAGTTGCGAAATCGTGCGCTGCGCAGGTCATGGAATGCCGGCGGCGTCGCGCCTGCAAAGCCCGGAGTCGTCGTGTGGCACTCCAGGCAGAGCAGGCTCTGGTCATGCCGCGTGAGCATGCGAGGGTTCGCCGAGCCGTGCGGCTCGTGACACGTGCTGCAAGAAGTCAGCCGCACCGGCGCGTGCTCGAAGGGAAACGGACCGCGCTTGTCGCCATGGCATTTCAAACAGATGACCTCGTTGGCGGCGGCCCGCCGCTGATCGTGGGGCGGCAGGCCGCCGTGGGGATTATGACAATCCGCGCACGTTATCGCTCTTTCCTGCAATTTGTGCCGGTACGGACGCTGAAACTCCGCCCCTACCTCCAGATGGCAGCTCTGGCAAAGGGCGTTGGGGGCTGCAGCCAGCAGCCTGCGCGCGGTCGGATGATGGATACTGTGGCAGTTCGTGCAGGCGAGCTGGTTGCGATTGTGCGATCCCATCAGGCGTCCGCTATGTGTGGCATCGCCTGCATGGCAAGCGAGGCATTGCTGGTTCGCGCGGGCGCCCGCTGCACTTGTGAAGACGAAAATCTGTTTGCCATCGCCCGCCTCGGCGTGAGCCTTGCCTGGCCCGTGGCAGCTTTCGCAGGCTCGGCTTGCCCATGCCTTAGCTTGGATTTTCTTGCTGCGGCCGTTATCCACCGAAAAATGAGCGTTCTGCTGGAAGGCTCGGGCGATGTCTTCATGGCAAAGACTGCAGGTTTCCGAGCCGGCATAGGCATCCGCCTCAGCCGCCAAGGTTTCTCCGGGCGGCGTGGGAACCGGGGTCCGGCTCGGAGGGTCCTGCGCCCGCCCAGGGATCCAAAGGCCGGCCAGAAGCAGCAGGAAAACAATCACCGGGCGTGAACCTTATTAATTGAGAACTCCGCGTCCTGGCCGTGGCACACTTCGCACGCCTCCCCCAACTGCGGCGAAGTATTGAGCAGCGCGTGAGCAGCCGCTTGCTTTTCTGTGTGGCAGCCGAGGCACGCCGTCTCTATGGGCTGCTGCGGAGTGAACCAGCCGCGCGGCTGCTGCGAAGGCAATTCGCCGTCGGGCAGCGGCAACTGCTCGGAGTTGTTCACGTGGCATTTTTCGCAGTCGCGCCTGTCTCCCGGAAAACGGACGTCATTGAAATTGTTCCGGCTGCCCCCGAAACCGTAGATGGTGAAATCCGTCGTCAGATTTTCGCCCGTGTGAATTTTGTGAATCATGGACTTGAAATGGATGCTCTCAGGCGGATTCTCCCCAGCCGGCCGCCGCGCGGAATCATTGGCGTTCGGATTGTGACAGAGCACGCAGTGCTCGACGTTGTTGCGGATGCCTCCGTGCGCCTCGAGAAAGCTGTGGCAGGAGTTGCAGTTGTCAAGGGCCACGACCGCACGGCGCGGAACCGGCTTGGAATCGGTGACCGCGTAGTAAAAAACCTTGTTGAGGCCTGCATCTCGCGCGGTCATCTGCTTCTTTGTGCCGGGCAGCAGAGTGATGGTGCGGTAGCCTTCGATGCCCACGGCGAAAGTCCCCGTAGCATTGGCGGGAATGCGAGTATTGAAGGTGTATGTGTAAACACCGTTCGATCCGGTAGCGCCTTTTGCGCTCTCGGAGACCGCGCCGGAATACTCGACGGTGGAACTCAGAGAGTTCACCAGCGACAGGGAGGTCATATCGGAGGGTTGAATGGGGTTTCCGGCCTTATCCGTGATCCGGAAAGTGACGGTGGGGTTTTGCCCCGGGGCCGTATTGTCCACCTTGAGTATCTCGAAGGTAGTTCCCGGCAGCATGGAGGAATGGTTGGGAATGACGTGGGCGCCCTTGATCGAAGCGTCAAACTCCAGTTCGCCTTGCGGGATATGGCAGGTCGAGCATAAGTTGTCGTCTACCTGCGGCAGGTTTACATGGTTCTCGCCGGTGGCGAAATTCACGTTATCGTGGCAGGCCCCACAAGCCGCCCGTGAGGGCTTGGTCAAGTAGTTGTTCTGCTGGGCGGCGGTAATTGGGGCGGGCGGGACGTGACACATTTCGCATCGCCGGACATCGGCTGGAAACACCACCGTTGAAAAGTCGTTCACGGATTGGTTGAAGCCGATGATCTGGTAGGGTGTTCCGGCCTGAACGCTGGGCAGGCTCGATCCCATGTGGATCTTATGGATCATGACGGGGAAATTTACCGTGTTGCCCGTGTCCGGGTCTGTGGTTTGAGGCGTGTGGCATAGCACGCACAAGGAAACACTGCGGCGCGCTCCGCCGTGAGCCGACAAGGGATCATGGCAGCGATCGCAGCTTTCCGTTCGCACCACCTCGCGCACGTTCACCACGGGCGAGCCATTGGGGACAAAGTTAAAGGTGGCGTCGGCGAATTGCGTACCCAGATCGAATTCGGAGAGGTCCCGCGATGCGTAGACCCCGATGGTGTGGGTGGCGGAAGGATCGAACCCGGAGGGCGCTCTGGTCCTGAATGTGTAAACATATTTGCCGTCGCCGACTTGTTGATATGTCCCATTGGTGTCGCTGGATGCTTGCGTGGCGCTCTGGTTTGTGATCGGACTGGTCTGGATACGCGTGGTGTAGGCCATATACTGCGTCGCCCCGTTCGGCAGCACGGCCGCCACAAAGCTGGTGTTCACCACGCCGGGCGTAGTTACGCCCAATCGGTCTAGCGGCAGCCCTTTTGGATCCGTGATCTTAAACTGAGTCTGTATGACGCCCTGCCCGTCAATCGACGCCGACTCGATCTGGATTCGCAAACCGGGACGAACAAAATTCACCTGCTGCGCGTCCAGGTAAAACGCCTTCTCGTGCGACGAGAAGACCGGCTGCTGGTCCGCGAGCGCAGCGGCCAGCGCGCCCAGAATCGCCACACCCACCATCCAGCGAAACCTGCCAACCGGGTGCTTTCCCGGCTGAAGTCTTCCTGCCGCCCAGAACATGCTCACCTCCCGGCGATCGAGGCCTTCGAAAAAACGCGCCTTGGCATTTGCACGAAGCGCACCAAACGCAGCACAGCGAATACCCTCGCAAGGGTATGAAAGCGAAATAACATGACGCCGGCAATAACCCAAGCTCTCTCAAGGTGGGAGCTCACTCAGACTCCGTCACATAGACCGGTTTCCCCCCTTGGCGCGGCACTTCCGGCCGTTCCCTTTGCTTTCAAAGGCTCTACCTCCGGCGGCATGGCAACGCACAGACGACGCGCAAGCCGCATGTCTAGCCTTTTGCACTCCAACCAATAGTACCATCACTCCCGGATGCGAGTTGCCAGATACCTGCACTTTCTGGTCCGGATGAGCGGAGTCCCACAGCCTGAGCCGCTGCAAGGAGCCCTGGGTGATATGGCGCAGCACCCATGGCTAAAGCCGCTCAACCCCCGTAAGAAAGACGTACTTATATGCGGTGATGCGGGTACTATTTACAAGGAAAATCAAGGGGTATCGCAAGAGAAAGTCGTGCTGCTGAAATGGACCGCCGCTTGCGACGCTCTTCGGGAAGGAGGCGGTTCATGCGGGAAGCCCAGCAAGTCATCGTTGTCGGCAACGATCTCGAACAACTGTTGCCAGGTTTGTTTTCATCTCTCGAGGCTCAGGGACTGCACGTCGTAAAGGCGAGATCCGGCGCAGAGTTCGAGGCGCTGCTGCAAGAGCACCCGAAAGTGACAGTTATCGCGTATGAGTCCGGACACAGCAATATGGCCCGGCGAGTCCTGGAAGCCGTAGCTCATGCGCAGCGGAAAGTTCCGGTAGTAGTGGTCGCCGAGCGGAGCAACCTCGACGAGTATTACGAGCTGATGTCCGAAGGCGCCTATGACTATTTCGACCTGCGGGATGGAACAGAACCGATCGAACGTGCTGTCTTATGGGCGGCGGGTACCCGCGCCGCATAGCCAGGGCGCCCGCCGTCTGCCGGAACCGCCGCGGGCGCGGTCCAGCCCGCTATTTTTTGAGCGAGCGCAGGTAGGCCACCACATCATCCACCTGTTTTGCCGACAGGCCGTTCACAGGCTTCATTTTGCCAGTGCCCCGGGTGATGATCTTTTTCAATTCGTCATCGGTTTTCGCTTGGACTTCTTGGGACCCCAGCGGGCGGAACTGGACCTTCATTACCTTGGCCAGGCCGGGATTGCCGTTCCCATCAGCGCCATGGCAGGTTCTGCACGACTTGTTGTAAACCTGCTTGCCGTCCTCCGCCGATCCTGTCGGCGCTGCCGGGAGCAAAGCTGCAAGAACACAGCCGAAAACTACCGTTTTCATCATTGGTTTCCTCCAAAACTCGCGCCGCAGGTCAAGTGCCGTAAGGTCGGGCCGGCAGCGCAGCTTGACCTTCAAGCCACCCCGTTCCGGCTCTCCAGCTCGCGTATGGCGAGCCATAAACCGGCCATCGTGATCCCTATAGCCACCAAGGAGAGCGCCAGGCCCTTGCGCCGATAGCCGCGCTCCGCGAGAGCCGTTTCGCTGGCGCGCCGGCTTGATTCTGCCGCCGCAATGCCTTTCTTGACCTCCGCCTCCACCTGGGCTGGAACAAAGCTGTGGACAGCGACTCGCGCTTTGACCAGGCTTTCCTGGGCCATGTCCAGTTCCATCTGCGCCTCGGAGACTTCCATGCCGGAGGTGGCGGCGCGCCTCAGGATCTCGCCCGAAGCGCGCAGCGCGGCGGCCAGATCATCGAGTCGAGCGCGCATCACCCTGGCCGCCTCATATCCTTTGTCGCCCTCGACGTGGCAATTCGTGCAAGTGGCTCCCGGCTGCACTCCGAGCATGTTTACCGTCGGCTGTATGACTTCGTGGTTGCTATGGCAGACCACGCAGCCCGCCAGGCCCATGGAATCGAAAGCAGCTTTGTGGGGGCTGGCGGTGAACAGGTTCTCGAAGACCACGTGGCAGGAGCCGCATACATGCGCAACGCTGGCGACTCCGGGAGGCGCGGCCCCGTGATTGCCATGGCAGGTGGCGCAGCTCGGGGCGGAAAGGTCGCCGCGCTTCGCAAGCGCCTGCCAGTGGACGCTGCGCTGGTATTTGTCAAACTGATCGGTCGGAATGCCGTAGTCCTTCATGTGTTCCGGATCGGCATGGCAGCGGGCGCAGGTGCCCGGCACGCGGAGCGGGTGTACAGGCGACTCGGCGTCCCGAACCTCCCGGATATCGTGCACGCCGTGGCAGTCTGTGCAATTGGCCACGCGCGTGTCCCCAGCGGCCAGGCGTTGGCCGTGGACGCTGGTCCGGTACTGCGCAAGCTGGTCTACGCGCTGCTGAGGCTTATACCGGTGAATCCGGTTAGCGTCGGCGTGGCAGCGGGCGCAGCGGGCGGGCACAGAACGCCGGTCGATCTTACCCACAAATCCACGCGAGCGGCTCATGGACTTTTCGACGTCGTCGCTCGAAGGATCACCGCCGTGGCAGTCGGCGCAAGAGAAGCCGTTCTTCCGGTGAACATCCTGCTCGAAGAGCTGTGCCGGTCTGGCTAGATCTCCGTCGAGAGCGAGATGGCAGGTCACGCAACTGTCCCTCGCGGTCTGCGCCTTGCTTGCCGCCGCCGTCAGCAGAATCAGCACCAGCAGGAGCTTTTTCATCGCCAGTAGCCGAGGGCCGAGAATACAAGCAGATAGGCCACCACAAACACGCCCATGCCGGTCAGGAGGCGATGGCGCTCCTCGCCGGGCGGGCGCCGATCCCAAAACGGGATGAGCATCCAGGCTACGGCTGCCAACCCGAAGAAAAGAACTCCCAATACCTCGCCATCAAACACCCCCACCCTGCTCGGAATGAGCTTGAGAGAATAAAACACAGCGAGAAAGTACCACTCCGGCCGGATGCCCGCGGGCGCCGGCGCAAACGGGTCGGCCTTGGCGCCCAGTTCCCAAGGACGCAGAGCCGCCAGTATCCCCAGCACGGCCAGCGCCCCGTACCAGGCCATCAACTCGCGCAGCACGAAGTTCGGGAAAAATGGCATGGAGAGAATTTCCCCCTTGTGCTTTTCCGGCGTGCTCATGCCCCACTTTTGCACCAGTGCCAGATGCGCCGCCAGCAGCAAGGTCGTCAGTCCGGGAAGTACAGCGACATGAAAGCCAAAGAAGCGGGTCAGTGTGGCGCCGGTCACTTCCTCGCCGCCCCGCAAAAAGCGCCGGGCGAACGGCCCCACTACCGGCAATACCCCGGCCATGTTCGTTCCGACTTTGGTCGCAAAGAAGGCCAGCGTATTCCAGGGCAGCAGGTAGCCGCTGAACCCAAACGAGAGCGTCAGGCCCAGCAACGCCATGCCCGTCAACCAGGTGAGTTCCCGCGGCTGCCGGTAGGAACGCAGGAAGAACACGCTGAACATATGAATCAACGCCGCCAGCACCATCAAGTTCGCCGACCAGCTATGAATCGATCGCACGAGCCAGCCGAACTGGACCCGGGTCATGATGAACTGGACGCTCTCGAAGGCCTCTGTAGGGGTGGGCCGGTAGTAGAGAAGAAGCAACACGCCCGTAAGAACCTGAATCACGAACAGGAACAGCGTGATGCCGCCGAAGTAGTACCAGAGCGTTGCCGAGTGGATAGGGACCTTCTTGTGCGCAAGAAACTCGCGGAGGCTGTCGAATCCGGCGCGGTCAGACAGCCAGGCGGCTGCCCGCCTCAGCAATGTATCGCTGGCCCGGGCTTCATCCTTTGGAGACAATGATTTCATCTCCCTGGACATGCACTGCGTATTGTTCGAGCCCCCGCGGGGGCGGTCCGCTGATCACCTTCCCGTTAAGGTCAAACAGACCGTTGTGGCAGGCGCACCAGATCTGCTGTGTCTGTTCGCGGTATTGCACGGTGCAGTTCAAGTGTGTGCAAACGGCGGAAAAGGCGCGCCAGTCGCCTTCTGCTGTTCTCACCAGCAGCGCCGGCCGGCTGCCGAACTTGAAGATTCGCCCGCTATTCGGTTTCAGGTCGGTCACTTTGCCGGCCGAGACTTGATTCACCGCCGACTCAGCAACCTCCGGCGGCATCATGAACTTCAACGCAGGGTAAAGGAACGAGATGATGGAGGCCCCCAATCCGCTGCCCAGCAGGACGCGTATTAGGGAACGGCGGCCGGGCTTTGTCTCATCGCTCCGCATTCGCATCCCGGCAGTTCGCGGCAACACTACCGTGAATTCATGGAAGGCAACCACGATGCCATTACCGGACGACGGACAGCGTAAAAGAAGACTGGGAGAAAATCAAGGCCCCGGCAGAATCGGCCAGCGCCACGAAAGTCCCGGCTGCGCGAAATCCCGCAATAAATTAGGCGAATTCTGTTGAGGTGGGGTAAATGCCGCAAGGGCGGCCCCCGGGGTTCAGCGAAGGTTGAATTTCTTCATTTTGTACCGCAGCGTGTCTCGTGTGATGCGCAGGAGATGAGCTGCCTGAGTCTGGTTGCCTCCGGTCTTTTCGAGCGCCTGTGCGACCAGCATGCGCTCATTCTCAACGAGTGAAAGACCTTCTTCGGGGAACGCAATTCGCGGCCACGGAGCGGCGCTGTCTTTTCCCTCCAGGTGGCGGATGGCGATTGGCAGGCTGGAAGCCGTGAGCAGTGAAGACTCCTCGAGGATCATGGCGCGTTCGACGGCGTTCCGCAGCTCCCGGACGTTGCCCGGCCAATCGTGCGCCAGCAGGAGCCGGACAGCCTCCGGGGAAACACCCTCCACGCTCCGCTGAAACTTGCGGTTGTAATGCTCAATAAAAAACTTCGTCAACGGAAGGATGTCCTCGGGCCGCTCGCGCAGCGGCGGTATCGTGATCTGAATCACGTTCAGGCGATAGTACAGGTCCTGGCGGAAGGCGCCTTCTTTCACCGCTTCCCGCAGATTTTTGTTCGTGGCGGCGATCACCCGGACGTTCAAATTGATGTCCTTCAGCCCACCCAGCCGCCGGAAGGTTTGTTCTTCCAGCACGCGGAGAAGTTTGGCCTGCAACCGAAGCGGGATCTCGCCGATCTCGTCCAGAAAGAGCGTTCCCTTGTCGGCCAGTTCAAAAATGCCCTTCTTTTGGGACCGCGCGTCGGTGAATGCGCCTTTTTCATAGCCGAACAGCTCGCTTTCGAGCAGCGTTTCCGGAATCGCCGCGCAGTTGATCGCGATGAACGGCTCGGCCTGGCGCATGCTCTGGTAATGAAGCGTCTTGGCGATCAGGTCTTTGCCGGTGCCGTTTTCGCCTTCCAGCAGAATAGCGGTGGCCTCGGTAGGCGCCACCCGCCTCACGAAATTCATTACTTCGCGCATGGCCGGCGACTCCGCCACTACCTCGCGCTTGCGCGGCGACGCTTCCTCGGTCACGTCTTTGACGGTGGCTACAACACCGGTGAGCCTTCCGCCGCTGTCCAGCACCTGCGAGGTGCGGATCACGGCTAGGCGCTCCTGGCCGCTCGAGGTGTGGAGCCTTACCGTGCAGTTCGGCGCTGAAACCGGCTGGCTCAATCCAACCAACATCCCGCAGCCGGGCTCGCAAATACCGCAGCGGAATACTTCACGGCAAGATCTGCCGACCATTTCTTCTGCGGTCATCCCAAACAGGTTTTCGGCGGCTTGGTTGACTCCGGTGATGATCAGATCCGGATCGTACAGCACCAGCGCGTCCGAGAGCCGGTCAAACACCGCCTCAAGCACGTTGGACCGCTGCCACTCGGCCGTCAGCTTGGACATGTCGCCCTCTAGTTTAGGATAGGATAGCTCGCGTGGGTTCGGCGGAACAATCGTGCGTCAATACACCGGTCAGTGCACCGAGGCTCGACCCTTCCCCGCTTTCTGGGCCAGCAGGAATGCTGGTTGCCGATTGGGCATCAGATTGCTCGTCCCTCGCCGGGCTGGCAAACCATGGAGAGCGAAGCCACAGGCCGTTCGGCTCGCCCTGGCGAACCCCACCTGGGCAAACGCACCGGCAGGAGCTTGCGCGAACGGTCGTTTCCGGGCTGGCGGGTGTCCCGATGGAAACGCCCGACTTTGGCCAGGCCGGCGTGATCGTTGTTGACAATCCAACCCTGGACCGGCTTGCCTTGCCGCTTCCGCAACCGGGACGCCTGCGGGCGTGGAGCGCTGGAATCGTCTCGGTAGTGGGCCGGTGCGAGCCGTTGAAGACCGCCATGCTGGCGATCCTGGCGGCGCGGGTCCAGCCGGCCTTCCGCCAGATCAGAAGACAGGGATGATGTTTGTGCTATGCCTACGGCCCGGTTCACCAGCTTTAGCGCCAGGCAACGTACAAGAAGCGGCGGGAGCCCCGCTTCGGCACCATAAACGGTCAAATGCCTCTCTGGAATAGAATTCGAGAACGGCTTTCTCCCCTTGTTTACCTGTCGAATAACCCGCTGAGCCTGGCCGGTGTGGTGCTGGTCACAGCCGCAGCCGTTTTCTGGATCTTTCTCCTGCCCGTCAGCGTGCCCGGAGAAATGGAACACCCGTATATCGGCATCCTGGCGTTTCTGCTTCTGCCGGCAGTGTTTTTCGCGGGTCTGGCGTTGATTCCCTTCGGAATTTACCGGCGTTGGCGCCGTGAGAAGCGAAGA
>Ga0070741_10018533_pt1 | contig 11260 bp, 11 predicted proteins | sample Coa_R1_4_FD_66440 | JGI IMG/M metagenome (GOLD analysis project Ga0070741, IMG submission 66440) | Surface soil microbial communities from Centralia Pennsylvania, which are recovering from an underground coalmine fire - Coalmine... | ecosystem: Environmental > Terrestrial > Soil > Unclassified ...
CGCGCTCGGACGACGCGGTCGTGAGGAGCAGCGCCAGTCCCGGCAGCGCACCCACCCAGAGCCCGGCCGCCAGCAGATGTGCGACGTCGGCCGCGATCGCGGTGGCGGCGCCCGCCTCGACCGCCGCGGCATGCCCGGCGCCGGCGACGAGCGCGAGCGCGAGTGCGCCGAGCAGCGCGACCTCGACGCGGGCCGCGGTCCAGTCGAGACGCCGCGAGACGTCGGCACGCAGCCACACGAACACCGCGAGCACGAGCAGGAGGCTCTGGCGCACCATCCAGACCGCACCGGCGCGCGTGTCGAGCGCCACGCGCACGAGCGCGGCCGGATCGAGGGCAGCCGCCGCGCGCTGCTCGAGCGTCGCCGCCTGCTGCGCGAGCGCGACGACGCCGGCCGCGAGCGCAAGCACCGTCAGCACGCGGGCCAGCCGCACCACGCCCGCCTGCCAGCGGCGCGCGGTGGGACGATCGGAGTAGCCGGCGATCAGCAGCAGGCCGGCGCCACCGACGAGCAGGACGGACGCGGTGATGTGCAGCCAGCGGGCGAGGAGCCCGAGCTCGGTCACTTCCAGTCGACGCTCACCGTCACCGGCTTTCCGAACCGGGCGCCGCTGGCGCCCATCGTCTTCAGGCCCGCGGCGCCAAGCCGCAGCGTCAGCTTCGTCGTGGTGTCCGGCAGCGTCACGTCGGCGCCATAGTGAAATCCCGAGCCGCCGAGCATCGGCGCGAGCCGTACGGTGCGGGGAGCCCCGCCGCCCGCAGTGATGACAGCCGTCACCGGAACGTACGGGATCGACTCGCCGCTCGCCGCATCGGCCAGGAAGACCATGAGGTGTCCGGCGCCGGTGGCGGCGCCACCGCCATGGTGATGCGCGGCGCCGCCATGCGCATCGGCGTCCTGGTACTCGACGCGAATCCGATAGGGGCCGGCGGTCGTCTCGCGCGCGGCAGCGGCCGCGCCGTGCTCATGCTCGCCGCCGCCGAGGCTCTTGAGGTACGCGACGAGATCCACGAGCTCGGTGAAGGTCACGCTGTCCCGGTAGTCCGGCATGATCGAGCGTCCGTCCGGGCCCACGAAGCCCGGGCCGGCCAGGATCACGGCGTTCGGGTCGATGATCGACTGCGCGAAGTACTCCGCGGGATGGTGCCCGCCCATCCCGGTGAGGTCTGGCCCGACGTCGCCCGCCGCGCGCTCGCCGCGCGGGTAGTCGGGTCTCACCTCATGACACTTGCTGCATTCGAGCCGGCCGAACACCTCCCGGCCCGCGCTCGCGTTTCCGGCCGGCAACGTGAATTTCCAGCCGCGCGGCACGCCGCCGGTGCGGTGCAGCTCGTCCATCGTGATCGGCGTCGGCGGTGTCGCGGACGTCGCCGGCGATGCTGGCGGCGCCGCGGTGTGCCCGGCGTGCTGAGCGGCGGCGATGCTCGCCGTCGCGGCGCCGATCGCCAGGATGAAGGCCGGGATCAATTGCTTCGCGTGGCATCTCACCGTGATTCTCCCAACGTGATGGATTGTATGACGGTTTTCACCGACGGGAAGTGCTCTTCGTGCCAGACGACCACGAAGCCGCCCGTGGTCGCGACCACGTCCGGCGCAAAGGCCTTGACCGCCTGGGTCAGGGTCTTGGTCGGGCTCAGCGTGCGGCCGCCATCGACGGTCGTGCGCATGACGACGCGCCTCCGCACGGCGGTCGACTCCTCCCACACGATGACGGCGCGGCCGCGCTCGTCGACGGCGAGCCGAGCCTGATCGGGAACGGACGCCGTCGCCTCGTTGAGGCGCCGCGCTGCCGAGAACCGGCGAGCGTCGCTCGAGGTCGCGAACAGGATCTCCGGACGGCCCTGCGTGCCCTCGGTGTACCAGAGCGCGTACAGACGGCCGCGCGCGTCGGTGGCGACGGTGCCGCCGCGGTGCGGGCACGCGGCGATAGCCCAGCGGTCGGCGTGCACCAGCGCGGGCGCGGCGAACGTGCGGGCGCCGTCGCGTGAGACGCCGACGACCATGTCGCGGACATTGTCGGCGAAGACCTTACGCCACATGACGGCGACGGTGTCGCCCGGGCCCGCGACCACGTCCACGCGGCAGCACACGCACGTCTCCCCGGTGTCCAGGCGCCGTGCCTCGCCGGGCTGCGTCCCGCGCTCGGACACGCGCGTGACCACGGTCGCTGCCTTGCCGTCACGCGTCTCGATCCACGCCACGATCACGGTCCCGTCCGGCGCGACGCTCATGCCCTCGAAGGAATGGGAGGACGGGACGTCGTCGTTCAGCCGGAGGTGACCGTCCCAGGTGCTGCCGCCGTCGAGCGAGCGCGACAGACGCAGATCGGACGCGAAGAGACCGCCGACGGGTACCGGTCGGCGCGACGACCACGTGACGTACAGCTCGCCACGCGGGCCGGCGGCGAGCCCGGGCGCCTGATGCAGCGAGTCGACCGACGTGCCGGCGGGATTGACGCGCACCGGCGCGCCGCCCCCTGGCCGCGCCGCGTACAGCACGTTGTCATCACCCTCCTGCGCCGACCACGCGACGAGCGGCTCGACACCGGAAAGCGAGACCACGGCGGCCGGGGAGACGCGCACCTCGTGGCCGCGCGCGGGGTGGGTCATCTCCACGCGAGCGGAGCTCTGGGCGGTGGCGGCCACGGCCTGCAGGAGCGCACCGGCGATCAGGAGCGAAGCGATGCGTCTCATCGAAACCTCCACTGAAGCCCGCCATAGAAGGCGCGCCCGTCGGCCGGCTCGAAGAAGCGGCGGTTGGCGGCGTCGGTCACGACCGAGGAGGTGTAGGTCACGTTGCCGAGATTGCGCCCTTCGAAGAAGACGCTCAGCTGCCACGGTCGATACGTGTAGCCGAGCCGCGTGCCGACGGCCGTGTAGGGCTCGGTGCGCGCGTCGTTCTCGCTGTTCACGAAGTAGCCGCGGGGGACGGTCTCCACGTTCGGCGCGACCCAGAAGCCGGACGCGTGATCGTACCGCAGCTCGGTGCGCACGAAGTGTCGGGGCGCGCCCGGCAGCTCGTTGTGGCCGAAGTTCCGGTCGTCCACGAACACGAACCGGGAGTACGTGTACGCCGCGCGGACCCGCAGCGTGTCGCCGCCCGCGCCGAGCCCCACGCGGCGCGCGAGATCCTCGGCGACGAGGAAGTCGAATCCGGCCTCCAGGCCGGTGTGGCGGCTCCGGTCGATGTTGCGGAAGCGCGGGATCGTGAACGGCGCGAACGCGAACGGCTGCACGTTGACGTTCTGCAGCTCGTCCCACAGCTCGATGTCGTAGACGGAGACGTCCCAGCCGAGCCGCTTGCCGAGGTCGCCGCGCGTGCCGACCTCGAACTGCCACGCCTTCTGCGCGGCGAGCTGGCTCAGCGTCCCCTGGAGCTGGCCGGGCGCGGTGAGCTCGAGCAGCAGCGGCGGCTCGTAGGAGTGGCTGGCGTTGCCGTAGACCTGCACCGTCGGTGTCACGCGCCACACGACGCCGGCACGCGGAGAGAACGACAGGAAGTCGACGGAGTCGGAGTCGTTGGCGTCGCGATCGCCGGCGCCGTCGCGCAGGAACCGGTCGCGGACCTCGCGGGTGGCGTACTGCCCGCGGCCGCCGACGACCACCGTGACCGCCGGCGTCACGTCGAGCTGCTCCTCGGCGTAGGCGGCGAGCGTGTTGGCGATGTTGAGCTGGTTCTTCGTGAGCGTGGGCGGCAGGCCGGCGGTGTTGTCGAGGTTCACATCGATCTGCCGCGTGCCGAAGTACTGCGCGCCGACGGTGAGCCGGTTGGCGCGGCCGAAGACCGGCGCCGCGAGGATCCACCGCAGCTCCGTGGAGTACGAGTACGTCGTGTCGTCGATCACCGCGAACGAGAGCGGATGATGCAGGTCCTGGTAGTTGAGCTGGGTCGCCCACTCGAGCGTCTGCGTCTCGGTGAGCGGCGTGCGAATGGTGAGCGCGCCGCGCGTGTAGTCGTAGTCGCGGGCAGCGGCCATCCGGAGATTCAGGTTCGCCGGATCCGCCATGCGCGGATTGCGGTCCAGCTCGCGCTGCGTGAGCGCGCCCGGCAGCTTCTCCTCGCTCCGCACGTAATTGACGTCGAGCCGGACCGTGGTGCCGCCGGGGAGGCGATAGCCCCAGCTCGAAGACAGCCGACGCCGGAGCTGGTCTGCGTGCTCGCGGTAGCCGTCGAGCTCGACGTCGGTGAGCCCGAGGTAGAGGTCGAACGGCCCGTACACCTGACCGGTCGCGACATGGCTCTTGAGGAAGCCGAACGAGCCCGCCTCGCTCCGGATCTCCACGAGGCCGGCGTCGGCGCCCGTCTTCGTGACGAGGTTGATGGCGCCGCCGAGCGTGTTGCCGCCGAAGCGCAGCGAGCTGGCGCCCTTGTAGATCTCCACGCGCTTGGTATCCAGCAGCTCCAGCGACTCGAAATCAGCGAAGCCGTCCGCGTTCCCGTACGGGAAGCCGTCGAGCAAGACATTGACGCCGCGCAGGTGAAAATTGTTCCGCAGGCCCGAGCCCCGGATCGAGAGCTGGCTCTCGTCGGCCGCGCCCATCCTCGGCCTGATCCACACGCCCGGCGTGAGCTCCAGCACGTCCTGGAGGTTCGACGCGCGCGTCTCCTCGATGCGCTCCTCGCCGACGACGTCGACGCCGCCGGGCACGCGGCGGAGGTCCTCGCGCGCCTGCTGCTCGGTCTGCGTCCGCTCGTCCGGCACGCGCGCGCCCTCGACGACGACGGGCGCGAGCGTCGGTGTCGGTGTTTGAGCGGCAGCCCAGCCGGGGAGCGAGAGCGTCACCAGCGCCACGATCGCGGTTTTCATGCTTTGCGCCTATCGAAGCCGGAATTCCACGGGGAGCAGCACCCACATCGCGACCGGCTCACTGCCGCGTCGGGCGGGCTCGAACCGCCAGCGCTTCACCGCCTCGGCCGCGGCCTGGTCGAGGTCGGGATGTCCCGCCGACTGCCTCACGACCACGTCGCCGACGCGACCGTCCGCCGCCACGAAGACGCTCAGCAGCGTCGTGCCCTGGATTCCGAGCCGGCGCGCGTGGCTCGGATACGAGGGCCGCACCTGATAGCCGCCGCGCGGCGCGGCCATCTGCGTCACGCCCGTCTGCGGTAGCGCCGCCACCGAGCGGCTCGCCGGGTCGCTCGCCGCCGGCAGCGTCGACGCGGGCGACGTCGCAGGGCTGGATGGCGTCGACGTGGATGCGGTCGGCGCACTGTCGCCGGCGCTTGCGACCGTCGCATCCGCGCGCGCGGGGACGCGCGGCACCACGGCCACGGCCGGCGCCGGGCTCGACTCCACCGCCGGCGTCGGCGCGGGCGGCGCTGGTGTGGGTGGCGGCGCCTGCGTCACCGGCGGCGGCGGCACGGGCGGCTGCGGCGTCGCTTCGGGTGGCGGCGGCGCTATCCGCGGCGCGACGGGCGTCGGCAGCGTGAGGCGACGAGCGTCGCGCGGCTTCGCCGGGGCGGGCCTCGCCGGCCGCGCCGGTGCGGGCGGCGGCGTGGGGTCCGGCTCCACGAGATCGGCGACGAGAACGCGCTCGCGCACGGCGGTGAACTTCGGGACCATGGCGATCGCGCCACAGGCGGCGACGTGCAGAGCCAGCGAGGCTGCGACCGGCGCCAGGCGAAGGAGCGTCCAGTGTGTCATCACGTGTTCGAGCGCTTGCGCGCCTCCGTATCCGCGGACGTCTCCGCGACGGGGTCAACGATGCGTCCCACGCGCGTGGGACCGAGAAGGATGCCGAGCGGCAGCTACGCGGAGGGAGGAGCGCGACCGCGGTCGGGCGAATCCGAACGTCGCGCGATGCCGGCCGGGCTGGACGGGCTCACCACGCTGACGACGTCGGACGGTGGCTCGAATGCGACGGTGTCCACGGCGACGCCGCCGGTGTGCGCGGACACGGCTGCGATGACGCAGTGGGCGTCGGGCCGGTCGGCGAGATGGTGCACGGAATGGACGCCCGACTCGAACGCCATGAGCAGGAGGACGACGACGCAGGCGAGCGCGACCCTGCGGCGTCGCCGTGCCAGCGCGAGAGCGACGGCGGCGGCGGTGACGAGAATCCAGACGGCGTCCGCCGCTGACCCGGCCGCCCAGTAGGCGTCGCTCGCGAGCGCGGCCGCGGACGGCGTGTCGGCGAGTGGAGCGGGGATCAGCGCAGTCGTGGCAGCCGGAACGGGAACGACGGCGTTGGCGTCGATGTGAGCCCAGGCAGGCGTGCTCAGCAGGAGCACGGCGGCGACGACGACCCACCAGCCGACGGCACGCAGACGCATCGCCCGATCTTATACGACACAACGGCGCCGCGAGCCACTTCGTTCCCGGTCGTTGCCGACCGGCAGTCGGCGACGCCACCGTCGGCGGGGACTGCTACAGTGAGCGCATGCGCGCAGCGTCGCTCGCCGCCGTCGTCGTCCTCGCCGTCGCCGCCACCGCCACCGCGCACGGCGTCCTCGAGCGCACGGAGCCGCGCGGCGGCGCCACACTGCGCACGGCGCCGAGCCAGGTACGGCTGCGCTTCACCGGCGCGCTGGAGCCCGCGTACAGTCACGTCTCGGTGCTGAACGACGCCCACCAGCGCGTGGACCTCGGCGACAGCGCCGTCGATCCCGCCGATCGCGCGCTGCTGCGCGTGTCGCTGCCCGCGCTGCCGCCGGGACGCTACACGGTCGCGTGGCGCGTGCTGTCGGTGGACAGCCACGTGACCGCCGGCGACTTCACGTTCCGGGTCGCGCCGTGAGCCTGCGCGCGATCCTGTTCGACGCCGGCAACACGCTGCTGCGGATGAACTACGCCGACATCGCGAGCGCGCTCGCGGCCCACGGCGTGGACACGACGGCGGACGCGGTGCAACGCGCCGAGTGGGCGGCGCGCGTCCGGCTGGACGCCGACGTGCTCGCGCACGCCGCGTCCACCGAGACGCGCTCGACGCACGAGCGCTATCTGCGTTACGTCCTCGCCGGCGTCGGGGTCAGCGACGAGCCGACCGTGCGCGCGGTCGAGGCGTGGCGTCACGGATACAACCGTCCGATCGGTCTCTGGAACACCGCCGATCCGGCCGCGGTGGCGGCGCTCGACGCCGTGCGGGAAGCCGGGCTCCGCAGCGCCGTCGTCTCGAACTCGAACGGCACCATCCGGTCGCTGCTGACGCGGCTCGGGCTCGCCGAGCGCATCGACGCGGTCGTCGACTCCGGCGAGGAAGGCGTCGAGAAGCCGAACCGACGCATCTTCGAGGTCGCGCTCGCGCGCGTGGAGGCCAAGGCCGAGGAGGCCGCGTACATCGGGGACCTCTACTCGATCGACGTGCTGGGCGCCCGCGTCGCGGGCCTCGCGGCCGTGCTGCTCGATCCCGGCGGCTGCTGGGGCACGCGCGACTGCGAGACGGCGCCGGACGTGCTGGCTGCCGTGCGGCGGCTGCTCGCCCGGCGCTGAGCGCCGCTCAGGCCGGCAGGGTCACGAACGGATACCGGCGCAGCGCGCCGTAGATGACGTCCTTCATCGCGCCGATCTCGCGGTCCGTCCGCGCCTCGAAGCGGAGCGTCAGGTACGGGTTGGTGTTCGAGGCGCGCACGAGGCCCCAGCCGCCGCCCGGGAACAGCACCCGCGCGCCGTCGATGTCGATCGTGTCGTAGCGGGCGCGCAGCTCGCGTGCGAGCTCGTCGATCACGCGGAACTTCTCGCCGTCGGGGCACGGTGCCTTCAGCTCGGGGGTGGCGACGAGGTGAGGGACGGAATCGAAGAGCGACGACGCCGTGCCCGTGTGGCGGGCCGCGATCTCGACGAGCTTGCACGCGGCCAGGATGCCGTCGTCCACGCCGTAGTAACCCTCGGCGAAGAACATGTGCCCGCTCACCTCGCCGCCGAGGAGGATGCGATCCTCCCGCATCTTGCGCTTGAGATGCGAGTGCCCCGTCTTCCACATGACCGGCACGCCGCCGAGGGTGCGGATCTCGTCCACGAGCACCTGCGAGCACTTCACGTCGAAGACGACCTTGGCTCCGGGGTGCCGGCCGAGCAGGTCGCGGGCGAGCAGGACGAGGATCAGGTCGGCCTCGTGACGGCGCCCGCGCTCGTCTACGACACCGACGCGGTCCGCGTCGCCGTCCCACGCGAGCCCGAGGTCAGCGCCGGCGTCGACGACCGTCTTCTGGAGATCGATGACGTTCTCCGGGTCCTCCGGGTCCGGCAGGTGGTTGGGAAAGCGCCCATCCGACTCGCAGTACAGCTCGATGACCTCGCAGCCGAGGCGCCGCAGCAGCGCGGGACCGTACACGCCGGCGATGCCGTTGCCGGCGTCGACCACGACGCGCAGCGGTCGCGGCAGACGCACGAGCGAGGCCACCGTGTCGAAGTACTCGTCGCGCGCGCTGCGGGAGGCGAGGTCGCCGGCGCCCGAGGCGTACGCGCCGCGCTCGATCGTCTCCCGCAATCCCTGGATCTCGGCCTCCGTGAGCGGGGCCGCACCCGGGTGCACCATCTTCACGCCGTTGTACTCGACGGGATTGTGGCTGCCCGTGATGTTGGCGCCGCCATCCAGCTTCCAGTGGGCGGTGGCGAAGTACAGCATCGGCGTGGTCACCGTGCCGATGTCGACGACGTCGACGCCGGCCGCCCGCACGCCGTCGACGAACGCCGACTTCAGCGCGGCGGACGACTCGCGATTGTCCTGGCCGACGGCCACGCGGCGGCCGCCGCGGCCCGCGATGAGGGTGGCGTACGCGCGGCCGACGTCGCGGAAGACGTCCGCGTTGACGTCGGGGCCGACACGTCCGCGCACGTCGTACGCTCGGAAGATGTGCGGGTTGAGCGGCATGCGCGATCCTTTCAACTGTCGAGCCTACCACGCCGGCGCGGTCGTGCGATGATGTCGCGCGCAAGGAGGCGGCCGGCCATGGCGAAGGAATTCGTGCTCGTGCACGGCATGAGTCACGGCGCGTGGGCGTGGGACGCGCTCGTGCGGCGGCTCGAGAAGGAGGGGCACCGCGCCATCGCCGTCGATCTGCCCGGCCACGGCCGTCGCGCGCACGAGCGCGCCCGCGCCTCGGTGGACGGCTACGCCCAGGCGGTGGCCGAGGCCATGATCCAGAGCGGAGTCTCGCGGGGCATCGTGGTCGGGCACTCGATGGCCGGCGTCGTCATTCCGAAGGTCGCCGAGCGCGTGCCGGCGCGCGTCGCGCATCTCGTGTTTCTCGCCGCCGTCGTCCTTCGCCACGGCGAGAGTCTGCTGGGGACGCAGATCGCCGCGCCCACGCGCCCGCTCATGGAAGGGCTGGCGCGCGCCGGCGGCGGTGTGGTGCAGTATCCGGCGGCCATGGAGACGGCGCGCTGGCTCAACGATCTGCCCGCCGGCGACGCCCGCGTCGTCGACGCCCTCACCCGCATGACACCGCAGCCGCTGCGGCCGTGGGCCGAGCGCGTCGATCTGCGCGCGTTCGAGGCGATGGACGTGCCGCGCACGTACGTGCGCTGCCTGCGCGACAACGCGGTCACGGCGGCGCGCGCGGCGCAGTACGCCGCGCGGCTCGGGGTGACCCCGGTCGATCTCGACTGCGCGCACGAGCCGATGCTGTCCGCCCTCGACGATCTCGTCACCGTGCTCGAGAAGATCCCCACGGAGGCCCGGCGCTGATGGACGACGCGGAGCGCAAGCGCAAGACGCGGGAGACGGCCCAGAGGCTGTTCCACAGCCTGCGCAGCGGTGTCGGCTACGAGCAGTGGAAGAAGTTCGACAAGGGCCTGGCGCGCGAGCTGTCGATGTTCTTCACCGGCACCCTCTACAGCCGCGAGGTGATCTCGCAGACTCAGCGCGAGCTGTGCGCGGTCGCCTCGCTCACCGTGCTGCACCGGGCCAACGAGCTGCGGGCGCACATCCACGCCGCGCTGAACGTCGGCGCCACCCGCCAGCAGGTGGCCGAGGTCATCTTCCAGCAGGTCACCTACGGTGGGATGCCGGTGGTGGTGGAGGCGCTCGACGTCTACGCCAGGGTTCTCGCCGAGCGCGGTGAGCCGTTTCCCGAGGACGACGCGGCACCATGAGCACGGGCCTCGACGCGGCGACGCTGGACGGGGCGCTCGAGGCCGCCGTCGACGCCGCGCGCGCGGCGGGCGTCATCGCGCTGCGGTACTACCAGAGCGGTTTCGCGGTCACGCTGAAGGCAGACCAGACGCCCGTCACGCAGGCGGATCGCGACGCGGAGCAGGCCATCGTGGCCGCGCTGCGCCGCGCGTATCCCGACTGGGGATTTCTGGGTGAGGAGTTCGGCGAGGCCGGTGGCAGCGAGACCCGCTGGATCATCGATCCGATCGATGGCACGAAGAACTTCGTGCGTCGCGTGCCGGTGTGGGCCACGCTGCTGGCGCTCGAGCATCGCGGCGAGATCGTGGCCGGCGTCGTCCACAATCCGGTCACGGGCGAGCTCTACGCGGCGCGACGCGGCGGCGGCGCGCGGCTCAACGGCGCGCGCATCGCCGTGTCCGACGTCGATGACCTGTGGACGGCCACGCTGCTGCACGCGGGACTGCGGCTCTACCGCGCGGCCGGTGTCTGGGACGGGCTGCTGCGGCTGGTCGACGCGACGGAGCGGCAGCGCGGATTCGGCGACTACATGGGCTACACGCTGGTGGCGGAGGGCAAGGCGGAGATCTACGTCGAGGTGGATCTGAAGCCGTGGGATCTCGCGCCGTGCAAGATCATCGTGGAGGAGGCGGGCGGGCGCTTTACCGACCTCGCCGGCCGGCCGACGATCTATTCCGGGAACGCGGTGGCCACCAACGGTCGCATGCACGACGCCGTGCTGAAGGTGCTCGCCGGGCGGTGAGCACGACCACGCGGCGCGGGGCGCTCGCCGTCCATCCCGGCGCGCTCGGCGACGTCCTCCTCGCCGTGCCCGCCCTTCGCCGCCTGCGCGAGACGGAAGGCGCGGTGACGCTGGCCGCCCAGCCGCAGCTCGCGCGGCTGGTGGCCGCCCTGGGCGAGGCCGACGAGGCGCGCGATCTCGACTCGCTTCGGCTCGACGCGCTGTTCGCCGGCGACGGCGCCGCGATGCTGCCGGACGTCGCGCGCGTGGTGTGCTGGCTCGGATCCCGCGATCCCGACTTCGTTCGCCGCCTGCGCGCGCAGGCGCCGTGCGCCATGGTCGCACCGTCCGTGGCCGACGGCCTCGTGTGGCAGCACCTGCTCGCGACGTGCGGCGGCGCCGTGTCGCCCGCGTGCGCGCCCGTGCGCGTGCCGCCGGCAGTGACGGACGGCGGCCGCGCCGCGCT
>Ga0070741_10018534_pt1 | contig 11260 bp, 10 predicted proteins | sample Coa_R1_4_FD_66440 | JGI IMG/M metagenome (GOLD analysis project Ga0070741, IMG submission 66440) | Surface soil microbial communities from Centralia Pennsylvania, which are recovering from an underground coalmine fire - Coalmine... | ecosystem: Environmental > Terrestrial > Soil > Unclassified ...
TTCTGGGTCGCTTTGGGGAGTGCCATTATGGGGACTATCGCCGCGCCGATGATCTTCGAGCTTCCCTTCAATCTCATCGTGATGGGGCGAATCTCTCCTCCCCCTCCCGGAACGGTGCTTATCCTGCTCTTCTTTACCCCGTTCATTCTCGTCCAGATCCTGAGTTTGGTGATGCTCACGTTCTCGCCTGTGATGAGGCTGTCGAGAGCTACCCTGCTCTTTCTGGCGGGCATGTTTTTGATCTTCGCGGTGTGGGCGATGTTTGGCTTTGCGTATCCAGCTACTCCCATACCAATCGCTCTGAACATGATCTCAAAAATTCTGGCGTTTGCTGCTGCCGTCTCGCTCTTCCTTCAGCAGGAAAAGGTTACTGAGCAAGTTAGAGACGTGGAACATGTAACTGCTGTTCACTCATAATCCGGGCGAAGCCCGTTGAACATCAACGGGCTTCACTGGATGCTTTTTTCTTTTTCTACTACTCGACGAATGCTGGAGCAGTTTTCCTGGTTATATGGTATGCAGTAGCTTTTCGTTCGTAGGAGATTGTCATCAGGCCCACTTGCAAAAGCGCGGGACTTACCCGTAGCGTCCTCCAAAAGACCATCGTGTTCAAGAATCTATGTCTGTTGCATCTCTCAAGCAGAGTATGGAGGTCTAACCATGAATCAATATGAAAATTGGAGTCCTTATGCAGGAAGCGGTTCCATCATCCTGGCGGTCATACTCTTTATCGTTACGGGCGTTTTGATCTACCTGGCTATTCGATTACATCGTCCAATAGAAGTCAAAAGACCTGGAAAATTGCTTGGTGTTTCTATCGTAATGATCTGGCTGTTGTCTGTAACAATGTTCGTGATTGCGGCGAGCGTCTACGTGCTTGCGATCTATCGGCAGATAGGTCATGTCACGGGACCGGCGAACCCGATCGCTCCGGTTACAATGATATCAGGAGTGCTGACCTTTCTCGTGATTATGTTCCTGACAAAGTCTCGTGGGTTTTGGGTCGCGTTTGGCAGTGCAATTGTTGGGGCCATTGCTGCTCCAATGATCTTCGAACTGCCATTTGATCTCATCGTGATGTGGCGAACATTTCCTCCCACTCCTGAATGGTTGTTTACACTGCTCTTCTTTTTACCGCTCTTTCTCGCAGAGATCTCAAGTTTTGCGATGCTCATGCTATCCCCTGCTATGAGGTTGTCGAGATATGCACTATTCTTTCTGGCGGGCATGTTTTTGGTCTTCGCAGTCTGGGCGGTGTTTGGCTTTGCATATCCGGCTACTCCCCTCGCGATAGCTTTTAACATAATATCAAAAATTCTGGCGTTTGCTGCTGCTGTCTCGCTCTTCCTTCCGTCGGAAAAGGTCACTGAGCAGGTTAGAGACGCGGAACATGCAACTGCTGTTCACGCATAATCAACTGAAGCTTGATGTCTGGATAGCAAGCCTTCTCATCTGATTGACGTTTAAACTAACATGAACTTAACTGAGCCGTAGAGTCAATAGCTCAGAAGCGAGAAAGACGAGAGACCATGAAAAGATCAGCCGACCAACCTCAAACAGAGGCAGTCTTTTTGCTCTTTTTCTGCTTTATGATCGGGAAATTCCTAACCTCGGAAAGCGAGTAGAACATGAGTCCTTTGATGAATGGACTGGAAGACAACGCGAATCGGTTCGCGTTGTCTTCCAGTCCATTCATACTCAAGGCCTGTCGTCATAAGAAGTGACCTTGAGCCTCACATCAGTTGGTGAAGTAGTGCTCTTCGAGGTCCGGGAGCAGTCGCGGGTGCACAGGCCGCCATCCCAAGAGTTCCTGCGTCTGTGTACTCGACCTCGGGAGGTCACGAGACGCCACCATAGCGAGGAAAGGACCGAAGTGGGCGTTTGCCTCTTCGTGGGAAATGCTGACCACCGGCTGGTTCAGGTGGCGGCCGATGACGCTGGCAATGTCGCGGAAGGGCACCCCTTCATCGCCAACACCGTCAAGCCGTGAACCAGCCGGGGCGCTTTCCAGTGCCAGGCGGTACAGGCGTGCCGCATCGAGGCGATGGATAGCAGGCCAACGATTGGACCCGTCGCCGATATAGGCAGAGACACCCCGCGTTTGGGCGGTGGTGATCAACCTCGGCACGAAGCCGTGTGTGTCGCCCTCACCGTGTACAGACAAAGAGAGAGAGACGACCAATCCTCGTGCTCCAGCCAATGTGAGCACCGCGTTATCCGATGCCTCACCGCCCAGGTGAGAGGTGGTCACGAACGGCTTGCCGGAGCCTTCGAGCACCGCTCCCATCGTCTCGACGGCGCGCAGATCAATGGGGAGCGCGGCTGCGAGGCCTGAGGGGTGACCAAACGCCAGGTGAATCACACCATCCGCTGCCGCCGCTGCGGCGCGCAGGCTGTCGAGATCTTCGAGGGTACCGCGATGCACCTCGGCTCCAACTTCCTTGAGTGCCTCAGCACCCTTGTCTGAGCGGGTAAGACCAACGACCGTATGACCGGCACCGATGAGTTCAGGGACGAGGACAGAACCGATGAAGCCTGTTGCTCCTGTGACAAAAACACGCATAAGAAAATGCTCCTTCTTCTGGTACAATCACACTCACATGTGATAAAATGAGGACTCCTCCCTATATAAAGTGAGGAACCCTCACGTTACCTCTCTATATTAACGGAGGGTTCCTCACTTTGTCAAGGACCACTCTCCGCTGGAGAAAGGAGTTGTCTAAAATGAACGAGCCAACACAAATCAACCGCCCCATGCGAGCTGATGCTCAACGCAACTATGCCAACTTGCTGAGTGCGGCGCGAGTCGCCATCTCAGAGCGCGGCGCTGACATCGTCCTTGAGGACGTTGCCAGATCGGCAGGGGTCGCCATCGGAACGCTCTATCGCCACTTCCCCACGCGTCAGGATCTCCTTGAAGCTGTGTTCCTGGATGAGACCAATGCATTGAGGGCGCATGCTGAAGAACTGGCCAGCGCTCCAGTTCCTTTCGACGCCTTGATGAACTGGCTTCGTCTCCAGATGAACTTTGCGGCTTTCGGGCGGAGCATGGGAGCAGCCATCATGGCTGCCAAGCAGGTTCCAGGGACGAGAATCTATGCCGCGAACAAAGCGATGCGCGAGGCAGGAAATGTTCTGTTGCTCCGCGCCCAGGCCGCAGGACAAATCCGAACGGATGTCCATCTTGTCGACGTGATGCGACTCGTCTACGGAATCGCCTTGGTGAATGAACATGCGTCCGATCCTGAGGGGGTCAACCGTATGCTCGATCTCGTCATCGCCGGAATCAAAACAAAGCCGAGCAGGGACTGAAAGATGGTGTGTCACATCTCTGCTAGGAGCTGATTCTATTGGCAACTGTCTCTGTACCTGGCATCCAGCGCCAGGATTTTCTCCTCTAGTTGGGTGATGATATTTATGACGATATTGACTTGCAATATCGCCAATAGTATACTGGCGAAACCAACGACATTGACCAATCCATAGACGAGCGTGACAGCACGCGCATTCATAGATAACGGAGGCTTGACGATTTGGAACAGCAGATCACACCAGAGCAGGTGAGCAAAGGTGACCGTTTGCGCTATGTTGAGGAGCTTGCCAGCCCTGAAGAGTATCCAGGGGATGCCTGGATCAGTATTACTGATGCAGCTCGCATCACACGCACAAGCGAAGCGATGGCTCGCCGCTGGGTCACCTCGGGTCGGCTCCCTGTCAGAAAAGAGCCAGTCGGTCTTCCTCCGCGTACCAGGCTGGTGCGCATTTCTGACGTTGCTAAAATCCGACCCATCATTGACCCAACCGCTGCGATCACCGACGAAGTTCGCAAGCTGGATTTGCCAAGCATCCCCAGGCAACAACAGCAAATCGTGCAAGATAACCAGCGTCTGCTGAAAGAAACCGAAGCCCTCCATCAAGAAACCGCAACTCTCCATCATACAGTAGAGCAACTCGCTACCGAGACCCACACGGCTCTGGAGACACTTGGGCGGCGCATCACTACGCAACAGGAGCGCTTGAGTAGCACCCTGGAGGCGCAATTGACTGAGCTACGCGATCACTTTACCAGTCAACTTGAAGAGATCAGCAGCTGCATCGCCGCGCACCATAGCGAGCTTGAGCAACTTGCAAGCGAGTTCGCCAACGAGCAGCGTCTGCTCCAGGAGACCCGCGAAACGTTCTCTAAACGTCTTGCGGCCCAGGATCAGGAACAGCAAACCCGCTTGCAAGAGGCTGCAGCACGTCTTGATGCAGAACGCGAAGCCCATGGCCGCAAGCTTGAAGCTCTTGCCCTTGAGCAAGCTCAGAGCGCACTAGCACAGGCGCAACTCTATCTGGCGGAACAAGAGACGCGGCAGCAAGCGGCGCTAGAAGTACTCTCCCAGGAGATGAATCGAGCTCTTGGGCAGGTAGCACGCGATCTCAGATTAGCGATAGAAACCCTTTTCCATGATCAGATGCAAAACAAGGCTGCATTTACCTCACTATTTGAGGACCTCATCAGAAGGGTTGAGCAGATCAGCGTCGAGGTCAGCGCCGTAAAAAAGGCTACAGATGATAGTCAGCAACGCGCAACCGAGCAGGAACAGCATATCAATCTGCTCCAGAAGCAACTTGAGGAAGAGAGGGAAGCTAGGCTGGAGCTTTCTCAACAGCTTGCCGCCCTCGTACAGAGTGTGAATGCCCTTCATGCAGAGCGTGAACGCCCACCCTCCTGAGGCGTAACCCCAGATGCAATCGTTAATGCATCAAGATTCTGCTTCCTTGTTGTCATGATCATCGCGGTGGGTCCTGGGGCTTTTCGCCCCATACACTGAGATAATACCATAGGCAGTTAAAATCCTCAGCCCTCATCTCTTCTAGTGCCTGGTAATAGAGGGCATCACTCTCAGCCTGGGTCGCCATTCCCGTTTGCAGCAACAATGGTTGTAGCAACTTAAGAAAGACTATCATGTCTTCATAAAAGCTTTGATGCGATTCTGAGCCAGCAGAACAATCTATTACAAAGGCTTTGTGCTGGATGTTGTCAAAACCAGCATTACGTACGAAACGCTTGAGCATGGGAGTGAGGGCGAGGTGGCGACCATCTTGAGAGAAGCTATTTCCACTCAAGTGGATGGCCCTGGTACATAAGCCGAATAATTTCTCCGTCATGGGACTGTTACTGATAAACCATTCGCAGTCGGTGAGGCGAATAATCCCCCCAGGGCGTATTACGCGTTTACATTCCTGCAGCAGCTTTGGCCAGTTTTCAATGGAGCGAAACATAAAAGAAGCGATCAGGCGAACGTTCACAAAGTCAAAAGTATGATCGGAGAAATCGAGCGGATGAAGAATATTCATCGTTTGGAAGTGAGCATTCGCAAGATCACGTTGGGAGGCTTGAAAGCGGGCGTAGTCAACCATGAGCTGGCTCACGTCTACACCGACAACTTGTTTGGCAGGATACGTCGCAGCCATTTCTAGAACCCACTCACCCGGTCCACAAGCTAAATCCAGGATATCGAACAGCCTGGAGGGATTGATGGACTCATCAAGGAGTCCTCCCATCGCCTTCGTGAGTAGCCTCGCCTGTTTAATCAGTCGAGCCATTTCCGCTGCACTTTCAGGATCGGTAAAATAAGCATCTTTCTCTGAGTAGTTATCCATACTTCTTGTTTGAGAGGCCCTTTCTTCCTATAGAGAACATTTTAATATTATAGTGCTCTACTCTTTTTAAGGCAATCGTATATTATCTGGTATAGCTTTTTTACAAGCAACCTTGACATATCTTTTATATCTCATTTATAATACTTTTCGTATAGAAGACCCCCAAAAGTACTAAAAACTATCCTGGAAGTCTCATGAGGAGAGGATTGCTGGAAAGGATATGTTCCACACACGCGAGTGTTCATGCTCATGGCTTATGAGACCGAGATGGTACTCTCTGAAGTGAGGCCTGTGATGAGTTATATACAGATACAGCAAGGAGTCATTGACATTATTGCTCGATGTGTCCGTGATTCTGCGGATCTCCACGCTATTGCAGCCACAGTGCTAGATGTCCTTCATAAGCATTTGTATACAATCTTTGCCTGCATTTATACTCTTGATGAGCAACAACAGATGTATCATTTATTGCAGAGCGATTCCTCTTATGATGATGTCTCTTTTGTGAAACATGTAGGTACTAATCCCTCTATAAGTTCCCCGCTTTTTACTTCTAGAGAGCTACTGCGTCAACCTTTTCTTCTTGAAGATGCGCAAGTGAACACGTATTGGCAGCAGATGTTCAATAGACATGCGTTGAAAACTGAATCGGTAGGACAAATTGTTTCTGTTCCGCTCTGGTTTGCTAATCGTTGTGAGGGTATCTTACTCGCAGGCTTCAGTGGCGTTGCGGCCCATGATGATGCGAGACTGTCCCTCCTGTCGGTTATTGGGACTTATATTGCTGCGGCATTGTCACAGGCTCGTCTGACGATGATTGTAGAGTCTGAGCAGACGCGCTTATATAGCATCCTTGATCAATTACCAGAAGGCGTTCTGCTGGCAGAGAGCGTCACTGGATCTATTTCTTATGCGAATCCTGCTGCTGCGCGCTTATTGCAAATCCCTCTCTCACAATTGAAAGGATTAGCCGTCCATCAATTTATCTGGCACCCATCTGAAACAAGGAGAGTTGGTGAGCCCCTTCCCCCCTGGAATTTTTTCTTCATTCAAGCATTATCCGGTGAAATTGTGAGAAGTAAAGAGGCCATGATGATTACTGCCAACGGCCAACAAATGGTTGTTCTTGTTTCTGGTGCACCATTCTGTGTGAATTATGAGAAGAGACAGGAATTAACCGGCGCTATTCTCATTTTTCAGGATATTACCAAAGCGAAAGATATCGAACAGCAAAAAAATGAGTTTCTTTCAATAGCCAGTCATGAGTTACGGACGCCCATCACGATTATTGAGGGCTTCGCAGAACTATTGAAGCCGCCACTTGTTGAAGAAAGCTCGCTGAACGAAATGGCTCAGTCAGCAATCAGGCATATTATAGATCAGAGCGAACACCTGACAAGGCTTATCGATGCCATGTTTGATATCACAAAGATTGAACAGCAGCGTTTTTTATTGCATCTTGCAACACACGATCTTCATCAAATACTGACCGAGATAGTGAAGAGTCAGAGGATGATAACCAGTCGCCATCAGGTGCTTCTGACGGTAGAGGGACTTCAAGAGCAAGAGTCCCTTGCCGGGATGTTTGATAAAGAACGCATGGTTCAGGTGATCAGTAATCTCATAAATAATGCGATCAAATATAGCCCTGATGGTGGAACAATCGAGGTAGGATTGCGCGCAGTCTCTGATGGAATTCGTTCGGGCAGTTATCGTGAAGCACTGATCTGGGTGAAAGACCAGGGAATAGGGATTGCAGCCGATGAGATCCCGCATATTTTCGAACGATTTCATCGAGCCAGGATGACTGATACAGCTTCATTCAGCGGCTTTGGCATTGGATTGTATGTGGCAAAAGAAATTATCAGTCGTCATCATGGGCGCATCTGGGTTGAAAGCCAACTCCAGAGAGGCTCCACTTTTTACATCCAATTACCTCTCAAAGCACCATATGAAACAGCAGGAGTATTTCCTCACTGATATGCCGAATTCCTCGCAGGTGGAAGAGTTGCGGTCCGGGTCGCCAATAGGTAGGATGTAATGGCTCAGGTCAGATCGCCCACAAGGGGCGATCTGACCTGAGCCGTTATGTAGAATATCCATTCAGAAAATCCCCAAGAGATGGTATACTAATGTTGTGTCTTTTCTGTTTCTCCGCGAGCCAGTTACTTTTTTGTATCCTTTTGTGAAATAGAAACCTGGAGGGAAGGCTTATAGCATGCAAAAACGTATTTTGCTCAGACGCGTTCTTTTCCCCATCGTTTTTGTGCTGGTTTTGTTGATCGGGTTGATGGGCGCTCCCGCTTTCAACCGTGTGATGGCTGCTGGGGGGAATGCCAATCAGACGTTTGATCAGGCATCAAAAGAGTCGGGTGTGCCAGTGCCCATTTTGAAAGCGCTGTGCGAGATGGAGGGCCACTTGAGCAATCACGGTGGTACAGCGAGCCGCGATAACGGCTATGGCTGTATGCACCTGGTGAAGAATACGCACGGTGACACCCTCGATAGCGCTGCCAAGGATCTGGAAGTCAGTACGGATCAACTCAAGAGCGATCTGGCAACCAATATTCGCGGCGGGGCGGCTGTCTTGCGCGATGAGGCGTTGCAACTCGCCAGCAATCATACGCTGCCAACCACCCTCGCCGATTGGTATGGCGCGCTTGCTGCCTATAGTCATGCCTCGACGCAAAATGTGGCGCACATGTATGCCGATGGAGTCTACAAACTAATCAATAGCGGCTTTACTGCAACGACGGATACTGGAGAGTCCGTGACTCTGGCCGCACAGACGGTGCAGCCCAATGTCGCAACAGCTGCCGGAGTGAAGACGGCCAGCACATTGCCCGCTGGGTGCGTCAATGATGGCAAGACCGAGTATCCTGGCGCGGTAGATTGTATCGTGCCCAGCAGCTTTGACTGCAATACGGCCACTGGCAACAATCCCTGCACCTACGATAGCGCCAATCGTCCCAGCGACTTGCCGATCAATTTTGTGACGATTCACGATATTGAAGGGACGGCGCAGGATGGCCTCAATGTCTTTCAAGATATCAATAGCGGCGTGAGCATCCACTATATCGTGGATACCGATGGCACGGTCTATCAGTTGCTCCATGAGAAGGATATCGCGTTCCATGCTGGCAATTTCTGGTACAATCAGCGCGCTATCGGGATTGAGCATGCTGGCTTCGATGCGACCGGTTTCCTGTGGTACAATGCTGCCGAGTATATGGGCTCGGCAAAGCTGGTAGCGTATCTGCTCAAGAAGTATCATATTGCTCCCGATCACGATCATGTCGTCAGTCATGGGACGATCCCCTCGCCAGCTTTGCAATTCTCGCCCAACCATGTCGATCCAGGTCCTTACTGGCTGTGGGATTACTATTTCAAGCTGATCTGGCAGGATGTCGTGTTTAACATGAAATGGCGCAACGATCATATCATCACGCTGCATCCTCGCACCGATCAGCGTCCCTTTGGCGGCGGTGGGACCGAGACTGCGGCCAATTTTAACTTTTTCTACCTCTATAATGGCCCGAGTACGCGATCGGGGTTGATTCCGCAAGCAGGCACCGGGTCGGATGTCACCGACGAGACCAATAATGTCGAACCCGATATCAGCTATTATTACCTCGATAAGGTCAGAGATCCGGCTGGGACGGGTGACACGCTCTACGAAATCTGGTATGGTGAGGCTGATCATACCCACGATCCCACGCCCAGCCAGTTTGCCAATGCGAAGTTAGCCTGGCTGGCCGTTCCTGATGGTGCGGCCGATGTAGGCGGGGGGCAGCTCGTCAAGCTCAACCTTAGTGGGGCTACGGCTGCTAAGGTATATGGTAGGCCAACAAGCAACGATTTCTACCAGATCGGTGATGCTCCCAATAGTGCGGTCTTTGTCTCAGCGCTCACCTCAATTGAGGATGGCACGACCAATCTGTGGTATGAGATCAACTATAACCATCGTCAAGCCTGGGTGCCTGCTACTGAGGTCACAGTGGTGCGGTAATCTACGGGGTAGATAATATGCTGCTCTCATAGTTGGCTCAAAGCCCAGAGGCACAGGAAAGCGGTGTCAGAAGACTCTGACACCGCTTTCCTGTGCCTCTGGGCTTTGTACTCATCCCAGTCCGGCTTCACGTGCGCGCATGACCGCCTGGGTGCCGTCGACGACAGAGCCAAGCAGAAAGAGAGCGTTGCGCTTCTCTTGAGGACAAGCATAGCAACTGGAGAGTTCCTGTGATTGAGGAACCGGAAGATCGCCCACGTATCTAAGCGCAGAAGTGCCTCATGCTTTAGCTCTCCCACCCGTATAGCGTGAAGCGACTTGAGAGTATTAGGGCGTAAACCGTTTCCAATGGCCTTCGGAGACCACTTCGACTGCTCCGTCGACAACGACGATAGCGGTCTGATCGTCAATTGCATACGCTGGTACACCCACCCCAGCGGCCCATTTTTCTGCATTGGCCAGGGAATTGTCCGGCAGAGAGGGGTGATCCAGGTGCGGAAATATCGCAAAATCAACCAGTCCCAGCGTTCTATCGCCACCTTCGGGCGGCTTCCACCCGACGAAGTCCTCCCCAATGCAGGGGGCCATCACCATGCTCCCGGCGGAGAGGCCCACCCAGACCTTCTCGGGAAGCTCTTGCAAGAGGTCCGCCAGCCCGGACTGCCGCATCCAGTGGCACAGATACAGCGCATCGCCGCCGTTCACCAGCAGAACGTCTGCCTCTCGGACCCAGGGGACCCAGCGCTCTTCACCGATGCTGGGCAGTGCGGTGAGCTCCAGCACGCCCAAGGACTTCCAACCCAACTCACACATGGGTGTGGAGGACTGACCGGTGATGAAACGCCATGCCCCACCAGGACTGCCCATGGGGTGCCCGTACCCCGCAGTGGGGATGCAGAGGGCGCTGGACTCGGCAATGGGTTTGCCCAGCAGATCAATCAGAGCGTGACGAATGCTGTCGTTTTTGATACCAGCCGAGGTGAGTAGTAATTTCATGATGCCTCTCGCTTTCCGATTTCATAGAACGGATCAGGCTTCTCCAGTCCCCCTCGTGAGAGACTGAAGCACAACGACTGAAGACGCGTCACGACTGTGTTTCTCATAGCGCTCTCGTCGTCTGCGTAGACTGCTCGCAGTCTTGCGCACAAAGATCTTCCGCTCCCTCAAGACATTCTACCGTCAAACATGCGCAAAAAACTTCTCCTATCTTGCTCTTTTTGCCGGAGTCTTCTATGAGGTCCTGTGCCATCATACCTCTCGTTTGGAGAGAATTGAACGCTCTCCTGCCCTCTCTGATTGCTCACTCAGACGGCTGGTTTTTTTGCAAGCGACGAGTGCAACAATACGTACCCTCTCATGAGCAAGTGTCCATTGTCACCACCAGGATTGGAATATGGGGACTCGCGCGGTGAATGTGGCGCGTGGCCTCAATGTGTACAGAAATCTATCAAGGGAAAATATACAAATCTAAGTTAATGTGATACTATCTTCTGCATGCATAGTTGAAGAGTTCTATCTATATCTGACCAACGAAAACCCGATTCTGTGAGAGGAATTTTTATATGCGTTATGGTGTCTACGTTCCCAATTTTGGACCCTATG
>Ga0070741_10018535_pt1 | contig 11259 bp, 8 predicted proteins | sample Coa_R1_4_FD_66440 | JGI IMG/M metagenome (GOLD analysis project Ga0070741, IMG submission 66440) | Surface soil microbial communities from Centralia Pennsylvania, which are recovering from an underground coalmine fire - Coalmine... | ecosystem: Environmental > Terrestrial > Soil > Unclassified ...
GACAGTCTTTCTGACGAGGCTGAACCTCAAGGAGCACAACGTCGACCTCGACTTCTACATGCAGTTTAGGAAATTCATTCTCGGTCGTCAACCGGGAACAACTCTACTATACAAGGAGCACTATGAAAATAATCCATTGTACTCCTCATTAAACCCTAATCCTGTCTAAACAACTTTTGAACAATTGTCCCATAGAATCAATAATTGGTTCGGTTTCTGCATAGAAATTTGCATCAAGGAGAATTGGATGTCCAAACGAAACCTCATCATCGGCGTCATCGTGTTGGTTGTTTTGGTTGGCGCGGGCGCGTTTTACTTTTTCCAACAGCAGCAAAACGCCGCACGCAGCGCCGCCGCCCAACGCCAAACCGCGACCCTCACACGCGGCGACCTTGTCGCGACAGTGAGCGGCGGGGGAAATATTTACGCGCCCCAACAAACGAATTTGAATTTTGGTGTCAGCGACGTCCCCGTTACGCAAGTGAATGTCAAAGTGGGCGACAAAGTGAAAAAGGGCGACGTCCTCGCCCAAGTTGACGACGCCGCGCTGCAAGACGCGTTCCAGACCGCGCAAGCGAATCTTGCCAGCGCGCAAGCCAATTACGATTCGGTCAAAGCGCCGCCCACCGCCGACGATATTGCGATTGCGGAAGCGCAAGTGCGCGCGGCGGAACAAACCTACAATTCCGCCGTCTCCAAACTCGAACAGCTCAAAGCGCCGCCGACCGCGCTGCAGCTGCAAACCGCGCAAGCCCAATTGGCTGCCGCGCAAGCGAGTTACGATTCGGCGCTCGCGCAGAGCAAACTCCAAGACCAACAAATTTTGGTTGACCGCGCGGCAGTGACCAAAGCGGAAATCGCGCTGCAAGCCGCGCAGTCCGCGTACAACGCGATTGCGTGGCAAGCCAATGCCACCAATTCTTCCGCCGCGCAAACGCTGCAAACCGCGACGATTGATTACGAAACGGCAAAGGCGAATTACCAGCTGCAGCTCGCGCAAATGAATGACAGCGCGTTGAAAACTGCCCAAGCCAATCTCGCCACCGCGAAAACGAATCTCGATACGCTGACGCAAGGCGCCACCGCCGACGCGCTCGCGTCCGCCCAAGCCGCCGTAGATTCGGCACAGCAAAGTCTGACGACGGCGAAAAAGAATTTGGCGGACTTGCAGGCAGGTCCTACACAGCAAACGCTCACCGCGGCGGAAGCGACATTGCAATCGGCGCAAGCGAATTTCCAAACCGCCAAACGCAATTTGGACAACGCGAAAATTATTGCGCCCTTTGACGGGACCGTCGCCCAAGTCAATATCGCCGTCGGGCAAATTCCCGCGTCAAGCACCACTGCCATTGTCCTCGCCAATCTCAGCGATCTGGAACTCCAGCTTGCCCTGTCCGAAGTGGACATCTCTCAGGTCAAAGCGGGACAAGACGTGCAGTTGACGTTTGACGCGTTGAACGGACGCACGTTTCCCGGCAAGGTCTTGTCCGTCTCGCCGGTTGGCGTCACCACACAAGGCGTTGTGAATTACACGGTCAACGTCGGCGTGCAAAATCCGGACCCGTCCATTTTGCCGGGCATGAGCGCGTCGGCAAACGTCGTCGTCGCCGAAGAACCCAACGCGTTGATGGCGCCCAACCGCGCGATTCGCACGCAGGGCACGCGCAAAGTCATGACCATTTTGTTTGAAGGGCGTGAAATTCCCGTCTTTGTCCGCACCGGATTGACGAATGACCAATTCACGGAAATTCTTGGCGCCACCGCTGCCGACGGCACGGCGGTGAATTTGCAAGAAGGCGACACCGTCGTGCTCAACACCACAACCTCCAACACACCGCAAGGCAACTTTGGCGGCGGCGGATTCATTTTTGGCGGACCGCCGGGAGGTCGCTAATGGCAGTCATTGAAATCGAGAACGTCAAAAAGATTTACAAGATGGGCGAAACCGAAGTGGCGGCTTTGCGCGGCGTGTCCATGCAAGTTGAAAAAGGCGAAATGGTTTCCATCATGGGTCCGTCCGGCTCGGGCAAGTCCACGCTGATGAATATTCTCGGCTGTCTCGACCATCCGACCGAAGGGTCATATCGGCTCGACGGAGTGGACGTGCACAAGTTGAACGATGACCAACTCGCCGAGATTCGCAATAAAAAAATCGGTTTTGTTTTTCAATCCTTTAATTTGCTGCCGCGCACGGCTGCCGTGGACCAGGTGGAACTGCCGATGATTTATGCGGGCGCGCCCGATCGCCACAGGCGCGCGTTGGAAGCATTGGCGCAAGTAGGTTTGAGCGAACGCGTGCATCATCGCCCCAACGAATTGTCCGGCGGTCAGCAGCAGCGCGTGGCGATTGCGCGCGCGTTGGTAAACAATCCCGCAATTATTCTCGCCGACGAACCGACCGGAAATCTCGATTCTGTTTCCGGCGAAGAAATCATGAATATTTTCAAACGTCTGAATCGCGAACAAGGCATGACCATCGTTCTCGTCACCCATGACCCCGATGTCGCGCAGAACGCGCAGCGTACGATTCATGTCAAAGATGGGCGCGTCGAAGAAGCGCATCCGCACCTCTATTCGCTGAGGAGCTAAGGTATGAACCTGTTTGAATCCTTTCGCATTGCCCTGCGCAATCTGGGCGCGAACAAATTGCGTTCGGGTCTGACGATGCTCGGTGTGATTATCGGCGTCGGCGCGGTCATTGCTTTGGTCAGCATCGGACGCGGCGCGCAAGAAGCGATCACGAATCAAATCCAAAGCGTCGGCACCAATCTCTTGTATGTTCGCCCCGGCGCGTCGAACCAAAACGGCGTGCGCGGGCAGGAAGGCAGCGCCGCGACGCTAACGTTGGAAGATGCGTCTGCCCTTACGGATATTCCCGGCGTCGTCGGCGTCGCCCCCGAAGTGGATTCGTTCGCGCAATTGGTCGCGGGCGGCAACAACACAAACGCGCGTCTCGTGGGCACCACGCCGGATTTTCAAAATGTGCGCGATTTCTATCCCTCATCGGGTGAATTTATCAATACGGCGAACGTGAGCGCGCGTTCGAGCGTTGCCTGTTTGGGCAGCACCGTTGCCGCCGAACTTTTCCCCGACTCGGACCCCATCGGGCAATCCATACGCATCAACAATGTGCCGTTTCGCGTCCAGTGTGTCATGGAAAGCAAAGGCGGCACGGGTTTTCTCAGTCAAGACACCCAGGTCATCATTCCGCTGACGACCGCGCAAACGCGTCTCGCCAACGCGGGGCGCTTTCGCGGCAGCAGCAACATCAACGTCATCAATATCAAAATCGCCGACCTTTCGCAGAGCGATGCCATCACGCAACAAATCGGCGAAATCTTGCGCGAACGGCATCACGTGCTGGAAGATGATTTCACCATCACAAGCCAGCAAGATGTGTTGAGCGCGGCAACTGCCGTGACCGACACGTTGACGTTGTTTCTCGGCGGCGTCGCGGCGATTTCGCTGATTGTCGGCGGCATCGGCATCATGAACATCATGCTCGTCAGCGTCACCGAACGGACGCGCGAAATCGGCATTCGCAAAGCGGTCGGCGCAAAACGGCGTGACATCTTGATGCAGTTCTTGACCGAAGCGACCGTGCTGAGTGTGCTCGGCGGCGCGATTGGAATTTTGCTCGGCTGGGCTATTTCGCTGGCAATGGGCTCGTTTCGTTTCGGCAATACCCAAGTCACGCCTGTCGTGGACTTGAGCGCGGTGGCGCTCGCGGTCGTCTTTTCGATAGCAGTGGGTTTGTTCTTTGGAATTTATCCGGCGGTGCGTGCAGGGTCGTTGAGTCCGATCGAAGCGTTACGTTACGAATAGAGTGTGTGCGTGCGGAGCCGGCAGGTCTTGGCGTCTGTCTCGGGTTGAGCAGTGGAAATGGGATACGCGCACACACTTGAGCCGCTTGCCAAGACCTGACCGGGCTTGACTATGCTGTCGAAACTTGCGCATGTAGCAATCCGCGTCGTCATCGCCGGTGCGCTGTTGTGGATGATAGCGACGCTTCCCTTGCCCGCGCTCGATTGGCAGCTCGTCGTCGCGGTGCGCGTGCCCATTGCGGTTTTCATTTTTATCGTGTATGTCGGGAAATTGCTCTATGATACTTTTTTCTTTGAACGGCAACCGTGAATTAGAAATTGAAAATTCGAGAATAGAGCCGAAAAAATTCCCGGTCTCTAATCTCCAATCTCCAAACGCAAGAGGTGCAAGATGAAACTTCCGGTCGTAATTATTGGCGCCATCGTCATTGCGGTTCTCGCGGCAGGCGGCGGCTTTTTCGGCGGCATGACCTACGCGCAATCTCAAGCGCAATCCACCGCGAATACATTTTTGCAGCAGCGCGCCGTTCAGAATGGACAAGGCGGCGGCGCGCAAGGCGGTGGGCAACTCGCCGCGAATGATCCATGCGGTTTCGGCGGACGCTTTACGCAAAATCGCAACGGCGGGCAAACCAACGGGCAATCCGGACAAGGCAACTTTCAGGGACAACAACGCCAGGGCGGACAAAACGGAGGCGCATTCGGCGGACCATTCGGCGATTTCGCGCAGTTGGGTAATTGTGTCGCGCGCGGTCAAATCAAAGCCGTCAACGGCAACACGATTGAAATCAGCACAGCGACCAGCGTCGTCACGGTCAAAGTGAACGACCAAACGTTGATTAGCAAGACCGATCGCGGCACACTTGCGGATTTGCAGCCCGGCGACCGCGTGACGGTGTTTAGCAAAGAGACCGGCGACTCGCCCACCGCGAGCACGATTCAATTGCAGCGCCCGATTACGCAAACACAGCAAACGCAATAATTTTTCGCACATCCTATCGTCAAGCCCCGGATGGGTTGGGTTGTATAGTCAATGGATTGGGGCTTGACGACATCCGTACTCGACAGGACATCACATGCTCAAGAAAATCGTTTTCGTTTTTTTCTTGGCGGCGCTCTTTCTCGGCACCGCCGCCATCACCTCTGCCCAAAGCGGCAGCGGTCCGGACGACGCGCTCCTGCCCATCGGGCAAACGCAGACCATTGCCCCGCACGCCGCGCAGTGGTACAAATTCGACGTCGGCGGCAAGAAACGTTCCGCCACGGCAACACTCGACTCGTCTGTGACGAGCGGCTTGCGTCTCGCCATTTACACGCCAGAGCAAATCAGCAATTGGCAGCGCGGCGATAGTCTGAAAGCGATTGGCATGGGCAGCCCACAGCAAGACCATACGCTGGGTTGGTACGGCGAATTCAATCAAGCGGGCACGTACTATGCCGTCGCGTACAACGACAACGACGCGCCGGTCAACGTGCAGGTTCTTGTGCAAGGCGATGCCATTACGACGCTGCCCGCGCCGACCGCGACGCCGAACATTGACCCGCTCATGACGCCGACGCCCCTCGGCAAAGGCATCAGCGGCAAACTCGTTTTCGTGGACGCGACCGGCGGCAACATTTACACGGTCAACGGCGACGGCACGAATTTGCAGCGCATCACGTTTGGCATGGACCCACAGTGGAATCACGCGGGCACAATGATTACGTTTGCGCGGCAAGGTCCCGTGCCCGGCATCTATGTCGCCAACGCCGACGGTTCCAACGAACGCCTCTTGTACCAAACCAACGAGCCGCGTTCGCCGACGTGGAGCGCGGATGATTCCGAAATCATTTTCGCGTATCAGGGCGCGACCAAAGGGGGGGGGGAACGTTGTTTCCGCAACCGCTGCTTTACGCTGCCCTCGTCCGTTGAATGGAGACTCGGCGCGGTGACGCTCGCCGACGGCAAGTATCACGACGTGCGTTCGAGCAACGACGCGTTCACGCCGACCGTCGCGCCGGACGGGACGATTGTTTACAATGACCCCGCCATCGGCTTGATGAAAATCACGCCCGACGGCGAACCGCAGCCCGATTCGTTCATCGGCGATTTACGCATCACGTCTCCGGCGTACAATCCGCTGCGCCTCATGTCGCCGACGCTCTCGCCCGACGGCACGCAAATCATTTACATGGTCATGCAGCAGCCGACGTGGCAAATCGCGTGGGCGAATAGCGACGGCAGCAATCAACATCTGCTCACAAGCGACAATGCGCTCGCCATCGCGCATCCGAGCAATGTCGCGCCGCAGTGGTCGCCCGACGGCAAACAAATTTTGTTTCTCTCTAATCGCAACGGCAAGTGGGAATTTTTCGTGATGAACGCGGATGGTTCCAACCTCCACCAAGTCCTGAAAAATATCACCGACCAAATCCAAATTCGCTACGACTATCAAGCGGGACGCATGATGAGTTGGGCAAAATAACACGCGTCAAGTTTTTCGGTTCACGCGGCGTCCGCGCACAAGGGAGTGTGCGGGCGCCGCTGTTTTTTATGACGCACTGCGTTATGCGATTTTGGACAATTGAGTTATCATTGCTGCGCCCGAAAAAATTCGGCGCAGCGAAATTTTTTCCCCGAAAGAGCGATTTCATGGCAACCGAAGCGTACATCTATGATGCTGTGCGAACGCCGCGCGGACGCGGCAAGCCCGACGGGTCGCTGTACGAAGTGCAGCCCGTTGACCTCCTCGCCACGGTTTTGCGCGCACTCCAAGAACGCAATCAACTCGATACCACGCTCGTCGAAGATGTCATCATCGGCTGTGTGACGCCCATCGCCGAACAAGGCGGCGTCATTGCGCGTTCGGCGGTGATTCACGCGGGCTGGGCGCAAAATGTCCCCGGCGTGCAGCTTGACCGCTTTTGCGCGTCGGGACTGGAAGCGGTCAACCGCGCGGCGATGCAAGTGCGTTCGGGCTGGCACGACCTTGTCGTCGCGGGCGGCGTCGAAAGCATGTCGCGTTTGCCGATGGCGTCCGACGGCGGCGCGTGGTTCATGGACCCGCGCGTGAATTTGGAAATGGGCTTTGTGCCGCAAGGCATCAGCGCCGATTTGATTGCGACGCTGGAACATTTTTCGCGCCAAGACGTGGACCGCTACGCGCTGCAATCGCAGCAGCGCGCCGCGCATGCCCAAGCCAACGGCTATTTCAAATCGCGCATCCCGGTACGCGACCAAAACGGGCTCTTGATTCTCGACCGCGACGAACATATCCGCGCGAATACGACGCTGGAACGACTCGCCGCGCTTACGCCCGCATTCGAAATGGTCGGCGCCATGGGGTTCGACGCGGTCGCATTAGACAAGTATCCCAAACTCGAACGCATCGAGCATGTGCACACGGCGGGCAATTCGTCGGGCATTGTGGACGGCGCAGCGGCGGTGTTGATTGGCTCGCAAGAAATCGGCGAACGCTTGGGCTTGAAACCGCGCGCGCGCATCGTATCCGCCGCAGTGATTGGGACCGAACCGACAATTATGCTCACGGGTCCCGCGCCCGCGTCGCAAAAAGCATTGGCAAAAGCGGGCATGAACGTGCGCGACATTGACCTGATTGAAGTGAACGAAGCGTTCGCGGTCGTGCCGCTGCGTTTTGCGCGCGACATGGGACTGGAGAGCACCGAAAACATCAATGTCAACGGCGGCGCGATTGCGATGGGGCATCCGCTCGGCGCGACCGGCGCGATGTTGTTGGGAACACTGCTCGACGAACTCGAACGCGCGGATTTGGAAACGGGACTCGTTACGCTGTGCATCGGCGGCGGAATGGGGATTGCGACGATTGTGGAGCGCGTATAGCGAATCGCCAATCGCGTATCGCGTATCGCCTATTGTGAACTACGATTTGCGATATGCAATATGCGATAAGCAATTACATGCCAATTCATTTTTCATCCGACGACCAAAACATCGTCATGCTCACATTCGATAGCGCGAGCGCGGTGAATGTGATCCATCTCGAATTCCTGCGCGAGTTGGATGAGGCGGTAACGCGCATCGCGAATGATACTGCCGTGCGCGGCGTGATCCTCACGTCGGCTAAAGACACATTTGTCGCGGGCGCCGATATTGATATGTTGTACCGCGCGACGGATGCGGCGCAAGTGTTTGAAATGGCGCAAGCGTTCAAAGCGAGCTTGCGAAAATTAGAAACGATGGGCAAACCGGTCGTCGCCGCGTTGAACGGCTCCGCGCTCGGCGGCGGCATGGAAATCGCGCTCGCGTGTCATCATCGCATCGCGTTGGACAATAAAAAATCTCAATTCGGTTTTCCCGAAGTGACGCTCGGCGTTTTGCCCGCGGGGGGCGGTGTCACGCGCATGATTCGCCTGCTCGGCTTGCAAAACGCGCTGCCCTATTTGGTCGAAGGCAAGCGCTTGAATGTCAACGAAGCGTTGAACGCGGGCTGGCTTGACGAAATTGTTCCGACACGCGACGAGATGCTGGAACACGCGCGCGCGTGGATTGCGGCGCACCCGCGCGTCGAACAGCCGTGGGACCGCGACGGCTATCGCATTCCCGGCGGCGACCCGCGTCGTCCGCAGGTCATGTCGCAAATTTTGCCGCTCGCGCCCGCGATGCTGCGCGCGAAAACGCATCGCCACTATCCCGCGCCCGAAGCCATTCTCAGCGCGGCGGTCGAAGGCGCGATGGTGAATTTTGAAACCGCCACGCGCATCGAGTCGCGCTATTTTGCCAATCTGGTGACGGGACAAATTGCCAAAAACATGATGACCGCGTTCTGGTATCAGTTGAATGAAATCAAATCGGGGAAAAGCCGACCCAAGTACGAGAAGCGAGAAACGAAACGCTTGGGCATTCTCGGCGCGGGTTTTATGGGACACGGCATCGCGTATGTTTCCGCGCTTGCGGGCATGAAGGTGGCGCTGAAAGATGTGTCGCAAGCACGCGCCGATGCGGGCAAACAAAACATCGCGGCGTTGTTGGAGGAACGCGTCGCGCGTGGAAAAATAACGGGAGACCAGAGACGGGAGATTCTAGAGCGAATTCGCGCGACCGACGATGTGAATGATTTGGCGGATTGTGATTTGATCATCGAAGCGGTGTTTGAAGACCGCCAAGTTAAAGCGCAAGTGATACAAGAGACAGAAAGCGTGATTTCATCCGACGCGATTTTCGGTTCCAACACCTCGACCCTTCCCATCACGAGTCTCGCCTCTCGTTCCTCTCGCCCGGCTAACTTTGTCGGCATTCACTTTTTCTCGCCCGTCCACAAAATGCCGCTCGTCGAAATTATTCGCGGCAAACAAACGTCCGACGCGGCGATTGCGAAAGCGTTCGATTATGTTTTGCAAATCGGCAAGACGCCAATTGTGGTGAATGATGCGCGCGGCTTTTACACGTCGCGCGTGTTTGGCACGTATGTCAGCGAAGGCATGGCATTGTTGGCAGAGGGGCAGCATCCACGCGCGATTGAATCGGCTGGCATTGCGGCGGGCATGGCGGTCGGTCCGCTCGCGGTGAGCGATGAAGTGAACATCGGTCTAATTTGGCACATTCGCGAACAGACGCGCAAAGATTTTGAAGCGGAAGGCAAAACGCTGCCCGACGACCCGAGCGACCGCGTTGTAGATTTTATGGTGAACACGGCGAAACGCACGGGGAAATTGCAAGGCGCGGGATTCTATGAATATCCGCGCGACGAGAAAAAATTTTTGTGGCGCGAGCTGCAAAAGTATTTTCCGCCGTCCGCGCGCGAATTATCGCAAAATGAGATGATTGACCGCTTGTTGTTTGTCCAGTGTTTGGAAACGGTGCGCTGTTTGCAAGAGGGTGTTTTAACCTCGAGCGCGGACGCCAACATCGGCAGCATCTTTGGCTGGAGTTTCGCGCCCTATTCCGGCGGCACACTGCAATTCATCAACGCGTATGGTTTGGAAAAATTTGTTGCGCGCGCGCGGGAACTCGCGGACAAATACGGCGCACGTTTCGAACCGCCTGAATTGTTGAACGCAAAAGCGAAAAAAGGAGAATCCCTTTGATAGCATTCAATAAAATTTACGCCGTAAATGTTTTTGAATGCTATCTCCTCCCCTACTTATGAAACGACCCATTTTTGATTCCGACCACGACATGTTCCGCGAAACCGTTCGCGCGTTCATCGAAAAAGAAATTGCGCCGTATCATCCGCAGTGGGAAAAAGACGGCATGGTCTCGCGCGAGGTATGGCGCAAAGCAGGCGAGATGGGCTTCCTCTGCATGGAGGTTCCCGAAGAGTACGGCGGCGCGGGGCTAAAGGATTTTCGCTACAACGCCATCATCGCCGAAGAATTGTGGCGCGCGGGCGCGACCGGCATCGGTTGGGGTTTGCACACCGATATTGTTTTGCCGTATCTCATGGCATACGCAAACGCGGAACAGAAAAAACGTTGGCTGCCCAAATGCGTTTCCGGCGAGTCCATCATGGCGATTGCGATGAGCGAACCCGCCGCGGGCAGCGACCTCGCGGGCATTCGCACGACGGCGGTGCGCGACGGCAATCATTACATTGTCAACGGCTCGAAAACCTTTATCACCAACGGCATTCTGTCCGACTTGGTCGTGACCGCCGTCAAGACGCAGCCCGAATTGAAACACAAAGGCATTTCGCTGTTGGTGATTGAACGCGGCATGCAAGGGTTCGAGCGCTGGCGCAAACTCGACAAAATCGGATTAAAAGCGCAGGACACTGCCGAATTGTTTTTCGATAACGTGCGCGTGCCGTGCGAAAATCTGTTGGGCGAAGAAGGCAAAGGATTTTACTATTTGATGTCGCAACTGCCGCAGGAACGTTTGCACGTGGCGATTGGCGCGGTGGCGGCGGCGGACGCGGCATTGGAAATGACATTGAAATACGTGCAAGAACGCATGGCGTTCGGCAAACCCATCGGTTCGTTCCAAAATTCGCGTTTCAAGATGGCGGAAATGAAAACCGAAATCGAAATCGGTTTCGCCTTTATTGACAAATGCATCATGGCGCTCAATGCGGGTGAATTGACGCCCGAAGAAGCGGCGATGGCGAAATGGTGGGCGACCGATTTGCAAAAACGCGTGACCGACGAATGTTTGCAACTGCACGGCGGCTATGGCTATATGGCGGAATATCCTATCAGCAAAGCATATCTCGACGCGCGTGTCCAGCCGATTTATGCGGGGACGAATGAGATTATGAAAGAGTTGATTGGAAGAGGGATGGGACTGTAGGAAATTTCGGATTGCGGATGGCGGATGGCGCGCATCGAATGGAATTCGACGCCTGAACAAGGCAGGCACATGAAGTGTACCCCAAAAGCTGGACAGGCAGAATAAGGAATATAATCCAGCCCAGGAGTACACAAAATGCCAAAGCGACGAACCTTTACACCCGAATTCAAGAGTGCGCGCGTCTTGGAA
>Ga0070741_10018536_pt1 | contig 11259 bp, 12 predicted proteins | sample Coa_R1_4_FD_66440 | JGI IMG/M metagenome (GOLD analysis project Ga0070741, IMG submission 66440) | Surface soil microbial communities from Centralia Pennsylvania, which are recovering from an underground coalmine fire - Coalmine... | ecosystem: Environmental > Terrestrial > Soil > Unclassified ...
ACCGACCAGATCATCCCGAAGCAGTTTTTGAAGCGGATCGAGCGGACGGGGTACGGGCCGTTTCTCTTCTACGACTGGCGGGCGCGCGGCAACTTCGTGCTGGACAGGCCCGAGCACGCCGGCGCGAGCGTCCTGGTCGCCGGCGCGAACTTCGGCTGTGGTTCCTCGCGCGAGCACGCACCGTGGGCTCTGCGGGACTTCGGCTTCAAGGCGATCATCGCGCCGAGCTTCGCCGACATCTTCAAGGGGAACTGCTACAAGACCGGGCTGCTGCCGATCACGCTTCCCGAAAGCCAGGTGCGCCACCTGATGGACCTGGCCGAGGAAGATCCACAGGCTCGCGTTACGGTTGACCTGGAGACTCAGCAGGTTCGTGGCGACGGGTTCGAATATCGATTCGAGATCGACCCGTTCGCGCGGGAATGCATGCTCGCCGGGCTCGACGAAATCGCCCTCGTCGAGCGGCACACGACCGAAATCGCGGCGTTCGAGAAGCACCGCGCCGGCTGGCTGCCGACCGCTCGCTAGCGCGCCGCCCCCGGCCGACGAATCCCAGCTACCCGCAGTACTGGCGGGCCCTCCCGTCCTTTTTGGGCTCCCTCCCCCAGCCCGTCGCGCCGTTCGCGATGATCTTGAAATCGAATCCGGCGTCGGTCAACCCCGCCTGTTAAGGAGGATCGTATGCCCAGCGAACCCGCCGTCACGCCCGACACGCTCAAAGCGTTCCTCGATGCCTTCAACCGCCACGATCTCGACGCGATCATGGAGTTTTTCAGCGAGGACGCCGTGATGGACTTCCCTCGGGGCTCATCCCCGGTGGGCACTCGTGCGGTCGGGCGATCCGAGGTCCGCGCGCTTCTGGCGACCAGGTTCAGCGGCATCCCCGACGTCCACTACGGTGACGACCGCCATTTCGTGTGCGGCGACCGCGGCGCCTCCGAATGGACCATCACCGGAACCGCGGCCGGGAAGCCACTGGAGGTGCGCGGCTGCGACCTCTTCGAGTTCCGCGGCGACAGGATCACCCGCAAAGACTCGTACTGGAAGATCGTCGAGTGAGGCGAACCTAGGGCTTGAGGATCGCGCCCTCCGAGGCCGAGCCGACCAGGTACGCGTAGCGCGCCAGCACGCCGTGACTGTAATTCGGCTCCGGCGGCGACCAGTCCTTCAGCCGCTGCGCCACGTCGACATCCCTGACCTCCAGCCGGCGCGTGTCGACGTCGATTTCGATGATGTCACCATCGCGGAGCGATGCGAGCGGGCCGCCCACCGCCGCCTCGGGCGCGACATGCCCGATCATCAGCCCACGCGTCGCGCCCGAAAAGCGGCCGTCGGTGACCATCGCCACTGACTCGCCGAGGCCCTCGCCCACGATCGCCGCAGTGACCTGGAGCATCTCGCGCATGCCCGGTCCTCCACGCGGACCCTCGTAACGGATGACGACCACGTCGCCCGCCTTGATTCGCCCCGCGTACACCGCGGCGAAAGCGTCCTCCTCGCGGTTGAAGACACGCGCGGGACCTCTGTGCGAGCGCGTCGTGTGCTGGGTGATCTTGACCACCGCGCCCTCCGGCGCAAGGTTGCCACGAAGGATGACCAGGCCGCCCTCGGCGGCCAGCGGGCGCGAAAGCGGGGCGACCACCTCCTGGCCCGGGGTCTCGACCAGGGCCTGGCACTCCTCGCCCAGAGTGCGGCCTGTGACGGTCAATGCGTCGCCGTCGACATAGCCGCCCTCGATGAGACGGTGAGTGAGAAGCGCGATGCCGCCGGCCCTGTGCAGCTCCACCGCGGCGAAGCGCCCGCCCGGCTTGAGATCGCACAGCAAAGGTGTCCGGCGGCTGATCCGGTCGATGTCGTCGATGTCGAGCTGCACGCCGACCTCGCGGGCGAGAGCGAGCAGGTGCAGGACCGCATTGGTCGAGCCACCGCTTGCGGCCACCGCCGCGATCGCGTTGTCGAAGGCGCGGCGCGTGAGGATGCGCGATGGGCGTAGATCCTGGTCGAGCACCTGCATCGCCAGGCGGCCCATCCGCTCGGCGGCAGGATGCTTGGCCGGATCCATCGCCGGGATGGAGTTGAAGCCCACCGGTGAAAGCCCGATGACCTCCATCACCATCGACATGGTGTTCGCGGTGTACTGGCCGCCACAAGCGCCCGCGCCAGGACACGCGACGGCTTCGAGCTCGGCCAGGTCCGCGTCGGTCATCTTTCCCGCGGCCGCGGCTCCGATCGCCTCGTAGATGTCGCCGACCGCGACCTGCTTGCCGCGGAAGTAGCCGGCCATGATCGAGCCTCCGTAAAGGAGAATCGACGGCCGGTCGAGCCGCACGAGAGCGATCGCCGAAGCGGGAATCGTCTTGTCGCACGCGCAAAGCGAAACCATGGCGTCGAACATGTGGCCGCGGCCCACCAGCTCGATCGAGTCGGCAATCACCTCGCGGCTGACCAGCGAGGTCTTCATGCCCTCGGTCCCCATCGTGATGCCGTCGGAGATGGCGATGGTGTTGAACTCCATCGGATTGGCCCCGGAAGCGCGAATCCCGGCTTTGACGGGCGCCGCCAGCTCCCGGAGACCGAAGTTGCACGGCATCGTCTCGAGCCAGCAGTTCGACACTCCGACGAAGGGGCGCTCGATGTCCTCCGCGCTCAGGCCGATGGCGTGGAGGAACGAGCGTGCGGCGGCGCGATCGCGTCCCTGGTAAAGCGTGCGGCTGGGTCGGTCTGCCGGTGCCATGCGAGTGGAAAGCTTAGTGGGAGAGAGCTGTCGGAGACTCGAGGCCCCGATCCGCCGCCTGCTCGTGGCCGAACCAGTTGAAGAACACCGCGAGAGCGGCCGTCGCCATCGTCACCTTGCCCAGGATCATCAACACCGCGCCGGCTATCGTCTGGTCGATCACGGCCGTGAATCCGGGGATCACGCGCGGCGCGTGGGCGTAGTACTCATAGAAGGACACGCGCGAGAAGATCAGAGCCAGCGCCACGCCATCCTGCGGCAGCGTCGCGATCGCCATGTACACGAGCTTTCCGGCGGGTGACATGTGATGCCGTGAATGTGCCGACGTGGTTTCGATCATCGGCCAGAACAGCAGCAGGCCCCCTGCGATGAACGTGATGTGCTCGACCACGTGGATCCACTCGTTGTACAGAGTCGCCTCGTAAAGGACCGGGATGTGCCAGCCGATCATCACCAGGCCGGCCACGACCTGGGCGGGTATTGGTTCGGTGGCGGCGCGCACGCCCGGCGCCCGCACCAGGCGGGCCGCCATCCCAGAGGAGAGCCCCAGGAGCATCAGCGGCGGAGCGACGAAGCCGATCAGAACGTGCTGCAGCATGTGGACGCTGTCCAGGTAGTCGTCGCTGATCGTGTCGATCGGAGTCTCGAGGGCGAGCCACAGCGCAAGCAGGCCGGCGCCGAACCAGAGGCGATGCGACCGGCGGACGTCCGGCAATCCGCTCGCCAGCCAGTAGTGACCCGCGGCAAGCGCGATCAACCCCCCGTACACGGTCGGGTCGAAGGGCCAGCTGAACATTCGCCGCTAGGCTGTGCCGCCGGCGTCCGCCTGCGGCACCGACCTCGTCAACGCGACGATGAAGATCACCAGGACCAGGAAGTGCGCGACCGAGCACCATACGCACACGGTGCCCAGGCGCACGATCTCGATGAAGACAAGGTAGATGACGGTCACCATCCCGACCGTCGACCACAAAAGGGGCAGCCGCCCACGAGGCCACAGCCACAGGATCGTGCTGATCGCAAACCACACGATTCCCGCGACCGAGGTCGGGACAGAGGTGGCCGCGATGACGCCGTACGGGCTCGACAGGACGGCCTCGCAGTTCACGGCGGCCCCGGTGGGGCAGGCAAGCGGGACGCCTGCGAAGTGGACGGCGGTCAGGTAGATCGAAACCGCGATGCCGGCCACGCTGGCGGCCAGCGCGATGAGCCGCACGTCAGCCCAGCTTCTTCTCGAGAGCCTGGATCGCCGGGGACGCGCAGACGGTCGAAGGTTGGTCGGCCGTCATCCTGCACACGGCGGCGGTCATCAGGTTCGCGGAGCCGACTATCGCGGCCTCCTGGGGCGACCCCGACTGCGCGGCCGCATCCGCGACGGCTTGCCAGCTCATGCCGGCCAGCAGGTCGGGTGAGTACATGGCGCCGGCGAAGGCGTACCTGTTACCGAAGTCGACGAACGGAATGCTTCCCGAGCTGTCGTACTGCCTCACCAGGGCCTGGTCCTGCGAGGTCGGCGTCTCGAGTGCGTTGCCTGCCCTGTCCTCCGTCTCCACGGCGCGAAAGTCGAGGTACTGGCTCGTGTAGGTCGCGCCGTGAAAGGTGAAGGTTGGCGTGTTCGGAAAGACGTCGGTCGAAGATGAGCTCGTGGTGTGCAGGCCGCTGAAGGTGCCGAAACGCGACATCGCCAGGATCAGCGGCCAGCGCTGCGCCGCGCAGTAGGGGCAGTACTCAGCCCCGAGATAGAAGACCTCGGGTTTGCCGCTCGACCCAGTGAGCGTTGCCCCTGAAACCGGCTTGATGCGGTTGTCCGCCGATCCCTGGCCAACAGTGTCGGACCTGGCCGCGGGCACGCCGGCCAGGGTGCTGATGACCGTCAGCGTCGTGTCTGGGGCCAGTGGCTTCGGCGGCAACGGCGTGGTGTAGTAGCGGTAGACCAGGAATGCGGCGATGATCACCGCCAGCGCTCCGACGACTGCCGTCGGCACGACCCACGCCGGGGTGCCGGATACCGGCTTGCGCATCGGCTGGGTCCGCCTGGGCGACGCGGGCGCTCCTTTCCGGCCCGGCTGGGGCCGCTTCGCCGCCATCAGGCCTCCCTCGTGATCGGCTGAGCGAGGATCCAGAGGCTTGTCATCGTGTACATCACCATCAGCAACAGCATGGGGTACTGGCTCAACAGCGCGCGCTGGGCGGTACGGAAGCGCTCCCCGGCGCGAAGGTGTGAGAGGTACACCGCGACGACGTGGCCCAGGACGATCAGCACCACCTGGGCGTACCAGACCGTCGCCGCCTGAGCCAGCGCGTAGCTGGGCTTGAAGTTGGTCAACGACGGGAAAAGGTGCCACCCGCGAGCGAGCGGGTCGCTGAGCAAGGGCAGCAGGTTCTGGGATTGGACCATGACGTAGCTGTAGTTGTGAGCGGCGTTGTAGACGAGAGCGATCGGCACCAGCGTCAACGCGAACGCGGTAAGAGTCGTGTTGAGGTCGACTCGCCTCTTGCCGAGGAAGATGACGGCCTCCATGAAAGCGACGAAAACGAGCAGAAACGTCGCGGTCAACAGCAGCAGCCCAAGCGTGCGGACGAAAAAGCTGCCGTATACGCCCATCGGCAGCCATACCGGACGGAGCGCGATCGTGAAATCGGTCCAGGCCGGCGTAGCGAGGATTCCATCGAATGCGAGCGTGCTGAGCATCAGGATGACGAACACGACGCGGTCCCACCCGGTCGCCATCGGCTTGAGCAGCCCGACACCCCACGGCCGGAGATAGACCGCCGTGATGCGGCCATCGGGATCGCGTTCTGCCTCGACCGGAGAGAAGCGCCCGATGATGTCAAAGAGCACGGTGAACGCCTCGCCGCTGCGGAGCCACGCATCGCGGCCGAAAAGAATCATGCCCGCAAACGTGTACGCGGTGTACGCGATGGCGGCCCAGGCTACCATCGGCGGCCGGCTTGACAGCCCGGACGTGAGCTCGAAGCAGGCGAAGGCGAGGTATGCCGCAGCGGCGGGCCAGGCCCCGACTGCCGGAAGCTTCGCGGGTGCATGTATGGGGGCGCCACGCGTCACGGCGTCGTAGATGGCGGCCCAGGGATTGAGCAGGTACCACAGGTTGCCGACAAGGCCGGACAGGATCACCGTCCCGGCCCAGAAGTAGATCCACGTGAGGTACTCGGCCGGGTTGTAGACCGCCTTGCTCGAGCCGAAAAGGCCCGTGATCACGATGGCGAGCAGGCCGAGGACGCCGAGCGCACCGCCGATCAGACGCGGCCACGCCGAGGCGCCAACGCGTGTGAGCCAGCCCACCCGGCGGCGCGGATATGCGATGGCTTTCTCCCCGACCTGGTCTCCCGCGAAAAGCACGACCAGGACGAAGGAGATGACGACCACGCCGGCACCGGCGTAGAGGTAGAGGGAAAGCGAGATCGGCAGGTCGTAACGCTGTCCGAAGCCGTGAAGCAGGACTCCCGCGAGGCTCATGGGCTCACGACCAGCGTGCCGAGAGGCGTGCTCGTGCTTTCCCACTCGATGTCGCAGGTGCAGGTCTTGTCCGCCTTGAAGGTGTGCGAGACGGTCGTGCCGGCGACGGCGTTGAATGGGATGTCGTAGACGTGCAGGTGCACCTCGCCCGTCTGGTCGCTGGTCACGTTGATCGTCACGGTGTCGTTCTGGTGGGCCGATAGTGAGCTCGGCGTCATGTGTGACGCGCCGGTGACCGTCACGTTGAAGGTCACGCTGCCGGCCCCGTGATGCATGTTGGACGCCACCACGAACACACCAGCCGCGACGAACAGGATGATCGTCACGGCAGCGATGGCGAGTCGGCTGCGACTCATGTTTGCTCCTCCTTTGTTGATTGAGTGCGCGCACGCGCGCGCGATCCACCGGCTAGATGGATGCGGAGGGAGGAGCACGACCGGGGGAGCAGGACGGAGAGTGCCCCACCGGGACGGGGTGCGGTTCGAACGGGAGAAGAAGGGCGAAGACGGTCGAACCCGCGCTGATCGCGCGGACGCGGCCGAGGACCCCGACCATCTGCCGCAACGCCGGCTCAACCCTGGCCGCCAGCCAGCGCAAGGCCAACGCCGAGATCGCGGCGACGGGCAACTGGCCGAGCGTGCCCCACAGGACGATGCCGGCGGCGGTCGTGGCCGGCGCGACTCCAAGCCCTGCCTCGATCGACTCCTGGGCGGCGTAGCACGCCATCTGCACCGTGAAGACGAGCGCGAGCAGGCGCAGATACGAGACGGATGTGTCGCTGTCGAGCCTGCGGCCTGCCACCACGCGGGCCAGCCCGACCACCAGCAGCCCGGCGATCAGGATCGCGGCGACGCCGCCGACCGCAGTCTTGGCGACCAGCGGGAAGTAGAGATGCGCGCCGGAGGCCTGGATCGACCATGCGCGATCGCCGAACCTGGTCCAGTAGGCGAGCAGGTGCCCTGCCTGCGAGCTCAGCAACCCGAGCGCGAGGACCATGAGCGGGACCCGCGAGCCTCTCACGGTTCTCGATAATAGGCGGTGCGCCAAAAGCGCCCCGCAAGCATTGGTAGGAGGGTTCAATTGAGAAAACAGGTTCTCGCGATCTCCGGACTGGTCCTGCTGACCGCTTGCGGTGGAGGCACGACGGCGTCCAGCACACCGACACCCAGCGGTCCAGGGACGGTGTCCAGCATCGCGTCGGAGGTCCCCGCCGACATGAAGGCGCTCGCGCCGTTCCAGATCGCGACGGACGCCACGTACGCACCGAACGAGTACGTCGACCCTGAGACCGGTGCGATCAAGGGTTGGGACATCGACCTTGGCAACGCCATCTGCAAGGTGATGGGCGTCGCGTGCACGTTCAACAACGTCACGTTCGACGACATCATCGCGCAGCTGAAGGCGAGCACCCCGAGCGAGGTGGCGGGCGGTGACAAGCCGCGCTACGTCATGAGCATCTCGAGCTGGACGCCTACCCAAAACCGCGAGAACGGCGGCATCGACTTCATCACCTACTACAAGGCCGGTGAGGCGTGGATCATCAAGACCGGCGGCACGCCCGTCAACAGCGCGGCCGACATGTGCGGCAAGGGCGTCGCGGTGGAGTCGGGCACGACCGAGGAGAGCGACGCGTGGGGCTTCATGGGCCAGCAGGTCGGCGGCACCGCAATCGCCGGCGACACGAACAACTGCAAGGCGGCCGGCAAGCCGGACATCAAGGTGATGAGCTTTTCGACCCAGACCCAGGCTGACCAGGCGCTCATCTCGGGCCGCGCCGACATCGGATGGCTCGACCAGCCGGTGGCCGACTACCAGGTGAAGCAGTCCGGCGGCAAGCTCAAGACGACCGGCCAGCCGTGCAGCGTGTCTCCTTACGGCATCGCGATGGTCAAGGGCAGCGAGCTGGAGAAGCCCGTGACGGATGCGATCAAGTACCTGATCGACAACAACAGCTACTACAAGGGGATTCTCGACTCGTGGGGCGTCGCGGACGGCGCCATCGCCAGCTCCGACGTGCAGCTGAACAACAACAACTCGATCGGCGCGACTTGCGTCCCGTCGTACTGAGGACGTCCGAAGACAGTTGAAGTGACCGACATCGCCTCTGGGCCGCCGAGCTCGGACTCAGGCCGGCGGCCCGAGGCGATCAAGGCGATCCCCGTCCGGCACCCGTGGCGCTGGGTTTCGGCGGTCGTCGTGCTCGCGATCGCGGGCGACGTCTCTTACACGATCATCGACGCCGTCCAGCGCGACCCGACGACGTTCGGCCCTGGCTGGACGATGGTCGGCACCTGGCTCACCAAACCGCTGATCCTTGGCGGCGTTCTGGCGACGCTGGAACTCACGGTACTTGCGATGTTGATCGGGATCCTGCTCGGAGTTCTCCTCGCGGTGATGCGGCTTTCGCCCAACCCCGTGACCTCGACGGTGAGCTGGCTTTACATCTGGTTCTTCCGCGGAACACCCGTGCTCGTGCAGATCTTCTTCTGGTTCAACCTCAACGCGGTGGTGAGGCACATCGGCGTCGGCGTGCCCCCGGACGGACCGTGGCTGTTCGCCGTAGGCACGAACCAGCTGATAAGCAGCTTCATCGCGGTCACGCTCGGCCTCGGCCTCAACGAGGCGGCCTACATGGCCGAGATCGTCCGGGCCGGGATCATATCCGTGGAGCATGGCCAGACCGAGGCTGCGCAGGCTCTCGGCATGAACCGTCTTCTCGTCATGCGCCGGATCATCCTGCCCCAGGCGATGCGAGTGATCGTCCCGCCCACGGGCAACGAGACCATCTCGATGCTGAAGACGACGTCACTTGCCGTGATCGCCGCCTATCCCGAGCTGTTCACCCGTTCCGAGCAGGTCTCGAACGTCTACTTCGCGGTGATCGAGATGGCCATCGTGGCGAGCATCTGGTACCTCGCGATGACGACGGTACTCACGATCGGCCAGTACTACATCGAGCGCTATTTCGCTCGCGGCGCGCAGCGTGAGCTGCCGCCGACGCCCCTGCAGCGGTTCCGCCGGATGCTGTTCACCTTCCACTCACCGCCGCCCACCGTGCCGGACGTGATCGTAATGCCGAGCGTGCACCGCTGATGGCGAGCGCGGCGATGGTGAAAGCGGAGAGCGTCTGCAAGAGCTTCGGCCGGCTCGAGGTGCTGCGCGGCATCGACCTCGAGGTGGCGCCGAAGGAGGTGATGTGCATCATCGGTCCGTCCGGTTCGGGCAAAAGCACGTTCCTGCGCTGTATCAACCATCTCGAGAAGATCGATGCGGGCCGCCTGTCCGTCGATGGCGAGCTGGTCGGCTATCGACAGCGAGGGGATCGCCTGTTTGAGCTTGCCGACAGCGAGGTGTGCCGCAAGCGCTCCGAGATCGGGATGGTGTTCCAGCGCTTCAACCTCTTTCCCCATATGACAGCGCTTGAGAACGTCATCGAGGCGCCAATCCACGTCAAGAGGGAGTCCCGCGCGACGGCCAGCGCCCGAGCGCGGCAGCTCCTCGAACGCGTCGGCCTTGCCGAGAAGGTGAACGCGTATCCCAACCAGCTCTCGGGCGGACAGCAGCAGCGCGTGGCGATCGCGCGGGCACTCGCCATGCAGCCGAAGCTGATGCTCTTCGACGAGCCGACGTCCGCCCTGGATCCGGAGCTTGTCGGTGAGGTTCTGGACGCCATACGCGCGCTCGCCGAAGACGGCATGACCATGATCGTCGTCACGCACGAGATGGGCTTCGCCCGCGAGGTCGGCGACACGCTGGTCTTCATGGACGGAGGCGTGATCGTCGAGGCGGGCAAGCCACGCGACGTCCTCGCCAACCCGCAGCACGAAAGGACGAAGTCCTTCCTGTCGAAAGTCCTCTAGCGGCCCCCGGCTCGCTAGTGGAGCGACTGGCCCGGCGCCGAGCCCTCCCAGGCGGTCGTCTCCCAGTTGTCCTTGCGGCCGTCGAACGGCATCCAGGGCGGGAGCTCCATCAGCAGCTCGTGGCTCAGCGCGATCGCGTAGGGCTCGTAGCCCTTCCGCAGCATGTCGAGACGCTCGCGAAACACGGCGAACTCGACCCTGATGCCGGCCGCATCGAGCTCGCGGTGAATCGTTTCGACCTCCGCGGCCGTCAACCTGTCGGGCGCGGTGAAGTTCGGCGTGGCGCGGAGAACCTGGCTCAGGTCGCCGAGCGCGTGGCGTCCGATCGCGTACAGGCGCTGCGCGGCCCAAGTCTTGTTCTCGGCCTTGGCGGCCTGCCAGATCGCGGACACGTCCATGATCGCGGTCAGGGCCGCGAGCCATGACTGGTTCTCGTGCTGGGAGCGGAAGTAACTGAGCACCTGGTAGGAGAGATGGCTTTCCAGGAGCTCGGCGGTCCATTCCTCCCATCGCGCCAGCAGCGGTCGCAGCTCGTCCAGGGCGCCGGCCCGAAACGCTCGACGCAGCAGGTCGCCCGCACTTGGCGGCGACCCCGCCCATTCATCGAGCATGGAGATCGCCGTTTCCCGGCGCGAAAAGCTCTGGTAAAGCACCGGCAGATACGAGATGACTATGGCGAGGAACCCGAAGCCGGTGCCTGCCTCCACGACGGTGACGAACCGGGCGAAGTCGGTCTTCGGCGTGAAGTCCCCGATGCCCAGCGTCGTGAAGGTCGTGCCGCTCACATATAGATGGTCGGGACCGGAAAGCGCGGCATCGAAGCCGACCGCCCAGAGGATCAGCGCGAACCCGGTGATCAGGATGGCGCCCCACAGGACGATCAGGACGAGGAGAGAGATGGGTCCATACGTGCTGAGGTACGTCTCGCGCCGGTCGCCGGGAGGCAGGCGGCGGCCGATCGCGGCCCAGGGCTTCCAGGTCACCCGGTAGAAGACCTTGGAGATCCGAACGCCGGATACGCGCCGCGGGAGGATCACCGTTTCGAACCCGTCACGAAGCGCCACGCCGACCAGGACGATGCCGATCAGACCCGCGAGGAGCTGCATCCCCGGATCAAACCATCAAACGGACGCCGAAATTCGTTGCGCCTCCGCGGTGGCGTCGAGCTCGCGCTCCGGGAGAGGCCC
>Ga0070741_10018537_pt1 | contig 11258 bp, 7 predicted proteins | sample Coa_R1_4_FD_66440 | JGI IMG/M metagenome (GOLD analysis project Ga0070741, IMG submission 66440) | Surface soil microbial communities from Centralia Pennsylvania, which are recovering from an underground coalmine fire - Coalmine... | ecosystem: Environmental > Terrestrial > Soil > Unclassified ...
GGAATCGCCGTAGTCGTATCCGCCTCCCTTGGGCCGGGAGGAGGTGTCCGGGCTCCACTGGAGCATGCCGTAAGGCACGTCCGCGCCCGGGAAGTCGTGGCCGTCGCCGGTCGTGCCGATGAACGAGTTCACCAGCGCGGCCGGGTCGCTGACCGGGGTTGCAGAGACTGGGGCCGCCGTGGTCGCCGCACGCGCGGCCGCGCCCGCCCCGCCCACCGAAGTGAGCGCAGTGGCGAGCGCGGTTGCGAGAGCTGTGACGGCGACCTTGCGGGGCCGCGCGAAGGCGCGGCGGGCAGAGGTCGTCATCGCGGTCAGCCTCGCGGAAGAACGTCGGGCAGGACGCCGTCGGCGGGAGCCGTGGTCCAGTCGGTGGACACGAACGAGACGCTGTCCGAGGCGAGCAGCGCAACGCGGGCCTGCGCGTCGGCGAGCGCTGGGTCGCTGCTGGAGAGCGCCGGGGCGACGTCGTAGGCGTCGGTCGCGACGACGAGGTAGTGGTTCGCGTTGTACCACTCGGTGTTGCCGTCGCTGACGTACGTGTTTGCGTCACCATCGAAGACCACGAACCAGGGGCGGATCGTGGTGTCCGAGTAGCGGGTGCGCGGGTCGCCGCTCTGCGCGCCCAGGACGCTCGGGAAGATCTCCGCGTTGGAGATCGTGCCGGACGCCGCGAGACCTTCGAGGTAGTCCGCGTACTCGACGTCGGTCCACAGGTGGTCGAAGGGGTTGCTCTGCTCGAAGGTGCCCGGGATCGCCTCGATGATCGCCTTGCCCTGCAACGCGGAGCGGCTCGGCCAGTTGCCCGCCCTCGCCGCGGTGTCCAGGTCGGGGTACAGGCTGCCGTCGGGCTTGGTGAGCAGGTCCACCGGCCGGTAGACCAGGTTGCCCAGGTGCGTGTTGATGTAGGCGTCGAGGGCGGCGGGGCCCATACCGATCGTCTGGTCGAAGCCGGCCTTCATCTCCAGCTTGATCATGATCGGGTTGGCGGCCGGGTGCGCCTGGAGCCAGACCCGGATGTCGTCGAGGCAGCTGTCCAGGTTCTGGCTGCGGTTGCCGGTGTAGGCGCCGGCCAGCGTGCTGGTCTGGACGCAGTTGTTGCTGCTGCCGATCGGGTTGCTGTGGCTCACGTTCCACTTGTGGGTGAACGGGTTCACCCAGACGTCGAGCTCGATGAGGGTCGATCCGGCGTCGAGCGCTTGGTCCAGGTAGGTGTAAGCGCTCTGATCGTACGTGTTGTGCACGCCGACCGAGGTGGCTGCGGCGAGGGAGAGGGAGCCGTCGTCGAGGGCCGAAGCGCTGCCCGGCTGCAGGGCCAGCGCTGCGGTCAGTGCGGTGACGGCGCCCATGGCCGCGGCGGCGCGGCGGGAGTGGGTGGGCATGCCAAACTCCTGATGGGTGCGGAAAGTGCTTGGTGCAGAACGGAGCTTCGGCGGAGCAGGTGAATGCGCGTGGTATCGCGCGTGGCGACGGAAAGGCCACCGAATGTGAACTTTGGTTCAGCTCTGATGGCGACGCAAGAGCCTGAATCGTGCTCTTAGGTAAGAAGTCTGCAAAGCCGCCCGGTAGCGGGGCCGGTTACGGAATCGAGCCGCCGGCGTTGATCGGGATGTAGCACGCGTACCAACCGGCACCGACCGCGAGCGCGGCGAGCGCGAGGTACACCGCCGGCCGACGCTGAACCTTCGCCAGCGCGGAGGCGATGGGCAGCAGCAGCGGGAAGAGCGCGAGGAATTCGCGCGGCACGACCGTGTACACGTGGATCGACGCGTAGACGATCGCCGCGACGATGATCGTGTAGCAGATCAGCGGCCACGGTACGCGCTGCAGGATCAGCAGCACGATCAGCACCGGAGCGATGAGCAGCGCGGCCGTGGTGATCAGCGTCGGGTAGTTCTGATAGCCGGGCGCGGTACCGAGCATGCCTTCGTGGATGCGGTGCAGTACGAACTGCACGTTGCTGAACCCGGTGCCCCACTGCTTCTGTGCCTTGAGATAGCCGGTGAGGCTGCCCATGCGGTGCGCGACGTAGGCGAGGTAAGCGATCATGCCGAGCGGCGGGATCACCAGCGCGAACCACGGGCGCCAGGCAGCGCCGCCTGAGGCGTCGTCGCGCAGGTGACCCCGGCGCTTGATCAGCTCGATGAGCGCGGCAAGGCACACCGTGGCGACGAGCGCGTTCGCGGTCGGCCTGGTCAGCCCGGCGAAGAAGGCCAGGATGCCGGCGGCGACCCACCAGCGGCGCAGCAGCGTGTAGAGAGCCCAGGCGGACAGGCAGATGGCGAGCGTGTCAGCGTACGAGGCGCCCTCGATGACCGCGGAGGGCAGCAGCGCCCAGAGCGCCGCGAAGATCACCCCGGTACGCGCGTCGCGGACCAGCCGGCCGATCTCGAAAAGCGCCCAGGCGCAGGCCGCGGCGGCGATCCAGGTGATGATGACGCCCACGACGTCCGCGCTCAGACCGGTGACGTCGTGGCCCAGCCGCATCAGCCCCGGATACAGCGGGAAGAAGGGGAACGGCGAGCCGAACTTGGCGATGTGCGTGTCGTAGCCGTGCTCGGCGATCAGCCGGTACCAGCCGGAGTCGACGAACACGAACAGGCCGCGCTGAGCGTATCCGTGCCCTGCGGAGAGGATCGCGAAGACCGCGGTGCTGACCAGCCGGATGGCGAGGTACAGGCCGACCGCGGGCCACGCGCGGGACGCGGATCTGCGGGCCCGCCGCGCCGCGGAGCGCGGCCAGGACGCGTTGGCCGGCGCCGGGCCGCCGGGCGAAGCCTGGTCGTCCGTCGCCACCACGGTGCCGCTCACGCTCAGCCGTCCCTTCGCCCTGCCCCCTGGCGCTTCCGCCTCGTCAACCGGCGGATCATAGCAGCGTACCCCGCTCGGCCCGCGAGCCGGTCAGCGCTCAGGGCCGGTCGCGGAGGCGGTCTCGGGCGCCCGGCGGCGGCCGACGGTGAGGCTCAGCACGGTCGTCACGGCGAGAGTGAAGACGATGACGCCGAGCGAGAACGGGATGGACACGGTCGGCAGCGCGATCGGGCCCAGGTGCTCGATCCCGGAGCCGTGCAGCGCTTCGACGATCATCTTCAACCCGATGAAGCCGAGCACCACGGACAGGCCGGTGGACAGGTACACCAGCCGGTCGAGCAGGCCGCCGATCAGGAAGTACAGCTGCCGCAGGCCGAGCAGCGCGAAGGCGTTTGCCGTGAACACGATGTAAGCCTGCTGAGTCAGCCCGAAGACCGCGGGGATCGAGTCGAGCGCGAACAGCACGTCGGTCGCGCCGATCGCGAGGATCACCAGGGCCATCGGGGTCAGCGCGCGGCGGGAGCGGGCGGCGCCGGTGTTCTCGTGGCCGTCTGCGGCGATGCGCGCGGTCAGCGCGGTGCCGTGGTAGTCGTCGACCGTCGGGTAGAAGCTGCGGACGAGTCGCACCAGGCCGTTCTCGCGTGGCGCGGCGGACGTTCCGGCGTCGGCGGACTTTCCACTGTCGGCGCCCTTCGCGGCGCCTTCCTGCGCCGGGCCGCTCTCGTGTCCGGCGGCCAGCTTGACCGCGGTGTAGATGAGGAATGCGCCGAAGACGTAGAACACCCAGTCGAAGGTCGAGACGATCGCCGAGCCGGCTCCGATGAAGACGCCGCGCAGCCCCAGCGCGACGAGGACGCCGATCAGCAGCACCCGGTGCTGGAACTCCCGCGGCACCTTGAAGCGGGCCATGATGATCACGAAGACGAAGAGGTTGTCCACCGACAGGCTGTACTCGGTGATCCAGCCGGCGAAGAACTGGCCGCCGTAGGTCGGTCCGGCGAGGTGGCTCAGCCCGATGCCGAAGCTGACCGCGAGCGCGGCCATCAGCGCGACCCAGGTCCCCGCCTCGCGCAGCGATACGGCGTGTGGTTTGCGGCCGACGACGAACAGGTCGAGGGCGAGCACGGCCAGCAGGCCGATCAGGGTGGCTCCCCAGACCCACAGGGAAACGGACATTGCGCATACCTCCGGCGGACTTGGACGTCAGTCATCACCGGAGGTCTCCTCCACCCCGCCGCTGCGGGGCCGGTGACACCGGATCGAGGCCGCGGCGCCGCTTGCGACGCCCGCGACGCCGGTCGTGTTGACGGACGTCACCGCTGGGGTCAGGGAGTACTCCCCTCCTTGCAGATCCATTCTCGCACAGGTGCGCGAGGGGCGGCCCTTCATCCGCCCGGGTGAAGAAATCGGCCATTCGGCGTACGCGGAGCAACCGGCCGCCTACTCTTGGCTGCGGACGCGCGGCGGCGGACCGCGGGAGGACGCCGGATCGGACCGCGGCTGCGGCGTCCCGGGACTGTGCGCTATGCGCGGGCCGGGAACTCTACCGGGCAAGCACGGCCGCGGGCCCGGAGCACGTCGGCGAACCCGTCCGGCGGCGCGACGAAGACCGGGCGGAGGGCAGGTGGGCGTGAACGGCATGGAGAGCACGGTCCGGACGGCTTTGGCGGGCGGGCGGCCCGACCGCGCGACGCCCCCCGAGGTGGGCGCGACCAGGGCCGGACCGGGCGGCCGTGGCGGCTCGAGGGGCGGTGAGCGCGACGGGGCCGGGTCCGGCCGGCGTGCCGGAAGCGCGGCGCGAGGACGCGGCGAAAGCCAGCCGTCCCACGACATGGCCGCGCAGCCGCCAGGCGACGCGGCTGGGGCGGGAAACGTTGCCATCGAGGATCGGGCCGATATCGAGGCGCAGGCGACGGACCAGGCCGATTTCGAGACGCATCCGACGGACAGTCAGTTCGCGCACGAGAACGCCGAAGGCCAACCCGCGAGCCCTCCGAGCACGGAAGCCGCATTTCACCGCGACCGATTCGCGCACGAGAACGCCGAAGGCGAATCCGCCAGCCCTCGGAGCACGGAAGCCGCGTTTCACCGCGACCGATTCGCGCACGAGAACGCCGAGCGGGACGGCCTCCCCGGTTCCTTGGGCGAGCGAGCCGGCCGGGGCCGCGGGGGCTGGGATCCGCTCGACGAACTCGCCGTGCGGGTGGGCTCGACGCTGGATCCGGCGATCACCGCGCAAGAGGTCGTGGACTTGGTCGTGCCCGGGTTCGCCGATCACGCCTCGATCCTGCTGCGCGAGAGCGTGCTGAGCGGCGCCGGCGCCTCCGAGCCGCGCGACGGGCCGGTCCGGCTGGTCAGGCTGGCGTTCAGCGCCTGGGACGCCACACTGGCCGAGCGGCTGCGCGCGGCCTGGCCGGTCGGACGGGTCACCGTGGTGCCGGAGCATTCGCCCTGCGTGAAGGCGATGCGGTCGCATGAAGTGATCATCGACACGATGCATTCCCTTCCGTCGAGCGCCGACGGCTCGGACGTCGACCAGCTGCTCGCCGGGCGTCCCGCGGTCTACGCCCCGCTTCTCGTCGGCGGCCGGGTGCTCGGGGTGATGCTGTTCTCCCGCAATCCGGCGCGCGGCGGGTTCTGCCCTGCGGAGATCGCCTCGATCGAGCGGGTGGCGGCGCGCGCCTCGATCTGGATGGACAACGCCCGGCTGCACGACCAGCTGCGTCACACGGCGATCAGCATGCAGAAGGCGATGCTGCCGACCAAGCTGTCCGCCCCGGCCGGCCTCGAGATCGCGCACCGCTACCTTCCGGGCAGCGACATGGCGGTGGTCGGCGGCGACTGGTTCGACGTGATCGCCCTGTCCGGCGGCCGGGTCGCGCTGGTGGTCGGCGACGTGATGGGCCACGGCACCCAGGCGGCCAGCGTGATGGGCCAGCTGCGCACCGCGGTCCGGACCCTCGCGGCGGTGGATCTGCCGCCCGCCGAGGTGCTGGCGCACCTGGACGACCTGATGCCGGACATCGACGACTCGCTGTTCGCGACCTGTGTCTACGCGGTCTACGATCCGGCGACGCAGCAGTGTTCGATCTCCCGGGCCGGTCACGTGCCGCCGCTGGTGGTGCGCCCGGACGGCAAGACCGAGGTGCTGCACCAGGTCGCCCCCGGCCTGCCGCTCGGCCTCGGCGGCGCGATGGGCACCTTCGGCACGCTCGACATCGAGCTGCCGGACGACTCGTTGTTCGTGCTGTGCACGGATGGGCTGCTGGAGAACAAGGCCCGTGACATCGACTCCGGGCTCAACCTGCTGCGCGCGAACCTGGCCGATCCGGGCCGGCCGCTGCAGGAGATCTGCGACCAGGTGGTCAAGGAACTGGACCTGACCAAGGACCGGGACGACATCGCGCTGCTGATCAGCCGGGTGCATCCGCTGCCGCCCGACCGGTCGGCCGCGTGGCGGCTGCCCGGCGAGCCCAGGCAGGTCGCGCACTGCCGCCGCCTGGTGCGCGACACCCTGGCCGCCTGGTCGCTGACCGCCTTCACCGAGACGGTCGAGCTGCTGGTCAGCGAGCTGGTGACGAACGCGATCCAGCACGCGGGCGGCGAGATCAGGCTGCGCCTGCAGCGGGACGAGGGCGCGCTGCTGTGCGAGGTCTGCGACCAGACCCGCACTCCGCCCGAGTTGCAGGAGCTGTCCGCGCCCGCCGAACGCGGCCGAGGCATCCTGCTGGTCAACGAGCTGTCCGGCAAATGGGGACACCGACGCACCGCGTCAGGCAAGATCGTCTGGTTCACGCTCCCGATCGAATAGGCCGATCGGCGCGGGACGGCGGACGCCCGCATCGACGGGTCGCGGACGCGCGGATACTGCGATGCGTCGCAGGGTTGGTATTTCGTAGCCTGTCCCGATGGACAGACTACTGAAGGTCATGGCGTACATCGTGCGCGAAGATCGGCTGCTCGTGTTCACGCATGCCGATGACGCGACGCCGTTCGAGTCGGGACTTCAGGTCCCGGCAGGTTCCGTGCGGCCGGGCGAGCTACCTGAAGACGCCGTGCTGCGCGAGGCGCAGGAGGAGACCGACCTGGACGGTCTGCACATCGAGCGCTTCCTTGGCGTGACCGAGTACGACGCGCGACCCTACGCCGACGCCACGTACGTCAGGTTCTTCTTTCAGTTGTCGGTGGACGCCCCGGAGCTGCCCGAGCGCTGGACCGGCTGGGAGCGCGGCGACGGCAAGGGAGAGCCGATCCGGTTCGAGCTGTTCTGGACTCCGTTGCGGAAGGCCCACGTCCTGGCGGCCGGGCAGAGCGCGCTGCTCGGCCGCCTCTTTGACTGAGACCGCTTATTCGGTTGAGGCCGCGTGATCCGCGCCGGTGACGGGCGTCAGACTCCGGCGGCGCAATCGCCGCGAAGCTCCCGTTGGGGTCAGGCACGCGACGCAGCCTCCTCGGGCCGACGTCAGACTCCTGCGGCGCGCATGCCGCGCAGCTCCTTCTTCAGTTCGCCGATCTCGTCGCGGAAGCGCGCGGCCAGCTCGAAGCGCAGCTCGGCCGCCGCCGCGTGCATCTGGGCGCTGAGGTCCTCGATCAGCGCCTCCAGCTCCTCGGCCGGCTTTCCGACGAAGTCCAGCGTCGACACCCCGCCCTTGGACCCGACGCCCGGGACCGGCGCCTTGCCGCGCGACTGCTGCCGTCCCGCGCCGCCGAGCAGTTCCCTGGTGTCGGCGTCCTCGCGGGCCAGCGAGTCGGTGATGTCCGCGATGCGCTTGCGCAGCGGGGTGGGGTCGATGCCGCGCTCCTCGTTGTACGCGATCTGCTTCGCCCGCCGCCGGTTCGTCTCGTCGATGGCTTTCGCCATGCCGGGGGTGATCTTGTCGGCGTACATGTGGACCTGGCCGGACACGTTTCGCGCGGCGCGGCCGATGGTCTGGATCAGCGAGGTGCCGCTGCGCAGGAAGCCCTCCTTGTCGGCGTCGAGGATCGCGACCAGCGAGACCTCTGGCAGGTCGAGGCCCTCGCGCAGCAGGTTGATACCGATCAGCACGTCGAAGACGCCGAGGCGCAGCTCGCGCAGCAGCTCGACCCGGCGCAGCGTGTCGATGTCTGAGTGCAGATAGCGGACCTTGACGCCAAGTTCGAGGAGGTAGTCGGTGAGGTCCTCAGCCATCTTCTTGGTGAGCGTGGTCACGAGAACGCGCTCGTCCCGGTCGGCCCGGGTGCGGATCTCGTGGACCAGGTCGTCGATCTGACCCTGCGTCGGCTTGACGATGACCTCGGGATCGATCAGGCCGGTCGGCCGGATGACCTGCTCGACCACGCCGCTGGCCTGGGAGAGCTCGTAGGGTCCGGGGGTGGCGGAGAGGTAGACGGTCTGGCCGATCCGTTCTACGAACTCTTCCCAGCGCAGGGGGCGGTTGTCGACTGCGGAGGGCAGCCGGAACCCGTGGTCGACGAGGACCCGCTTGCGCGAGGCGTCGCCCTCGTACATCGCGCCGATCTGCGGGACGGTCTGGTGCGACTCGTCGATGACCAGCAGGAAGTCCTCGGGGAAGAAGTCCAGCAGGGTGTTGGGGGCGCTGCCGGGCTCGCGGCCGTCGATGTGCCGGGAGTAGTTCTCGATGCCGTTGCAGAACCCGACCTCGCGCATCATCTCCAGGTCGTAGGTGGTGCGCATGCGCAGCCGCTGCGCTTCGAGCAGCTTGCCCTGCCGCTCCAGCTCGGCCAGCCGGTCGGCCAGTTCGGCCTCGATGCCCTCGACCGCGCGGGCCATCCGCTCCGGGCCGGCCACGTAGTGCGTGGCCGGGAAGATGTAGAGCTCCGCGTCGTCGGTCAGCACCTCGCCGGTGACCGGATGCAGGGTCATCAGCCGCTCGACCTCGTCGCCGAACAGCTCGATGCGCACCGGGTGCTCTTCGTACACCGGGAACACCTCGACCGTGTCCCCGCGCACCCGGAAGGTGCCGCGGGTGAAGGCCAGGTCGTTGCGGCTGTATTGGATGGAGACCAGCTTGCGCAGCAGCCGGTCGAGCCCGTACTCCTCGCCGACCTTGAGCCGGATCATCCGGTCCACGTACTCCTGCGGCGTGCCCAGGCCGTAGATGCAGGACACCGACGCGACCACGACCACGTCCCGCCGGGTGAGCAGCGAGCTGGTGGCCGAGTGCCGCAGCCGCTCGACCTCCTCGTTGACGGAGGAGTCCTTCTCGATGTACGTGTCCGTCTGCGCGATGTACGCCTCGGGCTGGTAGTAGTCGTAGTACGAGACGAAGTACTCGACGGCGTTGTTCGGCAGCAGCTCGCGGAACTCGTTCGCGAGCTGCGCGGCCAGCGTCTTGTTCGGCGCCATCACCAGCGTCGGGCGTTGCAGTTTCTCGATCAGCCAGGCCGTGGTCGCGGACTTTCCGGTACCGGTCGCGCCCAGCAGCACGACGTCCTTCTCCCCCGCGCGCACCCGCTGCTCAAGCTCGGCGATGGCGGCGGGCTGGTCTCCGGACGGCTTGTATTCGCTGACGACCTCGAAGGGCGCCACTTTTCGCTCAAGGTCGGTCAACGGTCGAGTCATGGATACAACGGTAGACGGAGCCGCTGACAAGTGTGGAGGTGTTTGGCGCGGGTTGTGGATAAGTGGCGGACGCGCTGGTCAGCGCTGGGCGGCCTTGCGGAAGACGGGGCGCGGCAGGTGCCGCAGTCCGGACATGACGTAGCGCAGGGCGGCCGGGACCCAGACGATCTCGGCGCCGCGGCGCAGCCCGGAGATGATGGCGTCGGCGACCGCGTCCGGGGTGGTGGACAGCGGGGCCTTCTCCATGCCCGCGGTCATCTTCGTCTCGACGAAGCCGGGACGCACCACCATGACGTGCACGCCGCTGCCGTGCAGCGAGTCGCCGAGGCCCTGCGCGAACGCGTCGAGGCCGGCCTTGGTGGAGCCGTAGATGAAGTTGGCCTTGCGGGCGCGCTCGCCGGCGACCGAGGAGAGCACCACCAGCGAGCCGTGGCCCTGCTTCTTCAGGGCGTTGGCGCACACCAGGCCGGAGGACATCGCGCCGACGTAGTTGGTCTGCGCGACCTTCGCGGCGGCGACCGGGTCCTGCTCGTCGCTGGCCTGGTCGCCGAGCACGCCGAAGGCGAGCAGCACGACGTCGACGTCACCGGCGGCGAAGACCGCGCCGAGCGTCTTCTCGTGCTCCTCGACCTGCGCCGCGTCGAAGGCGACGGTCTCCACCTCGGCGCCGTACGCGCGCAGGTCCCCGGCCGCCGCGTCGAGGCGCTCCGAGGGGCGGGCGGCCAGCACGATCCGCTTGGTCTTGCCCGCTGCCATCCGGCGGGCGGTGGCCAGCGCGATGTCCGAGGTGCCGCCCAGGATGAGCAGGGACTGGGCGGAACCGAGCGCGTCCTTCATGGTCTGTCAGCTTCCTTAGAGAGCCAGCCGGCGGGACTGGTCCGAGACGAACACCCCGTGCGGGTCCACCTTGGCACGTACCTCGCGGAAGTCGTCGAGGCGCGCGTACATGGCGGGCAGATTGGCGGGCGCCAGGCGTGCGTCCTTGGCGAGGTATACCCGGCCGCCCTCGGACAGCACCTGCTCGTCGAGCCAGTTGAGCAGCCGGTCGAGGCCGGGCGTGCCGGTCGGGAAGTCGAGCGCCAGCGTCCAGCCTTCCGCGGGGAAGGAGAGATAGCCGGGCGAGCCCTTGCCGAAGCGCTTGAGCACGGAGACGAATGACGGTGCCTGCACTCGGCTGATCCGCTCGACCATCCGACGGAACGTCACATCCGCGCTGAACGGGACGACGAACTGGTACTGGACGAAGCCCGCCTTCCCGTAGACCCGGTTCCAGTCGCGGATGCCGTCGAGCGGGTGGAAGAACCCGCCGATGGTGGCCAGGTGGTGGTGCGTGGCCGGGGTCTTGCGGTACCAGACCTCGTTGGCGATCGCGATGGTGCGCCGGTTGAGCAGGCCGGAGGGGAACAGGTCGGGCGTGGAGGCCATCGGCTTGGCGGAGAACGCCAGAGGTTCGCCGCGGTGCTTGGCCGGGAGCTGGTCCAGGGTGGCGAAGTTGCCGCAGTCCAGCAGCGCGCGGCCGAGCTTCGGCCCCTTGGCCAGGCAGTCCATCCAGGCCACGGTGTAGCGGTAGTCGGCGTCGGTGCCCGCCAGCTTCTCCATGAGCGCGTCGAGGTTCGGCAGCTTGAAGGTGTCGACCGCGAGGCGCGAAGTCTCGATCGGGACCATGCGGATCGTCGCGGACAGCACGATGCCGGTCAGGCCCATGCCGCCGGCCGTGGCCCAGAACAGCTCCGGGTCCGACTCGGGGGTCACCGTGCGGACGGAGCCGTCCGCGAGCAGCAGGTCGAGCGAGGTGACGTGCTGCGCGAAGGAGCCGTCGGCGTGGTGGTTCTTGCCGTGGATGTCGCTGCCGATCGCGCCGCCGACGGTGACGTACCGCGTCCCG
>Ga0070741_10018538_pt1 | contig 11257 bp, 11 predicted proteins | sample Coa_R1_4_FD_66440 | JGI IMG/M metagenome (GOLD analysis project Ga0070741, IMG submission 66440) | Surface soil microbial communities from Centralia Pennsylvania, which are recovering from an underground coalmine fire - Coalmine... | ecosystem: Environmental > Terrestrial > Soil > Unclassified ...
CAGGAGTTGTTAGGCCACGCGCGGTTGAGCACCACGCAGCGTTACACCCACGTGAACGCTGCGCAGTTGCTCGACGTCTATCGCAAGACGCATCCGCGCGCGAAAGACTAGCTGGCGACCGCGGCGTCGACCGGCAACGGCGCCGCACGGCGCCCGCGCGGGAACTCGATGCCGAGCGTCTTGATCTTGTAGTTCATCACGCGCGGACTGATGGCGAGCAGCTCCGCAGCGTCCTTCTGCACCCAGTTCGACATCTTCAGCGCTTCGATGAGCGCATGGCGTTCGATGTCCTCGAGCGGAATCCCGGTCGGCGGGATCTTGACGATGGCGGCGTGGTCGCGCGAGCCGCCGCCGGCCGTCGGGATCTCGCCGAGCCGGAGGTCGACGGCCGCGATCGCGCGTCCCTCGGCGAGGAGCATCGCGCGTTCGATCGTGTTTTCGAGCTCGCGGATGTTGCCCGGCCAGTTGTAGCGCATCAACAGCTTCTGTGAGTCGGTCTCGAGGCCGTCGATCTTCTTCTTCAACTCGGCGGAGAACCGGCGGATGAAGAAGTTCGCCAGCGGGACGATGTCGTCCTTGCGCTCGCGCAGCGGCGGCATCTCGATCGAGACGACGTTCAAGCGGTAGTAGAGGTCTTCGCGGAAGGTGCCGGCCGCCACCATGCCTGGCAGATCGCGGTTCGTCGCGGCGATGAGCCGCACGTCGACGCGCAGCGTGCGGGTGCCGCCGAGGCGCTCGAACTCGTGCTCCTGCAGGACGCGCAGGATCTTGGCCTGCGTGCTCGGGCTCATGTCGCCGATTTCGTCGAGGAACAGCGTGCCGCCGTCCGCCTGCTCGAAGCGGCCGATGCGCTGTTTGTCGGCGCCGGTGAACGCGCCCTTCTCGTGACCGAAGAGTTCGGACTCGAGGAGGTTCTCCTGCAGCGCGGCGCAGTTCACCTTGACGAAGTTGCGCGATGCGCGCAGCGAGTTGTGGTGAATGGCGCCGGCAATCAGCTCTTTGCCGGTGCCGGTTTCGCCGCGGACGAGCACCGTCGTGTTGCTCTTCGCGACTTTCTTGACGATGTCGAGGACGCGCTGCAGCGAGGCGCTCCCGCCGATGATGCGGTCGAAGTCGTAGATGTCCTGCTGCGTGCCGCGCAGGTAGTCGAGCTCGTTCTTCAGGCGCCGCACTTCGAGCGCCTTCTCGATCTTGACCTCCATCTCTTCGATCTCGAACGGCTTCTGGACGTAGTCGAAGGCGCCGATCTTCATCGCTTCGACGGCCGTGCCGACCGAGCCGAACGCCGTCATCAGGATGACGGCCGTCGTCGGATGCAGCGCGCGCGTGGTGCGGAGGACGTCCATGCCGTCGCTGCCGCCCATCTTGAGATCGCTCAGCACGACGTCGAAATAACTGTCGTGCAGCTTCTCGATGGCGAGGTTGCCGTTGGACGCTTCTTCGACGTCGTGACCCGCCGCCATCAATCCGCGAACGAGGCCGCGCCTGAGCGCGTCGTGATCGTCAGCAATCAGAATCCGACCCATCGTCTTCTCCTACCCGACCTACCGGGCCTACCCGTCCTACTTGAACCAACTCGACGCGCTCGCCACCGGAATCGTCACGCGAAAGCGCGTGCCCACGGCCGGCGTGCTGCTCACGTCAATCCGTCCGTCGTGCGCGTCGACGATCTTTCGCACGATGGCCAATCCCAACCCGGACCCCTGAGGTTTCGTCGTAAAAAACGGATCGAAAATCTTGTCCGTCGCCGCCGCCGGAATGCCCGGCCCGTCGTCTTCCACGTCGACGACCACGGTGGGCGTCGGGGTTTCGGTGCCCGTCAGCGCCGGGTCTTCGTCGATCGTTCCCGTCGCCGCCGAGATCGTGATGTGTCCCTTGCCGTCGAGCGCTTCGAACGCGTTCGCCAACAGATTCGTGAACACCTGCGCCAGCTGATGGTGATCGCCTTCGATCGACGGCAGCCCCGGTTCGATCGAAATCTTCACTGCCACGTCGCGGCGCGGCACTTTCGTTTCCGCGAGGCTCAGCGCGTGGTGCAGCACCTCGACGACGTCGGTCCGTTCCACTTGCAACCGCACCGGCCTCACGAACTCGAGCATCTCGACGACGATCGCGTTCGCGAGCTTCGCTTCGCTGATGATGTCGGCGAGCAGCGACTGCGCGTCGCCGGTCTGCGGCACCTGACGCCGCAGCAACCCGGCCATCACCTCGATGCCGGCGAGCGGGTTCTTCAACTCGTGCGCGATGCCGGCGGCCATCTCTCCCAGCGATGCGAGCCGGTCGCGCAACCGCTCGCGTTCTTCGAGCTGTTCGACCTGCGTCAGGTCCTTGAAAAACAGCACCGCGCCAATCGCCGTGCCTTCGTCGTCTTTCACCTGCGACAGCGTGTACCCGATCACGCGATCGAGGTCCTTCAACCGCAGCTCGGCGCGATTCGGCAAATGGCTCAGCTCGAACGCGCCCGACAACACGCGAATCACCGCCGGCCGCTCGCGCAGCACATCCGTGTACGGCCGGCCGAGGTCGTCGGCACGCTTCCGCAGCGCGAAGATGCGGTACGCCTCGTCGTTCATCAGCGCGATGGTGCCGTCGCGGCGGAACGCGATGACGCCGTTGCGCATGTTGCTGACGAGGTATCGAAAAAACCGGTCGTCAGCCGTCTGTCTCGTGCGCGGCCTGCGACGCCGTTCAGGCGTTATGGTCATTTGAGGTAAGGCGGCCACGCACTGGACTCATCCGAACGAGGGGCAAAGCCTGTGCCTGAGCCGTAAATCGTCAGTTGGAAGAAAAACTACCTGAAATCAGTTATTTACGGAGATCGGTCAGGAGGGGATTATAACAGATTTGTAATTGGATTACGAAGTTGTCAGGGACCGCTGGAGCTCCTCCCACCGATGCATCAAGTCGCCCACCTCCCACATCAACGCCTGGTGCCGGTCGATGATCGGCTGCGCCGCGTCACGTTTGTCGTAGAAGCCGGGTGCCGACATCTGCAGTTCGAGCTCGCGAATCGCCTCCTCGCACGTCGCGATCTTCGATTCGAGCTTGTCGATCTCGGACTGCCGCTGTTGTTGCGCGCGTTGTTTTTTTCTCGCCTCAGAATCAGCGCGTTTTTTTTCGTCGCGCGTGGGCTGAGGCGCGCGCTGGGCAGGACGGGCAGGAGAGGTTGGAGCGGCAGGACGGGAAGACACCGATGCTTTGGTTTTGCCGTCCTGCCGTTCCCGCCCCTCCCCCCTTTCCTGCCCCTCCCGCCCAATCTGTTCTTTGTGCCACAAAAACTCTTTGTACGTTCCCGGATACACGATCGCGTTGCCGTCGCCGACCTCGATGATCTTCGTCGCAAGCCGCTCGACGAAATAGCGATCGTGCGACACGAAGATCAGCGTGCCGCCGAAGTCGACGAGCGCGTCGAGCAGCACCTCTTTCGAATCCAGATCCAAATGGTTCGTCGGTTCGTCGAGCAGCAGCGTGTTCGACGGTCGCAGCAGCATGCGGGCGACCGCGAGCCGCGTGCGCTCTCCGCCCGACAACACGCGCACGTGCTTGTAGACGTCGTCGCCGCTGAAGAGAAACCCGCCGAGGATGTTGCGAATGATCGGGACCATCTGCAGCGGTGATCCGGACGCGAGCGTTTCGTACACCGTCGGGTCGCCCTCCATCCGCGTCGCTTCGTCCTGCGCGAAGTACTGCATGACGACGTTGTGACCGAGGGTGCGCTGGCCGGCGTCCGGCGATTCCTCGCCCGACAGCATGCGCATCAGCGTGGACTTGCCGACGCCGTTCGGTCCGACGAGCGCGATGCGATCGCCCCGCTCGATGTGGAGGTTCGCGTCCTTGAAGACGACGAGATCGCCGTACGCCTTGCGAACGTGGACCAGCTCGATGACGGTGCGTCCGCTCTTCGCGCACGCGGGGAAGTCGAAGTGGATCTTCTTGCGCTCCGGCGGCACCTCGATCGGCACCACTTTTTCGAGCATCTTGATCCGGCTCTGGACCTGTGACGCTTTCGTCGCCTGGTAGCGAAAGCGATCGATGAACATCTTGACGCGCGCGACTTCTTCGTCCTGCTCGCGCTTCGCTTTCCGCATCGCCTCGATGCGCTCGTGATGTTCGAGGAGGTACCCGCTGTAGTTGGTGTGGTAGTCGGTCAGCTTCCGCAGGGTCAGGTCGGCGATGCGCGTCACGACCGCGTCGAGAAAATAGCGATCGTGCGAGACGAGGATGACGGCATGCGGGTAGCCGTTGAGATATTCCTCGAGCCAGTTCCGCGCTTCGAGATCGAGATGGTTCGTCGGCTCGTCGAGCAGAAGCAGACCTGGCTCGCCGAGCAGCAGCTTCGCGAGCGCGATGCGCATCTGCCAGCCGCCGGAAAACGTCTCCGTCGCGCGATCGAAGTCGGTGGTTTTGAAGCCGAGCCCCTGCAGCACCGTCGCCGCTTTCAGCTCGATGGTGTAGCCGTCGTGCATCCGGAATTGATCCTGCAGATCGCTGTACCGGTGCAGCATGTCGTCGTGCTCGGCTTCGGGAATCGCCGGATCGCCGAGCCGTTCCTCGAGCCCGTGCATCTCGGCCTTCATCGCGAGCAGGTCCGCGAACGCGGATGACACTTCGTCGAAAAGTGTTCGACCGGCGTGTGACAATCCGTCCTGCGGGAGATAGCCGACGGTGAGCGCCGCCGGCTTCAAGACGCCGCCCGCGTCAGGTTCCTCGAGCCCGGCCATCATCTTGAGCAGCGTCGTTTTACCGGCGCCATTCGGCCCGCACAAACCGACCCGTTCCCGATCCGTAATCTGCCAGGTGACGTCGTCCAGCAACACGCGGTCGCCGAACGTTTTCGTCAGGTTGGAAAGCTGGATCATCCAAAAAGATTGTACGATGGGGTCGATGAAACGAGCTCTTCCGGCTTTGGTGTGCGTGGCGCTGCTCGGCGTCGGATGTCAGACCGACGACCCGACGCAGAACCCGTCTTCGATCCCGACGACGCCGGTCAATCCGACGGTCGAAAATTTTGCGGGGACAGTTTCCGTGAAGGGCAGCGACACGAAACCGTTCACGGTCGTCTTCGGCGGCGGCACGTTGACGGTGACGCTCGTGTCGGTGACGCCGGCGACGCAAATGAGCGTGAGCGTCGGCGCGTTCGACTCGACCGGTGCGTGCTCACCGGTCACCAACGGGACGACGATTGCCGGTCCGTCGCCGACGCCGCCGCTCGCGGGCACCGTACCGGCGGGAAATTACTGCTTGATCGTCGCGGACGCGGGAAGTCAGACAGCATCCGTCGCCTACACAGCGACGGTGACGCATTACTGAAGCCGGCCCGCGCGACGTTATTCGCCGAGCGCTTTCGCCGCTGCGGCGAGCACCTGCGGCACGCGGAATGGTTTCGTGAGATAGCCGGCGACGCCAAGGTTGACCGCTTCGATCGCGCTCGATTCGGTGGAGAAGCCGGTGATGATGATCACCGGCAGGTCGGCTTTGTAGCGCTTCGCCTCGCGAATCACCGTCAGCCCGTCCATCCCCGGCATTTTCAAGTCGGCAATCAACAGGTCGTAGGGATAGAGACGCATCCGCTCGAGCGCGGAGCGTCCGTCTGGCGCGACGTCGACTTCGTATTCGGCGAGCGCGAGGGTCTTCGACAGCAGATCGCGAATGCTGGCTTCGTCGTCGACGACGAGGACGCGCGGGCGAGTCGCGGCCGACGCCGGACGCGGAGTCGCGGCGGTGGCGGCGACGGCCGGTCGCGCAGCGGCGCCGCGCGGTCCGCGCTGGCTGTCGAGCCACGCGTCGATGTCACGTTTGCGGAACCGCCACTGACGGCCCACGCGCACGGCTGGAATCTTGCCGGCCTTGATCAGCCGATACACCGTCCTCAAGTTGACCTGGAGGTACTCGAGGACTTCTTCGGTGGTGAGAAACGTTTCGTCAATCATCGGTCAGCGTCCTGATGGCGTCGCGATCGGCAATTCGACCGTGAACACCGCTCCCCCCTGGGGGTGATTCGACGCGCTGATGTGCCCGCCGTGTTCCTGCACGATGCCGTATGCGATGGCCAAGCCGAGACCCGTCCCTTTTCCCACTTCTTTCGTCGTGTAGAACGGCTCGAAGATTCGCGACAGCGTCTCTTCGGGAATGCCCGTTCCTGTGTCCCGCACCGTAGCGATGATGCGATCGCCCGACGATCCCACCCGCGCCGCGATTTCGATGCGGCCGCCTTGTCCGGTCGACTGGATGGCGTGCTCCGCATTCATCACCATGTTCAGAAACACCTGGTGCAGCAGCAGCGGATCGCTTTGAACGCGGGGGAGCGGTTCGTCATAGTGTCGCACGACTTCGATGTTTGCGGCACGCTGCGCCTGCGCACGAAGTGTGAGGACTTTTTGCAACACGCCCGGCAAGCTGACCGCTCGGCGCGTTAATCGGCGGGATCCGGCGAAGACGAGCAGGTTGCGCACGATTTTCGCCGCGCGGTCGGCTTCACGATAAATTGTCTGCACTTCGCGGCGCAGCTGCTTCGGGAAGGCGCCGGTGGTCCGCAACAACTCCAGGTGGCCGAGAACGCCCTGCAGCGGGTTGTTCAACTCGTGCGCGATCCCGGCAACAAATTGGCCGAGGGCGGCCAACTTTTCGCTCTGCGTCAAGCGCTTCCGCAGCTCCTCGCGCTCGGCTTCGAGTTTGGTTTCCGGCGTCAGGTCGCGCGCCACGATCACGCGGCCGGTCCGCTCCTGATCGTGGTTCATCAGGTCCGTCACCGTGACGATGAACGAGCCTTTCAGGATTGGATCCTGGATTTCGATCATCGCGGGCGCCGGGTTCCGCTCGAGCCACGTCGCCAATTCAGGTCCGATGAACTCGGTCATCGGCCGATCCATCAGCTGCTCGCGCGGCTGACCGACGCGCGACGCGAACGCCTGGTTCGCCATCGTGATGTGGCCGCGCGTGTCCGAGACGACGATCAGGTGCGCGAGCGAGTCGAACGTGTCCTCCAACTGCCGGCGTCCCCGGATCACGTCGTCGAGCAGCTGCATGTTCTCGATCGCACTCGAGAGCTGACGTCCCAGTTCGTCCGCGCGATCGAGGATGCCGAGTTCGCCGCCCGGTTCGACGCGCGCCCCTTCGAAGACGATGGTGCCGAGCGCGCGCCGCGTGCCGCGCAACGGCACGGTGACCATGGCCGTCGCCGACTCGTCGCCGGCTGCGACGATCTCGGCACGGGCCCGACGCATCGCCGCGGCGGCGGGTGCCGTCATATCGTCGGTCTGGACGGTGACGCCGCGCTGTTGATGGTCGCCGTCCGACGAGGCCTGCAGCACCAGGTGCCGGGCGCGTCGATCGTGGATCCACACGGACGTGCGGTCCGCGGCAAACAGCCGGTTGGCGCCGAAGCAGAAGATGTCGAGACCCGCCGCGAGATTGAGTGTGGCCGAGAGGCTCGTGCTGAACTCGTCGAGCAGCGCGCGCACGTCACGCTGTAACTCGTCGCTTTGCCGCAGCCGGAGCAGCTCGAGCGCGGTCACGAACGTGTCGGCGATGTCGGACGATTCGGCGGGCGGCGTCGCCGGCGGCTGCGCGAAACCGATGGCCAACAGGCCGATCCGTTCGCCGCGCGCGATCAGCGGGACCAGCAGCGCCGCGCTCGCGGCGATGCGAAGCGCCAAATCGGGCATCTGCCGCGTGAGATCCGTGACGTACGTGGCGGCGTGACGTTCGAACGTCTTGGCGACCAGCGCCGCTTCGTCCGATTCCGGCTGCCAGGGGTCGGTTTGCAGCGCGTCGAGGCCGTAGCCCGACGTCGCCTGGAGCATGCCGTTTCGCGGGTTATGTTGGAACAGAACGGCACAGCTGCCGCCGGTCGCCTCGATTGCATCGTGGTGCAGACGCGGCCAGAGGTGGGTCGGCGTCGCCGCGTGGGCGAGCAACGACACAAGTGGCCGCGCAGCTGTCGGTAAGGGCAACGGGCAATTATAATTACAGAGACCCGACTCTCCGCCACCGCTGGCCGTCTTAACCCCAGGAACCGACACGCTCCGCATGACGTGGACGGACGAAGAGCTCGTCGCCCGATCGATTGGCGGCGATGCCGACAGCTTCAACGAGCTGGTGCTCCGCTGGGAGCGCCCGATCTACGCCCTCGCGTACCGCACCATCGGTCGCGAAGAGGATGCGAGAGACGTGTGTCAGGAAACCTTCCTGCGCGCGTTCCGCGCCCTGCCCGGGTTCCGGGGTCAGGCCAAGTTCTCGTCCTGGCTGTATCGCATCGCCCTCAATTTGTGTCGCGACTGGATCCGCCGCGAGCGGCGGGCGCCGGTCGTCCAGGCGCCGGAAGACGTCGACCTGATTGAGATGGCGGCCGCCGCCGAGCCGTCAGAGTCGATCGAGGAGCTGGTCGCCCGGAAAGATCTCGCGAAGGCGGTCGAGCGGGCGATGACCCTGCTGCCCGAAGAGCAGCGGACGGCGATCGTGCTGAAGGAGTATCACGGGCTGACATTCCAGGAGATCGCCGATCTCGTAGGGTGCCCGTTGAGTACAGTGAAAACGCGTTTGTATCAGGGACTCACGGTCTTGCGCCGCGAGTTGAACAAATCTGCCGTATGACTGACATGACTTGCACCTATGGCGGCGATCGCGACCAGACGCTGATCGCCTATCTCTATGACGACATCGAGCCGGCCGACCGCGCGTCGTTCGACGCGCACCTGCCGACGTGCGAACGCTGCCGGCGCGATCTCGCAGCGCTCGGCGGCGTCCGCCAACGGCTCGCGCAGTGGCAACCGCCGCTGCCACAATTGAGACAGCCCAGTCCACAATCGCCAATCAATCCACAATCGCCAATCAATCCGCAATCCGCAATCCGCGATCCGCAATGGTGGCGACAGGTGCCAGTGTGGGCGCAAGTCGCGGCGGCGTTGTTGTTCCTCGGCGTGTCGGCGGGCATCGCGAATCTCGACGTGCGGCACGACGCAAACGGCTGGACGCTTCGCACGGGATGGTTGAAAGCGGCACCAATTGATGCGGCGCAGGCCTCCAGATCTGCCGACGACGCGGTGTCCAAAACCGAACTGACCGCGCTCGAGCAGCGGCTGCGCGACGAGTTCCGCACGGTGCAGGCCGCGTCAGTCGCGTCGCCGCAACCGGTGCGCGCGGCGACGGCCGGCGATGCCGACGTGCTGCGTCGCGTGCGCGCGATCGTGGACGAGAGCGAGAAGCGTCAGCAGCGCGAGCTCGCGCTGCGCGTCGCGCAGGTGATGCGCGACGTCACGGCGCAGCGTCAGGCGGACTTGTCGAAAATCGATCGCAACATCGGCTATGTCCAGAATCAAACCGGCGTCGAGATCCTGAAGCAGCGCGAGATGGTGAATTACCTGATGCGCGTGTCGCAGAAACAATAGGACAACATGAAACCCCTAGCACTCGTCATCCTCATGACCTCGGTCGCCGCGCCCGCGTGGGCGCAAACGCCGGTCACGGCGCGCAGCGAAGCCGACGCGCGGCAGTCGCGCTATCAAATCGGCCAGATGGAGCGGCTTCTCGAAGGCGCCGTCGAACATGGCGTCACGATCATCCGCGATCGCTTTCAACAGCTGACGCAGACGCCGGCCGATCTGCTCGTCACCGACAACGCGCACGCCCGCGGCTTCCGGCTCGACGGCTACGGCGTGTTCTTCGACGTGACGGCGCCCTCGTTCGAAACCTCGGCGCTCGTGTGGAGCTTACGGACGCTGGATCAGAACGATCTGGGCGTCGACACGGCGTTGAAGACGCTGCAGGATCGCGTCAAAGGCGATCCGGCGAGCGAGATGGCGTTGAAGCGGCTCGAAATCCAGGTCGGTCCCGCGACGCTCGCGCGTGTCGCGAACCCGGCCGTCGCCGGCGCGCGAAGCGCCAGCGGCACGGTCTCGGCGGCGAGCGTCGATACGCCACAACCGCCGTCGGCGGACGACCCGATCCTGAACGACCCGAACGAGGCGTACCGCAGCGAGGTCATCCAGGCGCTCAAAGATGCGATGCTCGATCACAGCAGCGGCCTCAACATCGGCGTCTCGGAATGGCTGACGATCGCGGTGCGTGGCAACGACGATCGTCCGCGCCTCGCGCCGGCCGACAGCGATTCGCGCACGCGCGTCATCCGCCTGCGCGGCGCCGACCTCGCCGCGTACCTGGCGCGGCAAATCACGCGCGACGAAGCGCTGCAGCGCATCGAAGTCCGAGTGTTCTAAAATACGCGCATCATGCGCGTTCGTATGGCGTTGGCTCTGGCGGCTGCGGTTGCGGCCGCCTCCTGCGGGCCGACCGTCGATGTCAGCCAGGGTCTGCACGTCACCGTCGTCAAGTCTGGGTGGTACGACGCCGGCATCGTCAACGGCGGCCAGAACAAGCTCGTCCCCACCATCACGTTCAAGATCAAGAACGTCTCGGACCAGACACTCGCGTCGTTGCAGGTGAACGCGCTGTTTCGTCGCGTCACCGAGAAGGACGAGTGGGGCAGTGGATTCGTGACGGCGGCGGGATCGACGGGGCTTCCAGCCGGTGCCGAAACCGACGCGCTGACGATCCGCTCGCCGCTTGGCTATACGGGCAGCGATCAGTCGCGCCAGGAGATGTTGGCGAACACCCACTTCGTCGATGCGAAGGTGGAGCTGTTTGCGAAATACGGATCGACGCAGTGGAAACGGATCGGCGAGTACCCGATCACGCGGCAGCTGATCGAGAAGGCACCGACAACAGCACCCACAAAGTAAGCAGCGCGAGCGCGCCGTCGCTGGCGGCGAAGAGCAGGAACGATCGCGGTGAGTGACGGACGACGTGATCGAGCACGAACGTCACCGCACCAAGGCCCTTCAGGAACGGACCCATCACCCACAGATAACCTCGTCCCGCTCGCGAATCAGGATCGCGATACGGAATCGTGTACCCGAGCGCGACGGCCAGGAGAAACACGCCGTTGAGATCGGCGTGAATGGGCGGCTGCGGAAGTTGGACCTGGAACAGTTGGGCGAGGATGGGTCGTCCGGCGATCATGACGACGCCGACGAGGGCGTCATAGATCAACGAGACGGCGGCAACGAGGCGGGTGGGGCTGGTGGGGCGGGTAGGTGAAGCAACGGAGGTCGCCTCCGTGATCTCACCCACCTGCCCCACTTGCCCTGCCCGCCCCACCTGCCTTACTGGATGCGTTTCAGTTCGCCTTCGTACGTCGTCTTGTGACCGGCGGCGATGCGGACGTCGATCGTCAGCGGTTCGTAGCCCGCGGCGCGGATTT
>Ga0070741_10018539_pt1 | contig 11257 bp, 9 predicted proteins | sample Coa_R1_4_FD_66440 | JGI IMG/M metagenome (GOLD analysis project Ga0070741, IMG submission 66440) | Surface soil microbial communities from Centralia Pennsylvania, which are recovering from an underground coalmine fire - Coalmine... | ecosystem: Environmental > Terrestrial > Soil > Unclassified ...
AGACCGGGCGCATCCGCGATGCAGTCGTCGAGGCGCAAGACATCCTCAAGCGCGATCCCAACAATCTCGAGGCCCACAAACTGCTGGGCCGCATTTACCTGCGCTCGCTCGGCGACATGCAGCCGGGCAACGGCGGATCGGGCAGCGTGCTGAAGCTGGCCATCGAGCAGTACGAGCAGATCGTCAGGATCGAGCCCAATAACATGGACGATCACCTGCTCCTGGGCCGCCTGTACCGGCTCAACAACGACCTGCAAAAAGCCGAAAGCGAGTTCAAGACGGCCGTCAGGCTGCAGCCCGACTCTGAAGAGGCCGTCACCACGCTGGCCTACCTGTACAACGAGGAAGGCGATGCCACCCGCGCGGTGCAGGTGCTGAGCTCAGTCCCCGACGCCGGCCGCTCTGCCAAGATGTACTCCGCGCTCGGCTACACCTACGAGCAGCAAAAGCAGTATAAGCAGGCGATTGAGTCCTACCGGCGCGCCATCGAACTCGATCGCGACAACCTGGACGCGATCCGCGGCCTGGCCGAGAACCTCATGAATGACGGCCAGACCGATGCCGCCCTCGAGCAATACAAGGTCATCGCCGACGCCAATCCGGAAGACGCGCAGACCTACCTGCACATGGCTGAGATCTACCGCAAGAGCGGCAAGTTCGATCTCGCCCTCGAGAACCTGAAAAAGGCCGAAGGCATGGTGCAGGATTCCCTCGAGGTCCCCTACAACGAGGCCGCCGTCTATCAGGCCCAGGGCCGCTTCGACGAAGCGGCTCAGACCCTGCAAGACCTGCTCAAAAAGACCGAAAAGCCCGACAACAGCTACACCCAGGGCGAGCGCAACAATCGCGCCGTTTTCCTGGAGCGCCTGGGCACTGTCTACCGCGACCAGGCCAAGTACCCCGAGGCCGTAGAAGTCTTCCGCAAGATGGTTCCGCTCGGCGACGACAGCGCCGTCCGCGGCTACCAGCAGATCATCGACACCTATCGTGAGGCCAAGCAGTGGAACCAGGCCACGGCGGTGGCCAAGGAGGCCACGCAGAAGCTGCCCAACGACCGCGGGCTGCAGATGGTTTACGCGGCGCAGCTGGCCGATACCGGGCAGGCCGACAAGGCCCTCGCCGAAGTGCGCTCCCTGCTCAAGGGCAAGCCCGACGATCGCGACGTTTACATCACTCTGGCGCAAATGAATACCCGCCTCAAGCGCTGGGACGACGCGCAACGCGCTCTGGACAAGGCCGAAGAACTCTCTATCAAGCCCGACGACAAGGAGTACGTTTACTTCCTGCGCGGCTCCAGCTTCGAGCGCCAGAAGAAATACGACCAGGCCGAAGAGATGTTCCGCAAAGTGCTGGCCAGCGATCCCCAAAATGCCATGACCCTGAATTACCTCGGCTACATGCTGGCCGACCGCGGCGTGAAACTGGAAGAAGCTCTGACCCTCATCAAAAAGGCCGTCGAGCTGGAGCCTTCCAACGGCGCCTACCTCGATTCCCTCGGCTGGGCCTATTACCGGCTGGGAAAGTTCGATCAGGCGGAAGAACAATTGGTGAAGGCCTCGCAACGGATCGCCAACGATCCTACCGTGCACGACCACCTGGGCGATGTTTATCAGAAGACCGGGCGCCTGAAGATGGCCGTAGTCCACTGGGAGCGCGCCGTGACCGAGTGGAATAAGACGGTTGCCCCCGAAGTCGACACCGACAGCCTCGCCAGCGTGCAGAAAAAACTCGAATCGGCCAAAATGCGGCTGGCCAAAGAGCAGGAGAAGCCCTAAGAACAGCTTTCAAAGCACCAGAGTTGCAGGGTTCAAAGTACCCGGGGTATACGCATCCACCTGGAAATATTGAAACCCTGAAACGTTCTAACTAGACTTGCTCCCATGCTGGCCGATTACGCGGTGCGCGTGGAACAATCCCGCGGGCGCCGGTTCCCCGAGCCTGAGCACCCGTATCGCAACGACTTTCAGCGCGACCGCGACCGCGTCATTCACGCGCGCGCCTTCCGCCGGCTTGAGGCCAAGACCCAGGTCTTCACCCGGCGCTATTCCGACCACTTTCGCAACCGCCTGACCCATACCATTGAGGTCGCCCAGATCGCGCGCACGGTGGCCGCGGCCCTGGGCCTGAATGTCGATCTGGTCGAGGCCCTGGCCCTGGTGCACGACATCGGCCATCCCCCTTTCGGCCACGCTGGGGAGAAGGCCCTCGATGCCGCCATGCGCGAGCATGGATTTTCCTTCGACCACAATCTGCACGCCCTGCGCATCGTCGAGGACTTCGAGCAGCGTTACGCCGCCTTCCCCGGGCTGAACCTCACCTTCGAGGTGCGCGAGGGGATCATTAAGCATTCCCGCGACTACGATCCCCGCCAGCACCCCGAGCTCTCTGAATATCTCCTCGACCAGCGCCCCCCCCTGGAAGCGCAACTGATCGACCTCGCCGACGAAATCGCCTACAACACCGCCGACCTGGACGATGGCTACGAGGCCCGCTTGCTGTCGCTCGACGATATTCGTGCCGGGCTGCCCCTGTTCAAGCGCTTTTACCACGATGTGGAGGCCCGGTATCCTCATGCCACCGCGAAGCTCAAGTTCAACGAGACCATCAAGCGCATGCTCGACCGCATGGTGGGCGATTTGATCGAGAACACGCGTCGCGCCTTGAAGGACAATTACATCGCCAGTCTGGCCGCGGTCCGCCGCTACCCCAAGCGCCTGCTGGCCCTTAGTCCCGCAGTCGAGCGGGAGCGCCGCGAGAACAAAGACTTCCTCTACCAGCAACTCTATTTCAGCCCGACCCTGGCCGGTGAAAAAGATGACGCCGAGGTAGTCGTGAAATCTCTGTTCGCCTACTGGATGGAGAAGCCTTCCGCGCTCCCCGCCAACTACCAGGAAAAGGCGCAGTCCGAGCCACTCGCCCGCATCGTCTGCGACTACATCGCCGGCATGACCGATCCTTTCATCTATGAGCAGTACGAGCGCTTTTGCGCGGGTTGAGACCCACAAGTGCTATTGGCTGCGGTGCCTCCTCCATTTAGCCTATGGATGGATTTCCCCGGCACAACCACCCTTTTGCGGAGGACTACCGATGAGCCCGAGCGGTCGCCGTCAGCGTTTCTGGATTCCGGGATCCGCTCTGCTGCTGGCGCTTGCGTCCGCGTTCGTTGTTCCCGCCTTCGCCCAGAAACAGTCCGCCGACGATCCTGAGACCGCCACCCTGCGCAGACAGGCCCTGGAACTGTACCGTGCCGGCAAGTTCGTGGACGCCATGCCCCTGCTCGAAAAACTCTCCGGCAAGAACCCGCAGGATTTCGTGGTCAAGGAACACTGGGCCTACAGCGTTCTGGAATACTCGGCCACACTCAGCGACCCGGCGGAGCGAAAACGGCAGCGCATTCATGCCCGCGAACTCGCCCTCGAGGCCCAGAAGCTGGGCGATCAAAGCGACCTCATGCAGGTCCTGCTCTCGATTCCTCCCGACGGTTCGGAGCCGAAGTTCTCCGAACGCCATGACGTCGACGAGGCCATGCGCTCCGCCGAAGCCGGCTTCGCCCGTGGCGACTACGACAGCGCGCGCGCCGGCTACCAGCGCGTGCTCGAACTCGATCCCAACAACTACGAAGCCGCGCTGTTTATCGGTGATACCTACTTCAAGCAGAAGATCTACGACCGCGCCAGCGAGTGGTTCCAGCGCGCCATCACCATCAATCCCGGCAAGGAGACCGCTTACCGTTACTGGGGCGACGCCCTGGCCATGGCCGGCAAGAATGACGAGGCAAGGCAGAAATACATCAGCGCGGTCCTCGCCGAACCCTACACGCGCGCCGCCTGGGTAGCATTGCGCACCTGGACCGACCGCATCGGCCAGCCCTTCAACGCCATCATCCTCGAAAATAAATCAGCCAGCAAGAAAGGCAGCGAGAAGGTGGTGCACCTCGACGAGCATTCCTTGGCTCAGCAGGGCCCGGAGGCCGCCGCCTGGGCGGCTTACGATAAGACCCGTCAGGAGTGGAAAAACGGCAAGTTCCAGCGCGAATACCCAAACGAACCAAACTACCGGCATAGCCTGAAGGAAGAGGCCGAGGCCCTCGATGCCCTGGTCGCAGTACTCGCGCCCGACGCCGCCTCCATGAAAAAAGCCGAAAAGCTCGATCCCTCGCTGCTGGCCCTGGTCCGTCTCGATCACGACGGCCTGCTCGAGCCCTTCGTCCTGCTCAACCGCGCCGACCCCGAAATCGCCAAGGACTATCCCGCCTACCTCAAGGCCCACCGGGATAGACTGTACCGCTACGTGGATGAGATTGTGCTGCCGAAAGGCGGCAACGCCTCGCGGTAGGACCCTTCGCCTCCTAGCGCGCCGCGGCCACCGTCATGACCACATCGAACAGAATCCTGGGCCCGCGCCGCACTTCCTCCACCCGAATGCGCTCGTCCGCGCCGTGTTCCGTGCTGCCCTCTGCATCCGTCTCCGTGTATGGAGTGAATCCGTAGGCGACCATTCCCAGGGGACGATAGCGCTGGTTCTCGGTATATCCGCTGGTCAGCAGCGGCACCACCGGCGCCCCGGGAAAGTACCGGCCTGCCACCTGTCGGATCGCCGCATACAGTTCGGTGTTGGTCGGCGAAAAATTCGCCGTGCGGAAATATCCGGGAACCGGCTCCACCGTCACATCCGGATCATCGATCACCCGCCGCAGCGTCTGCAGGAACTGGCTCCCGTCCTCGCCCGGCAGCAGGCGCACGTCCAGATTGGCCCATGCTTCCGACGGAATGACGTTCGTTTGTTCCGACCCATGCAGCATGGTGATTGAGATCGTGTTGCGCAGTAGAAAATTCAGCGATTCGTCGTGGTCGACCTGCTGCTCGAAGTGGGGGTCCCGCAACGCGCGCCTCAGGTTCCGGAACAGGCGGGTCCGTTCCGGCGCCTCGTAAGGAGCCATGTCGCGCAAGAATTCCTCCACCACCGGCAGGACCTTGTAGGGAGGGCGGTAGGCGGCCACCCGGTCCAGGGCCCGCACCAGCCGGTTCGGAGCCGAGTCGACGATGGGTCGCGACCCATGCCCGGCCCGGCCATGCGCCACCACGCGCACCCAGAACGGGATTTTCTCTCCCACGTCGACGCCCACGTAACGCACCTTCTGGTCCTGCTGTAGGTTCTCACCCCCTTCGTTGATCAGAAACTCCGCGTCCTCCAGCAGCTCGCGGTGGTGGTCGAGAAACCAGTCAGTGCCTGTGCCCTCAGCCTCCTCGTCGCTGACCGCCAAAAAGATCAGGTCGCGGTCCAGGGCGACGCGCTCCCGCTTGGCCATCACCAGCACCAGCAGCTGGGCGATCGCTTCGTTTTTCATGTCTTGCGCGCCACGCCCGTAAATGGAGCCATCCACGGTCTGCCCCCCAAACGGGGCGACTCGCCAGTGCGATGCGTCGCTGGTTACCACGTCCATGTGGTTCAGCAGGATGATCGCTCGTTTCCCGGAGGGGCTTGTGCGCGGCACCCTCGCCCACAGGTCTGCCCGCCCCGGACGGTATTCAAACAGCTGGCTCTCGATTCCCTCCCGCTCGAGAATCTGCCGGAAGAACGCGGCCGCCTGCAGTTCGTTTCCCGGAGGATTTGTGGTATCGATCCGCAGATACTGCTGCAGCCATTGCACCGCCAGGTCGGAATAGGTGGCCAGACGCTCGTTGGCGATGCGGCACGACGGCAATCCGGAACAGTCCTGTGCGCGGAGTCCGGCAGGATGCGAGAGGGCGCTCAATAGCACTAGAATCAGGGCAGTGTGAGAACTGCAAAATATTCCCTCACGCGCCGGAAACATCGTTCGTTTCTCCCTGAACTGTCGTAAGTTAGCCCAACTGCACGTAAGTAGTTTTTATAGCAGGTTCTGCCAAAATTACCCTGCCCGGCCATTTTGTCCCGACGCGGGCCACCCAGCGCAGTAAAATCTATCTGTCTCTCAATAGTTTAGCGTCTCTTCCCAGGACGGGGTTTTGGCAAGCAACCTGTAATTAGAGGAGGTGGGCGTCGTGAGTCCAGCGGCGGCCGGTTGGTAGGGTTTCGGTGCATACGTTGCGTCAGCGTATGCCGGCAAGCTGACTTCTTGCTTTCAGTTCACCCGTTAGGGGACGCAATCAAAAAATCACGCAACACGCCCGCAGGCGTGCTGGAGTGGAGCCCAAAACGCTCCCCCAATCGGAGGAAGTTCCAATGAAAAATTCTCTCATCGCACTGCTCGTCGCCGGGGTGCTGGCTATTCCGGCGTTCGGCCAGCAGACCAGTTCGACCACTCCCGCTCAGGGAACGACCCAGGCTGCGCCCGCACCGACTAAGGCCGACGCCGCCACCGGCAAGGATCCTCTCCAGCCGGATACCCACGAAGGTTTTTGGGGCAAGCTGAATCCGTTCGCTCGCAAGAAATATGTGCAGCGGCAGACCGCGCCCATCCGCGACCGCGTCAACGAACTCGATGAGTTGACCGCCGCCAACAGCAAGCTGATCAAGGACGTCGATTCCCGCGCCCAGGCTGGCATCCAGCTCGCCTCGAACAAGGCCAACGAGGCCGACCAGCACGCCATCGATGCCGGCAACCGCGCCAACGCGGCCCAGCAGACGGCGACTGCGGCCACCACCCGCCTGACCACCGTCGAGCAGGTTGTCGGTAACATCGACCAGTACACCCCTTCCACCCAGACCGAGATCCGCTTCAAGCCTGGGCAGACCGTGCTCAGCAAGGCTGCCAAGGACGCCCTCGACGAGATGGCCACCCCGCTCAAGAGCCAGCGCGGCTACATCGTTGAAGTGCAGGGCTTCTCCTCCGGCCATGGCCAGGCCGCCATCCAGAACTCGCAGAAGATGGCCGAGTCGGTGGTTCGCTACCTGGTCCTGAACCATGACATCCCGGTCTACCGTATCTACCTGGTGGGCATGGGCAACGCCCCCACGCAGGCCACCGCCGGCGATGGAAAGGCCAAACGCACCACGGGCGGCCGCGTGGAAATCAGCCTCCTGAAGAACAACCTGGATCAGCTGGCGGCCAGCTCTCCGGCTCCCGCTGCCCAGGGACAGCAGCAGGCCCCAGCGAAATAGCTTTTCAACCCCGATGGGACTTTGCTCCCGTCTCCTCCCCCAAAAAGCCCTTCGCGCAAGCGAAGGGCTTTCGCCTTCTGGCCGGCCCTCATCTTCTCCACCCACTCCCCGCTTGCTTTTCCCGGTAATGAACGAGAACCTATCTCCACCGGAGCGCTCATGGAAACCCTCTACGACTCTCAGATCGATTCTCCCCTCGGCCCCCTGAATCTCGCCATCTCTGACAAGGGTCTCGTCGTTCTCGAATTCTGCCGTGACCACTCCCTGCGCAAGAACAAGCACGTTGCCTGGGAGCACTCCGAAGCCAAGGCCGCCCACTACGCCACCCAACTCGCCGAATATTTTGCCGGCCAGCGCCGTGAATTCACCTTCCCCCTCGACCTTCGCGGCACGCCGTTTCAACTCGCTTGCTGGCGCGCCCTGCTCGCTATTCCCTACGGTGCGACCCGCACCTACGCAGATATTGCCCGCGCCGTCGCCAGGCCGCATGCCTTCCGCGCCGTGGGCATGGCCAACCATCGCAATCCGATCGCGATCGTCGTGCCCTGCCACCGGGTGATTGCTTCCGACGGCACCCTTTGTGGCTACGGCGGCGGCCTCCACCGGAAGCGGCGTCTGCTCGAACTGGAGGGCGCGATTACCACCGTGTTGGCTGCCTGAGTTTCTTGCTTGAAATCGCGCTGCAATCCGCCTACAGTTGCCCAGTCGCTTGGGGAAGCGAATCCCGCCGGCATTTCTCGACATAAAGTGGGTCAACACAGATATGGAGTCGCGAGTGGAATACTCGGTGACTGCTTCTGCCACGCCCGCCCAACTCTGGGAGGCCTTCTGCGATTTGGGCCGCCTTCTTGGGCGCGGCATCTACTCGGAAGCCGCATTCATTCAGGGTCAGCCCTGGCTGGTTGGGAGCCGGATCCGTTACGCGGTGGAGAAGCCGGTGAAGGCTACGGTCTCTGCCGTGGTCACCCTCAGTGAACCCGCGGTCAAGGTTGCCCTGCTCAATCATGCCCTGGGAGTCACGGCCCAGCAATTGGTCACCTTCACGCCCCTTGGGCCCGACCGTACACGTGTGACCATGATCATGGATTACGTCGGCGAGCCTACCACTCCCGAGCCCCTCGATGCCGGCCAAGTTTTGCTGTTCTTCTGCAAAGATGCGCTCGACACCATGCTGGCGCGCTGGCAAGCGCAACAGAAAAGCGCCTGACGCGCTGCTCCTGCCTGCTCTGCGGCACGGGCCCATCGCGCCGGGTTCTGGCGGCGCGCCCGCCCGCGTATAATCGGCGTTCCCTTCGAACCCGTGACCACAACCAACAAGACCAAATCCGCCATCCGCAAAGCTGGCCTCTTCTACTTCGTTTGGGTCATGTTCTCCTACTGTACCGGAGGCCCTTTCGGCCTCGAGGACATGGTCACCACTTCCGGGCCCGGCCTCACCCTGGTCTACCTGCTCCTCATTCCGTTCTTCTGGTCCATCCCCGTCTCCCTCGTCTCCGCCGAACTGACCACTGCCATGCCCGTGGAAGGCGGCTTCTACCGCTGGGCCCGCGCCAGCTTCGGTGATTTCTGGGGATTCCTCGCGGGCTGGTGGAACTGGTGCGCCTCGTTCTTGCTGGGCGCCGTTTATGCCGTGCAGTTCTCCGATTACCTGGGCTTCTACCTGCCCGGCCTCACCGGATGGAAACACTACGCGGTTTCGCTGCTGATTGTCGCCCTGGTCACCTGGATCAACGTTCGTGGCATCGAAGCCGTCGGCAAGTTTGCCACCGCCCTCGAACTCTTCATCCTCATGCCCGCACTTGTGCTTGCTGTCATGGGCTTCGCCAAGTGGAAGCACAATCCCTTTGTCCCCGTCGTCCCTCCGCACCAGCCGCTTTACAACGTGTTCGGCGTCGGCCTCGCCCTCGGTCTCTGGCTCTATTCCGGCTACGAGCAATGCTCGACAGTGGCTGAGGAGGTCGAAAACCCGCGCCGCACCTATCCCCTGGCGCTCGCCATCGTCGTTCCTCTCTCCATCGTGGTCTACTTCCTGCCTACCGTGGCCGCGCTGGCCGCGCTCGGCAACTGGCAGGACTGGCACACCGGGTTTTTCCCCCACGCCGCCGCCCTCGTCGGCGGCTCCTGGCTGGGTTCCTGGATGACCATCGCTGCCATGGTCACCAACCTGTCGCTGCTGAACGCCACCGTTCTGACCTCCACCCGCATGCCCTTTGCCATGGCGGAGGATGGCTACCTGCCCCATGCTCTTACCGGGAAACACCCGCGTTTCGCCACGCCCTGGATTTCGATTGTTGCCTCAGGAGTGATCTATGCATTGCTGGCGGTGCATTCGCTCACGCAGCTGATCACGGTCTACAATTGGCTGCGCGTCGCCACCACCATCATCACCGTCCTTGCGGGATGGCAACTGCGTCGGAAGATGCCCGATTTACCCCGCTCTTTCCTGGTTCCGGGAGGAACACTGGGGCTGGCAGCCGCAGTCCTGGCGGTCGTCGTGATGAGCGCGGTGGCGCTGTTGGGCAGCGACCGCTACGGGCTGCTCTGGGGACCGGTCGCCCTGGCGGCCGGACCGATTGTCTACGTCGTGCTGCGGCGCTTCATCCAGCCGCGGACCGAAGTCCCTTCCTCCACCCCAGGCTGAAAACCGATCGCCTTGAGCAGGATCCTCAGTAGAAATTTGCCAGCAGGGCCATGATCATGGACCCGATCAGCGCAGCCGTTAGAATATACAGCGCCCCGCGCGCTTCCGCAGTCTCGGTAATGGAGTCAAACACGGTTCACCTCGCAACTCAAGTTGGACCAATTTCGATCGCGCCGGATTATACGCCAGGCGCGCAACCTGGCAAGCCCCTGGCTCCCTACAACACCGCCGTCTCGTGAATCATCCTGCCCTCGGCGAAGCGAGACAGGTTCAGCAGTGAGGCGTCAATTAAGTCCGTTTTCCCCGTCAAAATCAGGTCGCTCAGGATCTTTCCCGTCGCGGGCGCGTGCATCACTCCGTGGCCGCTGAAGCCGTTTGCCAGGAAGAAGCCCGGCACTTCCGGCACTGGGCCAAGAATCGGGTGATGATCCGGCGTCATCTCGTACAACCCCGCCCAGGCCCTCTTCGGATTCACCGCCAGGTTCTCAAAGCACGGTACCCGGTCCGCCGCCCGCGTCAGAATCTTCTCGATAAATGACGGCTCGAAGTCCTCTTTAAAACCTGGTGTCTCTTCCGGATCGTTCCAGGCCAGGAGAAATCCCAGCGACTCCGGCCGGAAGTGAAACCCGTTCGACATATCGATGATCATCGGCGCCGTGTGCGGAAACTGATCAAAGGGCTCGGTCGGCACCAGCATGCGCCGCAGCGGTTCCACCGGCAGGTTGACCTCCACCATCTTTGCGATGGCCGCCGCCCAGGCCCCGGCACAGTTCACCACCACCCGGGTCCCAACCTCTCCCCGGGTCGTTTCCACCGCGCACACCCCGCGGGCATCGCGGCGAACCGCCGTCACCTCCGTGTTCTTCCACAGCTTTGCTCCCCGCTCCGACGACCAGGTCATGAACCCCATCATCGCGCTGTACGGATCCACAAAGCCATCCGTCGCGCAGAAACTTCCCCCCAGGATGTCATCTCCGCGGAGCCGCGGAAACATCTGCCGTATTTCTTCGCCACTCACCAGGCGCACATCCTTCAGCCCGAGCCCCACCTGCTTCTCGTAGTTCGCGCGCAAATAGGCAAGGTGCTTCTCGTTGGTCGCGCAGAACAGATAGCCCTGCGGACGATAGCCCGCCGGATGCCCCAGCCGCTCCTCGAAGCTCGCATAGAAGGGAATCGCGTAGAGCGACATCCGGATGTTTACGGGCGTCGAGAATTGCGCCCGCACCCCACCCATGCTCTTGCCCGTCGAGCCCTTGCCCTGCTGCGTTTCGCGCTCGATGACCAGCACGTTCCGGCAGCCTGCCGCCGTGAGGTGATACGCAATGCTGGAGCCGACGATTCCTCCTCCGATGATGACAACGTCCGCTGTTGCCATTCGTTGATCTACTGCGCTTGCAGCACCAGCGGCCGCTCCAGCCGGAACTGCAACACCGTCTCCGCCGCCACCTTCACCTGCTTGCCGCGCGTGAACAGTTGCCCTAGAAACCCGCCCCCCGCTCCCGAAGCCGCGCCGATCGCCGCCCCTTTGCCCCC
>Ga0070741_10018540_pt1 | contig 11257 bp, 15 predicted proteins | sample Coa_R1_4_FD_66440 | JGI IMG/M metagenome (GOLD analysis project Ga0070741, IMG submission 66440) | Surface soil microbial communities from Centralia Pennsylvania, which are recovering from an underground coalmine fire - Coalmine... | ecosystem: Environmental > Terrestrial > Soil > Unclassified ...
CCGTGAACTCGACAACACCGACCTGCAGATGGCCTCGCCACGTAGCTAGCGTCGAGTTCACAGCACGATCCGGCCGCAACCGCAATTTTGTCGAAGAGGCAGGCAACGGACATCGATAACTCGACGTCACGATTGCTTTATCAAGGGCCGGTGGTGCTTCGGCCTGACCATCCGAGATTGTTCATGGCGCGGACAAGATCTTCGCGTGCCCGGGCCACCCGGGAACGGATCGCACCGACCGGGCAATCGCATACCTCAGCGGCGGATGCGTAATCCAAGCCGAGTACCTGGGTGAGCACGAACGCGTCGCGGCGGTCGGCTTCCAGCCCGGTTACCAATTCCCGTAGCAATGCGCCTTCTTCCCTGCCTGATCGTGGAGGCACGGAAGCCGCAGCCGCGGCGGTGTCCCCGTCCGCGACGGCACTGGCCAGCGGGCGGGCGCTGGCACGCCGGATCTGGTCGGCCGCGACCCGCCGAGCGATGGACAGCAGCCAGGTACGGGCGCTGGAGCGGCCGGCGAAGTCCGGCAGAGCCCGCAGGGCCTGCAGGTAGGTTTCCTGAGTAAGATTTTCTCCCGCATCACCTGCGCACAGGTACGTAAGGAAGTGGTATACGTCGCGCTGGGTAGCGCGAATGAACGTCGTCAGAGCGATGTGATCCCCCGCAGCCGCCGCGAGCGCCAACGTGGTGATCCATGTGTCATCTGATCGAGCGATGCCCACCTGAGAAGGCTAACTGAAAGTTTCCGGGAACCTCGGAGATCCAGCAGAGGACTACTGTCACGTGGACTGCACACACTGTAGGGAGGCCATCTCCGCTCGGCTCGACGGCGAAGAGGGTCCCAGAGAATCAAGCGCGGTTGACGCCCATCTGGCGATCTGCTCGGCATGCAACCAATTCAGTGATGATGCGGCACGGATCACCAAGCTCGCTCGATGCGCGCCGGCTGCCCACGCCCCTGACATCAGCATGAAAGTGATGTCCGCTGTTGACGAATTGGGCACCGTCTTAGAGGTTCTTACCGATCTCGACCGCCACTCGACCGCCTGCGCCACGGCGATGATGGCCCACAACACGACTGACATGCTCAGCGCGACCCGGGCGGCCCTGGACTGCGCCGATATCGCTGCCGCGGCACACCGGGTGCTGTCGCGCGACACTGCCACCGATACCGGCGTCCTCAAGGCCATCCTGCAAGCAGCGGCCACCGCCGCCGACCGCTGCGCCACCGAATGCGGGCAGCACGCCGTCCACCACAGCCACTGCCGCGTCCACTCCGAAACCGCCCGGCACGCCGCCCAGGTGTGCCGAGCACAACTGCACCACATCGCCGGCTAATTCCGGCGGGCACCGCCAACCACAGGTATCACGCCGCAAAAACCAGCCCGATCGCACCCATGGTCAGCACCACCATCACGGTGACCAGCGGGAACTGTCGGACCGCGGTGTTGCCGGGCAGCAGCCGGACCGCCCGGTCATGCGCTCCCACCGCAGCGACCAGGTGCCCGAGCACGATCGCCGTTACCTGGACCGCCGCGATGGTCGACGTGCTGACCATGCTGTAGTCGATGCTGTCACCAGCAGTACCCAGCAGATCCAGGCCGCTGGCGAACGGGTCGCTGGCCAGGATCAGCGCCTGCTGGCCGTCGAAGACCAGCAGCGAAAAGTAGTGCGCGAGGGCATAACCAGCCGCGACCGGGACCAGAATGTGCGCGAAGGCGCCGGGCCGGGGGCCGGCACTTGAGGCTCCAAGCCCCGATGCGCAGTCCCGAGCGGTGGTCAGGCTCCACGTGCCCAGCAGGAACACCACGGCGATCACCAGCATCGAGCACACCAGCCCGGTGCTGCTTGCCAAGCGCCCCGGGGGCACGGTGCGCCACCACCAGACCGTACCGGACATGCCGTCGTAGACCGTGGTGCCGACCAGTGCCACCGCCACGCCGACGAGGCCGGGACCACCTGGCATGGCCTCCATGCCGTGCAGGGGATTGCGCAGCACCAACGCTTGGTCACGGTGCCGGCGCCCCAGCGGCGCCAGCGTCCCGAGCAGCGTCGAGTAGACCTCGAAGCCATCGCCGCGCTCGAACCACCGCCGTCCGAAGATCACTGCTGCGCCCGCGTGCACTGCTGCGTAGAGCGCAATGAAGAGGGCCGCGGGGATGGGCTCGGCGTGTCGCGGGTAGACCAGCTCGAACCAGCCATAAATGGCGAGCGATGCCGAGGCCGGCCAGTACCCTACGCGCTCAGGCAAGGTGAGCACTCCGTGCTCAGGATCGACGCGGAGTATCGCGGTCAGCGCGGTGTGCACCAGCCGCAAGGGATTGAGCACCCGCCAGACCGGCCCGACGAGCAAGGACGCCGGCACCAGCCCCACCCAGAAGGTGACAAACAGCGCCCAAGGCGCGAGATTGCGCATGAGGTCGGGTGGGCCGAGGAAGCCGATGACGCATACCAGCAGCCTAGCGACAGGGTGCCGCTGCGCAGCAGGATCCGCGTCACGCTGGCGTCGGCCAGTTTGATGAATACCTGGGGTAACGAGATCCCCGCATCACGGTTCAGGCGGGGCCTGCGCCACAACACGGCAAGCGCCCCGCAGGAGATCAGCACCACCGTTCCCGCGCCGATCGCTGCCAGGGACGCCGGAAGCGGCAGGTCACTACGGGTGCCGATGCCGTGGCCGAGGAACATCAACCCGCCTTCCGTACGAGCTCATGCTTGACGTCTCCCAACGTCACCTCCTTGAACGCAGGGAACTCGATACCGGGACCAGGAGTCTCCACGATCCGCTTGGCAGCAGCAGCAGCGGCAAACATCGATCAGCTCTTGCACTATCCAGCCTGCTGACAGCAAGATGGATGCAGTTGCACATCTATGGCAATAGAGGTCCCCCGATGAGTGCTGCAACAGCGCCTGTTGTGCGCCACGAATCCCAGCACGCCCGCCTGTGGTCGCTGCCTGACGGCGCGGGCCTGCATGCGCCGTACGGGGAGCTGGTGGTCGAACCCGGCACTGGCCGGGTGTGTTGCCACCTGTGCGGACGGTGGTTCGTCTCGTTGGGCGGGCATGTCCGCAGGCATGGGTACACGGCTGATTCCTACCGCAAGGCGATGGGCCTGTGTCGCAGTCGCCCGCTCGTCGCAGAGGCTCTGTCCCGGTCGATTGCCACCCGGCAGCGGCTTGCCTACCAACGCTGCCCTTCCCTGCGCACGCGACTCGCGGTCGGCCAGGAGCTTTCGAGAACGGGTCAGCTGACCTTGCTGGCCTGCGCCGCATACCCCGCCAGCCCGCCGCCAGAGCTGATGCGCCTGCGCCGGGCGGCGTTGGACACCGGCCGGGCGACCAGGTCGGCGCAACGCGAGCGGGAACTTGCGCTGCGGCTGCGAGAACTGGGTTTTGGTGATCTGGCCAGCTACCTGCGCCATGCCCACGCAACCGGGACGAGCCTGCGCGGCCTGGCCAGGACCACCAGGTTGGGGCGACCCAGGCTGCATCGCGAACTGGAGGCTGCCGGCATCAGGGTAAGGCTGGCAGTGCCCCGCAGCACTCAGCGCGGCGCTGGCCACCAAGCCCCCACCGCAACAGCAATCGCACAGTAGTGGGCGAGGAACTGACAGTAGTGGCGACGAACTATTGGAGGTCAGCGTGGCCGAATACACCCTGCCCGACCTGCCCTATGACTATGGCGCCCTAGAACCCCCACATCTGCGGGGAAATCATGGAGCTACACCACTCCAAACATCACGCCGCCTATGTCCAGGGCGCTAACACCGCCCTGGAGCAGCTGGCCACAGCGCGGGACTGCGAAGCGCTGGCCCCGGTGAACATGCTGGAGAAAAATCTGGCGTTCAATCTCGGCGGGCATGTCAACCACTCGGTGTTCTGGCCCAACATGTCACCAGATGCCGGCGGCAAGCCCAACGGTGAGCTCGCGGCAGCGATCGAAGAGCATTTCTGGTCTTTTGACGGCTTCCGTCGCCATTTCACGGCCAATGCAGTCGGTGTGCAGGGATCTGGATGGTCGGTGCTGGCTTGGGAACCGCTGGGGCAGCGCCTAGTTCTGGAGCAGGTCTACGACCATCAGGGAAATCTGAGTCCCGGCATGGTGCCACTGCTGTTGCTCGATATGTGGGAACACGCGTTTTACCTGCAGTACCGCACCGCGAAACCGGACTATGTCGAGGCCTGGTGGAACGTGGTCAACTGGGCCGATGTCGCCCGCCGGTTCGAGCATGCCCGGGCCATCGCGCTGCCTGGCTCCGATCGCAGGGGCGCTGATGCACGTCCGTGGTCCTGATGAGCTGATGCAGGCGGTGCTACCACCGGCGCTGGAGGTGCTCACCGCATGCAGCGTCGCCGAAGCCGAAGCGGACCCGTCAGTCTTTCGCCAGGCCATGGATCGCGTCATGGGCGACGCAGCGGATGCGCCAGATCCCCGGCAAGGACTGGCCCAGATGATGTTTGGACTGTTCTCGCTGTCCAGCATCCTGCTCGACGAGCTCGCTCTGGTCACCGGCCAATCCCATGGCGACCTGCTGCGCGGGGTACACCTGCGCTATCTCAACCCGGACGCGGGGCCACCACGCTGATCCAGTGCCCTGATCCAGTGCCCTGCACCACGCCTCGCGGGAAGATGCTGGTAATACCGCAGCAGGAGCCGTGAAGCTCCACGATGGTGAAGCAATCGGGTAACCGGGACCGCAGGTGCTGGAGGAGAAACGACGATGCTCACGACATTGGAAATGGCGCGCGCCGAATTCGGCTTCTATTCCGCCCATATCGCCCTGTACAACGGTGAAGTCGAACCCCTGCATGGACATACTTTCCAGGTCACTTTGCGCGTGTCTGGCGAGCCCGACAGCAGCGGGATGGTGGCTGAGTTCAGCAAGATCAAGCCCGCCATGCGAGACGCCATCGCACCGCTGCGACGTCGCACCCTGGTACCCGGACACGCACCTGGGCTGCAGGTGACACCGGAGCAGGAATCCCTGTCGATCAGCTGCGGCCGCAAGCGGTACCTATTACCCGCCGAGGACGTCACTGTGTTGCCGTTGGCCAACACCACCTTGGAAGCCCTGGCCGGCTACCTGCTTGATCGAGTGCTGCCGCAGCTGCACACAACCGGGTTGGTCGCTGCCGAGCTCCAGATCTCAGAACTTCCGGGCACCGCGGCCACAGCCCGCGCCAACCTCGGCTGAGCAGGCCGTGTTGTCCTGGTCAACGATCTGGCGTGCGCAAGCACAGCTGCGCGATGACAGCGATGAGGCGACTCGTCGGCTCGTAACAGCAGACCGGCCGCCCATCACCGTGACTCGGCTACGTCGGCTTCCGCTGGCGCGGTGGCGGACCGCGCCAGGCCGATGAGGTATTCCAACAGCGTTACCAGCACCTGTTTGCTTGAATTACGCTTGCGCACGTCACACAGCACCGTAGGGATTGCGTTGTCGATGCTGAGCGCTTCGCGGACCTCATGGATCTCGTACAACGGCGCATTGTCGAAGCAGTTGACTGCCACCATAAAAGGTATTTCTCTGCGTTCGAAGAAATCCACCGCGGCAAAACAGCTTTCCAGCCGCCGGGTGTCCGCGAGAACGACCGCTCCCAGCGCCTCGTAAGCGAGCTCATCCCACATGAACCAAAAACGCTCTTGACCGGGAGTTCCGAAGAGGTAGAGGATGAGATCAGGATTGATCGTGATGCGCCCAAAGTCCAAGGCGACCGTCGTTGTGGTCTTGTCCTCGACGCCCGAAAGATCATCGACGCCGGAGCTTAGCTCGGTGAGCATTTCTTCGGTGCGCAGGGGGCGGATCTCGCTCACCGAGCCAACCATGGTTGTCTTGCCAACGCCGAATCCACCCGCTATCAGAATCTTGACGGCCCTGGCTGACAGCGCGTGGGTCACCGAAGTTTCAGAGCTTACGAATGCCATCGAGAACCGCCTGCAGTAGTTCCATCTGGGGGACATCGGACGTTCGCGGTGGGGACCGGAAAATGACGAGCCCCCAATCGATAAGATCGCTGAGCAGCACCTTGACCACTACGAGTGGCAGATTCAGCGTTGCGGACACTTCAGCGATCGATAACGGCTGTTGGCACATGCGCAGGATGTGGGCATATTCCCGGTCCACATTCACGTCTCGGTCTGTCCTCGCGGCAACAACGAGTGTCGTCATCTCGAGGTTGTGACGAGTTGGCCGGGTCCGACCGCGGGCGACCGCATAAGGCCGTACCAGAGGACCTGCATCCTCATCGAACCAAAACTCGTTTTCCAACTTCATGATGCGTGGGCGCCATAGGTATCGCCGGAATTGGGGATCCGCGGCGCGGCGGATAAATATGTGCCTACTCTCTTGAGAAGAATATTCATCTCGTAGGCGATCAAGCCAAGGTCGGCCTTATCAGAAGCTAGCACCGCAAGGCAAGCGCCCCGCCCGGCAGCGGTCACCACCAAGAACACATTGTCCATTTCGACCAGTGTTTGCCGAACTCCGCCACCTTCGAAGTGCCGGGCAGCACCGCGTGCCAAACCTTGAAAGGCTGACGCTATTGCCGCAAGGTGTTCGGCATCGTCGTTCGACAAGCCACTGGATCGGCTGACGAGTAAGCCGTCGGCAGAAAGCACCACGATGCGATCAGCACCCGCAACCCGTCCAACAAAATCATCGAGCAGCCAGCGTAGATCGGTCGTTGTCTTCGGTTTTACCATGATGTCCCTTGTCGTTCAGGCTAGTTATTCAGTCCCGATTTACGGCTGGGGCTTATCACCATTGGTGCGACCACGCTCAGTTCCCCGTTGAAATGCAGACAGAGTATTCTGGGCATGGTGGGCGGCGAGGTCAAGATCAGGCTCGAAGATCTGGCCGTTGCCGCCGGCTGCAACCTCCTCGCCTTGAAGTTGCTTTGCGAGGTGCTCCTGGGGACGGCGCCGCGGTAGGGCAGGACGATCATGTGCGTGTCGTGGCTGCTGAGCAGCGGATTTCTCCACACTCGTGCCAACCAGAGGTGACTGCGGCGTTGTGGCCATTGATTGAGTCTGTGACGACCCATTTGTGTGGACTACAGCTTCATCGACGACAAGAACAGACCCTTGATCCGTCGACTTGTCGGTGCCATCGCTTCCGTTGGACTCACCTTGAGAGTCCCGGCTGGGCGTACTGAGCAATGCGCTAGGAATCAGCACGCCAGCCCGCACGCCACCATAAGTTGACTCTGTCAGACTCACGCGCATCCCGTGCTGATGGGCCAGGCGTGCTACCACGAAAAAGCCGACCCGCGGGTCATCGAGCAATGCCATGATTCCGAAATCGGGCGGATCCCGGAACATCTTGTTGAGATCCTCGCGCCGCTGCTCCTCAATGCCCAGTCCCTGATCTTCCACCTCCACGACTACGCCCTTACCAACGGGGTTACCGCGCACCTCGATGGGAGATCCCGGAGGTGAGAAAGAGGTGGCGTTGTCCACCAGTTCGGCCAGCAGATGGATGAGGTCGGCGACAGCCTGGCCATCGACCAGAACATCAGGAACGCGGGCGATCGTGACGCGGGTGTATTGCTCAGCTTCAGCAACAGCGCTGCGCACGATCTCAACCAGGGATACGGAGTTGCGCCACTGGCGGGCTAGCTGCCCGCCACCGAGAATGATCAGATTCTCGGCGTTTCGACGTTCCCGGGTCGTCGAATGGTCCAGCTGGAACAACAGCTGGAGCTGGTCAGGGTTGTCAACCGCGCGCTCTGCCGAGTCAAGGACCTGTAGCTGGTGGTGCACGATCGTCTGACTTCGACGTGCGATGTTGAGGAACACCGCGTTGATGCCCTCTCTGGTCTTCGCCTCTTGAACAGCAGCGGCCACCGCCGTTTGCTGAGCTTTGTTGAAGGCGGCGGCCACCTGCCCGATCTCGTCGTCACCATGGTCAAGCGCGGGCACCTCTGCGGCGACGTCAATCTGCTCACCGGCGCGCAGCCGCGCGACAACCTGCGGCAGGTGCTCATCAGCCAGGTCCAGTGTCTCGGTACGAAGTCGCACCAACCGCCTGATGAGATTGTTGCCGAGCCGGACCGCGACGACGAGAACAGCCGCACTCACCAACAGCGTCACCAATGCGGCAACAAGCGAACGGACTAAAGCGGCGTTGGCCTGGTCTTCTTCCACCGTAGCAGCCCGAGCGCCCAGCGTGTCCAAGCCTAGACCGCTCAGCATGGTTGCGCTCTCGTGAGCGGCATTTTGCCAGTCCTGGAAGCTGACCGGAAGAACCGGTAGGTCGGCCTGCGGTAGCTCAGTCTTCGCCAGTTGGACTTTAGACGAGTCCGACTTTGAGATTTTCGCGTTTAATGCCATCCGTGCACGTGCGAAGTATTCCTGCTCAACAAGAGCAGTCTCGACGGCGGACAGCTGTTGCCACGCTCGTGACGAACGCAGTGCGCCAAGTTGGCCCTGCTGCTCCGCCAAAAGAGGCGCAAGCGCATCCAGCTCAGCACGGTAGCCTTGCGTGAGGTAGTTGTACTCGTGCAGCTCTTCGACCGTTAAGCCATCACCAGCCAGCGCTCCCGCGGCGAGCGCATTAGCACGATCCAGCCAATCCGAGGCACGCATCAGATCGGAGGCCATCGTCCGGTCAAGGGCTACTTCCTTGCCGGTGGAATCTTTTCCGATGGCACTCGCGGCGGCAATCATGGCGTCCGCCACCTCGTTGTAGGCGCGATACACGTCGAGCCGGGATATGCGACCAGTGTCTACCGCCTGGCGGGTAGCCATAAGTTGAGGCATTTTAGCCACGAACGTGCCGATGGACGCCTTCGCCGCAGTCGGCATGGCCTCTGCCACTTGAGACGATATTGTCCTGAACTGACTCAACAAACCATCCATGTCCTGGCGAGCCCGGGCCAGCGCCATCCGGTTCTCCGGAGCTGGATTGGAAACCGCCAGTATGCTTGCCCGACGCTCTTGACTCATGGCAGGCATAAATGGCACTGCCATCTGATACCCCTGGCCGAGCAGATGCGCCCTGTCACGCTGCTGTAGGGCATTGACGAGCAAATACGTACTCAACCCCACACCGAAGAGTAAGAGCACCAGGCTTGGCACCAAAGCGATGACCAACACACGGAACCGCAACGTGGCACCCGAGCCGCGTCTGTAGACGCTAATCACACCATTCCCCTTCCGAGCGCCCATGACGTGCACGCAAGGCACGCCGGGGTGACTCTGTGTAACTCCGCCGTCACCCCGCCGACGCACGGAGGCGCGCAGCGTAGCGACCCCCTCCAGGCGGGCATACCTTAGGTCCCTTTTACCCCCGACTGACCGGATCCCGCGAGGGGGCTACACTCCGCCGCGCTCGGGGATCACTGGCGGGGTTCTGCAACGACAACGTCGCGCCATGCCACCTGCCCCGGCCGGGTGGCGTGCGCCGGACAGATCGGAATGGCGTGGGCTGCTCACACAGAGAGGGATGTCCCCTCTTCCCCCTACTCAAAGCAAGTTTGCGCGGATGGCGCGATCACTACTGCGACAGCGAGGATCGGTGGCATGACTGTGCCCGGTACAAGTTGTCACTTACCGGCCAACTCGTGCCGATCACCCTGCTTCCCAACGGGCACGACGCTCAGCTGTTAAGACCCGATATCGAAGCCAACGGGTCCGATGGTGCCACGCGCAAGCAGGTGTCCAGGCAGGCTCCGCCGTCACGGATCGATTCCGGGGCTCCGGCGGCCACGGTCACCGTCGGCCAGTTCGAACCAGCGCCGACACCCGCACCGGCCGAGCCGCTTGGCGAATCGTCACCACCGGCCCAGGTTCCCCCACCCTCAGGGGGCTCGCCAGCGGTTGCGCAGTCCGCAGCCCCTCCAACCAGCCCACCAGCGCGGCTGACCAGACCCGCGCGGCGAACGCGCGGCGCGGCGTTCAGCTGGTGGACCAGGCTCCTCGATTGGATGGCAGGTCCCGCATGAACCACTACTGGCCCTGGTGGGCGGGCGCTATCGGGCTCGCCCTGATCACCATCAACTACACCCTTACCACTGATCGGTCCCTCGGGGTGTCCGCCGCGTGGGATCGCGTCTTGCACTGGCGGTCCGAACGCCAACTCGAACGGCTGGACGCCCAGTTCACCGATGACCGCGCGCTCGTCGAAGCTCTCGCCGCAGCCACCGCGGGGCAGTTCGCAAGCAGCCCCGCAGCGCACCCCCCGGCGAGTGCCGTCCATGCCGACGCGCAGGCATCCGGCCAGGACGCTGCACCGGGGGCGGGTGATGAGCCGGCCTCGGCCGCACCCGTGCGCCCGGCACCTCTGATCACCCAGGCGGCCCTGCTCCTCTCGATTTTCGTCGGTGGATGGGTAGCAGCAGTGACCGCCGGCCGGTTCCAGCTGCGCTTGGACATGGGCGACGGTTTCCGTCAGATCGTCACCGACAATCCGACCACCATGGTCAGCCTGCTGTTTGCAGGAGGTGTACTCGTCGGCTTTGGCACCCGCCTCGCCGGAGGGTGCAGCTCTGGTCACGGTCTCAGCGGCTGCGGGCGGCTGCGCCCGGTCAGCATCCTTGCCACCGCCGTTTTCTTCGGCACCGCCGTGTTCGTGTCGTTCCTGTTGTGGAAGGTGATCTGATGCGTACCCGGGGTGGGGTTCTCGTTGCCAACATCATTGCCGGCCTGGCCCTTGGCTACACCGTTGCCAACATCGGCTACGGGGACTACGCCGAGCTGAACCGCATGTTCACCTTCCAGGATCTGCGCATGCTCCTTGCCTTCGCCGGCGCCGTAATGATCATCGTGATGGTCTTCGCCGTCCTACGGGTGCGACGCACACCAGGGCGGATCCACGGTGGCGTCATCCCCGGTGCAGTGATGTTCGGCACCGGCTGGGCGATCTCGGGTGGCTGCCCGGCGATTCCGATCATCCAAGTCGCCAGCGGGTACCTCCCCGCCCTCATCACGATCGCCGGCGTCATCATCGGCATGTGGCTGTGCCACTGGGCCAACAGCAGGTACTTCCACCTCGACCGCGGCTCCTGTGGGCTATAGGGTCCCACGCCTTCCGGCCGTGGCCGGATTACTGGTTACCGCCACGTGGTTACCGCCGCGGTGGCATTCGTCAGCCCGCCAGAGTTCTGGCCGCTGGTGGGCTGGGACACCGCGGCGTTCGCCTGCTTACTTGGGCTATGGACGACCATCTGTGCTGCCGCTCAGCGCTTCGGTGACCAGCCTGGCGCGCGAATCCAGGAGGACGGTCCACTGCGCACGCTCGAAGAGGCGTTCGCCCTT
>Ga0070741_10018541_pt1 | contig 11257 bp, 8 predicted proteins | sample Coa_R1_4_FD_66440 | JGI IMG/M metagenome (GOLD analysis project Ga0070741, IMG submission 66440) | Surface soil microbial communities from Centralia Pennsylvania, which are recovering from an underground coalmine fire - Coalmine... | ecosystem: Environmental > Terrestrial > Soil > Unclassified ...
TTGAATCTGTTGATTTAGGGATTGGACATTTTGTCATAGGCTCGGGTATGTATCCTGTGTCTAAACCAGAAACAATGAGATTGTTGGTAAAAAGTGCCGTTGGGTATTTAAATGGTGGGCATACGGTAGATGAATTACTGCAAAGATTAGTGAATAGAGAAGATCAATTTTTACGAGGGGATCTTTTCTTATATGTTTTTGATTTGGCAGGGTATTGTTATGGATGGGGAGACAGCTATCAACTCATTTGGAGAAATTTGCTTGAATGGAAAGATGAAAACGGAAAGCCGTTTGTTAAATTGATGATAGATTCTGCGCAGCATGGTCCCGATCATCTTGTTTTAAAAATGAAAAAACGGCAACGCGTGAACTATTTTGAAACAGTTCAGCAAAATGGCAAAAAATATCTTATTGGTTCAGGTTTTTATAAGTAATGCGAGTTTGATCTAAAATGCTCGTTTTATACTGATTTTCTATTTTCCGTTCGTCCTGAGTATCCACCGCCCGCTCGTCCTGAGCTTGTCGAAGGATAGCGAAGGTGGATGTATCGAAGGATGAAAAATAAAATTAATTTACCCTTCGATACTTTTTTATAAGAATAAAAAAACTCAGGGCGAACGGAAAGAAAGATCTGATCAGCGTTTTTTCAACGTTTTTTTATTTGTATTGTTTCATTTTTTGTAAAAAGGTTTTGTCCTGTTGTTTTGACAGAACACCAAGTTTAACCAATTCTTTTGCAAGAAGATAGGGGTTTTTGAATGTTATGCCGACAATGTGCGTTTTTTCATCCGTATCTTTGTTGTATTGATGAACGCCATCAATATTTGTTTGTTTATCATCAATAAAAATCATATGTTGTTTATTGTGTTCTTTTTGGGTTGTTTTATGGACATATTCGTAATATTGTGTGTGAGGTTTGGTGCTTGGCACATGTCTGATATGTTGTGTTGGTTGTATCTGTAATGCATGACAAGTAAATTTTTTGTGCTGAACAGGAATATCATCACGTTGAATAAAGGCTCTTATTTTATTCAAAAACGCCTCATTGTTACCTGGATGCGCAACAAACACGTTATCGGCAATACTGGTAACATCAGTTCCAATATTTTTTGCAAAAACATCATATGAAGGACGATCCTTGTTGGTGGCAAAAACAATCGTATATCCTTTTTGATTCTTCAAATAATGGCATATTTCAACAGTTCCGTGGATAGGGGTGCGGGAAGACTCAATCGTGTTTACAACAAAAGGGACATAGTGGGCTAAATTTAAATCTCGTGTTGCGTGGTATAGAAAATGAAAAAAAAGGCCATTAACAGAGTTGCCTTCATCGTCTAAAAGGGCTTCTCGCTTGCCATTGGCGTCTTTTTTATACCTATTTTTGATACAAAAGAGCGATGATAACCAATGATGACTATTGAGAGGTTGTAGCCATATGCCTCCTAATACAAGGCTTAATTTTTGAAAATAAGAGGGCTTTGCAATGACATCGTCTATATCAAAAGCAAAAAAGGTGTGTTTGGGCGATGGTTGCCAGCTATAGGAGCTACCCATTGCCACGCATAACGTGAGTAATATGATATAAAATCTCTTCATTGGCAGCTCCTTTTTTCAGTATGAATTTATTTTCTTATATTTATCCTAACAATATTTTATGTTCAATGCAAAAGGGGGCTTCAGTGGTCTTTTCTTTCGTCATAGTATGTGCTATCCTCTTTTTAATAAAGAAGTTTAATTTTTAAGAAAAAATTCAGTTATGTATAATATTTTTTTGATGATTTGTCTATTTTTTTTATCAGCAATGGTTGATGCGAGTCAAAATCTCACGTTTACTTCCGACAATAATCAATTGTTGGAGGATATAAAACAGAATGCCCAACAATATAAACATCAGATTTTAGACGTATATGACACGTATCGCTGCAAGACGAAAGAAAAACAAGAGGAATTTGATTCAATAGATGTGAGCTCATACAAAAATGAAAATGAATTAGAAAATATTAAGGTTATAACTGATGAATTGAGTGGGGTTGTTCCCTGTTGGGATTGTTTAATAACAAAGCCTGAACTTTTAAGAGTTGTAGCGGCAACTAATCCTAATCTTCAGATTGATGGGACAGGAGACACTCTTTTAACATGGCTTTGTTCAAGAGATCAGATTAGATATCAAAGGCCTAAAAATGAGAATACCGATTTTGTATATTTTTTAGATGGTAAGTCACGATTAGATTTAATACATATTTTATTAAACAATAAAACAACTGATGTAGATCAGTATAATTCAAACTGTGAAACGGCATTTTTTAAAGCTTGTAAAAACCGCGCACATGATACGATTATGTTGTTACTGAATCAAAAAAAACGAGATCTTGATATTAATAAACCAGCAAAAGGAAATGTTACTCCTTTTCAATATATAGTTAATACGTGCAACGCAACGGATCGGGCTCTTATTATTCAGTTGTTAAGTGATAAGAGGTTAACAGTTGATTATGATTGGATTTTTACAGTTGGCAATGAAAATATTAAAAATTTTTTATTGAACAGTATTATTGGTCCAGAAATGTTCATGGATCCATATATTGCATTTATAGTTAAGATGAAAACGTGGGATAATAAAGAAAAAATCAAAGCCGATGCGCAAAAAGAAAAAAAAGAACTAGAGCGTAAATTCAACGTAGAACAAGAAAAATTTAAAAAGGATTTAGAGGCGGCCGATAGAAGACGGAGAGAAGATATTGCTAAAGAGACAGAGAGAATTCAAAAAAAATGTAATGAAATGATGCAACAGGATGCAGAGCATGCGTTAAATATGCAAGAAGCGGTTCGTAAAATTTCGATAGAAAAAGGTGAACTCATACTAGTAAATAAAACATTGCGAGATCAGCACACCAAAGAGGTGCAATCATTGCAAAATCAACTGATAGAATTGCAAGGCACATTGCGACTTATGAATGAGAGTGAAGAGAAAATTAAAAATAGGGAACGAGAAAAAGAAGCACTCGTCAAACAACATCGAAGTGTTAAAAAAATTATGGGATGTTTATTATGCGGTTCAATCGTTGTAAATTTCATACTATTCTATTTGTTTCGTCGTTAAAATAGCGCGAGTAAAAACAGCATTTATTTTTTTGCTATGGACAATTTTGTGCTTTTTCGTGATGCTAAAGCAGAAAGGAATGTGATTATGCAATCTCAGAATGCACGGCAATTTATTTTGATGGTGATTAAGCCTTTTAGAGCTTATATTTTTGGCATGATAGGTATTGCGCTTGTTTGGGCGCTCGTACTTAATATACAACCGTATATTGTAAAAATTATGCTTAATAAAGCGATGCAACAGTGCTTGGATAGTGTTGGTGCGCAATTAGCATGGTTAATGGGTTTGTATCTTTTATTAGATTTTATATATGTGGTGGCGTTTCGTTTTTATGATTGGATTGTCATGCGCTTTCGTCCTACCATTAAAAAACATATCGGTATGATTTTAATGGACAAGATGATGGAGCATTCGCATAGTTTTTATCAGCATCAATTTGCGGGGAGTTTAACGACGCGTATTGGTGATATTGTGGTCGGGGTTCCTGATATTTTACGTATTTTAATAGATCGATTATTAGGTTGTTTTTTGATGCTTGTTTTTGTGCTCTATAACATGTCTTTAATTCATATGAAATTTGCTATAGCTCTTGGGCTATGGATTGTTATATTTTTGAGCATCTCTCTTTTTATGATTTTTCGTAATCAACATTTGGCGTATGAAGTTGCTGCAGCGCGCGCAACAGTAACGGGTCATATGGTAGATATTTTAACTAATATGACGAGTGTACGGTTGTTTGCAATGAAAAAATTTGAACATGCATATTTAAACCGTTCTATGAGTTTTTCTGTAGAAAAAGATCAGGCACGTGATTGGTTTTTTCTTAAGTTACATGCATTTCAGGGTGGGTCTTTTTTGTTGTTTCAAGGAATGTGTTTTTGGTGGTTACTGAATGGGCTTTTAAATAAAGTAATGACACCAGGCGATTTTGTACTTGTAGTAACGTTGAATTTATATATTATTGAAAATTTTTGGAATATAGCAAAAGAGATGCGCGATTTTTGGGAAAAAATGGGTAACATTGTGCAAGGCCTTGCTATTATTCAGTCGCCGATTGAAATTAAAGACAAACCAGGGGCAAAAAACCTGGTGGTTCCTAAGGGTGAAATTGTTTTTGAAAATGTACAATTTCAATATAAAAATGCTGAATCGTTATTTGAACATCAGTCTGTTATCATTAAGTCCGGCCAAAAAGTGGGACTGGTCGGATATTCTGGGAGTGGAAAATCAACCTTTGTTAATCTTATTTTACGAGTTTTTGACGTAACGGCAGGGCGCATCATGATTGACGGGCAAGATATTCGTGATGTGACGCAAGACAGTCTTCATCGTCACATTGCTATGATTCCGCAAGATCCTTCATTATTTCATCGATCAATATTTGAAAATATTAAGTATGGACGCATGGATGCTACGTACGATGAAGTTATGACGGCAGCAAAAAAAGCACACGCGCATAATTTTATTATAGAAATGTCTGGTGGCTACGATATGATTGTTGGTGAGCGTGGGGTAAAACTTTCGGGTGGCCAGCGACAACGCATCGTGATTGCACGTGCAATTTTAAAAAATGCACCGATTCTTATTTTAGATGAAGCAACAAGTCAACTTGATTCGGTAACAGAAACTCACATACAAGAAAGTTTATGGGATTTAATGCAAAACAAAACAACACTTGTTATTGCACATCGCTTGTCAACGTTATTATATATGGATCGTATTTTAGTGTTTGATCAGGGTACAATTGTGGAAGATGGCTCGCATGAACAACTGTTGGCGCACAATGGCTTTTATAAACGCTTGTGGGATGCGCAAATAGGTGGATTTTTACTCGATGAGATTAATGATGTTTAATCATGTGCTTTTACTATAACTCCTTCATAACAATATTTGATCATTTTTTCTAAAAATTCTTTATTCGCGTAGCTTGGCAAACATGATATCTCGGGCATTTCAGTTGTTTGTGTCTTTTTTTCTAGGGATATTTGTTTTATGGTCTGTTTTCTGATTTTTTTGATACTTCCATTGTCTAATTTTTGTTCACGTAATTGGCTGACATGATGTCTTATTGTTTGATAAAGCCATCCACGTGCAAATAACGTTGCGCGTATAGTTAAGTATTCTTTACATAAATCACATGAACATTTTTTATCTATAACGTGACATGGTGGTTCAATCAGGCACGCATGAGGTTTTAATTGATAATTGTTTTCTATGCAGACATTTGTACGATAATCTAAAAGAAGAAGATTAATTACTCTTGAATATCCAAACAATGCAGCATAATGGAGAGCTGTCCCGAAAATAGTGTCTTGGTGATTTACTTCAACACGTGGGTATGAAAGTAATTTTTGGATAATAGTAATATCCTGTCCACTTGCTACGGCCCAGATCAGGGGTGATATTCCATCCAAATCAACATCATTAACATTTGTGTCACCTAGTTTTTCAGTATTAAAATGTTGGCCATGCATATAGGGAGATACATGTGATAGATAATTTTTAAGAAGCTTATTTTGTACGGCAAAAAATTTATCCATTTCTTTATTCAAGCATTGATGTGGCATTTTGTGATTATTATTTTTTATGGAAGTATCAATTTCTTTGTGTTCAAGTAATAGTTCAATTACAGAACCATGACCATGAAATGCTGCAAAGTGTAAAGCAGTATTACCTGATTTGTTACGATGATTTACGGTAATATCGTTATACGATAATAATTGTTGTACCATGGTAATATCGTTATTTTGCACTGCACATATTAATGGTGTGTTATTGCAGCTATCAATTTTGTTATGATCTTTTTCTAAGTCAAGTGTTGATAAATCTAATTTTTCCGAAGAACTTGATTTACTTGAACTGAGTTTACCCTCTGACATTCGTTTGAAAAAGCTTGATGCTTGACGCTCTAATCGACCAGAATCATTTTTTTTGCCAGAATCACTTGGACTTTTACTGGGATTACTTAATTTTTTACTTGATTCCGATGATCTATCCATTGCTAACATACAAGATGGTGTAACCATCAAACTCAAAAAGACAAAATTTTTTAAAAACATTTTTACCCTTATTTGAATTATAATTTTTTGTATAATACAAATATTGTAATGTTTTTTGCGTATCAAAACAATTTTTTATGTGATGTTTTTTTGTTACAAGGCGTATTTATGCGCGAGGCATTTATATATAAGAATACAGCCGAGAGCTGCAAGTCCCAGATAAAATATTCGTGATGGGGATATATACGATGTATTTTTTGGTGAGGACAGTATTTTTTCTGTCTTATAATATGAAGTTTTTTTTGATTGTTCCACAAATTTATTTTCATCATATGTATAAGCATCGCCATTATGAAAATAATTATTGATATGTTTTATAAATACAGCTAGTTCCTTATGTTTTGGAATAAACCCTTCTAATTTTTCTACGTCATTTATGATGGGATTGTCTAATGCTTTTGTTCCATAAAACGCCCCCATAAAAGCGCCGATCATACAGCCGATACTATCGCTGTCCCCTGGGTGAGCGACGCCCAAACGAATGATGTATGGCAAATCAGATGGGTCTGCATCTACTGATAATGCAAGCAAATATACAACTGCTGCAATGGCGGTATCTGCAGGGCCGCCCCAATTTTCAAGAAAAAACTTTTGATGCAATTGAAGAATTTCAAAATTATGTAAATCAAAATGATGATTAAAAATAGCGTTGAATAAGTTTTCAGCCGTTAAAGATTTTCTGTTCAGTTTTTCTCGGATGTTTTTTCCCATGTCCCATGCAGATTGCATTTTGAGTGCTGTGCCGTCATCCACCATATTTGCCGAGGTAATCATCTTGGTTACTATTTCTGCAAGATCAGTTTCTTTACTGTGCAATGCCTTTGATATGCCATATGCCATTGCTGCGCATGCGGCTCGTGCCATGGGAGCAGGATGTGTGATGTTTGAATGTTGCGCTGCATAGCAAGCAGCAATTTTGGGATCTGTAAAAAAAATACCAAAAGGATATGCTCGCATAACAGAGCCGCAACCACCGCCTGAACCAGGCGATGTAAACATAGCGTTGCCTATTAAATTCCACCAATTAGCAGGACAATTTCCTGCATCCTTAATACTGGATAGCGTAATAATTGCATCGCCACACCCCTGACCTGGATGGCGAAAGGCTTGTGACCAACCATATCCATGTTCAGCATCAGTGATAAAATTATTTGCAATGCTTGACATCAAGGAATCTGTTGCTTTGCCGGCCATGACCTCTGACATCAAAATTTTGATATTTTCTTTATTATCAAGTAACGCTTGCCCAACAAGCCACGCCATGCGCGTATCATCGGTGTAGGGGTAACTACCTTCTGGATGATCTGTGCCTTTCCAAAATCCTCCCGAGATTTCGTGTTTGATATCTTTGAAAGACTCAAGTGGAATGTTTTGTACTTCCAAAAATTTTATAAATCTTTCAAGGCCACGAGTTGAGTAGCAACTGTGTTGCTCTGCAGCATTACCTAACGCTTCTGCCCATGCAGATAGGATGATCATGGATCTAATTTTGTCTTCAAATTCTTCTGATTTTTGACTTGAAAATAGCATTGTGTTGAACATTAATAACACAATAACGAAATGTTTGATATTCACAATAAAGCTTTCTTTTTGGATGAGATTTGGTTTTTTTAATGGAGTTGGGTAAAAAACTAGCCCTACTTCGCCAAGGCTACGAAGGGCATACTACGCTCGATAATTATTTTATGTCATACCTTAAAAAAAGCTGGCCTTCTACTACGTTAAAACTTCGTAGAACGGGGTGCCATACGAAGCTCGTTTACGAGCGTAGTATGGAGGAGAGAGTGGGATTCGAACCCACGATCCCGATCCCTCGGGATAACGGTTTTCAAGACCGCCGCATTCGACCGCTCTGCCATCTCTCCAAGCAAAATATTTACATATTTTAATGTAAATAAAACAAAATTTCAATTAGGTGCTGGCCGTGCCATACGAAGCTCGTTTGCGAGCGTAGTATGGCGCGCCCGGAAGGAGTCGAACCTACAACCTTCAGATCCGTAGTCTGACGCTCTGTCCAATTGAGCTACGGGCGCATGTAATTTTTCACCTTTTTCGTGTGCTCTAGCTCTGATTCGCCGTCGCCAAGGCTATGGCGAACAAGGCGGAGTTTATCCTGAGCCTGTCGAAGGGGGCGCATGTAATTTTTGCCTTAAATTGTCTTTAATAATCGCCCTACTACGCCCCTACTACGCTCAAAAGAGCTTTGAAGGGCTACGAAGGGCATACTTCTTAAGTCTTCTTTATGGCCGTGCCATACGAAGCCTTGGCGAAGTATGGTGGAGAGAGAGGGATTCGAACCCTCGCGCCCAGTTTCCCAGACTCTTGCTTAGCAGGCAAGCGCTTTAGACCGCTCAGCCATCTCTCCAAATATAGTATCAATATATTTCAAATTATAGCACTTTATACAAAGGATACCTGCATTTGCTCTTTTTTCAAGTTTTTTAGATCTTTTTAATATAAGAAATAGTTTATATATTGTGTGAGAAAGGGTGAAATTATGGCACTTGTTATTGAGGTAAAAGTCTCCCCGGGAGCAAAAAAGTATTGTTGGGCGTTGGACAAATCAGACATCTTAAAATGTTGTCTTAAAAGCCAAGCAGAGCAGGGTAAAGCAAATGCTGAATTGATAAAAAATTTGGCGCGTGATCTTGGTGTTTCGCAGATAAAAATTTCAATTATTGGCGGTAGTTTCTCGCGTAAAAAACGGATTAAGATTGACATTGACCTGTCGTATGATCAATTGTTAGAAAAGTTAGGAATTCAAAAACAGTTGGCACTATTTGGTACATAAAAAAGGGGACTATGCCTTATTTTAAATGGACGGGAGTTGACATAGTTGGTGACGTAAAAAAAGGGACATTGGTCGCACACTCTTTGCAAGATCTTTCGCAGCGCTTATTTCAGCGAGGTATTGCAGTACTTCACAGCAGAAAAATATATACGATTGCTTTTACCAAAAAAATTAATGCTTCCATTAAAGCGCGCTTATTTTTATCTATCGCTCAGCTATTAAAAGCAGGTCTTTTGATGCCAGATGTATTTATTCTTGCGGCAGATCAGCTTGATAATGCGGTGGTGTATGATGCATTGTTTGAGTTGGCAACGGATCTTAAAAATGGGCAATCATTTGCCGTTGCAATAAAAAAACAACAAGAATTGTGTGATCCTATAGTAATGACAATGCTGATTGTTGGGCATGAGTCAGGAATATTTATCACGGCAGTTGAAAACGTTGCAGATTATTATCAGATGAAGCATCAATTTCAAAAAAATATGTATCGATGTGTGGCAATGCCGCTGTGCACCTTTATTTTTTTTATTGGTACCGCGTTGTTTATTTTTATGTTTATTATGCCTCGTTTTGCCGATATGTTTTTATCGATTAATAATCAATTGCCTCCTCTTACGCACTACATGATGTCGATAAGTTCGTTTGTCTCAAGTTGGCGTATGCTATATTGCGTGATAATGTGTCTGTGTGGAGGGTATATTGTTTATTATTTTTGTAAACGAAACCATATGAAGCTCTGGTATCAGCTGAGTGTTAAAATTCCTATTGTTGGGAAAATTATTCATTATCATGCATTAAGTCAATGCTTAAAAGCATTATCGCTGTTATTAAAAAGTGATATTTCTGTGTTGCATGCATTAAAAATAGTGCGTAATTCAACGCATCATTATATCATTAAGCATTATATTGATCTTTTATGCATGCATGTTGAATCAGGTATGCTTTTGGGGTCTGCAATGGCAACAATGTTTGTTTTTTCGTCTGATATTATAGCATTAGTTACCGTGGGTGAAAATTCAGGAACGCTCGACATTGCGCTCGATCAAGCAGCTCACATTTATAATGATGCTATGCAGCAGTTATTACATAGGGTGTTCTTTTTGATGCAGCCACTGATGGTCATTATTCTTGGCTTTTTGATAGGTCTTTTGATTCTTGCAGTGTATCTGCCTATTATGAACTTTTCTTTTGCGATATAGCGACTGGGTCGTTATTTTTTAAAACCTGTTGATAAAATCACTTGTTATTGTACAATTAGAATATATTTTTAATGTTTTTTTGATCTATGGCATATTTTACTTAAGATAATCTGATCACAGCGCTCGTCCTGAACATGTTGAAGGATAGAGCGCTCAAATCCTTCGACAAGCTCAGGACGAGCGCGGCGAGGATCGAGTGTAGCGTTTATTGCTGAATTAATCGAAAGTATTATTTAACAACTATATGGGAATTATTATGTTAGCAACAAGAGCGTCTTTTTTATTATTATTGTGCGCGGCATTTCAGTTGCAGGCAACAACGCCAGCTGTGCGTATTTTAGAGAGCATGCCTTATGAAAAAGTACCCTCTATTATTGATCAACATGAATGGAAAGAGTTGCAATTAGAGAGAGTAATAACGCAATTAGATCGTACACAAACATCTTTTGGTCGCTGGGGATTAACGCATTTATTGCATCCAATCGCAGATAAAGACGAAATTCTGAGAAGACAAAAAATAGTAGCGTTTTTAGTTGAACATCCTGATGTTTTATCCCATTTTCAAAAACAACTTGCGCAGATCAAAAAATATGAAAAATCGTTATTAGCATATTGGGACAAAAAAGATCAGCTGAACAGCAATTGCGAGCATTTTTATTATACCTTACCTGGTTTTAAAGATTATTTAAATAAAAATAGCATTGCCTTGAATGTGGGCGTTGCCATGCAAATGTTTGATGCCGGTAAAAATTTATTAATATCCCTTTGTTTAAAGGGGGTTTCAGATGAGCTTTTGCATTGGGCCATGGCACCTGAATCTGATAAGTCATCATTTAATTTTAGAAATGGCGTTAACAGGGGGATTGCAGAACCGATTAAGCAACATTCCTGGAAGCTTGACCTATTAAAGGGTAGAGAAAATGATAATTATTTTTTTAAAGATTATGCTCGTGTTGGTATGGCAGGTTCCTGGGGAGATAGATTTACTCTGTTTTCTCAAGGAGTTACCGGTAATTTTACTGAATTAGGACTTCCTTTTGATGTGAGTCTTACAACAGATAAAAATCCACATATTTTTGCAAAAGCGTGGGGAGCTTTATGGGCAAGT
>Ga0070741_10018542_pt1 | contig 11256 bp, 11 predicted proteins | sample Coa_R1_4_FD_66440 | JGI IMG/M metagenome (GOLD analysis project Ga0070741, IMG submission 66440) | Surface soil microbial communities from Centralia Pennsylvania, which are recovering from an underground coalmine fire - Coalmine... | ecosystem: Environmental > Terrestrial > Soil > Unclassified ...
GTCGCGTTCGACGGCGACGCCGACCGCTGCTTCTTCGTCGACGACACGGGCGAGTTCATCCCGGGCGACTTCACCGCCGCGCTGTTCGCAGAGACCGTGCTGGCGAAGGAGCCCGGTGCGAAGATCATCTACGACGTGCGCGCGTCGTGGGCGGTGCCGGAGGCGATCGCCGCGGCCGGCGGCGTCCCGCTGATCAACCGCGTCGGGCACGCGTTCATCAAGCAGCGCATGCGTGAGGAGGGCGCGCTGTTCGGCGGCGAGGTGTCGGCGCACTACTACTTCCGCGACTTCTCGCAGGCCGACTCGGGGACGATCCCGTTCCTGCTGATGTGCGAGATCGTCTCCAAGCGCGGGAAGCTGTCGGAGATCGTCGCGTCGATGCGCTCGCGCTACTTCATCACCGGCGAGATCAACACCCCAGTCGCCGACGTCCCCGCGAAGCTCGCCGAGCTGGAGTCCCGCTACGGGCCGCTCGGACGCGTGTCGCATCTCGACGGTCTCTCCGTCGAGGCGGACGACTGGCACTTCAACGTGCGCCCGTCGAACACGGAGCCGCTGCTGCGCCTGAACCTCGAGGCGCGGTCGGATGAGCTCATGGAGCGCATGCGCGACGAGGTACTCGGCATCATCCGCGCCTAACCCCTTTCGCCAAACCAGCGCAACAAATGTGCGCCAACATCGTGCCGGCTTCGTGTCGATCGGAGACGCTCGAGAACGGCGGGAAGAAAGAGGTCAAGCCGCAGCACTCGTCGCCAAACCAAGGTGTAAAGAGTGCGCCGAGAGTGTCACGGCTTTTGCACTAGCTCACCTGTCTAGTATCGACACGTGCGGGCGCGGGAGCTTGGGATCACGATCGGCGAGCTCGATCCGGGGGCGCTGAACGCGATCACCGACGTCGCGGGGACGCGCGTCGGGCACACGACGCTGATCGAAGGCGACGCGATCCGCACCGGCGTCACCGTCGTCCTCCCCACGCCCGACGGCTCGCCGTGCTTCGCCGGTGCGCACCGGCTGAACGGCAACGGGGAGCTGACCGGGCTCGAGTGGGTGCGCGAGTCGGGTCTCCTCACCACGCCCGTCGGGATCACGAACACGTTCTCGGTCGGCGTCGTGCGCGACGCGATCGTGTCGTGGCAACACGAGCAGGGACTGGGTGACTGGCACCTGCCCGTCGTCGGCGAGACCTACGACGGCCGCCTCAACGACATCGAGGGGATGCACGTGACCCGCGAGCACGTCTTCGACGCCTTGCGTGCCGCGACTGACGGCCCGGTCGCCGAGGGCTGCGTCGGCGGCGGCACGGGGATGATCTGCCACGGGTTCAAGGGCGGCATCGGCACCGCGTCCCGCGTCACCGACGCGGGGACGGTCGGCGTGCTCGTGCAGGCGAACCACGGACGACGCTCGCGGCTGACGATCGACGGCATCCCGGTCGGGAAGCTCGCCGACACCCCGCTGCCCGGCGAGTCGGGCGCGGCACGCGACGGGTCGATCATCGTGCTCGTGGCCACCGACGGACCGCTCCTGCCCCAGCAGTGCGACCGGCTCGCGCAACGCGCGGCGCTCGGCATCGGCCGGCTCGGCGGCGCCGGCGAGAACTCGAGCGGCGACCTGATCCTCGCCTGGGCGACGGGGAACCGCATCGACGCCAAGGCACCGTCACACGACGTCCGTATGCTCGCGAACGACCGCATGAACGACCTCTTCTACGCAGTCATCGACGCGACCGAGGAAGCGATCGTGAACGCGATGCTCGCCGCGACGACGATGACCGGCCGCGACGGCTTCACCGTCCATGCGCTCCCGCCGGAGCTGCTGCGCGGATGATCGAGCTCGGCCACGTCACCGACCGCAAGCCGCCGTTCCGCTACGCGGCGTACGCGCGCGTCGGCTTCTCCGACACCGACGCACAGGGCGTCGTCTACTACGGCCGCTACATGCCGTACTTCGACCTCGCGCGCACCGAGTACCACCGCCACCTCGGGCGGGTGAGCCTCGGCAACGTCGACTTCGCCATGCGCGCGCTGACCGTCGAGTACGTGGCGCCGGCGCGGTTCGACGACCTGCTCGAGATCTTCGTGCGCATCGAGCGTGTCGGCCGCACGAGCATCACGTACGACCACGCCGCGTACCGCGACGACGAGCTGATGGCGACCGCGAAGGCGACGCTCGTGTGCATCGCGCTCGACGAGCGCCGCGCGGTGACCGTGCCGGACGAGTTCCGGGCTCAGGTCGATGCGTTCGAGCGTTCCGCGACGTAGACCTCGGTCACGTACGGGAACGCGAACGGCTCGTCGCGCCCTTCCGTCAGCCCATCGACCCGCTGCAGCAGCGCCGCTCGCTCCTCCGTCGGCATCGCGGCGACGAACGACGTCGACGTGATGCGGTCGCGGACGCCCTGCCGGGTCATCTGCTGCTCGATCGCGAACCGCGCCTCGTCGGGCGCAGCGAACAGCTCCGACGCATCCAGCGGCTTCCGCCACGCTCCGCCGAGCTGGTACGGCGCGTCCTGCCGCAGCGGTGCCAGCAGCTCCTCGAGTGCGCGCTGCAGCGGGTCGCTCATGTCGCGGCTGTTCCAGATCAGCACGAGCGCGCCGCCGGGCCGCAGCACGCGGTGCAGCTCCGGAATCGCCTTCGCGTGGTCGAACCAGTGGAAGGCCTGCGCAACCGTGACGACGTCGACCGACGCGTCCGCGAGCGGCAGCGACTCGGCGACACCGTCCATGACCTCGACGCCGGCCACACTCTCCCGCAGCACCTCGCGCATCGCCTGAATCGGCTCGACCGCGATCACGCGCGCGCCGGTCGACAGGAGCAGCCGCGTCAGCTTCCCGGTGCCGGCGCCGACGTCGGCGACGACGCGCCCTGGGCCGAGCCCGGTGAGGTCGGCGATCCACTGCACCGCCGCTTCGGGGTACGACGGGCGCGCGCGCTCGTACACGTCCGCGACGGAGCCGAACCCGGCCGCCGCGACCGGGTCGACGCTCACTGCGGTGTGACGCGGTACGCGTCGAACACAGCGTCGAGGTTGCGCAGCGCGTTGAGCAGCGTGCGCAGGCTCTTCACGTCGCCGACCTCGGCCGTGTACCAGTTCTTCGCGAGCTGATCCTCGACCTTGCCGCCGTAGCTCACGATGTTCGCGCCGTGCTCGGCGAACGTGCGCGCGACGTCCTCGAGCAGGCGCGGACGATCCCACGAGTCGACCGCGATCTGCACGCGGAAGCTCTTCGCCGCGGTGCCGCCCTCCCACGCCACCGGCGTGAACCGCTCCGGGTTCCGCCGCAGCGCCTTCACGTTCGGGCAGTCGGTGCGGTGAATCGTGATGCCCTTGCCGAGGGAGATGTACCCGACAATCGGGTCGCCGGGGACCGGCGTGCAGCACTTCGCGAGCCGCACGAGCACGTCCTCGACCCCCGCGACGACGACGCCGATGTCGTTGCCCTGGACGACGCGCGCCTTCGGCGTCTTGACGACGGGTGCCTCTTCCGCGACCTCTTCCGTCTTCAGGCGCTGGAGGACCTTGTTGACGATCGCGCCCGGCTGCAGCTTCTCCGACCCGAGCGCGAGATAGAAGTCCTCGGCCTTCTTGAAGCCCGAGTCGCGGATGACCTGCGCGAGTGTCGCCGAGCCCCGGAGCTTCGCGTACGGCAGCTTCTGCGCCTTGAGTGCGCGCTCGAGCGCCTCGCGGCCCTTCTGCTCCGTCTCCTCCCGCGTCTCGCGTGAGTACCACTGGCGGATCTTGTTGCGCGCGCGCGAGCTCTTCGCCAGCGACAGCCAGTCGCGCGACGGGCCGCGCCCCTGCTTCGAGGTGAGGATCTCGACGAAGTCGCCGTTCCGCAGCTGGTAGTGCAACGGCACGATGCGGCCGTTGATCTTCGCGCCGACGGTGCGGTGGCCGACGTCGGTGTGCACCGCATAGGCGAAGTCGATCGGCGTCGCACCCGCCGGCAGGGTCTTCACCTGGCCCTTCGGCGTGAAGACGTGCACCTCCTCGTCGAAGAGGTCGGTGCGGAACGTCTTCAGGAACTCGCGCGGGTCGGCTTCGTCGGTTGCGCCCTCGTCCATCAGCTGCTTGACCCACGTCATCCACTCGGCGTCGCGCTCCGACTTGCCGCGCTTGTACAGCCAGTGCGCGGCGACGCCGTACTCGGCGGTCTCGTGCATCTCGCGCGTGCGCACCTGGATCTCGAGCGGCCGACCTTGCGGGCCGATCACCGTCGTGTGCAGTGCGCGATAGCCGTTGAACTTCGGCATCGCGATGAAGTCCTTGAAGCGGCCCGGCATCGGCTTCCACAGCGAGTGGATGAGCCCGAGCGCGCCGTAGCAGTCGCGCGTCCCCTCCTCGCCGCCTCGCTCGACGATCACGCGCATCGCGGTGAGGTCGTAGATCTCGTTGAACTCGCGGCCCTTGCGCACCATCTTGTCGTAGATCGAGTAGAAGTGCTTCGCGCGCCCCGAGATCTCGGCCGGGATGTCGACCTTGTCGAGCTCACGCTGCAGCACCATCGACGCTTCGCGCACGTGCTCCTCGCGGTCGGCGCGGCGCTCGGCGACCATCTGCTTGATCTCCTCGTACTTGCGCGGATGCAGAGTCTGGAACGAGAGATCCTCGAGCTCCCACTTCAGCGCGTGGATACCGAGACGGTGCGCGAGCGGCGCGTACACCTCGAGCGTCTCGCGCGCCTTCTGCACCTGCTTCTGCTTGCCGAGGTACTCGATCGTGCGCAGGTTGTGCAGGCGGTCGGCAAGCTTGATCAGGATGACGCGCACGTCCTCCGCCATCGCGACGATCAGCTTGCGGTAGTTCTCCGCCTCGGCGTGCTCGCGCGTCTGGAACTTGACGCGCGTCAGCTTCGTGACGCCTTCGACGAGTGTCGCGATTTCCTCGCCGAACTCCGTTCGCACCTCGTCGATGTCGGCGTCGGTGTCCTCGACGACGTCGTGCAGCAGCGCAGCCGCGAGCGTCGGCTCGTCGAGCTGCAGCTGCGCGAGGATCTTCGCGACGCCGAACGGGTGGTAGATGAACTCCTGGCCCGACGCGCGCTGCTGGCCCTCGTGCGCCTTCGCCGCGTACTCGAGCGCGCGCGTCAGCAGCTCGCGATTCGCGTCCTGCTTGTACGCCTCGACCTCGGCGAGCAGCTCCTCGACAAGGTCCGCATGCCGCTCGACTACTGCCATCGACCCAGTGTATCCCCCACCTTTCCGAGAAGGATTCGCCCTTTCGAGGGGGAACCTTGCCCAGCCATGAGTCGTCGCGAGAGACGGAAGCTCGTGAAGGTCGCCCGGCTGCTGGCCGAGATCGACGCTTCTACGCGGCCTCGGCCAGAGCCGGCTTTGTCTCGAGCAAGCGTCGGAACGTTGGCGACTCGAGCAGGCTTCGCCGCATTGAGCCCCCAGCCGCCGCTGACAGCCCGAGCTCACTGAAGATCGCGGACGCGTCGGGCGTCCACGCAGCCTCCCCCGCCCGCCACTGACCGGCGAGCCAGTCGCGCAGCTCGTCGTAACCGTCGGTCGCGTCGAACACCCGCCGCACCACGAGCTGCGGCGAGACGGTGCCGTTCCAGCGGTTCTCCTGCAGCCGCACGGCGACGTCGTAGCGCTGCTCGCGGCGGAAGCGATCGAGCTGCGCGCCGAGGCCGAACGCGATCGCCGAGCCGGCGTCGCGGCCGCGCTGGCGGACGCGGAAGCGGAGGTGCTTGCCCTCGCCCACCGTCGACAAGTCCGCAAGCTCGCAGCCGTCGACGAGCAGCGTCACGCTCGGGTTGCCGAGCCCGAACGGCGCGAGGCGGCCGAGCTCGCCGGCCATGTCGAGCGTCAGCTTCGGCCCCGGCACGATCGCGTCGACACGCGTGACCGGGACCAGGTCGTCCTCGGCCAGCGTGGCGTCGGCGTGTTCTGCGAACGCGGCCGCGAAGAGCTCGACCGACGAGGCGTCGATCGTCAGCCCCGCGGCCGCACGGTGGCCGCCGAACCGCTCGAGGTGCGCGCTGCACGCGTGCAGCGCGCCGTGGAGGTCGAACGCGGGCACCGACCGTCCTGAGCCCTTCGTCCCCGCGATCAGGACGACGGGGCGGTTGTACTTCTCGACGAGCCGCGAGGCGACGATGCCGATCACGCCCTCGTGCCAGTCGTCGCCGGCGACGACGTAGCCGCGACGGCGGCGGCGCGCCTCGGGCCACTCCTCGATCTGCGCGACCGCCGCGCGCAGGATGCGGTCCTCGACCGCCTGCCGCTCGCGGTTCAGCGCTTCGAGCTCGTTCGCCAGCTCGGACGCCTCGCGCGGGTCGTCCGTGAGCAGCAGCGCGAGCGCCGCCTCCGGCCGGCACATCCGGCCGGACGCGTTGATGCGCGGCGCGAGCCGGAAGCCGATCGACGACTCGTCGACCGCCGCGGGGTCGACGCCGGCGACGCGCATCAGCGCGCGCAGGCCGACCTTCTGCGTCTGTGCGAGCCGCCGCAGTCCGAGCAGCGCGAGCGCCCGGTTCTCGTCGACGAGCGGCACCACGTCGGCGACCGTCGCGAGCGCGACGAGGTCGAGGTGACGGTCGAGGAACGGATGCTCCTCGCCGAGCAGCGCCTGCGCGAGCTTCCAGACGACGCCCGTACCGCAGAGACCGGCGAAGGGGTACTCGCCCTTCAGCGGCGCGACGACCGGGCACGCGGGCCACTCCTCGGCCGGCCGGTGGTGGTCGGTGACGACGACCTCGAGCCCGAGCGCATGCGCGTGGGCCACCTCCTCGACGGCGGTGATGCCGCAGTCGACGGTGAGCACGAGGTCGAACCCCTCCTCGGCCAGCCGGGTGAGCGTCTGCCCGTTGAGGCCGTAGCCCTCCTCGAAGCGCGACGGCAGGTGCCAGGCGACGTCGGCGCCGGCCTCGCGCAGCAGCAGGACGGCGAGCGCGGTGGCGCAGATCCCGTCCGCGTCGTAGTCGCCGTGCACGCAGATCCGCTTGCCGGCGCCGATCGCCGTCCGGAGGCGCGCGACGGCGTCGACCATGTCCCCGAGCGCCAGCGGATCGTGTCCCGGCAACGCGCCTGCGAGGAAGCGCCGCGCCTCCTCCACGTCGCCATACCCCCTTCGGATGAGGACCGAAGCGGTCACGTCGTCGATTGACAATGCCGTTGCGAGGGCATTGACGTCGGCGTGGGAGCAGGGCTCGAGGTGCCAGGTGCCGGGCTGCATGAGGGCTGCTCACGGTACGGAGCGGTCCGGACGGAATCGTCGAAACCCGCTGCAAGACGTGGGAGACTCCACCGGCAATGATTCGCACGATCGTTGCCTTGCTGGTCGCCGCCGGGCTCGCGTGCGCAGCTGCCCCGGCCTCGGAGCGCGGGAAGGCGATCGCGCCCGGCGTCCACGTCGGCTCGGTCGCGGTCGGCGGGATGCTGCCCGTCCCGGCGAGCGGCGCGATCCAGAAGCGGCTCGCCACCCCGCTGGCGCGCAAGCTCGGCGCCCGGCTCGACGTCGGCGCCGCCGTGAGCGCCGCCCTGGGCGCGACGCCGGGCAGCACCATCGCGCTGCCGGTCCACACCACGCCGGCCAAGGTCGACGCCTTCGTCGCGAAGCTCGCGAAGCGCTACTACCGCGCGCCCGCGCCGGAGCGCGTGATCGGCGCGAAGAACGACCGGCCGCTGTTCGCGCCGGCGAAGGCGGGCCGCGCAGTCGACACGAAGGCGTTGCGCGCGTCGCTCGTCCGCGCCATCGCGACAGGAGCGCCGGTGAAAGTCGCGACACGCGCGATCTACTCGACGAAGCCGATCGGCGCCGTCATCGTCGTCGACCGGGCCGCGAACAGGCTGCGGCTCTACAACGGCCGCGTGCTCGTCCGCACGTTCCCGGTCGCGACGGGCCAGTCGATCTACCCCACCCCGGCCGGCGTCTGGTTCATCAAGGACAAGCAGATGAACCCGTGGTGGTACCCGCCGACCTACGACTCGTGGGCGAAGGGGCTGAAGCCGGTGCCGCCGGGGCCGAGCAACCCGCTCGGCACGCGCTGGATGGGCCTGAACACGCCGGGCGTCGGCATCCACGGCACCGACGCGCCGAGCTCGATCGGCTACAGCGCGTCGCACGGATGCATCCGCATGCAGGTGCCGGACGCGGAATGGCTGTTCCCGCACGTCAAGGTCGGGACGCCGGTCGTCGTCGTCTAGGTTTCGGTCATGACCTATTCAGTGAAGCGTTTCGACGAGATCGACGAGATCGACGACGGCCGCGCGCCGTTCCGTCCCGTCCGCCACCACTTCGGGATCACGTCGTTCGGCGTGAACACCTTCACCGGCAAGAAGGCCGGCGACCGGATCATCAACGAGCACGACGAGGAAGGCGAGCACGAGGAGCTCTACGTCGTGCTCGAGGGCCGCGCGCGGTTCGAGCTCGACGGCGAGACCGTGGACGCGCCCGCGGGCACGCTCGTCTTCGCCGAGCCGGGCGTGAAGCGCACGGCGTTCGCCGAGGAGGACGGCACGACGCTGGTCGCCGTCGGCGGCAGTCCCGGGCAGGCGTACGAGGTCGTCGGCTACGAGATCTGGGCGCCGTTCGGCCACCTCTACAACGCCGGCCGGTACGAAGAGGCGGCCGACCGCGCGCAGAGCGCGATCGAGGAGAACCCCGACCACGCCGGGCTGCTCTACAACGTCGCGTGCTGCGAGGCGCTCGCCGGCCGCAGCCAGGACGCGCTGCGCCATCTCCGGCACGCGCTCGACGTCGCGCCCGAGCAGACGCGCGGCTGGGCGGAGAACGACACGGATCTCGATTCGCTGCGCAGCGAGCCCGAGTTCCAGCAGCTATTCGCGCGGTAGCTCGACCCCGAGATACGTCAGCACGACGACGGCGGCAACCAGGAGCACGGCGCCCGCGGCGAGCAGCCGCGGGTGCCCCCACTCGCGCATCGAGTCGGCGAACGCCCGGCCGAGCAGGACCATGCACGCCAGCACCATCCCGGTGCCGAAGACGATGGCCGGGAGCCAGATGACGAAGCGCGTGAAGCTGCTGGTATTGCCGGCGAGGAGGTCCACTACCATGACCATCGTGCCTGACACGCACCCAGGGGCCGATTCGAACTACACCTCCGGCAGCGACTACGTGGTCGAGTTCCTCGGCTACCGCTTCGCATTCAGCGAGACGGACTTCGAGGGACGGGTGGTCGCCGCCGCGGTGAAGCTCGGCGTCGTCGAGAGCGCCGACCTCGACGACGACGAGACGGCCGACCTCGTGTCAATTGCCGCACAGGGCATGATCGACGAGCCCGCGTCGCGCCTGGGCCGGTATCTCGCGCGCAACTGGGAGCGCGTGTCGCTCGTCAACGGCGAGTCGCTCGTCTACTGGCTGCGCAAGCTGATCTTCCGCGGCGCGTGGCTCGACCACCAGGTGAAGCGCAGCGCGCTCGAGATCGTGTGGGACGACCGCGAAGCGGAGTTCGCGTACCAGCATCCCGGCGGCGGGCGGCCGCTGCTGGAGCTCGCTCCCGTCCCGTCGTGGCACGAGCTGCAGTACCGGCCGTAGGTATCGGGTATCTCGCCGCGCTGCTCGCGGCGGATCACTTCGCGACCTACCACCAGCAGCTCGCGCTCGGCGCGCTCACGTGGCTCGTGCTGCTCGCGGCGCTCACGCGCGTGACGTTCGAGCGGCGCGTGCAGACGCTCGGCGTCGTCGCGTTCGCGACGATCGGCGAGGTCACCGGCTCGCTGATCTGGGGCGTCTACCACTACCGGCTGCACAACCTGCCGCTCTTCGTCCCGCCGGCGCACGGGATCGTCTACCTCACGGGCCTCGCGCTCGCGCGCGCGCTCTACGCGCATTCGCGCGTGCTCGTCGTCGCTGCGGCGACGATCGCCGCGACGTGGGGCGTGCTCGGGCTGACGGTGCTGCCGCGACGCGACGTCGCCGGCGCGGTCGGCGTCCCGCTGCTCCTGCTCTTCCTCTGGCGGTCGCGCTTCCGCACGATCTACGCCGGCGTGTTCCTGATCGTCGCCGCGCTCGAGCTGTACGGCACCGCGCTCGGCACCTGGCGCTGGGCGCACGACCTGCCGGGTCTCGGCATCCCCGACGGGAATCCGCCGTCAGGCGTGGCGAGCGGCTACGTGTGGTTCGACGTGATGGCGCTGCTCGTCGCGCCGATGATTTCCGCGCCGCTCCGAAGTCTCAACCACCGTCCCGTCACCCCCAGCGAAGGAATGCCTTGAAACTTCTGCTCACGTCCGGCGGCATCAACAACCCGAGCATCGAGAACGCGCTCCTCGAGCTCACCGGCAAGCCCTTCTCCGAGTGCAACGCGCTCGTCGTCCCGACCGCGACCTACGCCCATCCGCACGCGGGGCCGCGCCAGGCGTGGAAGACCGTCAGCGGCACCGAGCACCGTTCCGGCCTGGTCGGGTTCGACTGGAAGACGATGGGCATCCTCGAGCTCACCGCGCTGCCGAGCCTCGGCGAGGATCGCTGGCTCCCGCTGCTCCGCGAGACCGACGTGCTGCTGGTGGACGGCGGCGACGCCGCCTTCCTGTGCCACTGGCTGCGCGAGTCCGGCCTCGCAGACGTCTTGCCGACGCTCCCCGATCTCGTCTGGGTCGGCGTGAGCGCAGGGAGCATGGTCATGACCCCCCGCACCGGCATCGACTTCATCACGTGGCATCCCGAGGACGGCGACACGATGCTCGGTCTGGTCGACTTCTCGATCTGCCCGCACATCGCCGAGCCGGGTCAGCCGGGGAACACGATGGAAGAGGCCGAGGCCTGGGCCGAGGGGATCGAGGGCCCCGCCTACGCCGTCGACGACCAGACGGCATTCAAGGTCGTCGACGGCAAGGTCGACGTGGTGTCCGAAGGCACGTGGAAGCTCCTCCACGCATGAAGCTGCTGCTCACCTCCGCCGGCGTCAGGAACCCGACGATCCAGGACGCGCTCGTCGAGCTGCTCGGCAAGCCGATCGCCGAAGCGAACGCCCTCTGCATCCCCACCGGGTCGTGGGGCCATCACAGCTTCGCGGGCGCGTGGCGCTTCATCTCGGGCAACTCGCCGCTCAACATGACGAACCTCGGCTGGCAGTCGGTCGCCGTGCTCGAGCTGACCGCCCTACCGACGATGGACCGCGAGCAATGGGCGCCGGTCGTCGAGGAGGCCGACGTGCTGCTCGCGAACGGCGGCGACGCCTGTTACATCGCGCATCACATGCGCTTGTCCGGGATGGACGAGCTCGTCCCGAAGCTGGACAACGTGTGGGTCGGCCTGAGCGCCGGCAGCATGGTGATGACGCCGCG
>Ga0070741_10018543_pt1 | contig 11256 bp, 25 predicted proteins | sample Coa_R1_4_FD_66440 | JGI IMG/M metagenome (GOLD analysis project Ga0070741, IMG submission 66440) | Surface soil microbial communities from Centralia Pennsylvania, which are recovering from an underground coalmine fire - Coalmine... | ecosystem: Environmental > Terrestrial > Soil > Unclassified ...
CCGCCTCCGCCCCCGCCGCCGCCTCCGCCGCCGCCCCCGCCGCCGCGAGTTCGTCGTCGGTGGCGTCACCGGCCAGCCAACGCTCGAACGTGTCGTTGCACGCCTTCACACGCGGGTCATCAGCGAGGTGCTCGACGGAACGGGCAGCCCACAACGCCATCCGCAGCGACAACCGGTCGTTGCCATGGGCGTGACACAACCCGAGACGCGCGACCAGCAGCCGCCACCGGCGTGTCTGCTTCGCCTCATCCGACAACAGGTCGTTGACGCGCACCACCGCCGCCTGCGCGGCCTCGTCCAAACATGGCAGCTGGTAGCCGTGCCGGTAGTCGCCGTAGATCGCCAACCCCAACAGTTCGACGGAACAGTTCTCGTTGCGTGCGGCGCCGCTGCCCGTCACGATCGGACGGTCGAAGATCAGGTTGGCGTTCGGTTCACTCATCGTTGCTCCCGTCGATCGCGCGATGGTTCGTCACGACCCCGTGACCTTCAACATGAGGTCCACGAGGCCGTGAGCGGACTCCTGGCAGGTTGTTACCGAGGCAGCGAGCGCGTCCCGAGCGGCGTCCCGAGCGGCGGCCCGAGCGGCGGCCCCAGCGGCGGCCCCAGCGGCGGCCACAGCGGCGTCCCGAGCGTCTTTGCGTACCGCGTCGATGACAGGACGCACCGAAGGCACATCCATGCCCGCCTTGAACTCGGGAAGCCCCTCCATCCGGCCGGCCTGGTCGTGCAACCCCGCGACCCGCAACCACACCGGCGTGTACGAGCGGACCAGCCAGTCGAGCGCCATCCACGCCCGCTCATCCTCCTGGTCCGCCGTGCCCTTCGACCCGACCAGCCGGGAGATGTACCGCTTCAACTGCTGGCGGTCACTATCGGGCAGCGCGTCGTTCCATGCACGCAGAAACGCACCGACCACTGTCGACGCGCACGCCGGATGATCCGAGAACGGTTCCCCCGCGATGTACGCGACGGCTTCCATCACACACATGCCGTCGTCGGGGTTGTCGTGCGCACCTTCCGCGAGCACGAGCGCGTCAAGGTCAAATGTCGTGGTCATGGTGCCCTCCTTGGGCTCGTTTACCGATGGGCGCGATTCGCTCATGGCTTCACCTCGTGCCCGTCGGACGCGCGCTTCTCGTGGCGCTTGAACTTGCCCGTGCTCGTGAGCGGCTTCCAGCGTTCACAGTATGGACACCACCCACGCCGATGGCCGCTCGCGGTCCACTTCGTTGCGCCCGGCATGTATCCGCTGCTGGGGCATGCACTGGCGATCATTGGGCCGTCTCCGTGCGTTGCCACACCTTGCGGCGAGCGTTGGCGATCGCCTGCTCGACTTCGGCCGCTTCGTCGTCGTCCATGCTGAACTCGCCAGCGATGTCGGTGGCCTCGTAGTAGGCGAGTGCCTCGTTGATGATCGCCCAATCCCGCTTCGTCAGACGCTCAGCCATCGCGGTCTCCCTGCTCATGGCGGATGCGGACGACCGACACCATGCGACCTGGCACGGTCATGAAGTCGACAGTGGACGACAGGTGCCGGCCGCACGCGTAGCGAGTCACGGTCTGCGGTTCTTCATCCTTCATCCCCGCCGGACGCACGACCGCATAGCGCGCGGACGCTGCACAGGAACGGCACGCAAGGCTCATCGAGTCGCCACCTTCCACGTCTGGCTGAGCCCGCAGCCGTTGCAGCGATGGTTGTGGGTCCGAGCGTTGCGGAACATCGAGTACGTGCACTCCACGTCAGATGAGCCGCAGTCTGGGCAGCGAAGCCTGACGTCATCACGCCGTCGGGCGAGCGTGGCCGCGCAGCCTTCGCACGTCGCTCGACTTGCATCCGTGACGGTCTTCGTCAGCACGAGATAGGGGGCTCCGCAGAGCGGCCCTCGCCGACCGAGCAAGTGGACAGAGTCGTCGCGCGTTTCGCGTCCGTCAGCCATCGTTGGCCTCCGTCTGTCCCTGGCCGTCAATCTGTACCTCATGCATGGCGAGCCGGTCGGGGAAGCCCTGGCGCTCGCTGACGAGGTTGAACTTCTCGACCACCTGGGGAGCGACCTCGATGCCGTAGTGGTCGGCCAACAGGAACGCATAGAGCAGCACATCGGCAATCTCGTGACCGAGCATCCGCCGCAGTTCGTCCTCGGGCGGGTCCATCGGCGACGACGTGCGCGTCTCGCAGCGCCGCAACTTCTTGACAACGTTGGCCGCTTCACCGGCCTCGCCGCACATGGCGTTCGACCAGTCAGCGCCCGTCCACGGCTCGGTGTCGGGGTCGTGCCACTTGCGGCAGCGGACGCGGTTGGCCTCGGCGACTTGGGAGAAGGTGAGGTCGTTCATCCGTAGAACCCCCGCAGCGCGTTGGCGACATCGAGCACAGTGCAGAGCGCCCACTTGTCGGGCCACCGCTCGCGAAGTTCCTCGAACACCTCGACCGCGTTCATGCTGCGCGGCGTGTCGAGCCCGCCGCCTGGCTGCATGACGCGCCGCACGCCATCGAGCAGCGTGACGGGTGGTCCACCCATGCAGAAGGGGCGGTCATCCACAGCGCGCGATTCGCCAACGTCGGAAGCATCGCGACGCCAAAAGGAACCGCTCGTCTCGTTCATCGCCACACCACCCGATCCAACAGAGCAACCGCCGCTGCCCCGACGCCCACCGCGACAATGCACAGGCAGACGAACAGGTAGAGCTGCAGCGCGCGGTTCATCGGACCACCCGCACATGCCGACGGGCCCGCACGACCTCGCGGCGCAACCGTTCGATCTCGTCACGGTCGATGTCCCACTGCTCGTCACGACCGTGCCCGTACGCGACACAGGCGAACACGACGGTGACGACCACCGTGATCCCCAACCAGATCAACGCGAGCGCGACGAGACCGGCATCCGGCATCACGCCGCCACCCCCTCACCGTCATCGTCCTGCCAGCCGGCCGGCAACAAACCGTCGCGGCCGAGGGTGATGCGACGGCCGGTGGGGATGCCCTTGTGGCGGCACGAACCGCACCGCCACTCCCCCACCACCCGGTCCAACACCAACGTCCGTTCGTCGCACCCGCACGACATCTCGACGGCGACCTGGCCTTCACGCGCCTCGTTCACGACACCACCTCAAGCTGCCCGTTGAGCTCGTCGGCCGTGTACACCTCGATGATCACGCCTGGCGTGCCGTAGTCCTTCGTCACGACCAGCTCGGTCACTTGGGCGTCGTCGGCGAACAGGACACCGGTGAGCGAGTCGAGGACGGCGCGGGCGAGCTTGTCGATGTCGCCGGACCGCGCGCCGATCGGCCAGGTGCGCCGCGTCTTCGGCGCCGACGACGGGCGCTGCAACATGAACTGCAGGTGCACCGCGACACGCCCGTCGCACGGTCCGGTGAGACCGAACGTTTCGGCGTAGTCCTGTGCTTCGCTGCGTACTGCTTCACGCCACGAGTGGAACCGTTCGCTCGCCTCCTTCGAACGGCCTTCGCGCATGACGACCTTGCCCGTGTGCTTGTTGACGAACCCGCTCTTGTTGCCTTGCGTGGATGGTGTACCGAGCACCGTGAACCGGATCACTGCTTCGGCCTCCGCACCGGCTTGACCGTGTACGTGTCGCCGTTCCATTCGGCGAGCACCGCGAAGTCGCGCGGGTCGATCCGCTGGTGCGCGCCCCCGTGGCCGCCGGGACGGTTGCAACGCAACGCGCGGACCACGTCAGGTTCGATCGGCGACATGTGGTTGCAGGCGAGTCGGCTCACGTCACGTGCCGCCCGTTGCCGTGCGCGTGCAGCACGCGCCTCGGGGCTGTCGTCTCGTGTCGCGGCCTGGGGGGGGGTGCCGACACCGCAGAACGCGCAGTCCTCGCGGCCGTGGAAGCACTTGACACCGGACACGCCCATCACGACGTCGTCCCGGTACACGGCTTGCCGTTGTGGTTGGTGTTCACGTGCCCCGCTGCGGACTCGAACCGCAGATGCAGCCGTCCGGGGCGCCCTGCTCCGCCTGGACCAGCTAGAGCAGGTCAGCAGCCGACGACGCCACCGCAGCAGGCTGCGCAGCGGGTGCACTGGAACCCCCACCCGCACCCGCGCCCTGCTTCAACGCGACGTCGAAGCACTTCACCGGCGACCGGCCCGCCTTCGTCGCCGGCTCCGTCGACGTGAACACGATGGAGATCCGGTCGCCCGCCACCGGCCGCAACTCCGCCAGCCGCGACTGCAACCGCACCTGGGACGCCAACACCTGGCGTTCCTCGCCGTCGTCCTTGCGGATCGTCAGTTCGGGGAGACGCTTGCCGTCCGGCATCGTCGCCACACGCACACGCGTCACCGTCCCGGCGATGCTGTCTCCCGGGTGCTCGAACTTCAACGGGGCCGGATAGTCACCGTCCGCCGGACGGGACCACTCGTCCCACGGCATCTCGTTGCTCATCTGGTTGTCTCCTTCCTCGACGCACACACGTGCTCCATGAGGCCTCTGTGGTTCATGCCGGCTGCCTCGCTTGCGCGGCGACGAGCGCCACCAGCAGCGGGTCCGACGCCGCAACCGCGAACGACCGCGGCCGGCTGATCCCATGCGCGTCCGCCACCGGCTTCACCGCCAGCAGCACCTGCGCCCGGTTCTCCCCCAACCCCGTCAACAACGCCTCCGCCTGCACGGTCGGGACCAGCGTCTCGGTGCCGTCGTCGGCGACGTGCACGGCGAGCAGCCCGTCGTCCAACCCGCCGACGACCGCCGCGATCCGGGTGCGTGCCGTGTCGTCGACGGTGGCCAGATCGGTGCAACCGGCGAGCTGCAGGATCAGCCGGCCCAGCCCCGGATCGTCGCCGTACTCGCCCAACAGCCCGCGTGCACTGTTCGCGCGCTCGGCTGCTTCCATCTCGAGCGGGCCGACGATCGTCTCCAGGATCTCGACATGACGGATCGACAGGCGGCCGCGGCGCAGATGCGGGATGGCGTGCGGCTTGCACTCGGCCACCGCCCGTTCCAACAGGTCCGCAGGCAGCGCCTCCAGGCGTGCGGCCATGACCGCCACCTGGTTGGGGTGGGCGTCGGGTTCCGGGGGCGGGAACGGCGCGTCGACCTGCTTCTCCGCTTGCGACAACGCTGCTTCGATGGCGAGCAGCTCGTCGTGCGTGTACACGTGCTTGGAGAGGCGCTGCTCTTTGAACGACTGCACGCCCGTCGGCCACATGACGGGTGCGCCAAGGTCGGCGAGGCGCACCAGTCGTTGGCGTGCGTGTTCGGCGCGCATCCCTCCGTCGTCCGGGGTCGCCGACGGCGGCGCGGGGATCTCGACGGCGGTGAGCGGTGTGACCAGGTCCTTGCGTTTGCGCCAGTCGCGCACCCACATGGCGACGCGCACGGCCTCCCAGCCGGCGGCGATGTCGACGAGATGCAGTTCGCAGCGTGCCTGCCCGGCGGGCAGCCAGATCACCAGCGCTTGTTCCTGGTCGACTTGTGGGTACGGCTCGTGCCGTTTCGACGCCGTGTTCCAGATGCACGCCGCGTGCGCGTACAAAGCGAGCTGAATACTGATCTCGTCCCAGGGGAGGAACGAGCCGGTCTTGAGGTCGGCGACCATCGGCAGCGGCCGCCCCGCGCACGATGCGAGCCGGTCGAACGTTCCCGCGATCTGCAGGTCGGGGAGCAGCACGACCTGTTCCACCATGCCCGGCACGACCTGCACGCCGGCGGTGTCGAGCGCGGTCCGGTAGGCGGCGAGATCCTTGTCCCACGGTGGCGGCGCGACGACGTCCTCGCCGAGGTCGAGGCGCATCGTGAACGTGTGCAGCGCCGTGCCGAGGTTCGCGCCCGCGGTTGCAGCGGCGGCCTCCTTGGCTTCCTCGACGAGACGGTTGAGCTGGTCGCGTTCGTCGACGGGTGTGGCGGCGACGCGGGCGTACAGGTCGGGCCGGCGGGCGAGGCCGATGGCGGTCATGCGTTGTGACCACAGGTTGAGCGCGTACTTGTCGGCCAATGTGGCGGCGACCGTGGTGGCGCGCGTCCATGGCTTCGACTTGTTGTCGGTGGGGTCGACGGCGAGGTAGCGGCCGTACTGGTCGCGTTCGGGTTCGGGGCGTCGCCCGCCGAGCTCGTCCCACACCTCGCTCACGACGACACCCAGGGGCCGTGCTCGTCAGCGATGCGACGGAGCAGCTGCGGCATGAGCGTGTAATCGACGCCCTTGCGGCGAAGGATTGGCAGAACGTCATGCGCCCATTCGACGAGCGTGCCGACGTCGGCGAGCATGCGTAGTTCGCGGTCGGTGTAATCCGGATGGAGCCAGTAGTTCTGTTCCATGCCAATGCGTCGCCCGCGCTCTTCGATGGTGATTCCGGGGTCATTCGGGTCGGGCAGAGCGCGCTCGTCCGCGAACTCGTCGCGGTTCAGATCGCAGCGGTAGCAGCCGCTGACGAGCTTGGTGTGCGTGTGGGGCGTCATGGTTCGTCGTTCCACGTGTCGCGTGGCTCGTTGAACCCTTCGTCTGCGACGAAACACGACCGCGAACACCACTGGTCCACCGGCCCGACCGGCGTGCCGCACACCACGCACCGGCGGCGATGCGCATCACACCGGCCCGAATGGTTGAACGTCGACGTGCCGCACTCGACGCATGGCACGGCCCGTTCGCGGACGGCGCCGGCGGGTGACGCCTCGACCGGGGTCACCGGGACGCCCTCGCGGTGGCGAGCTCCTGGCGGGCCCGGGCGACGTGGGCGAGACCGGCGGTGCGATCCACCGTGCCGGTGAGGTGCAGCATGCCGGCGTCGAGGTGGTACTTGGTCGTCGAGGGGACGTAGCCGTGGCCGTTGTCGGCGCCGGGGGTGTGGACGGTGGTGACGGTGATGTCGCGCATGCCGAGCACGGCGGCGGCGCGGATGGCGTCGGTGAGGTCGGCGATCGACGTGTAGGTGGCGGACGCCCGGTTGGTTGTGGACTCCGGCTGCGGGTTCATGTAACGCTCCTGGTTGTCTTGTGACCCCCACCCCGGGTGCCAGCCCATTGGGGTGGGGGTCGCTTGTCTGTCAGGGGGAAGAAGGCGGGGTCGCGGCGGCGGGAACCGCGACCCCGTCGCGCCGTCCTGGGGAAACGGCAGCGACTGCGTACGGGGTGACGCCGCGGCGTTCGCACTCCTCGGCGTAGAACCGGTCGAACTCGTCGGGGTGGAGTGCGGCGAGCCGGCGTGCGGCGGAGTCGCGGGCGTTCTTGCGTTGGGCGAGGACGCGGGCGGCTTCCGGGTTGGCGCGGCGCCAGCGGCGGTTGTTCTCGGCGATCGTCGTGCCCATCACGCCACCTGCGTTTCGTCGCACAGACACTCGGCGTTCGGCTCACCCGCCGGGACCGGGTACGGCAGCCGCCGCCAGTGCGAGTGCGCGTGGTTGGTGCGGGGGCAGCGGCGGGGGTCGACGACCAGGCCGTCCGCGAAGCGCAGCAGGATGTAGTCGTCGTCGGGGATGGTGGTGGTGTGCCGTTCACGGCGGGCGATGGTGGTCACGACGCTTCCTCGTGCTCGACCTGCTCGCGTTCGGCGAGCTCGGCTTCGTGGCGGCGAAGGATGTCGGCGAGCATGCGGCCGACCCGGTCGACGATCTCGGGTGGGCATGTGGCGGCCATCTCTTCCGGCGTCATCACGCTGCCTCCACCGCGAAGAGCACGCTGTGTGGACTGCACACGGCTTGCGCAATGCGGAGCTGAAGATGCCAGCGGGGTGCGGTCTCACCGCGCTCCCACATCCCGACGGCTGCTTCGGTGACGTCGACGGCGGCCGCCAAGTCGGCGCGCGACATGCCGCGCAGCTCTCGAGCCGCGGCGATGTTCGAACCCCACCGTTGCTTGAGCCGCTTGCTGGGATCTTCCTCGATCCCAATCCTGGTGACGCCAGCGTTCACAAGTTGCACTTGTATCAGACCTGGGCCGCTTGTGCAAGCGCAACTTGTGTGAGACGAGCGCTGGTTGTCCCAGGTCGCGGACTACAGCCGTGGAACTACAGTCGCAAGCAACTCTTGTTTCGGCCGGTGGACGGGCATGCCGCCGTCCTTCACAGTGCAGGCGGTGCAGATGGCGACGGGCAGCGGGATCGACCTCAAGGAGTTCGGTCGTCGCCTTCATGACGCTCGCACGGACAGCGGGCTGACCCAGAAGATGCTGGCCGAGGCGCTGTCAGAGCACCTGGACATCTCACTCACGCCGTCAGCTGTCGGCAACTGGGAACGCGGCGATGACGAGCCCTCTCGCGACAAAGTCTTCGCCCTGGAAGAGCTGCTGGCGACACCGCCAGGCCTGCTTTCGGCGCCACTTGGCTACCTGCCGATCGACGCTCGCGACGAGCATGACTACAACAGCCGCATTACACGAATGCCGGCGCGTGTTCGGCGCATCATCGACCGGATCATCGATGACGAGGAACGCCAGCGCTGATGAGCGTCGGCTTCGCTGTCACAGGGTCTGCGTACTGTCGAGGGTCATGCGGTGGAGTCCCTGGGGCGCGCTCGCCACGATGCCCAACGTTCACGTCCGATTGGCCGATCTACCAGCTGAAACCGGCGGCGCAGCCCTCGTCCATCGAGGCAACCAGAAGTGGATCCTCATCGAGCGGACCAGCACCAAGGCCGAGCGACGCAGCCGGCTCGCACACGAGCTCATCCACCTCGAGCGCGGCACCACGACGAGGTGTCGATGGTCGCCGCGGACCTGGGACGTGCTTGTCGTCCGTGAGGAACTCATCGTCGATCGGGAAGTCGCTCGTCGCCTCGTGCCGCTCGACGAGCTCGCCGGTCTCGTCGCTCGGCTCGAGGACCTGGGTGAGCCGGTGCATGCGGTGGCGGTGATGGAGGAGTTCGACGTGCCGGTCGACGTCGCCCAGCGCGCGCTGTGGCTCCTCGCTCAACGGAGAGGCCGATGAGACGTGCTGTCGTCGTTGCGGCATTGGCGCTGGTGGCAGCGTGTTCGAGCTCGTCACCTCGCGCAGCTACGACCACCTCGTCGCGGTCGACGACCTCGACGCAACCATCGGGGCCGGCGCCGACCGTCACGACCACGACAACGGCGGCGGTCGATCTCCCCGGCATCGGGACGACCGATGCTGCCTGGAACGCCAAGCACAAGGCGGATAGCCGGTTCACCCCCGGATCCGCCTACGACCCCGACCCGAATCTTGTGTCCGGCAAAGCACGCTACGTCGTGGTGATCCACCAGAACGGCCGCATCTTCGGCTTCCAGCTGAACCTGCCGCCCGGCACCGACGAGAACGGCGCCGTCACCCGCGCGCTGCAGGAGCTCCCCGCTGACACGACGATCGATCACGGCACCGACAAGGCGTTCCCGACGTGCAAGCTGCTGTTCGCCCACAGCGCCACGCTCGACTCGGTGCTCGGCAACAACGACGACGTCGTCCTCATGATCGAGACCGGACCGACCGAGGCGTACACGCCGTCGAGCATCTCCGATGTCAGCTTCGTGCTCTCCGGGCCCGATCATTCCGAGCAGAACTGCTAGATGGTCGTCATCCGCTTCGACGAACCGACCTGGGCCACCATCATCCGGACCGCTGCACCCGAGATCGCCGCCACCCTTCGCAGCATCGACTCACGAATCCGCAGCGTGACGATCCAGCCGGACGTCGAAGCGCGCCGTGTGCTGGTCCGCTGCTCCACCTCGAGCCGCGACCATTACGGCACCGGCTTCGAACTGACCGAGCAGCTCGCCGGGCTTCCACCGTTCGTCGATCACGGTGTCGCTCTCCGTATCGTCGTCGACGGCCTGCAGCTCGACGTCCCCGGCGACTACTTCACGAACCCTGGTGACGGGCCACGACGGCGGCGGTGGGCGACCCTCAGCCGGTCAGAGCTGGTTCCTCCCACACGGCCCTGACCTTCGCCCGTGCCGGATCGAACCGGCGTGCCGCCTTCCCTACCCGCGCCACCGACACTTCGCCCAGCAGCACGTGCAACAGGTCACGCTGTTCTTCCGGTGTTGCCACATCCCATGCAGCAGCCGCGGCGGCCAGATCGATCCGCCGGCGGTGTGGCCGTTGGGTACGTGCGAGCTCGCTGCGGGCCTGCTCGATCCGGCGGACGATCGGGGCGCGCATCGCCTGCCACTCGCCGACGGTCAGCTGCAGTTCGCCCACCTGGCCGGCGAGCTCGGCGAGCCGCCGTTCGTCCGCCTCGATCGAGCGGGCCAGTTCGCGCCCCCGGTCGGTGCCGGTGCCGTTGAAGTGGCGTTCCGCTGCACGGCGGAACTTCGCGGTGCGCAGCAACCGGCCGACCTGGTCGAGCACGTGCGCCTCGAGCCGGCCCCCGTCGACGCCGACGCGGCCACAGCCCCCCTTCCCGGTGCGGCACACGTAGATGATCCGGTCGCCTTCATGGTGACGCACCTGGGCTTGCAGCACCGTCCCGCATTCCCCGCAGCGTGCCAATCCGGACAGGAGATGCCGGCGGTGAGGAACCGAATAGCGGGACGGGCGTTGCAACACGGCACGAAGCTGCTCCCACGTGGGCCGGTCGATGATCGGGTCCCACACCGCTGTGCCGACGATCTCGCCCTTGTACTCGCGCAGCCCCGTGACCCTCGGGGAGCACAGCACCCGTTTGAGGACGGTGGCGGCCCGATGGTCGGGCGGGTTGAGCACACCGCGGTCTATGAGGGTGCGGGCGGCGTCGACGATCGTTGAACCGTCGAGGATCGCGCGGGCAGCGTCATGTAGGGCGGGCGCGGCGATCGGATCGTGGTCGATGCGGTTGGCGGCGAACCCGATGGGGTGTCGGCCTCCACCCCAGGGACGGCCGTGTTCGGCGACCTCGAGGGCTTTGCGTTTCACGCGGTCGCTGATCTTGCGGACTTCGCCGGCGGCGAACGCCCCGGTGATGCGGGCGAGGGTGATGCCGTCGGCGGTGGTCAGGTTCACGTCGCCGGTGACGGTGGCGAAGCGGGTCATGCCTGCCTCCTCGCACACGTCGACGAATGATTCGAGTTGGCGTGGCTGGCGGGTGAGCCGGTCGAGGTTCCACACGACGACAGCGTCGATCCGGTGGTTGGTGATGTCGGCGAGGAGACGTTCGTATTCGGGGCGGTGGACGTTGCGTTTGGAGGCTGAGCGGTCGTTGTCGATGTAGACGTCGACGACGTTCCATTTGCGTTCGGTGGCGATGCGCCGGCAGTCGCGCTCTTGGCGGGCGACGCCGAGCGCGCGGCCGTCGCGGTCCTGGGAGATGCGGCAGTAGATCCCGGCGCGAACATGCATGGGCGAAAACCATAGTCGCGAACCC
>Ga0070741_10018544_pt1 | contig 11255 bp, 7 predicted proteins | sample Coa_R1_4_FD_66440 | JGI IMG/M metagenome (GOLD analysis project Ga0070741, IMG submission 66440) | Surface soil microbial communities from Centralia Pennsylvania, which are recovering from an underground coalmine fire - Coalmine... | ecosystem: Environmental > Terrestrial > Soil > Unclassified ...
CGGCGCCTACCACCAGGGTCCCGTGTGGGGCTGGCTGGCCGGGGCTTACGCCGAGGCCTACTACCGCGTACACGGCGACGCGCGAGCGGCGCGTGCCCTGCTCGAGCCGTTCGAGGACCACCTGCGCGACGCCGGGCTCGGCAGCATCTCGGAGATCTTCGCCGGCGACCCGCCCTACGTCCCGCACGGCTGCATCGCCCAGGCCTGGAGCGTCGCGGAGACCCTCCGCGTCTGGCGCGCCCTCGATTCCATCCGGTAGGAGCGGTTCGCGAACCGCCCCACCTGGTTCGCGAACCGCCCGCCCCGTGTGCCAGTCGCCCGCGCGCCCGCGTATCCCGAGCCGCCCCTACTTCGACCGCGCCAGGTACACGCCGTCCCAGTCCTCGGCAACGCCGTAACTGGCGAGGTCTTCGGCCCGCTCGGCCATCTTCAGCGCGGCCCGGTCGTCCGGACACGCGCCGGCCGCCGCGCGGAAGCCGGCCGCGGCCTCGTCGAAGCGGCGGGCGAAGTAGGCGTCCAGCGCCTGCTCGTAGAGGTCGCGCGCTCGCAGGACGTCCGCCGGCACCGCGCCGCGCTCGCCCAGCAGCTCGTAGATCTCCGTGCCCTCCCGGCGACCCACCACCGCCACCCGGTCCAGCCGCCGCCACTCGAACTCGGGGCCCGCGGCGCGGCGGACGTCCTCGCTGGCGCAGATGTACGTGCCGTAGGCTTTGTTCTGGCCCTCCAGGCGACTGGCCAGGTTTACCGCGTCGCCGATCACCGTGTAGGCGAACCGCTCGGGCGTCCCGATGTTGCCGACCACCACCTCGCCGGTATGCAGCCCGATGCGGGCGCGGAACTGCGGCTTGCCCTCGGCCTGCCAGCGCTCGCGCAGGCGGCCGAGCGTCGCCTGCGCCTCCAGCGCCGCGCGACAGGCCGCTGCGGCGTGGTCGGGCACCGTGTTCGGCGCGTTGAAGAAGGCCATGATGCCGTCGCCCATGAACTTGTCGATCGTGCCGCCGTGGGCGCGGAGGACGCCGGTCATGGCGTCGAGGTACTCTGCTAGATAGTGGACCACGGCCTCGGGCGGTAGGGGTTCGGAGATGCTGGTGAAGCCCTCGATGTCCGAGAAGTGGATCGTCATCAGACGCGTCTCGCCGCCCAGCCGCGCCTCCTCGCCGCGCGCCAGCAGGTCGCGCACCAGCTCGGTGGGCACGTAGCGGCCGAACGAGCGCAGGCTTGCCTTCATACGGTCCACCGCGTCGCTCACGACCGCGATCTCCTTGATTCGCGAGTGCGGCGCGGGCTGCGCCGAGAGCTGGAACCGCCCGATCTGCTCCATGTCGCGGGCGATAGTGCCGAGCGACCGGGCGACGGCGCGCGAGAAAAAGTAGGCGACGACGACCGCGATCAGCAGCACCAGCAGGCCGATCTCCGCCGCCGTCCGCAGGTGCTCGACCGCGGCCCCCATCAGCTCGTGCTCCGGCACGACGATCGCCGTGACCCAGCCCAGGCCGCCGGTCAACTCCGAGCGGCTGAACGAGGCGATGTAGCGAACGCCGCCGTAGTCGAAGCTCTCCCGCGTGGCACCGTTCGGGGCCAGGGCCGCGATCCGGCCGCGGAGATCGTCGAGCGTCGCGGCGAGCGCTTCCTGCACCTCGGACTCGCTCCGGGGCTGCATCCCCTCGATCAGCCGACCGTCGGGGGACAGCAGGAACACGTGGCCACTGTGCCCGATGCCCAGGGTCGAGACGTACTCGCCGACCTGGTCGAGCAGCAGGTCCGCCCCGAACACGCCCTCGAGCGCTCCGCTCGCCGGATCGCGCACCGCGGCGGTGGCAGTGATGCCCATCGGTCCGTCGAAGAACCGGTACGGCGCGGTCCAGGTGACCTCGTTGTGCTCGACGGCCTGGCGATACCAGGGGCGGTCCCGCGGATCGTAGCCAGGCGGGGCGCCCAGGTCGATCGGGACCTCCGCGCCAGACCTCTCCACGATTGTCGATACCCAGCGGCCCTCGTTCGCCTCGGGCGACGACTGGGTGAGGATGACCGTGCCGTCCGGCCGCCGGGTCGCGGCGACGAAGCGACCGCTGGCCTGGTACCCGTAGTAGAGCCAGTCCACGTTCGGGTCGTAGCGCAGCCGCTCGACCAGAAAGTGTCCGAGCCGGTCCGGGTCGTTCATCGGCAGCAGGCCGCGGTTGGCCATATCGCGCAGTGCGGCCAGCGTCGGCTCGGCGGAGTCGATGAGGGCCGACTGGATCTCGCGCGCCGTGGAACCGGCCGTGACCTGGACGTAGCGGTCGACCAGGTCCGTGAGTGCCGCGCGGGTGGTGCGGTACCCGACCAACCCGATGACGAACACCGTGAAGAGCAGGAGGATGAGGATGACCGACAGGATAGTGACGCGCAGCGTGACCCACCAGCGGTGCTGGCGTCGCTCGACGGCGGTGGCGTCGGCTCGTGGGGCCGCGCTCTCGGGTGCAAGGGCCGCGGGTGCGCTCTCCTGGATACTCACCTGTTCTCTTGCCGTTCCGTGACGGCTCGGCTCGTGCGGTCCGAGCGAGCCCCATCAGTGCGCTAACCGCCAGCGCCACTGGCCGATCATAGCATGCGCCCGCCCTCGCCCTGAAATCTCCGCCTCGCCGCGGGTCGGCGGTCGCCAGCCGCACCGACGACCTTACTTCCCCGTTCTGCCTGTAACGTGTGCAGCCCCGGGGAGACTGATCGTCAGGAGGCCAGCAAGGAGTAAGCCTGATGGACGGAATGCACTGGACCGGCGCCGCCTTACTGCTCGCCCTGGCGGTGCTAGGCGGCCGCACAACCCCTGTCGAGCGCGAGCCGATCGTGAGCTGGACCGAGTTCGCCCGCGAGCACGGACTGACCGAGGAGGATTCGCCAGGCTCACGGCGCGCCTGCCTCGACGCCTTCCGCGCCTGGTGCCGCCTCGCGCGGCCACGCTGATACTCGTTTGCTACACCTGGCAACCGCCTGGCGCGTAGCCTGCTATGATCCGGCGTGTACGCTTGGGGCGTACTTGATAGTGAGAGCGCGCGGCGGGCGCCCAAGAGGAGAGGTCGATGCGAGCCGACGTCGGGCGGCGGGGCCGGGATGGCGCCGGGCTCGGGCCGGGGCCGGACGCGGCGCGCGGCGTGCTGCCCGCGGGACTGGCCGGGCCGGTGGCGGGGCTGGCGGGAGCCGCTAGTGTGCTCGTGGTCGGCTGGCTGCTGCGGGCCCTGCTCCGCGTGCCGACGCTCCCCGAGGTCGTCTCGGAGTGGGCGACCTTCTACGTCCCCTACTGGGTGTTCGAGTACATGATCAACACCTTCCGCTCACAGGCCAAGGTGATGCTGTTCTGGAGCATCGTCGCCATCCTGGCCATTCTCGCGGCGGGACTCGGCGCCCTCTACTCGCGCCGCCCCACGCCGCGGCTGGCCGTTGGCCTGGTGTTCGGCCTCTGGCTGCTCACGATGCTGGTCGTCCTGCCGGCCGCCGAGATGGGCTTCTTCGGAAGCGAGGTCCGCGCCGGGCCGATGGCGGTGATCGCGGCCTACCTCACCGGCTACGCGGCCTTCGGCATCGTGCTCTCGCTCGTCTACTGGCTGCTGGTTCCCGCCAGCCGCCGACGCCCGGGCCACAGCGCCGCCACGGAGGGAAAGGCGCCATGAACGTCGACCGACGTACTCTGCTCAAGCGCGCGGGGCTGGCCTCGGCCGGGCTGCTGCTCGGCGGCAGCGCCGGGCTCGCCAGCGGACGGTCCGGGCTGTTCTTGCCCGACCGCTTTGGCGTGTCCGAGGCGCTCGCCGGCACCCTCGGCCAGGACGTGGACCTGGCGGGCATGCCACCGGCGATCACGCCCGTCGAGCGCTTCTACACCGTCTCCAAGAACACCTTCGCCGATCCGGTGATCGACGCCAGCCGCTGGCGCCTGCGCGTGACGGGCTCGGTGGCCAGCTCGCTCGACCTCGACCTCGACGCCATCCGCGCCTTCCCGACCGTTCGCCAGTACCAGACCCTCGAGTGCATCGACAACCAGGTCGGCGGCGACCTGATCTCGAACGCGGAGTGGACCGGCGTGCGGCTGGCCGACGTGCTCCAGCGCGCGGGCCTGCGCGACAGCGCCCGCCGCATCGTGTTCCAGTGCGAGGACGACTACAGCGACAGCATCCCCGTCGAGAAAGCGCTCGAAGCGACGACCTTGCTCGCCTTCGAGATGAACGGCCAGCCGCTGCCACCCAGCCACGGCTTCCCGGTCCGCGTGCTGTCGCCCAACCTCTACGGCATCAAGAACCCCAAGTGGGTGGTGGAGATCCGCGCCGTAGACGGCGATTACCGCGGCTTCTGGCAGCGGCGCGGCTGGACCAACGACGGCATTATCAAGACCATGTCGCGGATCGACGTGCCCGCCAACGGGAGCAGCGTCGCGGCGAGCGCGCAGCGGGTCGGCGGCATCGCCTTCGCCGGCGGGCGCGGCGTCCAGGGCGTCGAGATCAGCGCCGACCGCGGCCGCTCCTGGAGTCCGACGACGCTGGCCGCCGCCCTCTCGCCGCTGAGCTGGGTGCTCTGGACGGCCGATTGGCTGCCCCAGGGCCGCACGCCGACGCTCACGGTGCGCGCCACCGACGGAACGGGCGCCGTCCAGACCGCCGACGAGCGGCCTCCCCTGCCGGACGGCTCGAGCGGCTACCACACCGTGACCCTGCGCACCGGCTGAGCCAGCGCTCGCGACACAGACGAAGCCCAGGCGCGGCCACCCGTCTCCGCTTCTTACGCAGCTCGGCAGGAGGCGCAAGCGGCGTCTCAGCGCGGGTGTCTCGATCGGCTCGATCGCGTTCGACAAGCCGCTGTCGCAGGCCCATCCCACCGATGCGGGCGTGAGCCTCACTCTGCCCTCGGGCGGTTGCAGAAGTCCAGCGCGGTCAGTGCGTAGACCTTCGCCGCCTGCACCATCTCGTCGAGGGTGAGGCAGAAGTTCCCGCCGCCGATGCCGCCCGGCTCAGGGCACCTGCGCTAGGGCCTGGACCGTGATCGCGAGGCCGGCTGCTACGATCACTACCGGGCTCGCCACTGGTAGTAGCTGCGCAATCCGGCTGCCGCCGATGGGCACCCGCCGCAGGCCGCGTCCGGCGTAGACTAGCACCAGCCCAATGCCGACCAGGACCCCTGCTAGCCCGACGCTGAAGGCGACGACCAGCAGCAGCCCAAACCCTACGCGGTGGAGCGCAATCGCGCTCAACAGGACGACCAGCGCCGAGGGGCATGGGAGGAGCCCCCCTGAGATACCGAGCGCCAACAAACTGCGCCCGGTCACGGCCTGGTGGCTCGTCCCGGGGAGGTGCGTGTGTGACTGGCCGCCATGGTGATGCGTGAAAATCGAGCGCTCTCTACCACGCCGGCCGAGCGCCGTACGCAGCCGACTGCCGAACAGCCCGACGCCGAGGCCGACGATGAGCAGTCCCGACACTAACTGCAACGCGGGGTAGAGGCGCTCCGGTAGGACGTACTGCGAGAGGTAGAGGGTCACCAGCCCCAGCACGTAGACCCCGATCGTGTGCGTGGCGGTCACCGTAGCGCCCAGGAAGAAGGCCTGCCTGGCCGTCCCCCCCGAGCCCACGAGGTAGGCGGCGACCACCGTCTTGCCGTGGCCGGGAGACAGCGCGTGCAGGGCACCGAGGACCAGCGCCGCCGCCAGAGAGAACAGGATCACCGGCCAGGAGAGGTCCTCGGCCGCGGCCAGCGCAGCGTAGGCATTGTGGGCGGGCTGCGCTACTCTGGGCTCGATACTGCGGGGGAGACTAGCTCCTCCTACTCCCGGGAGAAAGACGAGCTGCGCTTCGCGGACGTTGGGGAGGCTATTGAGCAGGTCCTCGGGATAGACACGAAGCTCGCTGGTGAGATCTGTGGCCGGCACACTTGCCTGCAGGAGCTGGGTGCTGGGTGTGCCGGGGCGCGCCACGACCTCGCGCCAGCCGATCCGACCGGGGTCGTTATCATCCCGATACGTCAGCTCGACGCGGCCGGTCGCACCGCTCGGGAGTGGTGCCGCATACACGACGTCGAGGCGCAGGGTGACCAGGCCGCCTTGCCCGGGGGGAAAGCTTAGCGCCCGGCTCACCACTCGCAGGGCGGCCGGCTCGCCATTGAGCGTGAGCCGCAGATTCTGGCCCAGCTCGGCCGCGCGGAGGTCGGCGTACTGCTCGCGCTCCGCGTCACTGATCGCGCCGTTGCCGTCGGCGTCGATTCGCCACTGCTCCTGGAACGCTGGGATCTCCGCCAGATCCAGCACGTACACGACCTGCACGTCGTCGCCAGCCGGCTCGAGGCGACTGTAATGATTGACGGTGAAGTTGCCCAGCGGATGCGCGTCCGCACCGCTCGGCGTAGCGCACAGACCGAGCAAGACCAGGAGACCGCCCAGCCGGGTGAGTAGCTTCATCGGGCACCTCGCGAGTCTCCCGCGAGCGCCTGCAATGCTTCGCGTGCTTCAGGCGCGTAGCGGAGTGAGAAGTACGGATTGACCAGCAGCGCTTCCGCTAACAACCGCTCGGCTCGACTGCGATCGCCCGTACAGGCGGCGATGCGGCCCGCATGAAAGAACATCAAGGCGTCCCGCGTCCCGAGTCGCAGTGCCTCGCGCGCATACGTGTCTGCCTCATCGCAATCTCCACTCTTGTACAGCGACCAGGCGAGGGTATCGGCCACGTGGATGCTGGGCCGCTTCGTCCACTGAGCGCGGGCCTGTGTTACTGCACTCGCAACCTCGCTATCGCGATCGGCGTCAAAGAGAGCCATCTCCAGGTCGGTGTCCACGCCGTTGACGGCATACAGGTGCGCGATGGCCCGCACCAGTGCCTCCTGCTGTGCCGCGGCGGCGGGACGGCCGGCGCTGTGGTACACCTCGGCCAGGCGGATGATCAGCTCCGGCGTCGGCATGGCCTGCGTGGCCTCGGTGTAGCGCTGGATGGCGGTCTCGAAATCACCGCGTGCCGCGGCGACGCGGGCGAGTCCGCCCAGGGCATGGACGTACCCGGGGTACCGAGCCAGCGCCTGGTGGTACGCCCGGTCCGCGCGCTCGAGGTCGCCACCGCTGAAATACAGATGGCCCAACTGGACGCGGGTCCACTCGGTCCCTTCGGTGCCCGGGGTGCCAGCGGAGATAGCGAGCTGCATGGCCTCGATGGCCCCGGGCAGGTCCCCGTGTAGCTCACGCAGGTAGGCGACCCGCGCGTAGGCGCCCAGCGCCGGCCGCAGGTCGACCATGCGCTGGATAGCAGCGATGGCCTCGTCATAGCGGCCTAACTCGACCAGGGCGTCACCGACCACGCCATAGCTGGCCGCAGAGCCCGGGTTTTGCGCCAGCGCCTGCTGGCCCCAGGCGAGTGCTGCCTCGAATTGGTGCCGAGCCAGGGCCAGCGCTCCGCGTGCCGCGAGCGCCTCGCCGTGATCCGGCTGGAGCTCCAGCGCCTGCGCCAGAATGCCGTCCGCCCTGGCATAGTAGCCGGGGTCGCCGGTCTCGCGCGCTTTCTGCAGGTACGCAGCCCCGAGCTGCGCGGCCGCGTTCTGGTCAGTTGGCCGCTCCCGCAGGCGCGCCTGGAGCCGCTCCAGGAGCCGGTCTGTGCGCGCTGTCCCGCTGACGGCTGCCGCTCCGGAGACAACTGCCGAGGGCTCGGCCGGCGGATCGCCGCCCAGCGACTGCACCCTGGGAAGAAGCCCGCCTAGCACGGAGAGCAGGGCTGCTATCAGCAGCGCCGCGCCGAGCCGCTGTGTAACCGTCATGTGCTGTACCTGCTTTCAGGCCTCACGCCGAGTGGGGAAGGGGTGGGCCTGCTGGCATCCCCCCCTTCCCCCGGCCTAGCGCTAAGGTGCGGGATTCGTGTGCACCCGGTTGCGACCGTCGGCCGGTGTGGCCAGGAACGGGAAGGTGGCGGGCAGCGCCGCGTCGTCCACGTTTACGCCATCGCCCGCGCGCCCATTGATGTAGTTGGACCCACCGACGATGCGGACAAACAGGTCGGTTACATCGTCCTTGGGGCGGCGGCCATTGGGCCAACCGGCCAGGTCCGGGGTGGGGTTGCCGGCGGCGTCGTGGGCCAGCCGGCCAAGTCGCTTCTGCGCAGCCAGCGGCGCCGGCGGCACCTCCAGGTCCAGCCGCAATAGCTCAGAGAGCCGGGCGTCTGGCCGTGACCGCTCCGCGGTCGGGGCATCCGACCGGCCGCGGTCGGAAAGCTGAATGTCGCCGTAAGTCAACAGCAGATCGCGGAGATCCGTCCGTCCCGTCTTCCCCGCCGGCACGCCGTAGACGGTTTCGAGCGCCACGGCCAGGCGCGGGCTGAGGTAGAAGTCCAGGAACTGCCGCTCTTGCTCCGGCTCGAGGGCGTTCCAGCGGTCCTTCTCCGTAGTCGCGATGATCAGCTCGTTGACCAGCGGGTTGGCCAGGCGCTGCACCTGCACCCAGGGACCGTGAGTGCTAGGGCCTTGACGCTCGCGGAGCACCGTCGTGGTGCGGCGGCTGGTGCTCGCGTACAGGCCAAGCTTGGCCTGGGATCGCTGGTCGGGGCCGCGGCGATCGCGCGTGAGCAGGCTCGCGGGCACCTCCAGCGCGATGGTGTGGACGTTGAAGCCGGAAAGCATGTCGACGCCAAACGGGTTGGCACCGTCGTTGGCATCCTCCGCCGCGGTCAGGAGGGGCGGGTTCCGGCGGAGGTTCAGCGTATCGAACACCCCGCCGAGGTCAATGTAGAACGGATCCTGGCGCTGCCCGGCGAACACCCGGATGTCGTTCGGCAGGGTGTAGATGCCCTGAGCGGCCAGCGCGTCGTAGTTGGGCATCGTGCGCGGACCCACATTGGACGGGACAGCGATCAGCCCCTCGGCCAGCGTCTGGCGACCCTTGTTGCGCACCATGGTCACGCTGTACCGTTGGCGCTGCCCCAGGCCTTCGGAGCCTGGCCCGTCCAGGGCCGTGATCGGCGGTAGCGCGACATCCGGCAGGAATAGGCCAAGGTCCCTGCTGGTCCCTCGGAACTCGTTCGTGAACTGGAATTCGAACACGACGTCCTCGGCCTGACCATCGGCGTCATTGTCAATGTTGAAGGCGTAGAGGACGGTCGGATCGAAGTTCCAGTAGTTAGGGCCCGAGCTGGGCTCCTCGCCGGGAATGACGTTCATGATCAGTACGACGCGGTCGGCCTTGCCAGCTTCGTAGCTGCGGAAGAAGAAGACGTCCGTGATATCTGCTTCGGGGTCTAAGGCAATGAGCGGCGCCTCGCGGTGGCTGGCGGCTTCGCCGACCTCCGGGGACTGGGGCGGGATGAGGAGCAGCACTACCAGGACAGCCGTGATCCCCACGGACCCAATCGTGTGGATGCTCAATAGCCGCGTCATCGCTGACTCCTTTCGGCGACAGCCGGAGCAGTCCGCGACCGCTCCGGCCATGCACCTTCCGATCACCTCACACCTGGGCGGGGCTGCGTGAGTCTCTGGCAGGCATCCTCCTTACTCGTACCGGTGCGGGATTCCGCTGAAGATACGTGGCCTGGCAGCGATCGGATCATCGGCCAGCGACGACGACCCAGTCGGGTTCCGCGGCAGGCGCTCCAGCCAACTTCTGCCGTAGCGAACTGCCAGGCGTCGCATCGCTCTGGGAGCGGCCTGTTCGGGCCGTGAGACGTGCCGCAGGTAGCCTGCTATCCGGCGGCGCCGGCGAGGATCGAAGCGAGGACACCGAAGATCAGCTCCTCGGTCGCGTCTGCAGAGTGGGGCACACTGCTCGGGGCCGCGGGACGATCAGGGTGAGGTGCGGCAGGGGCCAGTGTCCGTGGCCCGGAAGGTGGGGGGCTGCTTCATCCTGCTCTCCTTGTGCTCGACGATGATCCCGGCCCCGGCAGTGCTGCCAGGGATACGGGCAACCGGGTTCATCGGATCACAGGGAGTTACTCGCGGGCGTCGTTCGGCTCGGACGGTGCCGCTGCTGCGCTGGCCGCCAGCTACGGCCAATCGCGGCGCTTTGGATGCTACGGCGGCGTCGGCCTCACTCTGCCTGCGGGCGGTTGCAGAAGTCCAGCGCGGTCAGCGCGTAGACCTTCGCCGCCTGCACCATCTCGTCGAGGGGGAGGCAGAAGTTCCCGCCGCCGATGCCGCCGCCCGGCCCGTAAGTCATCGAGGGGATGCCCAGCTCGTTGTACGGGTTGATGTCGCGCCACATGCTGACCTCGTACGAGTTCGGGCGCTCGGGCTGGCGGCCGAACAGGCTCACGTGCGCCGCGGTCACGGCCTCGACCAGGGGCTCCACGCCCCGCGCCTCGAACCCTCGGCGGTAGAGAAACGGCTTGATCTCCGCCGGCACGCCCAGGTCGCGGGCCACCGTTTCTAGCTCGCGCTGGACCTGTAGCGGCGGCGTGTCCGGATTGAGGCGCACGTCGACATAAATATGGCACAGCTCGGGCTGGCGGTAGATGCGGTAGGGCAGGCCGCCACGGATCGCGCCGATGCTCACTTTGGGCACCACCGTGCCGCCCGAGTACTCGCGCGTGTAGCGTCGCTCGTAGTCGTCGGCCCAGGCCTCCAGCCGCTCGATCAGCTTGGCCATACGCACGATCGCGTTGGGGCTCTCCGCCATCGGGAGCGGGCGCGGCATGTACGGCGTGTAGCGCGACGGCCCGGCCGTGACGGTGATCTTGAAGAAGGCCTTGCCGGCCTCCACCCAGCCGGGCTTGAAGCCCGTGGCCTCGGCCACGAGCGCGAAGTCGGCGAGGGCGCCGTGGGTGATCGCGTAGCGCGTGCCGACGTCGTTCGCCAGGTAGCGGTGCCCCTGAAACTCGTCGACCGGATCGACGCAGACCTCACCGACCACGCTGGTCAGCACGAGGTCGCCGCGTAGTTCGACGCCGCTGGCCTTCAGCGCCTTGGCGGCGACCAGCCAGCAGGCCATCGGCCCTTTGCAGTTCACCACCCCCGCGCCCCACACCAGGCCCTTGTCGGAGTCGTACCAGGCGCTGTGGTACACGGGCTCGTCGGCGTTGAGGTACATGAGGGTGTCGGTGCGGGCGATGATCGTGTCGAGGTGGCTGTTGAAGGCCAGGCTGTAGCCGCCGCCGGTGCCCGGCAGTCGGCCCACGACGTTGTAGCGGTCCTCATAGGCGCCGACGCGCTCCGGCCGGAACCCCTCGCGCGCCATCCAGTCGTATACGTAGTCGCAGGCCGGGGCCTCGTAGCCGGTCGGGCTCTCGATGTTGGCTAAGGCCAGCACCAGCGCCAGCAGCCCCTCGCGGTCGATGCGA
>Ga0070741_10018545_pt1 | contig 11254 bp, 12 predicted proteins | sample Coa_R1_4_FD_66440 | JGI IMG/M metagenome (GOLD analysis project Ga0070741, IMG submission 66440) | Surface soil microbial communities from Centralia Pennsylvania, which are recovering from an underground coalmine fire - Coalmine... | ecosystem: Environmental > Terrestrial > Soil > Unclassified ...
AGACGGTTGATGGGCCGAACACGCACGAACAAGATTGTTGTGTTCGAAGGCGACGAAAACCTGATCGGAGAACTTGTTGATGTACAGGTGCAACGCGCCAACGGATTTAGTTTGTACGGGGCGCCGGCCCCGAAAGATCGCAGCACTTTTTGAGTTGCATCCGCCGGACGGCGAGTTGAAAATTCGCCCGCCGTACGGCGGGACGAATCTGGCCGTGGCACACTTTCCGGTGATTTACCATCTCTCTTTACAAGCTGCTGGAATTATTGCAGGTGCATTTCTCGTTTTGATCAGTCTGCCCGGTTTGTTTAAACCTGGCCTAGCCGGCGTTGCACAAAAGTTTCCACGGTCTCACGTGGCGGGGGTATTTTTGCTAACCATTTGTCTTGTCTGGACGTTCTGGCTACTCGCCACGATCCAAATGGGCGAATTCTCCTCATTCCGGCGTCCCCTGCTCATTGCATTGCCGATCGGCTATGGCCTGGTGCTGCGTTTCGTCGGAGAATTCCTTGCGGTGCGAGCTCTTGGAATTCTTTGTTTGCTGGCTGGCGAGCCATTGCTCGATGCGGCCTTTCTACGTTCCGAGAACAGCCGTTTGCTCGTAACGGTACTTGCTTATTTGTTGATAGTGGCCGGGCTGTTCTGGGTGGCCATCCCTTATCTGCTGCGCGATCAAATTAATTGGAGCACACGGAGCGTCTTTCGCTGGCGCTGTCTGCATGTCGTCGCCCTGATTTACGGCTGCGTGATTCTTACATTCGCGCTCATGCGGTATTAAAGGTTTTTTCGTGGCCACCAGCCTGTGGCCGGCCAACACAGGCCCTTTTGATCTAACAATGAAACGGCATTAGGGCCGTTGCTACGGAATTGATATGGACCGGATTCTGGTAATCCGCAGTGGAGCGATCGGAGATTTCATTCTTACTCTGCCAGCGCTCAAAGCGCTCCGTGACGCTTATCCCGATGCGCACATCGAGATTCTTGGTTACAAGCATATCGCAGCGCTCGCGGAAAATCGGTTATACGCGCAGGCAGTTCGATCAATCGAATACGGCCCGCTCTCCAGCTTTTTCGCGAAAAATTCGAAGCTGCCGGCCGAATTGGCAGATTATTTCGCGACTTTCGATTTGATCGTCAGCTATCTGTATGATCCGGATCGAATCTTCGAAAACAACCTTCGCCGGTGTGGCGTTGAAAATCTGCTCTGCGGTCCCGCCAAGATCGTCGAAAAGAGCGGCCATGCCGCGAGGCAGCTGGCACAACCGATCGAACAACTGGGGATTACAGTTGCCGATCTGAACGAAAGGATTTTTCCCTCCACGGACGATCGCCGGTTCGCTCAAGAGTTTCTCCAGCGTTCATCGCAAGCGGTTGTCGCGATTCATCCTGGAAGCGGGAGCAAGGACAAGAACTGGCCCCTGGAAAATTGGATTGAGTTATTCGCAAGCAAAGGTGGTTTATCAAAAGAAGAAGGACCTGGCCGCATGGGAAAGCACACCTTTGTCCTTGTCTCGGGTGAGGCAGACAAAGCGCAGTCTGCGCAATTGGAACATTTGTTAAAGGATCGCGATGTTCGGTTCGCAAAAAATTTACCTCTACCGCATCTGGCCGCTCTCCTCGAAGACACCGTTTTTGTGGGCCACGATAGCGGAATTTCGCACCTTGCCGCTGCCGCAGGGGCAAACTGCATCTTGCTCTTCGGTCCGACCGATCCCGACATTTGGGCCCCACGAAACAAGAATGTGCAAGTCCTTAGAGCAAAAAGCGGGAACGTCAGCGACTTGAAAATCGAATCAGTTGGAGCAGCTGTTGCTGCCGCTCTGTCTCAGCCTGTCAACAAAAACGCTCTACGATCACTTTAGGACAATTCTGAATCACACGTGTGATCCAGAATTGTCCCAGCAGTTCTACGCTACGGGTGCATACTTTAGTCTTCGTAGCCGCGGGGAAACTTCTGGTGCCATTTCCATGCGCTCTCGATGATCGCGTCCAGCGACTGGAACTGCGGCTGCCAACCGAGTTCTTCTTTGATCTTTTCGGAAGACGCGATGAGTCGGGGTGGATCGCCTGGCCGGCGCGGCTTTTCAATCGTAGAAATCTTTCGGCCTGTGATTTTTGCGCAGGCCCCGATGACTTCGCGAACGCTGGAGCCGCCTCCGGTACCGAGGTTGTACAATGCGCTGTTAGATGCACCGAGTGCCAGGATGTGCGCCCGCGCGAGATCTACAATATGGATATAGTCACGAATACATGTTCCATCCGGCGTCTCGTAGTCAGCGCCGTAAATTTCGACATTTGGTTTTTCGCCCAGCGCGACCTTGAGCACGTTGGGAATCAAATGCGTCTCCTGTCGATGATCTTCACCGAAGTTCTTCGTGGCGCCGGCTGCGTTGAAGTAACGCAATGACACAAACTTTAATCCATGGATCCGATCGTACCATTGCAGGATCTTTTCGAAAGCGAGTTTTGATTCGCCGTATGGATTGATGGGACGCGCCGGCGTCGTTTCATCGATTGGTGCCCGCTCAGGCAGTCCAAAAATCGCGCAGGTCGAGGAAAAAACGATTCGCTGAACGGACGTTGCAATCATGGCGTCGAGCAGATTCAAGCCGTTGCAAATGTTGTTGCGAAAATACTTCGACGGATCGCGCATTGACTCCCCAACCAGCGCGTTTGCTGCAAAATGCATTACCGCATCCGGGGAGGCGCTGGATAGCGCAGCCTCGATTCGCGCGCGGTCGGCCAGCTCGCCTTCAAAAAAGTCAGCGCGCGAATCGACCGCGCGCCGATGGCCTTCAGTCAGATTATCGAAGATGACTACTTCATGGCCCTCATCCAACAATAGTTCGGCGCAAACACTTCCGATGTAACCGGCGCCGCCGACAACAAAAATTCTCATGCGCCGGGAAAATGCGGCGCGATTGGCCTTAAATCAAAGCGAACTACGAGCAGGAGAGGTTTGCGCGACGGTCGTCTTCCCCTTTTTCTTCTCAAGAGCCGTGACCATCTGCTGCACTCGACGATGTTTGCAGCGCGGCGCGAGCACTTTCAAACTTTGTTCCTCCGATCCCCATTGCAAGACATCGATGTCCACGCGGCGTACACCCCAACGTTTCATTTCCAGTCGACTCGGCTTATATAAGTCGATGGTATCAGTCCCAACGAGTGCCCACCCATAATCGTCGATGATATATTCCTCATTCGTCGACGGGATGCGAAACCGCGTGCCAAGTGGATAACGCGACCAGTCAGACGCAGCACTCATCACTTTGCCACAGGAAAGCCGAGAGCCGATGGCGTTGTGGCATCCGCTTCCTTCGCTGTGCGTATAGGCAGTCGTCCGTACGTTTGGTATATGACGCGCGCTGCTAAGATTTGAATTCGATTGGGTGGCGCAGCCTACGATTAAACAAGCGCTGGCCGCTGCCACCGTAAGGTTAAGGCACTTCGGCATGGCAATATTGTGTTCTCCCTAGCAGCCTAAGCCGCCTATGGCAAGCAAGAATTTACGAAAATTCCCTAGGGCTGAGGCGAAGACCAATGGGGGACTCTTCGAGAATGGACCAAACGGATCCGTTACCGCATCATTGTGTGGTGGCTTGCGTTAACTGACTCGTGCAATGTGGACAACGGGTCGCCTTGATCGGGATCGTCATCGCGCAGGCAGGGCACTCCTTCGAAACTGGCGCTGCGCCCGATGACGGCCTTTTCAAGTTATTCATCGCTTTGACCACGAGAAAAATACAGAAGGCAACAATGATGAAATTGATTAGAAGAGTGATGAAATTTCCGTAGTTCCAGGTCACCGCACCTGCCTTGGCGGCCTCGGCGGGAGTATTGAAGGAGCCGCCGCCGGGTGCGGCCTTGAGGATAAGGAATTTATTGGAGAAATCGAGGCCGCCGGTAAGTAAACCCACTGGGGGCATGAGAATGTCTTTGACGAGTGAATTAATGATTCCGCCGAAGGCGGCGCCAATAATCACGCCCACGGCGAGATCGACGGCATTCCCTTTAACCGCAAACTCCTTAAATTCCTTCCACATACCTCACATTCAACTAGTCGACGACAATGTTTACAAGCTTTTTCGGGACCACGATCACGTTGCGCACAGTCTTGCCAGCGATGCGGTCTTGAATCTTCGGGTTCGAGAGCGCGGCAGTTTTCATTTGTTCGTTCGTGGCAACGAGCAACATCTTCATTCGATCGCGCACCTTTCCATTGATCTGAAGGACTACTTCCACCTCGTCCTCGACGAGCAGCCGTTCATCATAGGCGGGCCAGGATTGCTCGGTGATGTCGCCACCCGCATCAGTAAACCCCGCGTTCAACTTTTCCCATAACTCGGAGGCGATATGCGGCGCGAACGGACTGAGCAAAACCAAAAAGCCGCGCATCGACGACAACGGAATCGTTTCGGCGCCGGTGAATGCGTTCACGAAAATCATCATCTGTGAAATTGCCGTGTTAAACGAAAAAGACTCGATGTCTCCGGTGACTTTCTTGATGGTCGCGTGGGTCACCTTCTGTTGTGCTTTGTCTGCGTCGATCGCTTTGATTTTCCCAGACAATTCCCAGTCGCCGCTCTGGTTCTCGATCATGAACAAACGCCAGACGCGTGCCAGAAAGCGCGACACTCCTTCCACCCCGCGCATGCTCCAGGGTTTCATTTGCTCCAGGGGTCCCATAAACATCTCGTAGCAACGAAAGGCGTCCGCGCCATATTGGTCGATCACGTCGTCCGGGTTCACGATGTTGCCGCGCGATTTCGACATTTTTTGATTATCCTCACCTAGGATGATTCCTTGATTGACCAGGCGCTGGAACGGTTCCGGCTTTGAGATATAACCGAGGTCGAACAACACCTTTTGCCAGAAGCGAGCATAAAGCAGATGCAGGACCGCGTGCTCCGTGCCGCCAACGTACAAATCGACACCACCCGGCTGCTCGCCGCCCATCCAGTAGCGCTCGGCCTCCTCACCTACGAAACGCTGATCATTGTTTGGATCACAGAATCGCAGGTAGTACCAACACGAGCCGGCCCATTGCGGCATGACATTTGTTTCGCGTGTCGCTTTTTCGGAATAACGAATCCAATCTTTCGCTTTTGACAGCGGCGGCTCGCCCGTCCCGGTAGGCTTGTAATCTTCCAGCGGCGGCGGCACGACCGGGAGCTGAGATTCGTCCACCGCATGATGGCGTCGATGCTGCCCGTTCGGCTCGGACTCCCAGAATATCGGGAACGGTTCACCCCAGTAACGCTGCCGCGAAAAAAGCCAGTCGCGCAATTTGTAGTTGATTGCGCGTTTGCCCTGGCCGCGTTCTTCCAGCCATGCGGTGATTTTTTTCTTTGCCTCTGCGCTCGTTAGGCCGTTGATCACTGGAGAATTAACGGCGACGCCTTCACCAGTGAATCCAAATGCCGGTTCATCCCCCGTTGGCTGGACGACGATCACAATTGGCAGGTCAAATTTTTTGGCGAATTCCAAATCGCGTTCGTCATGCGCAGGCACGCCACCAATGGCACCGGTCCCGTACCCGATCAGCACATAATCAGCGATCCAGATTGGAATCTTTTTATTGGTTGCAGGATTAATCGCGTACGCGCCGGTGAACACTCCGGTCTTGTCTTTCGACAGATCGGCGCGTTCGAGATCGCTTTTGCGCGCCGTCTTTTCTCGATACTCCCGAACTGCCGGCCACTGTTCCTCGGTGACAATGAGATCCACAAGCGAATGTTCCGGTGCGAGCACCAGGAACGTCCCGCCGTAAAGGGTGTCGGGGCGCGTCGTAAAAACGCGAACCTTTTGGTCGCTCTTGTCGATCTTGAAATCGATTTCCGCGCCCACGCTGCGACCAATCCAATTGCGCTGCAGCGTTTTGATTCCTTCGGGCCAGTCGAGTTTGTCGAGTTCATTCAGCAATCGCTCCGCGTACGCGGTGATTCGCAACATCCATTGGCGCATTGGCCGACGGACGACCGGGAATCCGCCAATCTCGCTTTTTCCATCGACTACTTCCTCATTAGCCAAAACAGTGCCCAGCTCCGGGCACCAGTTGACGGGCACGTCAGCAACGTACGCGAGACGAACTTCATCGGGATTCTTGCCCCGATAAGTTGAAATCGGCTCGGCTTTATTCGTGGCCGGATTGAACCAGGAATTGTAAATCTGGAGAAAAATCCACTGGGTCCATTTGTAATAACGTGGATCGGTTGTGTTGATCTCTCGTTGCCAGTCGTAGGAAAAGCCAATTCGCTTGAGCTGGGTCTTGAATCTCACAACGTTTTCGCGCGTCGTGACAGCGGGATGCTGACCGCTTCTGATCGCGTATTGCTCCGCGGGGAGACCGAACGCGTCCCAACCCATCGGATGCAAGACGTTGAATCCGCGCATGCGCTTGTAACGCGCGATGATATCCGTGGCCGTATAACCTTCGGGGTGGCCGACGTGCAGGCCTGCGCCGCTCGGGTAAGGAAACATGTCGAGCACGTAAAATTTGGACTTCGAGGGATGGAAACCTTTCTCACCAGGATTAGGCGCGTGAAACAGTTGTCGCTCTTCCCAAATGGCCTGCCATTTTGGTTCGAACTGGTCGAATGGATACGGGTTGCGGCGCTCGCTGCTCATGCTTTCGCGACGTTGAATCGTTGACGTGTTAAATCGTTGAATCGCAAATCTGATGCAACGGTGTAACGATTTAACGAATCACGCCAGTCCTATGAATCCTGTCAAACGCTCATGCAACTGATTGTGGCAACACGCAACGCGCATAAAACGCGGGAGATTGAGCAAATTCTCGGACCAGGTTGGGCGGTGCAGGACCTCGCCGCTCATCCCGAGATTTCTGGAATAATGGAGAGTGGGACGTCTTTCGAAGAAAATGCGAAGCTCAAAGCGATCGCGGTCTCAAAAGAATTGCAAGGCCTGGTAATCGCGGACGATTCGGGACTGGAAGTCGACGCTTTGGGCGGCGCCCCGGGAATTCATTCGGCACGCTACGCTGGCGTGCATACGGCCGACAAAGAAAAAATTACCAAGTTACTGAGACAACTTGCGAAAATTGATGCTAAAGGCGATCAACGCCGCGCGAGATTTTGTTGCGTCCTGGCGGTTGCGCGCGAAGGGCAGGTCCTCGCGACATTTGAAGGAATCGTAGAAGGAAAAATCGCCGAACAATCGCGCGGCTCACACGGGTTCGGCTACGATCCGGTGTTTATTCCAAATGGATTCGAAGAAACCTTTGCCGAACTACCTGAAGAACTGAAAAACAGAATCAGTCACCGGGCAAAAGCGATTCACAAATTGCAAGCCAAAGTGGCGACGTTCTTTACGGAAGTCTAAGGCTTCGGGGCTGGCGGAGGCGGAGGTGGTGGAGCTCCAGGCTGCGCGCCGGGTGCGCCGGGTGCGCCTGCGGCCCTGATTTGATACCCGACTTTCGTGATTCCAGCCGACCGAACTTTGTCGAGCACAGCGATCACGTCTCCGTGCATCGCCATCAAGCTCGCGCTGATAGAGACTTTTATCTCTGGATTGGCACGATGGAGCTCAAAAAGTCGCGGCAGTACTTGATCATCCGATACGTATTGGTTGTCGAAGTAAACCGCGTTCCCCTCCTGCACCTTGATCGAGACATAATCCTTTACTGTGCTTGGGGGAGGAGCCACTGCAGCCGGCAGATTGACCCGAATCCCTTTCATGTGGGTCTGGCTCAGACTCACCATCATGAAGCTGGCGAGTAGAAAAAACATGATGTCGATCAAAGGGATGATCTCAATGCGCGCCCTTTTCTTGGGAACCGGTGAACTAAGTCTCATATGCTAAACTCCAAGGGATTTCAGTACTGGGCGCCCGTCATCGTGAACGTGATGGGAATTTTGACCTTCGAAACCGAACCCGGCTTAAAACGCCACTGCCGGAAGGCACTAAGTGCTGCGTTATCCAATATTGGGTTTCCGATACTCGATGCCATCGAAGCGCTTGTTACGCTGCCGCTCGGACTGACTTCGACAACACACACTCCGCTGCCCGTAATGTGTCGTGAACGCGCTTCATACGGGTACTGAGGACGCGGCGCATATGTGGCCAGAGCTTTCGCTGTGGAGATCGACATCGTACCGGGGCGACCGGCAGCTTGCGGCGCTTTAATCGGCGTGAATTTTTGGTTGGTGGTTCGCTTTGGCGGAGGGGTTGTCTCTTCCACGTACTCCGGTTTAATTTCCGGCGGAGGTGGAGGCTCCGGCAAAGGGATGTCTTCCGGTGGCGGCGTGGGTTCTTCAGTCGCCTGTAGTGTTGCTTCCACGACGGCCGTGGGTACGTCAGGAGGAACCTCAACCGGAACCTCGCGCTTTTGAGCAAGCGCAACCGCGGTAAGGTGAATCGCTAGTGCGGCACCCAAAGCGCTCCAGAAATACCATGGCGGCGGTGGGCGATAAAGCAGCGGTTTTGGTACTTCTTCTGCCATAACCAGATCACTCCCCGGGTCCCGGCACCCCTTTTAGCGCTTCGCTCTTAATTTCAAATGAGATCTTGTAGAATCCCGCCGAGCGAAGCATATCGAGCAAATGAACAACGTTTCCATGGACCGTGTCGCGATCGCCGCGCACGAACACTTTCGCATCTGGATCTGATTGGTGGACCTGATTGAGTCGTGCCTGCAGATCGGCATCGGTCATTTCATTTTTGTCAAAGAAATAATGGCCATCCTTATCGACCGAGACACTGATGTAATCTCGTTTTGATTGCGTCTCACCCGAGCTGCCCGTCGGCAGGTTCACCTTAATACCTTTCATGTGCACCTGGCTCAGGCTTACCATCATGAAACTGGCAAGCAGAAAGAACATAATGTCGATCAACGGAATGATCTCGATCCGCGCTTTCTTGTGAGGAACCGGTGAGCTGACGCGCATGGAGAATTCCTAGATTGAGGAACGCGTCGCCGAGGAAGGCGTGCCCCTCTCGATTGTCACTCCTTCGTGTTCCTTATGTTGGGCTTCCAGCATCACTTCCAGGTTCGTGGCTGCAGTTTGCAGTTCGAACTCTAAGTTCGACACACGCGAAGTGAAAAAGTTAAATGGAATCAACGAAAAGATCGCAATGCCGAGACCGCATGCCGTGGCGATCAGCGCTTCGGCGATACCACCGGTTACGGCTTGCACAGCAAGTTCCTCGTTGCCGAGGAAGCTGAATGATCGAATCAGACCGGTGATCGTGCCCAACAGACCCAGCAACGGCGCCAAAGTTACGAGCGTGTCCATGACCACAAGGAATCGACCGGCCCGCTTGATCTCGATGCCAGCGGCGACCTGCAACGCGCCCTGCAATGAAGCGTGTTGGTGATTCAAGCCGTTCCACATCATCCTGAGGACCGGGTCGCGCGACCCACGAGAAAGCCTGGAAGCCTCCGCGGTGTCTCCATGCTCGATTGCAGTAAACACTTTCTCGATGCGTTTCGGGTCGCGTCGGAACCAGCGGCCGCCCCACCAAAAACATCGTTCGATCACCACCGTCAGCGCAATGATCGACACGATCAGAATCGGCCACATCACCGGGCCGCCTTTGTGGAACTTGTCGATCAACCAGTTGCCCGCCAGAAAACCTGTTGGCTCTGCTTCCGCGGCCGGCGAGCCAGCTGGGGAAGGGCTTGTCGCGGTGGCTGCAGCCGGGCTAGTCGCGGCTCCTGGTGCCGGGCTTAGCGTAACGGGAACGGACGCTCCCGGCGCCGCAGGCTGCTGGCCTGGCACTGCGGGTTGCTGGCCTTGCGGTAAGTTCGTCGCCGGCGATTGCATGGGCGCAGCAGGATTTACCGCCGCTGGATTTGTCGGCGCTTGCGCTCCAGGGCTCATGCCGGGAGCCGCGGGTCGATTTTGCGCAGGCGGGGGAGACTGGGCCGCAGACGTTAGTACGAGCGCTATTAAGCAGGCAGAGACGATGAATGGTGTTTTCATAGTTTTGTTAGATCAGGAATTGATGGAATGATCGCGGTACAGGAGTGCCTTTATCGCAAAATCACGATTGGCGAGTCCAGCAAAACTTTTCACTTTTTTGCTCCCCGAGATGTACCCTTTACTTCGTAATATCGCTACGGGCAGGACGTAAGGCAACCCGTGGAATTGTCGTCGCCAAAATTCCGTCATTTCTCTCGCGCGGAGCATAGGGGTGGAGCGATCGTAACTCTGTTTCGCAAACGCGGCCAATTATCGATTGCTGCTTCCAATTGGTCTCCGGCACGGATCGGGCCAACTCCCGCGGGCGTTCCGGTCAAGATGACATCTCCCGGCAAGAGCGTGAGCGATTGACTGGCGAAGGAAACAATTTGCGCAACCGGATAAATCATTCGGCTGGTGCGGGTGCTCTGGCGCACCTTGCCATTCTGCCGCAACTCAAGGGAAACATCACTCACATCAACATCGGCATAAACAAACGGCCCAATCGGTGTGTAAGTATCAAAAGATTTGCAACGGCCAAATTGCTTCTCGATCTTTTGTAAGTCCCGATCGCTGATATCGAGACCAATGGTGTAACCGAACACAAAGTCGAGCGCCTGCTCTGCGAGAATATTTTTTGCGGGCTTGCCAATCACGACAGCCAGCTCCACTTCGAAGTCAGTTTGATGTTCGGGGAATGCAATTTCGATTGTGCCATCATCTGGCAACAATGAGCCCGGTGATTTGAACCAGATCAAGGGCATACCCAAAGTGGCCCGGTTCATTTCGGCAATGTGGTCTGCGTAATTGAGACCCACTGCGATCAACTTCGACGGCGCAACCGGAAGATCGACGACGACATTCGTTAGGCGGGCAATCTCGCCTGTGGGTTCGATGGCAAGCCAATATGGATTTTTTAGCACGTGAACTTCGTCGCCACGAATTTCGCCGTAAAAAAATCTCTCGTCAGATTTAAAGCCGCCGAACGTTCGCATGTGAAATCGGGAGATTACACAGATTTTCGGAGATTCTAGGGCGTTTCTGTGAACCCCGAAAGCATTCGGGCTAACACAGAAACGGCCTACAATTCATTTTGGAACAATCCCTACAAAATCGCGCACCGGCTTCTGTTCCGGAATTGAAAACGCGTTGCCGCTTTCCCGAGCGAACCAAAAACCGGTCGACGATCCGCCATCGAGATTCAGGGCGCGTTCAATTCTCAAATCCTCAGCGAACGACGTTGTCGCGAGGAGCCTCGATAATTCTGCGAGCGAAATGTCCGAGCAAACGCCCACCAACGCGCGACTGGCGTTCACCGTCGCGGCAAAAGT